>Ga0209390_10001723_pt1 | contig 40949 bp, 49 predicted proteins | sample BON01_FD_187212 | JGI IMG/M metagenome (GOLD analysis project Ga0209390, IMG submission 187212) | Freshwater microbial communities from Lake Bonney liftoff mats and glacier meltwater in Antarctica - BON-01 (SPAdes) (version 2) | ecosystem: Environmental > Aquatic > Freshwater > Ice > Glacier...
CCGAGGCTGAGCGAGCGCGAGGCCGCAACTCGGACAACGTCCAGCGATACGAGGGGATCTCAGACGGCTACCGAAACGCCGCTGGTCACATCCGATCGAAAGGCAAGAGCGCACGATGACCAGCAAGCATGATCCGCACCCAGGTGAATCCCGGCCAGGCCGAGCGTCGCATTTTCACTTTCTCATCCGAGGCGGATGCCTGGGATGAGGCGGAGGAGCTGTTGGCCATTTCGTCGGTCGGGCGTGAAGGCTCGGTCGATATCGTTATCGGCGACTGCGCTGTCGAGATGACCGCCAAGCAGTTGAGGGGCATGGTCGATTGGCTCTCCTACCATTTGAAGTGCGTGGGCATCAAGGATGGTTCTGTCCCGGTGCCGACGCAACGACCGATGTCTGAGAAGGCTTTGAAGGCTCAGCGTGAGACTGTGACCGGCTGACCAACATTCTCCCCCCGGAGCGCAAAGAATCCCTCCACCTTCGGGTGGGGGGATTTTTTCGTGCTCCGTTTCTGCTCGAAAGGGGCATTACATGACTGATGAGCTAGCAGCAAGGTTACTGAAAGCGCATATAGAGAAAATTAGGGCCAGAGCCCCTGGCCCTGCTCTCACATCGGCCTCGACCCCGACGACCGACCGGGTTACCTACGATCAAAACCTAAACCGAGTGCAGACCGGATCTGCACTTCCCAACCCAACCAAGGAGACAGCAATGATGACCAAGTATTCGACGACCGCCGCAACCGGCAATGTGTACATGCCGTGCGAACCGTGTGGCGGCAAGAAAGATAGCCCTACGTGCAACTTCTGTTTCGGCAGGGGGAAGGTGATGGTCCATGAATCGGGGGACATTGTCTGCCGGTTTGGTGTAACTGTCCAGTCTTCGATACCTGGCCGTGAGAAAGAGCGGCACAGAGGGGTCGTTTCGATGGCTGAGACTGCGATGGGATTCGCTCTCCAGTTCTGCAACGGTGAGGTTTTGTGCATCCCCGCCGCTCAGGTCCTCAGCATCTTGTTTGTCCCCAATCGCCATGAGGAGGAGTGCTGATGGTGAGGAAAGGGGGCGTCCATTCCCAGTTCGGGGGCTGGCCGATCCGTCGCAACAGGGACGGTTCGGTGCAACGTTTCGTTGACGGCAGGTGGGTTGCTATGCCTGCCGAGTGGGCTCGATCTGCGAGGCGTGCCCCTTCTGGTCGTCCACCTGACTACGTGGTCAAGAGGGGAGACCTGTGATGGGGTACTACGACATGGACGGCGTAGAGATAACCCAATCTGAGTGGGCTGCCTTATTTGGTAGCAGCAGGCGTGTGGTTGGCAACCACCGCGTCAACGGATTCCACATATCCACTGTCTGGCTTGGCTTGCACCATGGCGAGGGTGCCTTGACGATCTTTGAGACGATGGTGTTCTGCCATGGTGGTACCGTCTTTGAGTGCAGGTATCCCACGTTCGCTCAGGCGAAGGCGGGGCACCGCAAGGCTGTAGACATGGTGGTGGATGGAGATTTCGATGAGTAAATACGACCTCTCCGACCTGACACGTCTGTTCCGTACGAAGATCACGGTGTGTGGTTGCGGCTGCTGGCTGTTTTCACGTGTGGACCGTGGTGGGTATTCGTCGTTCAAGTTCAACGGTGACAACGTTGTCGGGCATCGCTATGCCTACATGAAGCTGGTCGGCGAGATCCCTGAGGGGTTCGACATCGACCATCTGTGCGACCGTCACCGGAACTGTGTCAACCCTGAACATATGGAACCGGTACCTAAGCGTGTGAATGCTTTGCGTGCCAACGAACGCAAGTACGGCAAGGCTCCTGGCACCTATGACCTCGAATCTGCCCGCAACCCCGAAAACCCAACCCAAGTGCAGACCGGATCTGCACTTTCCAACCAACCAGAAGGAGACATGAAATGAACACTCAGCATGAGATTGACAAGGCCCTGGAGCGCATCACCAGCTACCAGGACATGATCGAGCGCCTCAACACGATGCTCGCGTCTATGAAAGCTCAGCGTATGGCTGAGATCGCCCGTGTTGGCGACCTCCGCAACCACCAAGAAATGGGTCTCGATGAGGCATATCGGAAAGCTACTGATGAGCCTGATTCTTCGGATCAGTGGGAGATAGACCAGGCTCAGACTGATGACATCCTCATCTACCGTATTGAGCAGGGATCATGAGGTTCCTGGCGAAGCGCTGCCGCTTCTGCGGAGGTGGTCCCCTCCGTTGCTTCTGGATTGGTTTCCTGCTGATGCGTGGCCACTGCTGCGACGACTGCCAGTACTGGGGTGCTGCACGTGGGCACCACGGAAGGCGGATGCTATGAGCCCGATAAACATCGCACTGCTCGGGCTCTGTGCATTGTCTATCATCGTCGCCCTCTGCGACCGGTCCCTCAGGAAGCGCAACGTTGCGTTTTGCCTCCTGCCCAGGATGGACACCGGCTATGCCGACAGGATGTGGAAGCTCGGCCAGGAGTTCTGGGCGACCGGCCACTGCGGGTCGTGTGGTGGCGTCCACTTCGACCACTCGGACGACTGCGAGCTCCACGCCTACCTGGGTGGGGACGCACCGACCGAGTGGGGAGCTGAAGAGATGAAATGATCGCCATCATCCTCGCCACCATCCTGTCCATCCTCAACATGGCAGCAAGCGGCGAGCTTCAACCCGCCGAGCGTGGCGAACAGATCCAGGTCGTCCCACCACCGACAACCACCGTCCCGGCACCAGTCGGGCTGTGGGGTGTCCCGTTCGCACCCGAAGGTCTGACAGGGTGTGATGAGATGCAGTTCTATCGCATCCAGTGGGGGCTGCCCGTCGAGTTCGACCGGATCGGATACCGGGAATCACGGTGCATCAACGCCGATCATGTCAAGACGTTCTGCTGCCACGGGTGGTGGCAGATGTACACGTCGCTTCATCTGAGGGACCACAGGTTGGCCCCGATGATGGCGGAGTGCGGCGTGACACACCACGACGACCTGAACTCTGACACTCCGATTGAGAAGCAGAAGCAGGCGTGTGCTGCGTCTGCGCTCTGGTCGGTTGTCGGGCTTGACCCGTGGGCTGCGACCAGATGAGGAAAGTCAGATGTGAGCGCTGCGAAGTGGTACTCACCTGGCACGCCGACCGGATTGTCGGGTTCTGCGCCCGCTGCAATGACCAGCGAATGGATGACGGCCTGAGTGACCCGACTCATTGCACTACGTCAAGCCTGTACTACCTGCGAGACCTATGAAAAGAACTGAACACCAACCCAACCAAAAAAAAGGAACCACTGTGTCAAAAACAACCGACAAACAACTCGATCTGCTCGACGAAATCATGATGCTCGAAGACTCAAATGGGCATCACTCTTGCGGCGTAGAGATTATGGGGCTGCGAAAAGCGCTGCTCCAGAAAAGGTATGGGTCGATCTCGACTCCGCCTCCAACCCCAAAATCCGAAGGTGACGTATTCCCGAAGATGAAAGCTGTCAAGAAAAAGGGGGGGCCCATCGACCAGACATGCCCGTCCTGCCTTGCTGAGCCCGGATCTCCGTGCAGGCGGGTGAGGGGGGCGAATGCTGGCTCGGAGATGGCTGGCGACTACCACGCTGGCCGGTCCGAGCTGGCTGGTACGAAGGGGAGCCGCCAGCCGTACAAGAAGCGTGCGTCAGAAAAGCCGTGGCTCGACTTACCCTTTATGAAGTCGTGGCAGGACGATCGCGAACCGTTCCCAGGTAACGCGTGAAGCTCACCATCATCCCGATCCTCGAAAATGCTGTGATTAAAGGCATCGACGATGTGACTGGGGACTTAGTGGCCGAGGGGAACCACAAGATTTTCATCCGTATCCGCCTCTCGTCCATCACAGGGATCACGTATGCGTACAGCACGTATGACGTAGAGACGGATGAGGCCATCTTCTACGAAGGCCCGTATGGCGACCCGGCGAGGGACGTGGTCGTGGCAAAGTTTGATTGACATTGATTGAAGTGCAGATCCGATCTGCACTTTAGAAGTATCGCAGTGGCCTGTCCGGCACCGGCAATTAGCTGGTGCCGGGGAGGCTGCGTCGATCCTCGACGTAGTAACCAACCAAAATGAATGTCCCGAAAGGACTACCAACACTATGAATACCACGAAAACGAACACACTCCCGGATTCCATCTCGACCGCAACAATGGTCAAGCGAGCCGGACAGAACGTCGCCACCCCACGGGTGATCTTCAAAGAGAACGTGTACGACGGCACTTTGGCTCACGCCAATAACCCGTTCGAGGCGATCGACGGCATGAAGGATGCCATCTACTCCGAGTTTGAGCAGGTTTCCCGCAAGATGGAGTTCCCCGGCTACACGAAAGACCAGATCCAATACTCGCTCCAGTGCGTACTGGACTTGAGCGAAGAGGGAATCAGCCAGCCCGTATCAAACGACCCGACAATCGTCCCGTCGACGCAGATCGTGGACATCGGGTATGACTGGAACACAGGGCTCATGCGTACGATTGTGGTCCCGTCCGGTGGGATGAGCCTCCCAGGGTTCAAATCACTGAACAAGGACTGGAAGCCTGTGATGCAGGTCTCACTCAACCGGTCTGGTGATCCGGTCCTCAACGCAAGCGTCCTACGCCGCGATCAGAATGCGGTCGAGGGGCTCTTCCAGTACGTCAAGGATCATGTCCAGGCGAACTGTATCTACCGCGGTCAGGTCATCGACGTGGCATTCGACTTCATAAAGCTCACCGACTTCCAGCCGAAGAACGTGGCGCTCACTGAAACGCTGCGCTCCAAGATTGAGCTGTTCGTGACGGGACCTCTCAGTCACCCCGAGGCGCTGGATGCTCGCAAGCTCCCCCGCAAGTCGGGCATCTTCCTCTACGGTCCTCCCGGAGGCGGCAAGACAATGGCCAAGACAGTGTGTGAGTACATGGCTGCCCGCATGGGTGCCTGTGTTGTCGAGGTTGACCCGTCTCTCGGGATCAGCGGCTTTGAGGCTGCCGCAAAGCGCACTGAGGTGCTGCTGGAGGCCGGGATACCGGTCGTGATCGGCATGGAAGACATGGAGAAGCTGGCACGCCACGACCGGGCGAAGGTGCTCGACATCTTGGACGGAACCAACTCGAAGGGTCAGCGTCGTATCACGATTGGTACGACGAACTTCCTGGAGCAGATCGACCGTGCAATGCTGCGACCGGGACGCTTCGATGCCGTCGAGTTCTGCGGTCTCCCTGACCGTAGCGCTTTCGAGCATCTCGTCAAGGTCCTGATCTCCGCCGAAGACCGTGGAGAGATTGACTACGACGTCGTGTTCCCGTTCTACGAAGGGTTCAGCTATGCGTTCATTGCGAATGCTGTGCAGACCATCCTTCGTGCTGCGATCAACACGGCGAAAGGCGACCTCGGCGAGTTGGCTGTCAGTACTGATGACCTCATCACTGCGGCACACGCAGTGCGTGGACACTTCGACCTCATGCAGGAAGAGGTGGAGGTCGAGGTACCGGCTCTTGACAGCCTGTTCAACAAGATCGTCGACGATGCGATCGAGAACCGTCTCGACCAGCGCAATTTCAGCGACGATGTGGACTACTCCCATATCGACGACATGATCCACGGCCAGGTGGATTCGATCGTCGAGGCCCGCCTCAACGGGGCGACTCTGATCGACAACGACGGCGACCAGCGCTACGAAATCAGCACCAACTAATGAACACCCACACAACACCCACACAAACCGACCAAAGGAACCACAATGCTTGACGTACAACAAATCGACGACTTCTCCAAAGCCGTCGTGGCCTTAAAAAACCACCAATGGAACAATCACCAAGAGCGGGACCTCATCCCGTCCATCTTTTTCGGCCTTCGGGACAGGGATGAACTCATAGTCGTCCCCGACTCGGTCATGCGGAAGCTCGTATCCGATTCTGGTTCCAACATTGTGAAGGTGGTGGAAACCATGGTGTCGACAGTCGACGATATCCCGTTTGATTTCGAGCGGCTGGAGATCGCCGGGTCCATCACCGAGGCACTGATGAAAGCCTTCCCGCTGGATACCCCCAAGGTTGAGTACGACAGAGGGGACTTCGCCAAGGAGGTGGCTGTAGACCCCGCCTCTCTGGTGGAGCGCTGCGTCGTCCTCACTTTGGCGACCAGCGACCTGGTTGGAGGCTGCGACGTGCAGACGTCGATCATGGGGTACAAGGTAGGTGACGGGGGCGTCATCGAATGGAATGAACCCATGCTCGACGCAGGGGGCAAGGGGCTTCTGTGCGAAGCCTTCAAAGGCTTCTTCGTTAAGGAGAAGTCATGAGCCTCACCTTCGATGAGTTCGAGCACGCGATGACAGCCGTCTCTATGTCTTCGACCTCCGGGTTGATGGACCTCATCAGCGGTTTCTCTGAGAGCGAGATGGAGAACATGGACCCGGCAGACGCGTTATCACTCATTAAGAGTGCTGGTCCTCCGACCGTAGCGATTTGGGATTTGACACGCCCCGACTCGTACGCCGAAAGCTCCGACCTTCTGGGAGATTTGATTTTCATGTTCCCCGACTTGGAGGATGAAGCCAGGAGGATCATGAAGACATTCACGTTCCACCACTTTTACCGGCTGGGCGGGGATGGGGTGAAGGAAACGTTCCTGGCATACGCCGGGGGCAAGACTCTCGCCCACGAGGATATGTCCAAGGAACTTATGGACGCAGCCGAAAGCGCCATTAGCTTGGTGGCGAATCGGATGGGTGTGCCTGACGTCATGCTCCAGCCGCTCGCCAAGGAGTTTGGTACTTCTCCGTTTGCCAGGAAGAGAAAGGACGCAGGCATCGACGTCGATGCCTCCGTCAAGGCTTTCGCTGAGGAGATGGACGGAATCTTTAGTTCATGGAATGGGGGTGAACCATGAGTATCCCTATAGGGGTTGTTGGAACGGCGCTCAAACACTTGAGCAACAAAAGGACCAACTACTACAAGAGCCTGGAGATGAACCCCTCGTCCAGCGACCGCGATCACTACAACACAGAGATCGACAAGCTGAACGAAGCCATCTCCTACCTCGACCAAGTGAGAGAGTCCACCCGGACATCGGAGAAAGATTGACCTACAGAGAGGCCAAGTGCAGATCCAATCTGCACTTGGCCTCTCGGTCGAATCTGCCTCCAACCCAACCAAAAGAAAGAAATCGCTATGAGTGAAAACCCTAACCATTTCGACAAGGAGCTAACCAAGCGCCAGATCGAACAGGCTGAGAAGATCCCTTGGGGTCTGCTGCGTTGCCGGATCGGCGGTGATCGACACCATTGGCATCGTGTGCAACCGGACTGGCAGCCGTCCAACAAGGCGATACCGGTTGCTATGCAGTGCCGCAGGTGTCTGACCGTCAAGAGGATGGACGTCGAGGGCACGTACGGCACGATCATTGGTAGACCGTCGTACCAGTACCCGGACAACTACCGGATCAAGGATGGACCCGACGACCCTGGCATCTCGTCGAGGGCTGTCCGGGTCGTGATGGCACGCCCTCCATCGGGCCATGTCGTCCCGAAAATGAAAACCCAATAACAGCATGAAGGCCCGTCTCCTATCTGGGAGGCGGGCCTTTTGCATGTCCGCAGTTAGGTCTACACTGTGTGGTATGCCATTACCCACAGGACGTTCCGGTTTCGTAGCGGGCGTAGACCCGGCGACACGGCGAGCTTTGTTCGACGTGGACAGTCGGGCCACCCGCCTCGTCTACGGGGTGGCAGCATCGGCGACAACGGCCTACGTCGACGGTGACCTCTCTGCGGTAGCTGTGTCCAAGCTCGACCATGTGTCGATGGACACAGGCGACTATGTGTCGATCTTGAAGTACAGCGGGGGGCTGCTCGTCATCGGCTCTGTCGGCGCTACGGGCACGGAAATGGTCGCCATTGCGTCATCGACCGGGCAGAGCATAGTGAACAGTACGAACGTAGCGATCACAGGCATGTCGGCTGATTCTGACCTCAACGGCTGGGTGACTACAGGCGCGATCACGCCGACCGTCGCAGGGTTCTACCAGATCACTTCGTGGGTCACGTTTAGCGGTGGTGCCGGGAGTCCAAGGCGCATCTTGGATCTGTTCGCACCTGGCCTCGTGGGTTCGATGGACGTCGACGGCGGGCTGAACTCTACAGATCTGGTGGTTTCTTCGCTGGTGGAGCTGGACGGTGCGCAGGCCGTGTCAGCCCAGGTGTTCCAGAACAGCGGCGTGGCGCTCACAGTCGACTTCCGCTTGTCTGTCAGCCTCGTAGCGTCGATGACGGCTGGCCCGCAGGGAATCCAGGGCGACACGGGTGCGGCAGGCGCTGACTCCACGGTCCAAGGCCCGCAAGGCGACCAGGGTGTTCAAGGCGACCAAGGCATTCAAGGCGACCAGGGCATCCAAGGCGACCAAGGTGTTCAGGGCGACACGGGCGTGGCCGGGTCCATCAACCTGACCCAGGTAGAGATCGACGTAGGCGCGACTCCCGTAGCTTCTGCCGTCGTCTCAGTCATCGACGCAGCGGTCACAGCCTCATCAAAGATGACGGGTAGTATCGCCTATGTCCAGCCGACCGGCAAGGACCTAGACGAAATCGAGATGGATTCATTCGATCTCAAGTTCGAGCCGCTCGCCGGTTCGTTCAATGCACACATTTCAGGCAGGGACGGCAGCATCGCCGGACCGTTTATCATCTGGTACGCCGTAGCGGCATAAGGAGAATCATGGCAATCATCAAATCAGGGGTAACGACCGACGAACTAACGGTTGACCCGACCAGCAAGGCGGCACGTGTCACGCTGTACAACAGCGACGGCACCGTACGTGACCTGACGGTTGATGTCGCGGTGACGGTCGTGCCAGTCACGGTCGCAGGGAACGATATCGTCGCAGCGGTCGACGTGTCGAAGTTCTCGACGATGACTCTCCAGATCACAGGGGTGTTCACTGGGGCGACGATCGTCTTTGAAGCGTCGATGAACAACGGCGACTTCGACGCTATCGCTGTTCAGGACATCGGTGCGCTGTCGGCCCCGTACGTTACGTCGGCTTCCACTGCCGGGATCTACAAGGTGACGACTTCGTTCAATTGGATTCGGGTGAGGGTCACAGCGATCGGTACTGGCACGGTTGACGGTACGGGCGGATTGTCCTACAAGGACAGCAACACCGGCCAAATTTCTGCTACCGGTGATGTCACCGTGTCATCTGGTGTCGCCCTCAATGCTGGGGCCGCTGTCGTCGGCTCTATTGACGATCTCGCCAAGCTCGGTGGGGTGGCGGTATCAATGGGTGCCGGTGCTACCGACACGGGCACGCAGCGTGTGGCGCTCGCCAACGACGCCGAAGTCGCTTTGGCTGCCGGTTCCAACATTATTGGTTCCGTGCTCCTGGCAGCCGACCCAACACCACTCATCACCGACTTTTACACGGCAGCAGGCGGGGCGGTGAACGTCAACTCACGGTCAATCCGGGGGCAGGCGTGCGTGTTGAGAGCCATCGTGATGACGAACTATGCGGCCACAGCCCGACACGTCAAAATCTACGACACGGCCGTTGCACCTGTCGCCGGGGTCGGTACGCCGGTCATCGTCCTATCGATGCCTGCCGGTGGCACACTGGCCTACCCGCTCCCGTTTCAAGGCTTGGCGTTCTCCAACGGCATCGGCATGACAATGGTGCTCGGTGCAGCAAACAGCGATGCGACGCCGACAGCAACGGCACCAGACATTTCGTTGACGTCCATCTTTACCTGACATTAAAGGGGTCCGTCGTGCTTATCCAATACACCGGGATTCAAGAGTCCGGCATCGACGTGTATACCACTACCGGGGTCATACACCTAGATTACTTCGGCGAGTTCGTCGAGGTCGAGGACGATGTCGCCAATCAGATCTCCAAAGGTCAGCCGGGAGACTTCGCTGTCGCCTGACCTCAGAGGTCGTGGTTTTCGAGGTGGCGCACGAGTTGCTTGGCAGTCGTTGAGGTTGTGTCGCGAATGTCGTCAAGCCGACTATTGACGGTGGTGAGCGCCAGTACGACCTCGCCGTGGTCCGCCGTGTTGGACGTCTTCATCTTTTTCATCGCAATAGCTGCGGCTGCGGCGATGACGCCAGTGATGATTGAGGCAGCAGCGCCAATGACGGCCACCGTGTAGTCCGGTTCGGCCGCTGCTGCGGCGATTGCGTTCACACTTTCTTCAAGTCGTTAGCTGAGATCCCGGCTTTGGACAGGACGGACTTGAGGCCCAGTTCGTGTGGCTTGGCCTCTCGGATCATCGGGACGCCCTCTTTGACCAGATGGGCGTAGGTGTCTGGGGTGAGGTGTAAGACCATCGACCCTGTTATCAGGAACACGCTCGTGTATCCCGCTGGTGCCCACATGTATGGGTTCATGTCGTCCTCTTCTGCCGGTTTAAGGGTCTGTGTTGGTACTGGCGCTTGCCATGTTAATAGAAACTCGGGCCAGCGGGCGTCAACTGATGGTCCAGCGCACGCCGTGCGCGCTCCAGGCATGAGCTTGTGGGGTCGCTGGTCAACGTCGGGCCGTAGCGACCCGTCGAAGATCAGGACGTCACGCAGCCAGCGCCACTTGTCGATCATCCGGTCGGTGAGTGTTTCGCCCACGCCAAGGAGGAACAGTACGCCGAACGCAATCGAGTTTTCGCCGCCCGAATGTGCCGCTTGGAACTTTCCGGCGTACTCGATGATCTGATCGTCGTCGTTCTGGCCGATCACATAGTTGTACTCGAACGGCTTTGAGCTACTGAACACCCGTTGGATCTGGCGCGTGATCTCGGCAGTGTCTTTGCCGGTGTATTCGATGTTGTTGCCGGTGTAGTGGGCGGTCATCATCGGTTCGTTATGGAGGCGTGGTCGAAGATTGCCGGACGATGAGCGGACAACCTCGGGCAGCCCCGCCTCCATGCGCCCGACGATCCGATAGCCAGACGCAGGCGGCTGGAAGGATGCTTTGTCTGCCCATCTGGTTCCGGGTGAGCCCTGCGGTACCAGCAGCACTACGTCTCCGTAGGTACTGGCGTGGTCGTCTTTGGGGTGTTGGCCGTGGCGAGGGTGTTGCCACCGATACCGAAAACGGCCGCTGCGAGGAGGACCCACGAAGCTGATTGCTCAGCGTCGAGGAATCCGTACACGACCGCGACCGCCGCAGCGGACATGCAAACCCGGTACGCCCATGATCGTGCCTTTAGAGGGACTCGGGTGAGAGGGCTTAGAAGATTCATGATTTCCTTACTGGTTGTCAATCTTGGCGAGTGCCCGCTGAATGCGCTGCTCTCGTAGTCCATCATAGTACTCAGCCTTCTTGGTGGACTCCCTCTGGGCGTCCGACAGTTGCCTGATGTTGACACCGAAGAGACGTGCGATGGATTCCATCTGCCTATCTGACGAGTCCTTGCTTTTGTCGCCGGTGACGGTTCCTGGGGCGAGACGCACACCCCTGTCATACAGAGGGATCATCGACCTGAGGGCGTCGATGAACGACTCGTTGACGACCGTCTTGCCACCCGGCGTTGTTTCTGTCTGCTGGAGGAACCTGGCAAGTAACTCGATCGGCTTCTCCAATGTCCCGAGCTCACGCACGTCCGTATCGTCGTATTTTTTCCCGGTGAAGAAGTTCGTTTTCGTCTGGAACTCGACAGGGGCGGTGAACATTGGGTTGGCGCTGGAAAGAATCTTGGTGAAGTCCCCTTGCGTCATAGCTTCTATGTTCGACACGTCGTCGCCGAGGCGGGTGTGCGCCAGGTCGGGCTGGAGGTACAGCGGAAGACCTCCGAGCTCGACGTCCATGAAACGGAACGCTCCGACGTCCTGGAAGTAGGCGGGTTCCCCCTCTTCGGGTTCCCCGCTGAAGTTTCGGATGAAGCTGTTGTACTTGGCGTACGCACGTGGCTTCGTGTACATCTGCGTAAGTTGAAGCGGAAGGTTCCTAGACATGAACGTCCAGAACGGGATGACCCGCTTCATGGCCGTGTCGAAATCGGAAGCCTGGCTGTAGTCGAAGTGGAGGCGGGTGACTCTCGCCAGCGCCTCGCTTGCGTCGCCGCCAGATCGGAGGGTGTGCATGGCTACGGGGAGGCGAACTGACCCCTCGACACGACCACCAACGCGCTGGCTCCACTCGGTTGCCTTGTTGTCGAACATCCACTCGGTACTCCGGCTGAAAGCTGAACTCCTGGTACCGATGCCTCGCTCCGAGTACTGTCCGCCGACCCCGGAACCGAATGCGGCCTCGAACGCCTGCTGCGTGGACTCGTCCTGCTTGGCCATCCATGCGACCGGGTCCTTCGACTTCCTGAACTCGCGCATCAGCATCGCCGACTCGATCTGGGTGGACATCGGGACGCCTTCGCTGGCGTTAACGAACGTCGCCGACATGGCGTTGCGGACATGGAAGCCGGGGGTCATCGTGGCGTACGTCTTAAACAGGGCAGTCAAGCTGTCGACGACCTCGAAGAACTTGTTGTGGCTCGCAATCTTGACGACCTGGTTGTACGAGTTGAGGATCGCTTTAGGTAGGTAGTACTGGTTGCCGCCGATACCGGGCCATGCGATGGCGAGCTGCTCGTTGAGCTGGGCCTGGACGACGCGCCCGAAGTCCTTCTGCTTCACCATTTCCCTGAACATCCTCATCGTAATGTCGGATTGTTTGGCGTTCTTCATCATCCTCACTGCCTGGTTGGCGTACTCTTTGGAGAGTTCCAGCGACTCGACGGAGGTGGTGCCGAGGCGGTGTGCGTCTTCGGCGGCGGCGAGCACGTCGTCGAGGTAGGTCTTAAGTTCGGTCTCGTACGGGTCGAGGTCCGACAGTGCAGCACGCGGCGTGTTTGGTGCCTTTGCTGTTGAGCGCCCCACGATAGACCTCAGCTCTTCGAGCGAAGCAGCGGCCTCTTTCTTGCGAGCTTGCGCTCCTGCGTTGCTGGTGACGGCGTCTTGGACTCGGACAAGGCTCGATCCTTGTACTGCGTTGTTGGCGTCGATCTTCTTGGCGTAGTACTCAATGGCCCTGTTCGCTCCCTCAATGGCTTGCTCCGCCGCCTGCAAGCGTGGGGCTGCGGCCCTTCCTTTCATCGCGGCCACCTCACCCATCTCCTTGCGGGCCAAGTTCTCCAGGTTCTGAATCTCTTTGACTGCCCCCTGATCGACGCGATCCCTGATGAACTGCCTCAGTTCGCTCATCTCCGTCTCTGTGAACGACAGGTCGCCTTTTTCCCGAGCGGTCGGCTTCACTCCGGCCGATGAGGCCCTCATGTTTGGTGCGTCCCCCTGAGATACTGGGGCGTTCTTGCGGGTGCGCTTGGCACTCTCCAGCTTGGCGTTGGCTGCCTTCACGGCGGGGTCGTCTTTGACTTTGGCGGTCAAGACATCAACCTTGCGTTTGGCGCTGTCGAGGTTGGCCTGCGTGAAGCGGCTCTTGTTCTTGGTGGCGTTACGCATCCCCTTCTGAGTGTCGCCGCTGGCATTGAGGCTGCCGTCCCTGGATGCGGCTTGGGCTTTTCTGCGCCCAGCGTTGGCCTTGGTCAGTCTTCCTCTGGCGCTGCCCAGAGAAGCTCTTTCCTTACGGGCCTGCTCGGATAGGTCATCGACAAGGGCTTGGGCTTTAGCGACCTTCGCCTTGGTGGCCTTCTGGGCTTTGGCGGTAGCCAGCTTGGCGTCGGCATTCTTGCGTGCCAGACGTGCGGGCACTGAAGACACCTTCTCTGTCAGGTCGTCAACGAGCTTCTGGGCTGTCTTGACCTCATTGTCGGCCACCTTCAAGGAGTCTTCGATGTCGGCGTCCATCCAGCGGCCTGTCTCCCCTTGCTGGATTTTATTGTCAACGGTGACTTCATCCAGCCTTGCTTGGGCTTTGGTCAGCCCCAGTCTTTCGGCTGCGTCGTCGTACGCCTTCTTGGCTGCTACCTCTGCTGCCTCCAGCGGGGGATTGACTCTCGCCTTGAGGGCGTTCGCCTGTTGTAGTGCGGCGCGGGCCTTATCAACCTTGCGAGCGGCTTCGTCGTACACGGAACTGACGGATTCGAGCGCCTCGGAGCGGGCTTTCACCAGGCGGTCCCGGACCAGCTTGATACCAGTGGACTGCGACTTCGTTGTCTGCGCTCCGAGGGTGTCTTCAAGTCTGCGGATGGCAGCCTCGGCGTCGTCAACCACTTTTTGAAGTCCATCGACGTGCTTCTGTGCGTTCCGTGCGTCGAGGTTGCTGGACCGGATCTCGCCCTTGATGCGGCGGATGGCTTGGGTGGCGGCGTTGGCCCTCTGGGTCTCGACCTTGAGCATCTTCTCGACGACCACGGCTGCCGCTTTTGCCTCGGGTGCAGTCTGCTTACCTGCCCGCTGGGCGGCTACCCTGCTCGCCTGGAGTCCAGACGACTTATCTGCTTCGGCGCGTCCTTGACGGAGTAGGAGATCATCTTTGCGCTCGTCGTTGAACTGCTTGGTGCGGTCCTGCTTGCTGGTAGCGAACTCCTCCAGTTTCAGGTCGCCCATCTCCGCACCGTCTCTGAGCCTATCGCTGCCGACCTTGGTGGTCTTGACGCTGCCATCCTTCCTGGTGTCGAAGGTCTCTGCGACTGCCCCCTTGGAGGTCAGGAACTCTTCCTGCCCCTCTTCGAGCGGGATGCCTGCTTCACGGCGGAGAACGTCGATGTCCCCGTCAGCCATTTGGCGTGAGCCGTCAGCGATCGTCGCCTCGGGGATCGTTTCAAGTCTGTCACCGAGGCCGAGTGCCCTTCTGCCGCCATCGCCCAGCTCGCCGCTGCTGAGCAGTCCTGGGTTGAGGGCGATGTCTCTGCCGCCAGCCCAGATGCCGACGTCGCTGGATAGCTTGTCCAAGTACTTTTCCATGATTACTGCGGGGTTCGTCTCGAAGTAATCGAAGTCGAGTCCCGCCTCACGGAACTTGGAGTTGACCTCGCCGATCGTCGGGGGCTTGTCCCCGAACTTGACGAGCTTGCCGTTGACGATGATCTCCTGTCCTGCCTGGAACTGGCGTGGCATGAGGACGCCTGAGTCGCTATTGATGCTGATCGTGTAGACCCCTCGGCCAACCTCTGTCCCACCGTCTGCGGTCATACCTCCGGCTTCTCGGGCGGCAGCCTGCCCAGCCCCGCCTTCCCTGTGCCACTTGGAACCTTCTCGGGTGACGATCTGGGGGACGTAGTTCTTTCGTATGTTGACGACGACACCTTTCTCTGTCGCCTTCTCCGCCAGGACGCCGTAGGCGGCGACGACCTCGTCTTTGAGTCGGCTGAAATCTCCGGGAGGGAGCGGGGTGCCGTTCTGGATCGACTCGTTCAGGGCGAGCCGGTTGACGTCGCTGAGGTTTTTCAGCTTGCGGCGCAGTTGCCTGGTGCCCCTGTCGTGGACTTCGCGGAAAGCCTTCTGGGTGGAACGCTTCACTGGGTCGGCGGCTGCTACTGCTGCTGCTTCCCTGAACGTCATGGCCCCCTCGTCCCGGAACAGCTTGCCGTAAGCCTCGCCCAGGTCTGAGTTGTCTCGGATCTTTGAAACCTTCCTGCCCACCCCGGTCTGACGGGCGCGGTCGGCTACCTCGCCGACCCCTCTACTCATGACCTCTGGTATCTTGCTAAGGCCGGGGACCCTCTGTCCATAGCCTCGGGCTCCACGGAATGGGGACGAGGTGATCCTGACCGCAGGCGTCTGGCCCCCAATGGATTCGAGTGCGGTCGTGGCCCCCTTGCCTGCTCCGCCGCCCTTACGGACGAATCTGGCGACGTCGGCTTCGCTGGCTCCGGCGGCAAGCATCTTTGATGCGGCCCCCGCACGGTTAGCTTTGCCCAGGCTGGTGCCACCCTTCATGGCGGCACCGCCGATACCGGTAGTCCATGTCAAAGGGTCGAACGCTACGTCGCCGATGAACCCGAGTGTGTTGGCCCACACGTTCGACTTGCCGCCTGGGAGGCTGTCGTCCCATGTGTCGCCCATGAGCTCGCCGAACCCGTACCTCGGGTCCTTAAGCTTGTCCATGTTGGAGCGGGTGTCTTTGAGGCTGCCGTCCGGGTTAAGTTGCGACGAGAACTGTTCACCACTGATGCCTTCAGCGAACTCTTCGAGCCCGAGGATGGCGGCGCGGCGACCGTAGTCGAGGTACTCCAACGGCTTGAGCAGGGCCTGGGACACGGGGTTGCCGATGACAGCACCAAGCCCCTGCTTCCACCACGGCTTGTCTTCCTCTTTCTTTTCCTCGGCCTTAGACCCAGGGCGGAACCCTTCCGACTCCTGCCTGGCGATCATCGCCTGGATCTCTGGGCTGCGCCCAGTCCTGCGAGTCGGGGCGGGTGCCTGCTGCCGAGGCGCGAGCGGATTGTTTCCGTTCGGGGCGTAGATAGAAACACCGCTTTGGCGGGGGCGGTTCAAATCTCCAAGAATGCTCATGTCACAACCCTAGTTGACGAATGATCGCCATTGAGCGTGCCTCCTGGGCGTCCGAGTATGGCGTTCGGCCAGACCGATTCAGTTGCGAAAGCTGACCTCTCATCGAGTGTCTCGACGCATCTTCGTTCGCGCCGCCCTGGATGGCTCGGATCATCGCAGCAGTGGTCTCGTCGTTGCGTACCCTCTCCTTTCCTTTGACAGCACCAGCGCGAGGAGTAGACCGGCGCGCCTCTGCCGCTTGGCGCTCCTGCGTGGTCAGGCGGTTCGGTGTCCCCGCCTGGATGAACCGCTCCTTTTCCTGCTGGTGCTGGTACTGAGAATTGCGGCCTCGGGTGTCTGGGGGTGGACCATCGGGTCCAGCCATCCTTATCGCATTCGCTGCAAGCCCGTGAGCGCCCGTCATCTTCATGGCCTGTTCCGCCAAGCTGACGCCTTGCTTCCCGATGGTCGCAGGGTTCTGCGTTTCACCGCTGTAAGCGCCCATCTGCTGGGACATATTCCCGAAGAACGGCTGCGACTCCACCCGCTCCGACTGCAAGCGGTTTTGGTTTGGTTCAGGCTGGGGCACCGGCTGCGCCCCAGGCCCCTGCTGCGCCATAGCCATGCCGCGCATCTGTGTTGCCCTTTTTTCGGGGTCCGTATACACGCCGAACTGGTCTCGGCCACCCTTGAGCTCCTCGATGATCCTCTGGTACGCGCCGGACATGGCTTCGCTGTCGGCCATCTGTTGACCGCCGCCACCAGTCCCCCGGTACCAGTCCATGCTGTATTCCTGGTTGGGGTACGGCAGGCCGAGACGGTCGAACTCCTTCATTTGTGGGGTCTTGTCTGATCCGGTACGCATCTCCTGGACGTTGGTGACGGGGTTGGTCCGAACGTTCGCCGGGTCGCTCACGTCCGGCTCGGTGGCCAGGTCAGAGAAATACTTGTCCCCCCACCGGACCATCTCGCGATACATGGCGTCAACGGTGGGTGCCGCTCCGAACTCCCCTTCGATGCGTGGCCCCCTGGCCCGACCACCCTTGATCTCTCCTTCGGCGAGCTCGGCTGCCTGCTGCGGTGTGTCACCAAGCAGCAGAGCTTTGGCCACCACACTCTCCCAGCTACCGGTCGACGCCTCAAACCTGCGGAGGTTGTCCCGCATTGGAGTCTTCATGGTCTCCCATGTGTCCTCGGACTCAAACGCCCCTGGGGCGAAGCCTGCTCCGCCCGCGAAGCCCGACATCATAGGATCAGCCATCTGACCACCGTACTTGCTCATCACCGTCAACTGGTCGTTGAGGTTGATGGTCCCGTCCTTGTTGGTCTCGGGGAATACCCCGACAGGCATGTACGGGTTCATCATCGGGCCAGGCTGCGTTGAGCCGTCGCCGTACTGGGTAAACCCGGAAGCCCCAGGGTCCATTGAGCCCCCCTGGGACGTGACGTACTCAATGAGTGCTCGGATCTGTTCTGGTGTCAGCTCGGCCATTGGGTGCTCCTTAGATGGTGGGGTACGCTCCGCCGCCCGTCAGGTCGGTGAGCGTCTGGGAGCCGGACCCGTCGATACCGGCAAGGATCAGGTCGATGATCGTCTTCTGGTTTGAAGCACTGTTTTCGTTTGCCATGCCAGTGTTCGCCTGGCCTGCCTGGTTCTGCCCAGCATTGTTGGCCTGGGCGTTCGACATCTCTGTCTGGTAGTTCATGAGGGCGATATCTTCGCCGTACTGCCATTTCTCCTGGTCGTACCTGGCTTTGGCTTTCTGCTGCCTCATGTCGAGGTCAAGACTCATCATGCGCTGCTCGGCGGAGAGACGCTGGTCAAGCTGCATACGATCTCCGGCGATACCGCGCTGGAGGCCCTGCGTGTAGGAGTCTTCACTGGCCCCGAGCAGGTCGTACATGGAGTCCATGCCCTGGTCCTGCCTGAATCCGAACTGAGACTCCTGGTTCGCGGCGTCTTGGCCTGCCCCACCCCATGCGTTCATTGAGTTCTGGAGTGCCTGGGATGCGCCTGGGGTACGTTGCTGCATCCCCTGCCTGTATGGGTTCTGGTACGAGGCGAGCGACTGGTCGGCAAGGTCGAACGCTGTCGTCCCCTGGAGGCGTGCGTCAGAGAACCCTGTGTCCATGCCTTGTCGGGCAGTGTCGTACCCTGAACCGTCCCAGTCACGAAAACCTGTACCCGCGTATTCCGGGGTGTTGATGTCGATGTACTCGTACTTTTCGGGAGTGTACCCACCGATCATTTTCATAATGGAATCGAACGTTCCCTGGTCGATCCCTGCCGGTGCATACCCACGACCGCCACCGCCACCGCCAGGGTTCTGGGGCGGGAAGGGGTTCTGGGTCGGGAAGGGGTTGGTGTACCCGTACGCCTTCTGCTGGTCGCCGAGAGCCTGGAGGGACGCGCCGTACCTGCTGTCAGGTCGAGTACCCTGAGACTGGAGGTAGTTGTACTCAGCGACCATCGGAGAGTTCGTGGAGTTCGGGGCGATGATACTGCCGTTGTCGTTGCGTGGCGGCGGAGTGTACACCGGATCTTTCTGCCCCGGAAGGGCACCGACGTAGGTGGTATTTCCACTGGTTACGTTGCGAGTGCCAGGTGGGACGTACCCCTGCTTGAGGGGGTTCATGTTGGTCGAGTTTCCGCCTGGCCCATATCTTCCACCTGGTCCGTTATTATTTCTTACCATTACAAGCCTCCGAATTGTTGGCGCAGATAATCGAGCTGCGCAGCGTCGTTTGCGATAGATGTCTGCTTGTCGAGCTCGATGGCATCCAACTCTCGCTGGACCCCGGAATCGAGGTTGGTCTGGTTCAGATCGTACTGTTGAAGGTTCCGGGTTAGATCCTGGGTCGCTCTACCCTGACCACGGGCATAGTCTCCGACGTATCGGTTCATGGAGTCATTCATGATTCCACTACTAACGCCTGGGGCAGAGATGCCGCGCTGACCGAACTGAGACGTTTGATCCGTAAAGTTCTGCTTGTAGTTGCGCTGGTTGTCACCGAGCGACCGCTCTCCACGCTGCTGGCTAATGAAACGGCTGTAGGCGTTGGTCGTGGAGTCCTGGCTGTATTTCCTCTGGACCCCGGCTTTCTGCCGCTCGTAGCCACCGTAGTTGGGTGGAGAGTAAGCCATCTTAGACCACCCGGATAATCTTATTTATGACAAGATACGGGGCGTAGTTCATGTTCGTCGGTGACACTCCGGCGTTAGCGATCGTCAGTGTGTGGTCGTGTGAATCGGTCAACGTGGATTCTGGCAATAACATAATGTCGGATATCGGGATCTGTGTTCCAGAAGCAGGTGTGATATGTACACCGGTGATTTTCCGAACGTACTGACGGTGACTGTGTGTATTCGTAGACGTCGAACCGGCATGGGTGTGGGTTCCGACCACTGCGTTTGCGCTACCACCAACAGTACCGGCGGCAGTAAAACCAGTTCCAGATCCTATACCTACCGTCGTCCTCTGTCTCAGGTCGGGGATACGAAACTGTGTGCCCCCTTCCCCGCCCGTATTGTATGTGGTACCAATGATGCTAAAGAGCGTGGGATACTCGGCCTGCCCGATTATGGCCCCATTGCAGGACAGCCAGCCGGGTGGAGCTGTCGACCCACCGTAATCAATCATGGACCCGATTGGGATAAGCGAGGGGGAACTCCCATCGACATACGCCTTGGTGGCTGCGTCATTGGCTCCAACGGGTGCTCCTGACAGCGAGAGTGGACCGGTCATTGCGACGGAGCCGTCGACGTTTAGAAGGTTGAGGCCAACGAACGACTCAATGGTATTGAAGTTCCACTCGACGTCTGCGGCGTCAGCCGGTGTGTTATTGACAATGTCCCGCAGTTGCTGCATGGTTGCCATGTGGTATTCCGATCTATGTGGTGAAGCGTCTCATGATGTATTTTAGGAACATACCGTTGATACCCCACGCCCTGCGGGGTGTGAGTTCTGAGGTGGTGAACTCCAACTGGATGGCCCTGGCGACGCCAAGCCCACCGAGGTTGGGGTTCGCACCAGAGATGCGTTCAATTGCGGCACCCTTGGCACCAGATTCTCCCCATAGTACCCCATCGCCCCAGTCGAAGCCGCCAGGCGTTGGACCGCCCGCTCCGCCACTGCTCCAGAAGACTGTGCCGACTGTGTCAACACTGATGACGTGCTGCCTTCTAGGAGAAGAGGTGTCGTAATCCCAGTAGGTGCCAACATCAATAGAGACGTTATTGTCCTGCTTTGTGAGAACCATGCGTGGGCGACGCCACGACTTGCGACGCTCGGCAGCGTCAGCGTTAAGCCAGCGCGTACGGTACAGGGTCTCGAATCCTAAGCCGGGAACTGATATTCCTGTGGTGAGGTACGTGTCGGTCGCGGGGTCTCCAGTGTCGGACACTACGAGTCGGTTGCCATCTACGTCTGTGAGGAAGAAGTCGTAGTCCGGGGTCTTAAGGATGGTGTCATATGCCCCGGTCTCAATATAGTCAAGCCTGACAATGGTGGATGTCCCCGACGTTCCGTCGATCACCGCAAGGGGATGTGCCGCCTCTACGTCTGATCCATCAATGAAGCACACCAAGTTACCAGTGTGTGGCTTGTGCCTTACCCAAGCGCCCTGTCCAATGCTGGGGTCGAACACGAAGACTGACTGCACCCCTGTCGCCCCGTCAACCGCGTATGGGAGAGAACACCAGAGGCGACGCCCTACCCATCCGATCCAGACATCAGAGAACGATGTGATCTTCTCCAGGATTGGTTCGATTTGTTCCGAGATGGGGATAGGTGCTTCGCCCTGGTAGGCGTAGATCCCTCCGCGCTGACTGGCTGAGTAGAAGTAGACGGCCGTCTCGGATCGTGTCGCTGCCGATGGGGTGGGCATTCCGATGGATGTCGAGACCTCAATGAGCTGGAAGCTTTTTGACGAGTATCCGTACAACGCCCAGATCGAGTCAGTTTTGAAAATCAGGAGGTGGTCTCGGAATGATATGAGACCAGTGATTGATCCGCCACCCGCCTCAATGTCGATATAGTCGTTGGTCGCCCAGTCCTCTTGCTTGGATGGGTGGGACCAGCGGAGTCGCGAGCGTTGGACTCCTGCGCCTGTCCCGTTGATGTCTAAAACCTCGTTGATTGAGGCGGCAAACATGAGTCCGCTGTGAGTTTCGAGATGCTCGGCCTGCGGTACGGTTCCGCTTACTGGGGTTGTGTAGTCGTCGTTGTATGTCCGGGCCATCCCGGTGCTTACGCCGGAGATTCGTTTGAACGTCTGATTGGTGAGACCGCAGGCGATGTAGATGGCGTCACCCCATCCAGAGAAATCTGCGAGATGACTGGAGCCGCCTACCGTGATTGCAAGATCGGTCGAGGCACCGGACTGGTCTGCTTCGTAGACCGTAGATCCGTTGGCGATGTAGACCTTGAAGTCACCGTTCTGATCTACGGCGATAGATGCGATACGTGGGTCCCATGTCGCTGGGTCTACAACGATGTCTTCGCCAGAGTACCGTGACATGCCTTTTCGGGTGTAGATGCCGCCTCGTGGGTCAACTTCGATGTTGAGCATCGCTGGTGATTCGTTGTCGGCGAGACTGAACTCGGTGCGTCGAGTATTAAGTCCTCCTGTGAAATCTACGAGGTCGAGCGGCCGCAGCTCTGCCATGTCAGACCCGGCTGATCTCTTCGGCGATCAAGGCGAGAGTCTGCGAGTCCACCGATTCGGTAACAGACTGGGCTGCCATCTGTGCGCCGACCGCAGCCCCGTCAGCGATGGGCACAAACCCTGGCTGCTCGGCTTCGTGCGGCTGGAAAAATACGATTACGCCGTCACATTTCACGATGACGACATCGCCGGTAGCCGGAATGTCGTTGCGTTGGTCGAGTACGTCAGCGGCAGGTGTGCCGTTGACCGGACTGGTGCGGTCCCAGATTTCGTGTGTCCACAGTGGGGCTTCGGCAGCGTGCAAAGCGTCCTGGTCGATGGCGTCGAACGCCGCCTGGATTTGTTGGTCTGTGGCGTCAGGGAAGGTAAACCGGATTGCCGTTTTTGCGTTGTCAAAGTTCATTATTGGTCCATTCAGGTTGCGGCCAAATAGCCGAGTAGGGCGGCACGACCGGGAGTGGGGATAAAGGTGCCTGCATCATAAGACTGAACATCAGCCGACACGGCCGCGCTGACGACCCCGCCTACCACTAGAACTTTGCCGTCAGACAAAGTTGATTGGCCGTGGAAGTAGCGGGTGGCGGACAAAGCAGTTTTGGTAGTCCAAGCGTTAGTTGCCGGATCGTAAGACTGAACATTGGCCGAGTTTGACCCGCTGACGACCCCGCCTACCACTAGAACTTTGCCGTCAGACAAAGTTGATTGGCTGTGGTAGTAGCGGGTGGCAGGCAAAGCAGTTTTGGTAGTCCAAGCGTTAGTTGCAGGGTCGTAAGACTGAACATTAGCCGAGACGGACCCGGTGACATGTCCGCCTGTCACTAAAACTTTGCCGTCAGACAAAGTTGATTGGCTGTGGTTGTAGCGGGTGGCAGGCAAAGCAGTTTTGGTAGTCCAAGCGTTAGTTGCAGGGTCGTAAGACTGAACATCAGCCGAGGGGTACCCGGCGCCGATGTACCCGCCTGTCACTAAAACTTTGCCGTCAGACAAAGTTGATTGGCTGTGGTTGTAGCGGGTGGCAGGCAAAGCAGTTTTGGTAGTCCAAGCGTTAGTTGCAGGGTCGTAAGACTGAACATTAGCCGAGGGCCCGGCGCCGATGTACCCGCCTGTCACTAAAACTTTGCCGTCAGACAAAGTTGATTGGCTGTGGTAGTAGCGGGTGGCAGGCAAAGCAGTTTTGGTAGTCCAAGCGTTAGTTGCAGGGTCGTAAGACTGAACATTAGCCGAGGGCCCGGTGCCGACGTACCCGCCTGTCACTAAAACTTTGCCGTCAGACAAAGTTGATTGGCTGTGGATGTAGCGGGCGACAGGCAAAGCAGTTTTGGCAGTCCAGCCTTCAGTAGATGTTGTACCCGCAGGAACGTTGCTAGCGAGGGCGTACGCTACGGCATCCATCAGGTCACCGTCCTAGTCGTGGAAGTCAAATTGTCGCCCGTATAGGTGAGCGCAGTAGTGACCGTGATCGAATCCGCCAACTCGACCACGCTCGTCAGCTTCCCAGCCGTGTACGTCAAATCTGTTTGCTTCACTGTTGTTGCCCCGTCCTTCTCCAACACTTGTGTCAGATCGTCACCCGTATAGGTCAGTTCGGTAGATCGTTCATCGTTGCGATACAGCAACGGCTGATACGCAATAACGTCACCATCGGTGCCAGCCAAGCCAGCAGCAGCCCAGGCACCATCGCCACGCAGAAACGTTGTGGAGTTCGCTGTGCCGGTTGCTGTGATACTGCCAGGAACAGCAACAGTCTGCAACGCCGTATCGGCCGTTACGCCTTGAGCGGCTGTCGCATAATCGGTGGTAGCAGTCGTCGCTACCGTGCCCAACCCAAGGTTGGCGCGGGCTGTCGCAGCATCCGCCAAATCCGACAGGTTGGACGCCTTCGCGGCAGCCAAATCTGCTGTCGCGCCCTGAGCCGCAGTCGCATAATCGGCAGCAGCAGTTGTCGCCGCCGTGCCCAAACCGAGATTAGTTCGAGACGTTGCCGCGTCGTCCACATCGGAGAGGTTTGCGGCTCCGAGCATGTCGCCATCGCCCAGGGCCGTGTTCCAGGCAACGTCATAATCCGTATTGGACAACTTCGAGAGTGTCTGGCCGGTGAGTCCGCCTGGGATTACGCCGGTTCCGAGTGATTGAATCTGGTCGTAAACATCCGTACGGGTGGGTACTGCGGTACTTCCGCTCCACCCAGAACTATAAGCATTTGAGGGGACTGTTACGTCTCCAGTGAAGACTCCGGTAGTGGCGGCTACAGCTGCCACTGTGGCGTCTGAACCCTGCCTGAGTGCGTTCCCCTCGACCGTAGGGACTTCCACGTTCAGTGGGCCAGTCATTGTTCCACCAGCGAGCGGTAGCGCCGCGGCTACCTCGGTGTCAACGTAACCCTTAGTCGATGCCTCGACGTCTGATGCCGGACTGGGAACGGTGACTACGCCCGTGAACGTGGGGGACGCGAGATTGGCTTTAAGGTCAAGGTCCGCACCGTATGGGAGGAGGGCGAGACTATCGTCTGTACCGGACTTGATGCCAACGATCGAGTCGGTCGCAACGGTTGTGCCGTTTGGAATGTCGGGGAGTGCTAAGTTGGGCATCCTCTACCTCTCAGATGGGGGTGTTTACGGTGAAGCTGTTGAATGGGCGCAGGTAGCGCTTTCCTCCGCCGAACGTCAACGGCTGCTGTCTGGAAGGTTCCATGATCGCTGAGCGGGCTGCGTTGAAATCAAACTGCCAGCGGGTCATGTAGACGTCTTCAAGCTCGTTGGCTTCCTGCTGGGCATATGCCAGGGCGACGGCGTAGTGGACTAGCGGGTAGTGGAGGCGAGGGTCTGCGTCTACGACTGAATCGCCACCCAATGACACCCAGTCAATCGGAAGTCGGTGACCCATTAGCTGGTAGGACTTTTCTTCTGTCATCGCGGTGTGGGGCCAAAGCTGGAACTCTTTGCCCCAGAGAGAGTACTCGATTGGGTTCCTTGCCGAGTGGGCGGTGTTTCCGTACACGGACTCGGCGGTCTCATGGTCGGCCATGTTCAGACGGAGGCCGCTCGAAACGTCAACCAGCGAGTTGATAGACGCTCGGTTGCAGTCAATCGGGATGGTGATCTCTGTGGCCCCAGCCGGGAGTGTCAAAATCCATTTCGTCTCGTAGGAGGGCCAGGTGTTTTCGGCTGCCACCGACCGGTCGAACGCTTGGCGTATGTACCAGTCTACGGTTGTGTTTGGCAGCTCCGAGGCCGTGGTCTCTGTCTGCGTCCGAACAAGGGCGCGAAGATCATCCAGCGTCGCCATAGGTTCCGTCCTTGTTGCGCCCACCCTTGTTCTTCCATTTAGCCAACCCGAGATTCTGGGAGTGGCCGGAGCAGTAGCCCGTGGACTTCATGGGGTACGCCTTACATTCGTCAAAGGAGCAGAGTGAACGTTCGGGGTTGTCTCTCTTCCGACGCTTCGGTGGCTTGTAGGGGGCGGTCGAGTGCAATCCTGCGGGCTGCACGTTCCCCTCGGAGTGGTTGATCCCGCCCACGCCAGATACTGGGGAACCTGTCAGCGCGTGAGCGAGAGTGATCCCCTGGTTCTGCGAGTTTTGTGTTCGAAGAGTTGTGTTCATTTGAGCCATTCTTGCAGGTGTTGACCCGAAGTGCAGATGCAATCTGCACTTCGGGTCAAATCTGGGGCGGGATCAGGCTTCGGCGATGCCGGTGAGCTTGAAGCAGCGACGACGGTTGCGGATCGTCGAGTTGCCGTATGTCGTGATGAACGACACTCGGGCGTCAAGGGTGCTGCCCGACGCTGCGCCAATGCCTGCACCGGATGCCGGAGCACCGAGCGATCCCGACATGTTGTCGGTGAACGGCGACTGCTTGAAGTCGCGGTCGCTGTGGATGCACAGGCCAACGTACTTCGAGTTGAGGCCGAGCATGACGCCTGCGGGGCACTGGAAGTCCCAGAACAGCGGGACGTTCTTGAACATCAGGTTCTGGAACCCGAGGTTTGCTTTCGACGTGTCGGTGTACCGCACCTGTGGGGTGAGGGTCGACTCGTAGAAGCCGAACACGGTGTCCTCGGTGAAGAGGGCGTCGACGCGGTCGTTGCCCGCATCAGATGCCGTGTTGTACGCAGAACGCATGGCTGATTCGAGACCGGCTGCGTCGACTGCGCCGACTGCCGTGACACCAGACTTCCACCAAGTCTCGGTGGCCGGGTTGATTCCGCCAGCGACTGTGGTGTCGTCCACCAAGTCGATGAAGGACGTGAAGTCGGCGGACGTGGCTGTCGGGTAACCGAGGGCCGTCTTGGTGCCGAACAACATGCCGTTGAGCATCTCCTTTTGGGAGTCCTCAGCCTGCATGATTTTGGCTTCGAGCAGGTTGATGATCTGCTCTTTGCCGTTGTTCTGCGCCTCTTCCAGGCCGGAGATGGCGATGCTGGCGTACAACTGCTTCCAGTTGAACTGAGCGGCGGTCGCCGTGTTCTTCGGAGTCACCGTGACGGTGTCCCACTCGGAATAGCTGTTGGTGTCGCCACGGGTGTAGATGAGCGGCTCAACGATGGAAATACCACCGCCTGCTTTGCGAACCCGGCCGTTGCTCATCAGGAAGTCGAGTAGAGGACGCGAGCTGAAGATGTTGTCAGTCAGCGTCTTCCGGTAGTTGTGCATGGTGGTGGAAAGAATGTCGTTCCACGTGGACGGAGTGTGCGATGCAAGTGTCATTTTGGGTCCCCTTTGGGGTTAGAGACCGGTCAGCGTGATCGGCGCTCTACGTCTTCGTAGGCACCCATAACAGCTTCACGGATTGTGCTGAAGGATTTGTTCCCCGCATCCGTCGTCGTCCCAACTGCGCTTGGAGCCGGACTCACTACTGCTGCCTGCTGAGCCACTGCGCTTCTGCGCTGTGCCTCGGCTTGTTGCTGCTGACTGGCGGACGTTTGCTGCGCCTGCTGCCCTGCTGCGTAAGCCATTGACTGGTAGATCATCGGGAGCATTTCGATCCCGGCACCCATTTGGAATGCCTGGTTCACAACTGCTCGCGCTTGGTTGTCGTCGATTTGGAATTGGGCTTTTAGGCCACCAACTGCGTGTTGCAGTTCCCTATCGGCTTGTTGCTGATCGAACTGGGCTTGGAGCAACAGGCGTGCTGTGCGCTCTTCGGCAATCTGTCGTTCTAGAGGGTCCTGGTACTGGTCGTCGTCGTAATCTTCGGTCGCAGCTACATGCTGCGACTCGCTCATCCCGAGGAACTGTTGTACTGATACGCCTGCCTTTTGGGCGAGGTATTGGACTGTGATACCAGGATTCGCTGTCAGCGCCTGCTGGAGTCGAACGGCTTGTTCTGACTCTTGGCGAAGCTGCGATGCTTCCTGGAATCTCTGTGTTGCGACAGAGTTGACGTTGTACCCGTCGAGAGCCTCTCGTAATGAGACGCTGATCTCCTTACCTTCTCGGTCTATCCGAACGTACTTGCCAGCAAGTTCGTCATTGACGTCGAGGTATTCGATCTGCGGTGCTTCTAGGACTTCGGTGTCCTGGACATCTCCGCCAGCTTCCCCGATTTCGGGACTGACTTCGGTCTCTGTCCCCTGAGGGGCTAACTCTTGTTCGTTCAATGGACTCCGCTTTCTAAGGGTTGGTCCGGGTATGTGATGACATCATAGACACAAATCTTCCCTATTGGGAAGCGCCGACGCCGAATCTGGGTACTGACCCCAGCGGCTCCCCTCCCGAGGAAGGGGAGGCGCACCAGCGTTCCGGCATCGACGCCTCTCAAATCTATTGGCCAGCTTGCATCATCTGTTGGAGTAACTCTGGCGGTATTCCGCTGGCTCCTCCGCCCACCGGCGGGGCTTGCCCGCCGAGCGATTGTTGAAGCATGGCGAGCATTTCTGGATTGATTGCAGCTCCTGGCCCGCCCTGTGGCGGCATTCCCTGCGGCGGCATTCCCTGCGGAGGCCCTTGCTGCATTTCGCTGTCAGGCATCATGGACCCATCGGGCATCTCGTGCATCCCTTGCTTCTGACCCTGCTGGTCCATACCGGGAGGGGGAGCTTGCGGCTCCTGCATCTTGACGTAACGCTCAGCGTCCTTGAATCCGAGGCCGTCTCGGAGAAGCTTCATGTAGAGAGCCGGAGTGTTGACGACCCCTTCGCCCATGAATGGAACCGACATGTCGACTGCCTGGAGGGCTGCCTGACGGCGGGTCGACTCGTTCTGTGGCTCAGTAGATCCACCGACGACCTCAAAGTCAAACTTGCCCTGGATTTTGTCGTTGTTGTAATTGATCCAGCCCCGGACGGGAATCGTAACGATGCGTGCCACCTGGTCGCCTGTCACGTACTGCTGCATCAGGGCGACAATTCTTTCGCCGCACTGGGCGAGGATTGTCTCCACCTTGCCGAGGCGGTCCTGGGCGCGTGCGTTGGCGGCGTCCTGGATCATGCCTGCTTCGGTGGCTGTCCGCTTGATGGATGTCTGGGCTCCACGCTGGTAGTCCGAGACTCCCGAGATTCGATCTATGTCGTTTGATATCATCGCCGACTGGTCGAAGAACTCGGGTGGGGTGATGGACGGGACGACGGGAGCGAGCGCGGAGGAAGGGTTGCCGTCTCCGAGGACGGGGATCATCACGTTGTCTTCGTCGGACTCCAGAGCTTGCACGCCCTCGCGGTCGAACAGGTCTTTGGAGTACAGGTGCGCGCGTCGGTACTTTTTCCTGAAGTTGAACATCTGGTTGCGGGTCTCGTTGAGTTCGATCTGCAAAGACTCGATCTGCTGGACGTCGCCCATCGGGTAGAAGTGGTCGGGCACCTCGTAGTTGCGGAGCATGACGAACGGGTGGCCGAAGGCGTACGGCATCTTCGTCGGCTTGATAAGGAAAGCTTCCTTGCTTGTGTCCTCCGTCCTGAATACGGAGAACGTTGACACCTTGTTACGTTTGATGTCATAGAACTCGATGACCTCGACGTAGCTGAGTGCCCCGGCGTCTGGCTTCTCTCCAGAGTCTCTGCCGTCTCCGCCGCCTGATTCGTTTCCGACGTCTCGGCTTGACCGGCTCGTTCCAGAGACGTTTTTGCGGGCTGCGGCTACGTAGCGGCTGTCAACCTTGACGTCCTGCACTGGTCGCCATGTGCGCTGGGCAACCCACCGCATTTCTTTGGGATGTCGGCAGTCGGGATCGACAAACATGTCGAATGGCGAGATGCGCTCCATGAAGGGGCGCTCGTCGTCCTGTTGAACAATCAGTTCTGTCTCAACGTTGCCAGGGACGTCTTCCCGATCGTCTACGCCCTCGTCTGCTCCGTCGCCGTCCTGGGCTGTGTCGGTCGGGGGTTCGGTCTTCTTCTCTTCGGGAGGCTTCTGGAACGTGTACCCGACCTTGAGCCAGCCGTGGCCGATTGTCAGCCAGTCGTTGATTGAGAGTCGGAAGTCCTGCTGGAAGTGGTTGGAGCGCCAGATGTAGTTCAGCACCTCTTCGGTGATGATGGCTTGCGGGGCAGAATCTACGTTGCGTGCGTTGACGTTGAACTTCGGGTTGCGGATGGCGACTGCCGGGGCCATCACGTTCAACGTGGCGAAGATCATGTTGACGGTCAGTTGGTCGGTGCCGCTCTTCCTGTCGTAGTGCTGGCCCCTGTAAAGGTCGATGAACCGCTTCCAGCTTCTCTCGTAGTTCTGCTCTCCGTTTGAGCGCCAACGCTTGGAGCGTTTGAGTTCTTTCTGCATCCAGTTCAAGTATTCGGAGTTGTTCATGCGGCTCTCTCGATTCCTTTTTTGCCCGCGATGCGGTCGTCTGTGCTTCCCAAGTGTTCAAGCATGAAATCGTTTTTGGTCACGTTCCAGCTACTCCTTCCAAGACGTGCCCCGCCTTTCCAGGTGACGCCAACGGATAGGAGCCGGTGCCGGTAGCACTCGCTTTTCCCCTCTTCGATCGCGTTTGTGCAGGTTTCGTGCTCGCACTCAGACATCGCTATCGGCCGTCTTTTCTTTTCTTGACCGCTTGGGTTCCTCTAGGGCGGGGGCTTCCTGGGATGGAGGCTTGGGCCGCACCGCCGTCTTCTTCACTTTGCGGGACTTTGATTCGATACGAGTTGCCATGAAGCAATTATCGCACAAGTTTTAACGTTTACCAGTTGTTTCTGACCGAACTTGCGCCGATCGGCTCTCGTTTTGGTCGACTTTTCCGCTTGTTGCCTGAGATCAGCTCGTTGAAGGATTCCCCGTACAGTTGCTTTTCCCATGCGCCGAAGCTCCCAGGAGGCGGCTCCTTGCTGGAGGAGTCGTACTGTTCGAGCCACACGTACTTCAGCATCTGGTTTGCGATCGCCAGGCTGATCGTCCTGTCGTCGAACGGAGAGCCAGACATCTTCCCTTTGTCGTCCCGAGTGAAGGTGCGAAGCTCGGCCACGGTCTCCTTGTCGAGGAGGACCATTTTCCCGCGCAGTGCCTCGTTCAGTTCGTCGATCATCAGCGGCTTGGTGACCTGCGTGGTGCGGAACCCGAGGACGTCGGTGGGGACAGACTTCTTGTACTTGGCTGATCGCTCCATGAAGATCGGGTGGTACTTTTTTAGGGCGAGGAACTTGAGCGTGGTGAGGCCGTGGTTGTTGGATTCGACGCCTATGAGCGCCCGGTTGTACCAGTTGCCGAGCGGAACCAGGATTTCTGTGGCGAGCAGGTCGGGGTCGATGTGTCCGTGCCAGTGGGCGACGACCTTGTAGTCCCTGGCGTTGATGACGTGGATGCTTGCGTAATCACCATGCTGCAAGCCTTGCGATGGGTCAGCGCCGATTACATACTTCCCGCGCAGCGTGGGGGCCTCCCAGACTCTGAGCGCCCCGCCGTCCTCAATAAACTCGGGCACCGAAAGTGCCGTTTCCTGCTTGAGCCATCCACGATCCGGGATCTCGGTTTCGATGGACCGCAGGTTGTCCAAGTTGAAGACAGGGCGACCTGACTTCAGGAACGCGTCGTCGGGGTTACTCGGATACTCCTGGGCCATAACCCACTCCGACAGGTCCTTGCTTTTCGCTTCATACCAGTCCTGGGTACGGCCGTTCGCCGACCACGGGAAGAACAGCGGGGTGAACCGGTTGGTGCCGTTTGAGGCTCCTACCCATAGACGGTGGAACAGGTTGCCCTCGCCGCTGGCGGTCGAGAGCATGATGACCCGGCCTCCGACGTCGGCCGCTGGCTCAATGGCGCTCCAGGCGTCTTCAGAGTTGGGGAGGAAGGCTAACTCGTCAACGACGATGAGGTACGCTGACTCGCCACGTGCCGGGTTGGTCGATGGTAGCGATTCGATCTCGGAGCCGTTGGAGAACTCCATCTTCGTCTGGGTCTCGTTGATTGGACCGGCCCTCCACAGGAACCATTCGTCCATGAACCTGCGGCCGTACTTCGCTTTCTGGAGGAGCTTGATGGCATCGCGCTCGGTTCGGGACAGCATGAGGATCGGGCGGTCGGGGTAGAACTGGGCGCTCCAGTAGGAGAAGGCAGCGACGAGGGTCGAGAACCCGATCTGTCGGGCTTTGAGGATGAGGCTGTAACGGGTGTTAAGCCAGGACCGGACGGTCTCAATCTGGGCGTCGAATAGGATGAAGTTGATTCGCCCTTGCTCGGGGTGCCGGATGGACCAGTGGTGTTCGCAGAAGTACAGGAAACCGGCGAGTAGGACTTCTGGGTCCTTACTGTCGGGGGCGCACTTGCGGTACTCCTGCTCTTTCAGTAGCTCATCGAAGTTGTAGTTCTCCTCGTCGAGGATCACGCTTTCTTCCGATGCTGTATTTCGGTGGCGGCTTTCTGTGCGATTAATAGCTCAAGCTGCTCGTCTGTGAGTTGTGTTGCGCTGCCCATGACTTCGACCTGGACTTTGGCTGGCTTGACGGAGCCTTCGATGTCGAAGTACTGCCTGGCTGCTGCGACGTGCTTGGGATCGTCTTTGTCGGTGGCTGTGGCGAACAGGGTGTCCATGATTTCGCTCTTGCGGCTGGGGTCGCCGATTGTCTGGAGGTACCGTTTCTCCCAGGCGTCCATGAACTCCTTGTTCTCCTTCCAGGCCCCGATCGTCTGTCTGGTGATGCCGAGCTGTTCGGCAAGGGCGGTCTGGGTGGATGGGTCGCGCTCTTTGAGCGGGGTGCAGAGCCAGGTGAGTACGGCTTGTTTCCTGAAGTCTTGGATGGGGACGACGTTGTGCTGCCCTCTTCCGTCCTGCTTTTTTCCGTGCAGAGGTGTTGGTGACATGTGTCGAGTATATACGAGGGGGGGTCCAAGACTGTAACACAACTGTAATATAGTAGTTCACTATCTGGGTAAGTGGGTGATAGTATGGCTATATGAACTTCAAAGAGAAAGACCCAAGAGACTCGATGGTCCAACTAAACACGCCCATCCCCTTCCACCTCAAATCCGACCTCACCGCCATCGCCATCCTGCGTGAACAGTCACTGTCGTCTCTGATCCGAGAATGTATCGAAGACAACCTGTCCCTCGAACTGTCCGAATCCAGGCGTGAGCGACGGGTCGAAGACGAGATCCTTGCCGTCCACCGAGCCAAACTTGAGACCTCAGGGGCAGGAGCCACACGCTGAGATGCTGGAGGCAATCACAGTCGCAGTGATCCTGGTCGCCGCCATCTACCTCGCCAAAGAAATATGGAAGCAATGACCAAGCCGCAATACAATCCTCGGGTTCTAAAGCTTCTACGGGAAGAGGGCTGGCACGCCACGTCGGTCGACTACTGGGACAGCTTCACCCGACGCACCAAGGACCTATTCGGCTGCATCGACGTCCTGGCTGTAGGGGTCGATGGAACCATCGCCGTACAGGTCACGTCCCGAGGGAACATGAGCAGCCGCCGTAAGAAGATCCTGACATCCGAAGCTTACCCATTCATGAAGAGCGCTCAGTGGACGATCGAGTTGTGGGGGTACGACCAACCAAAAGGCCCTAAAACGGCCTACCGACTGAAACGAGAAACTCTGTGACAGGCAATCGTCAAGATGGAAGTGAAACCGCTCTGAGCCATGACTACTGGATCAAGACGATGGACCACTACCGGGACAACCGAGACGCAACCGAGGCAACGAAGGACTTGGCCCTCATGGTCAGGAACCTTATAGAGATCAACAAAAATAACCCCGAGACAATCGGGTATCTAACAACCAGAGCAAAGGAAGCATTGAAATGAGTTTTGAAGCCATGTCGGCGAGGAATTTGCGAAAAATCAACAGCAAGCACGGGACCGATTTCGTCAACGCGACTACCGGGTACACCTATCGTCAGGTATTTGGCACGGAGGTTGATGGCACGAACCTGGCGCTCGACCGTAAGAGCGGTGAGTCCTATAGGTTCGACCGCCTCCACAGGGGCGCTGCGACTAGTCAAAAGAAAAGGGCTCGACGGCAGGAACAAGTCAGAGAAGCAACCAGGGAGTACTACAAATGAGCATCGACCTAGACGAGATTGACTCGTCACCTGAGAAACCAGACTTCCGGCGTGCCAACGGCGCACCGATGGTCATCGACAAGGACGGCAAGAACCAGCGCCTCTCACGGCCATCCGGCTGGGGAAAGACTCTTGACGACGAGAACGCTCTCGTCAACTGGAAGGTAGACGTAGCAGCCATCGGGGTCGCTGGAGACAAAGCCCTCCAGGCTGAGTGGACCGCCTGCAAGATGGAAGACAAGCCGCAACGAGCGAAGCTGCGGGAGAAGTCCATCCAGTCGGGTCGTGGCAACCAGGCGTCCGACACGGGCACCGCCCTGCACGCCATGTCTGAGCGCTGGGAAGATCCTGACGACGACTTCAACCCTGGGACATTCCGCCCCTCGCTTGAGGCTTACACGGCAGCGATGAAAGCCATCGGCATCGTGTCTGAGCGGTTCGAGTACACGGTAGCCAACATGGAATACCGGGCCGCTGGCACCGTTGACCGCCTCTACCGGCTCACGCAGCCACTGTTCGCCCCAGACGGGACACTCCTACCGGAAGGCACCCTGGTCATCGGCGATCTCAAAACGGGAAAGTCGCTCGGCTTCTCGCTCCCCGGCTACCACGTCCAGATGGCGCTATACGCACAGGGCGAGTTCTACGACGTGGAGCAGGACTGCTTCATGCCGACCCCTGAGATCAACCAGGCGTGGGGAATCATTGTCCACATGCCGTCGAACTCGGATACGTGCGAAATGCTGTGGTGCGACCTGCAAGTCGGCAACTACGGGGCGTACCTCGTAAACGAGATCAAGGACTGGCGGCGCAAGTGGAGAAACCAGACGTACAGCTCGCCTGAAGTGCAACCTATGGCCGTCACTGTTGTCGAGGAACCAATCGACAACGACAAAGAGTGGATGGACGCAATGTTCCCGTTCATCAAGGCCCGCATCGCCACGATCAAAGATCACTCCGACGCAGGCAGCCACCTCGCCCTCCACTGGCCGGAGGGCTGCCCGCCACCAAAAGCGATGGTCGAGCCGCACCATTACACGCAAGTCCTCAACGTTCTCGACAAAGTCGAAGCCGACTACGGAATGACTTTCCCCGAGAATGATCCCCGAGTGGTCCTGGGCGTCTTCGAAGGCGACCAGGCCCACCCAACGAACAACCCACCAAGTCTCAGTCAGGAAATCCCTGACTCAGAAACCAGCCCTGAGCGGCTGGAGAAAAGAGCAACAAAATGAGCAATTCACTGAGCCTGAACGATCTCGCAGGCGGCAGCAAGTCGTGGACACCGGAAGAATTGGGTGACCGCATCGAAGGAACCATCACCAGCGTAAAGCGGGTGCAGCAGACCGATTTCACCACCGGGTCACCGCTCGAATGGAACGACGGTTCGCCCCGTATGCAGACCGTCGTCGAGTTGCAGACGAATGAGTCCACCAGTGGTGACGACGACGGCATCCGTGCCATCTGGCTGAAGGGTGGCCGCAACTTTGAGGCCGCTGAGGGTGAGGGTGTTTCTGGTGAGGTCGCTCTCGCTGAGGCAGCCAAGGCCGCAGGGGCCGGTTCGATTGACGAGGGCGCAAAGCTGACCTTCGTCATGACGGGCCGTTCGAAGCCGACGACACGTGGCTACCAGCCAGCCAAACTGTACCGGGCCAAGTACCAGGCACCGGTGGCGTCCATTGCCCTGACCGACCTGTACGACGACTGAACAAGTCACCTATCGCCCAGCCCTCTCGGGGGCTGGGCGGGAAGGCCGATATGGAAAAGACTGAAGAGTGCTGCGAATGCGGAGGGACCGGTGTCGGGAAGAACGACGCCGGGAAGTTCATATCCGAAGACTGCGAGTGGTGTGAAGGCACCGGGGAGATCGAAAATGGAACATGACACAGAGACAGAACCAACCGAGAAGAAGGGAGTGCGACCAAAGTACCGGGTTGAAGTAGTTTTTGCCGAAGATTCCTACATTTCGTACATTGACGTCGAGGAATGGGTCGTCAGCGAAGGGTTGCTCGTCTTGTCGGACTCGGAAAGAGAATGGACGGTTGTGATCCCTATTGAAAAGACCCTCACCGTCGAGGTCAACCCAATGGTAATCGAGGAGCACTGATGGGATTGTCAGCGCTATCTGAGCAGTCGGTCCGCAGGCTCAACTTGAAGCACGGCACCGAGTTTGTTCACGCCTCAGCGAGGAACAGCGGGATGATCTTCGGCACCAAAGCCGACGCCACCTGCTGGCACTTCGACCGGAAAACAGGAGAGACCATGCAGTCGTCTCGTCTCGGGACGTTCGCCGAGAGACTGAAAGAGAAGCTGGAGGCCGAAGATGGCCGCTGAAGAGGATCAGATCAACATCGCAATCGGTGCGTACTGCGTAAACAGGGACCTGACTGACGGACAGATTGGTTCAGTCACCATCCATGCGTGGGCGCAGATAGCGACAGACGTCGAGTTCTACATGAAAAGAAACAAGAAAACCAAGAACCTTGCGGAAGAGCCGCAACTGTTCTGAGAAAGTGAAAGGCCCGGAAGCTTCTCAGCTTCCGGGCCTTCGCTAGAGTCCATCCAACCAAAGATGAAAATCACCGAACACCCGACCTCCGCAAGAGGAACACATGACCAGCACCACCAATCATACACCAACCGAGTCGCAGAACGAACTCGCGCTCCAGTCTCTGTGGATTCCGGGCAGCAGTCACAGCCTCTGCACTCAGGAGCCTGGGACGCCGTTCAGGACGGTCGGGTTCTTTGATAGCCCTCGCGCACTACTCGACGCCGCAGCCAAACTACACACCGGCAACGTCTGGTTCGGCGTGAACGCCATGACCAAGCAACGCAAAGGCCGGGGAGGGGCAAACGACGTTGTGTCGGTCGTCGCATTGTGCGCCGACTACGACTGGGCCGACCCGGACGCCCACAAGGACGCTGATCTGCCCGACGAGCTTGAGGTGCGTCGCATCGTCGACTCGATGGTGCCGTCCCCGACGTTGGTCGTCGAGTCGGGCCACGGCGTCAACCTGTTCTGGGCTTTAACCGACGAACTCGACGCCGTGACGGGGCGGAGACTCTCCGATGGCTTCTTCCGGTACATGGAAGCCGAGTACGGCTTGCACAACGACCGTGGCGATCTAGCGTCGATCCTGCGTGTCCCTGGGACGTACAACCACAAATCTGAGCCGGTTGTCGAAGTTTTCGTCGCCAGATACGACCATGACGAAGGTTACGTGCCGAAATGGATTCGGGACAACGCCTGGCTACCTGAGCCTGGCCGACCGTTGCCACCTGCTGTGGCGGTCCGGCCAGGCACGCCCGCCCAGCTCCACGTCGGAGTCGCTGACGACCGCAAGTTACCGACCAGTAACTACGACCCGACACCGAAAGATTGGATCGACGACAACTACGACCCGTACCTTGGGCTGATGCGGCTCGGATGGCAGGCCGGACCACAACGAGGCGACAGCGAAGAGCTGACACGCCCAGGCAAATCGGGGATACACGGCACGTCAGCCACATTCCACCACGACTCGAAGGTCTGCTCGATCTACACGTCGACCGTAGACCCGGCATACCCGGCCGTCGGCAAGATCGGTCGAGACGGACAAACCCTCATCATGACACCGCTCGACGTGTGGATGGTCGAAAACGGTTTCTCCAACGTGTCCGACGCCATGCGAGAAATCCGCAAAATGATGCCGAGGACGCCACCTCCGCCTACCGAGCGGGAGCACAGGGAGACGGAGGTGGAGGAGCCGGGGAGAAGGGCGGCTCCTGCACTCAATCTACCAGACAGCTTTTGGGAGTCAAGGGACGTGCTCGCCCACATAAAGCAGGCCGCATGGTCCAGGTCATGCAGCCCTGACGCCGTCCTCGCCGGAGTGATGGCCCGATACTCGGCGACAGTGCCCCCACAAGTCAAATTGCCGCACGACGGCACACTCGACTTGTTCTTCGTAGTCCAAGGCCACTCTGGATCAGGGAAATCGAAGGCAGGCAAATGTGCGAGGGCCGTCGTCGACCTCGACCGAATCAAAGGCGTCATGATGGACCGCAACGTCGGCTCCGGTGAAGGTCTCGCCGAAGCATTCTTCGAATGGATCGACGAGGACGGCAAACCGTGCGGCCCACAAAAGAAGGGTGCAACGAAAGTCAGGACGATGCACGGCCTCCATTTCTCGACCGACGAAGGCTCAGCCCTCCAGGCGTCAGCCGGACGGGCCAACTCGATCCTCATCCCGACCCTCTGCTCCGCATGGATGGGCGAACCGATCGGCCATCTACTCGCCGACCCAACCAAATCACGCATGATCGACCCTATGACAGTCCGTGTGTCGGCGGAGATCCGCATCCAGACAGCCCACGGCTGGAAACTGTTCGATGAAGCGTTCGCCTCGACCGGCCTCTCCCAACGCATGGTGTGCGTCTCGGCGATCGACCCGAAAATCTCTGAACGGTTCCAAGACGGGTTCGTCCCACCCGAATGGCCTGGGACGTTGCGGCTCGCCCGACCCACAATCATCGCAGGCGAACGAATCTTGTCGTACTGCCCCCAAATCGGGGCGCTCCTCGCACAAGAGGCAGCAGCAGTCCACGACCCCTCTTGGTCAGGTAGCCCCCTGGACACCCATAGGACGCTGTCAGCGCTCAAATTGGCGGGCATCCTGTGCCTCTGGGACGACCGCACAGAGATATCCGAAACTGACTTCTCTCTCGCCTCCCAAATTATTGACATACACGTCGCCAACCGAAACGTCCTCAGAGCAACCCAAACCGTAGCCCAACACGAAGCCCGTATGACGAGGGTCACACTCGCAGCAGAGCAGGAAGTGGCCGTCATGAACGCCAAAGAGACGGAGATGCTCGGCAAAACAGTCGCCTTCCTCCGGGCCAAAATCAGGGCAGGCGAGTACCCAAACAAGCGCACATTGAATGCCGCAAAACGAGCACACTTCGAAGACGCAAAAACGCTGCTCGAAGAAGAAGGCGTCTGGCCGCAATCGGCATCCCGCAACCCGGAAGGCGTTTAAGGTGTGGCGGTGTGGCGACGCCACACCTCGCTCTTGGGGTTCACTTTGTGTACGAAACCCCGAAATCCCCTAAATACACTGTTGGATATGTTTTTTAGGGGTAAAAATGAGAGTGAACCCCCCCCCTAAATCGCCACACCGCCACACCGCCACACCTTGGACACCCACACCAGTAAGAGATCCCCGACACCCCAAGAACACCCCCCCAAGGCAGGGTACAAATGTTCGATTGGTTTGAAAAACACTCACAGAAATCGGGACAAGTTCAACATCTATTAATACCTACCCGTGCCCCCCCCCATACCCCCCCCCTTCGACTCCGCCTCGACCGGCCGAAGTGCAGGGGACTAGCATATGCCGATAGACTTAAGGTATCGAGAAAGGGGAGAACCATCCCCTCCCACCACTCCCCATAAGTGCAGATCTGATCTGCACTTATGGGGCAGGGTCTCGATAGCTGGCAGAGTGCCAGCGAACCCAACCAAACAAAAAGGACCCGAACATCATGACGATCAAACTCGCAACCACGAAGCCCACGACGACACCTAAGACTCGTGTCACGAAGTCCGCAGCGAAGCCTACGGCGGTTCCGCTGGCAGATCAGAACATGGTCGAATTGGCAACGTCTTACCGTACGGCAGCGGCATCGCACGTTGACATCCTTGTTGCTGGCACGAAGCTGGAGCACAAGCTGGGCGCAGCTTCGGTTCTGGTCACAGTGCAGAACATGGCACTACGTGGACTCGTGGCACGAAGTGCGTTCGACACATGGGAGAAGGTGTCTGCACTTGCTGCGGGCGAAGCAGAGTCGATGAAGTCGGCAGGAGCGAATACGGTCGCCTTGTGGAGCAAGGGTCAAGATTCGACCATTGAGGGTGCGGGCCTATCCAAGGGCCAAGTGCGGGAGGGTCTAGACTTCGTGGCTTCGCTCGCGTTCCTGAAGTCTCCCATCTCACTCGATTCACCTAGCGGTTGGACTTCGTTGTCTGATCTGTGGGAAGACTTCTATTCCGTCGTCGTGAAAGGCGGAGGAGATGCTTTCGACTCGGCTCCTTCGTTGTACGTGTTGAAGGCTTCGCAATTCGCTCGCTTCGTGTCACAGAAAGGAGCGGGAGCAACCGGTAGAGGTAATGCTCCTAAAGTGATCGTTGGCGATGACAATGTGGCTCGCCGGTTCACTGCGTCCACGAAGCCTGGCAACGTTGGCAAGATTGGTGGTGTGTTGAGCGCGAGTGTCACACGTGCTTCTGAGACTGCCAAGAAGAACGAAGAAGCCGAGACGGTTAAGCGCTTCGCCCGTATCGCCAAAGCGAAACTCGTTGGCGATGCTGAGGGTGCAACCGTTCAACTTGACACAGTGCGCGCGATGTCGGCCGAAGCTAGGGCAGATCTGATCTTTATGTGTCAGGAGATTGATCTGCGCAATGTGAACGGATCACAGAAGAAGAAGTGACCCAAGTGCAGATCTGATCTGCACTTGACACCGAACCCATTGAGAGCCCCATGCTTCGGCATGGGGCTCTCGTCGTTCCCATGAGAGCCCCATGCTTCGGCATGGGGCTCTCGTCGTGCCATTGAGAGCCCCATGCTTCGGCATGGGGCTCTCGTCGTGCCATTGAGAGCCCCATGCTTCGGCATGGGGCTCTCGTCGTGCCCTAGATGCTCCGCTTGCGCCGTTGTCTGCGTGTCCCATCTGCCTTGACCGGCCAGCGACCGTATGGCTGCGGAGTGCGATTTTCACATCTGCCCCGACCGGCCAGCGACCGTCTGGCTGCGGCCGACCACCTATTAACTAAAAGTGCAGACGTGATCTGCACTTCCCGATCCAACCACTACAGAAAGCACCAACCACTATGCCTACTTGCATGTCTCTATCCGCCCGACTCGAACTACTCGAATCCATTTCACCAATGTCAATGAGCAACACCAACCAAAAGGAGAATACCGCAATGCGTAATTCACGACCCACCCTTCCTGTCCTTCCTTCCCCGTCCTCGACGAACGACGAAATGGCGACCGACCGTATCGTCGAGTACGTCGATACGGCCGTTGTCTCCGCCGTGCTCGACGGGATTGTTTCCCGCTTGGATGGTCTGGATTCCCGCTTGGGCTGCGTCATGGACACTTACGACGACGTACTGTCTCGTCTGGACGGTCTGGACTCCCGCATCGACGACTACCGGGAGTTGAGCACGTTCGACCGGGATCGTGCGATCCGCTCCACGAACCTTTCACTCCGTACTGCCGGGGATTTCCGTTTACGCATCGAGGCGTTGGAGGCTGAGGCTGCGGCTGCGGCCGAGGCTGGAGGGAGGGAATGTTACTCCCATATCGACGAAAGGTATGGACATGGAAACGAGCGAGCAATGACGACAGACCAGAGGGTCCAGCAGTACGTGACCACGAAATGCGATCACAGAGAACGCGTGGCTTGCACCTGCTGGTCGTGTGGCCCAGCCGACGAT
>Ga0209390_10001726_pt1 | contig 40860 bp, 29 predicted proteins | sample BON01_FD_187212 | JGI IMG/M metagenome (GOLD analysis project Ga0209390, IMG submission 187212) | Freshwater microbial communities from Lake Bonney liftoff mats and glacier meltwater in Antarctica - BON-01 (SPAdes) (version 2) | ecosystem: Environmental > Aquatic > Freshwater > Ice > Glacier...
GCCACCGTCGTCGCCACCGTCGTCGCCACATCGCCACCTGATCGCGGCCCAGCGACACGGCGGCCGCGATATCACGATTGAGCTGTTTTTCGAACGCGAGTAAAATCATCCTGGCTCGTTGACGCAAGCGATACGCCACCGTCGTCGCCACCGTCGTCGCCACCGTCGTCGCCACACTCAACGCCCGAAGAATCGCTTGCTGACGTACCGTAATCACAACACTCGCCGCCCTACCTGACATATGAGACCTCCATGACTCAATAAAAAAATACGCCACGAAGAAGTCTGCGGCAAACCCAACACTCACGCCAGATTAATTCGCGGATCGACATCTAGGCACGAAGAACCCGCTTATTGTTCCCGGCGCCGTGCATATGCCATGGCAACCGGCATCACGATCCGACTCCGAATGATGTCTGCGACAAACGAGTGAAAACGGCGGTTACGAAAATGTTGCCGGAAGCCGAAAAACTGGATGTGTCAATGAATATTGAAAACATCTTCTTCAACGGTTACCTGATGTCACCGTTTGAGATGATTGATTTTGTCGATGGCTTTCAATGTGAGCATCTGAATGTGCACTTCGATACTGGAAATATCATGGAGTATCAGTTTCCAGAACACTGGATTTCCATGCTGGGAACTCGCATCCGAAATATTTATCTGAAAGAGTACTCACTGAAGGGAACTGATCATTCACTGGAAGCGTTTCGTCCACTGTTAGATGGCACAACCAACTGGCCTGCCGTCCTGAATGCTTTCGAAACTACTGGCGACAACGGATATTTGACGTTTGAGTACTTCCATCCCTTTGCGCATTTTCCTGAGGCGTTAATATATCTAACGTCTGATTCCCTTGATCGCATGCTTGGGAAAAAGGCCATAAATCGGCGATAGGGTGCTGGGAATCGTGAATTTTGCTGATCCGCAGGCCACAGTCCTGGTTGACAGCAGTTCAAGGTTTGCTGCACAGACGTTTGCCTGTCTTACTGGTGTTGCCACCGTGCCGTATTGGTACTACGGTTCGGCTGAACAGACAGTGACTTTACTGAGGTTTTGTGAACGTGACAGAAACTGCCGGAAGGCCAATCGCTGCGAAAGCACCGAGGATCGAACACCACCCACGTCTGGGCCAACTGGCCTCAACGGCGATTTGTGGAAACGACATCACTTCATCGTGCCTGTACGTTTCTGCGCTGGCGATTGTCTATGCGGGCAAGCTGGCTCCGATATCCCTGCTGATGGTAGCGGCGGTTTTATTTCTGTTTCGGAAGATCTACGCAGAAGTCGTGGGAGCTCTGCCGCTTAACGGTGGGGCTTACAATGCGTTGCTGAATACAACCAGCAAACGAGCAGCATCTGTTGCGGCCTGCCTGACGGTTTTGTCGTACATGGCCACTGCGGTTATTTCCGCTCTGGAAGGTATGCACTACGTTCACAATTTGTGGCACGGACTGGACGTAATGACGGGAACAATCGCGTTACTGGCATTTTTTATGTTCCTGACAATTATTGGAATAACAGAATCTGCAATTGTGGCGATTGTGATTTTCATCGCTCACTTGGCAACGCTGACACTTCTGCTAATTGTGGGAGCCGCGTTTGTATTTGGAAACGGGGCCGAGAATCCCGAGGGTGGTCTGGCAACGGCGAAGGCGAATTTTGCAGAACCATTACCGGCGGCTCCGGGGACAAGTAACGAGTTTGCTGATTTGTCGGCTGATGAAGATGCCGGCGGTTCCAGTTCTCTGTGGGTGGCCCTGTTTTTCGGTTTCGCTGTTTCTATGCTGGGGATTTCCGGCTTTGAAAGTTCGTCTAACTTTGTGGAAGAACAGGAAGACGGCGTCTTCCCGAAGACCCTTCGCAACATGTGGATTGCCGTCAGCTTCTTTAATCCGTTGATGGCGCTGCTGGCGTTGTCTGTTCTGACAATGGTTCAGGTTGACGAAAACCAAACGGCCTTACTGGCGTATATGGGAGAAGTTGCGGGCGGCAAAACTTACGGACCATGGCTCAGCACTTTGATTTCAATTGATGCCGCTATGGTGCTTAGCGGGGCCGTATTGACCAGCTTTGTCGGAGTGACGGGCCTTGTGCATCGAATGACGCTTGATCGCTGTTTACCCCAGTTTCTTCTCAAGACAAATCGTCGTGGTACTACGCATCGGATTATTGTCGCGTTCTTTCTGTTATGCGTGTCTGTTCTGTTTATCACACAAAACACGGTACCTCGACAAGTTGCTTCCACGATTAGTGCGGCGGTTTCCGGCTTGCCGATGGCTGCGGACGGAGAGTCTGCGGATATCGTTCGTCGTCGCGTTAATCGCGCTGTGCTTTCACTGGACGATGCGGCGTTGTCTGCGGTGGGTAAAAATTACTTCAAGACACTGTCACCCCAAGACCGCAGCGAACTGCAGAACCTTTCGGAAGATGTGGTTCATGAACGACTGACAGTCGCTGGTGACAATGCTCAGATTAAAAAGCTGGCCGGCCTCTATACGATTTCATTCTTATCGGTGATGGCGCTGTTTGGGCTGGGCAACGTGTTGCTGAAGTTGAAACGTAGAAACCTGCCGCGTCCTGCTCGGGCCCCATGGATTTCTGTCCTGATAGCAATTGGTGCCGTGCTGGCCGGACTGGTTGGCAACGCATTGATTGACAGTGCTTATGTCTGGACGTTCATGCAGTACTTCATTCCGGCAATGATTGTGATCGGAGTTATGCTGTTTCGTATTCAGCTATTGAAAGCCTGCCTGTCGATGTTCCGCAGTGTCACTGCGGGAATTGTCGGCCCGTTGAACCAGGCAACCAGATGGATGCGAGTCAAGATTGACGACATTAACGCTCAACAGATTGTGTTTTTTACGCGAGGCCACAATATTGCCAACCTGAACAACGCATTGCTGTACGTGCGTCAGAACGAACACACAAACCGACTTAAAATTGTTACGGTCACAAACAGCGACGTGGTGTTGCCGGAAAGCCTGCCTCAGGAATTGAAGTTTCTCGATGCAGCCTACCCGGAAATCGACGTTGAATTCGTGCAGATCGAAGGCCGCTTCAGTCCCGAACTGATTCAAAACCTATCAGACGAATGGGGCATTCCCAAGAACCTGATGTTCATCGGTTCGCCCGGTGGCAAGCTGCCCTATGGCCTTGACGAACTCGGCGGAGTGCGGTTGATCATTTGACAAACGCCGGGTACTTGTTGTTGATTATCGTGTCTTTTACGTGCTTACGTCTCATGGCTTGAGCGTGTGAGTCGTTGGAAGCGATGCACGGAGGTGTCCGGCGTTTTCGACCTGTATTTGTGATCAACTGTCGCTACTGTCCGCGATTGAGCTTTCGGATATTCGTTAAGTTTAGTGAATGATAACCGGCTGGCTCATGATGGAATCGACGTTCATCTGAACGTTGCCACGTATGACATGTGCGTCAGAAAACACGGCAGGCTGCACGGTCAGATGTCGTTTTTTGGGGCCGCCACTCAGGTTAACGTCAATAATGCGGACACCGACAAATTTCACAATGGTATAGGTCGCGTTGTTTCCCTGCCCTGTCACCTGGATAAAGATTGGGATCGCTCGCACTTGGCCAATAATGGATTCCAGTGAAGCCTGAATTCCGGCGCTGATGCCGGTGTCTCCGTTTAGAAACAGAGCGCCGGTTTCATTGAATGTGATTTTGTTGTCAGGGAAGAATGACATGTCATAAGAATTGAGTCCGTGTACAATTTGACGCTTAAGATCGGCTGTACTGTTGTTGGCTGAGCCGAGGTCTACGGTGCCTCGATTACCGGGCGCTAGTCCGCTGTTTAGGTCTGGGTACATGCTAATTTCCGGAATGTTATCCAGATAGCCAGAGTTCACACCGTCTGTGGCGGTCCAGCGGTACTTGTCTTTGTATCCGTGGTCAGTGCCCGTGTGGTATTGATCCAACAGGTCGGTCCACGAACCGAGGTCGAGGGCGATGGGCAGAATGTCAATTGTGTTAGAAGCTGAGTTTGAAATCGGTTCCGGCGGCATTCCAAAACCAACACCGGGCTGCAGCGCGGCGATGGAAGTCACTTGAAGTTCAAAGTCTTCGCGTCCAAGGATTCGAGCAAATGTCATTGGCAGAGACGTTGTGTCGGCCTTGGTTCGGCGAACCGTTACTTCAACCATGTTAAACGGAGCGACGCCCCATTCCTGAATCCATTCCTCACTAGCGTCGCTCCATGTTCGTCGCCCAACACGAACGTCTCGAACCGTATCGGCATCAGAAGAGACAACGTCGCCGGTGCGAAAGCGGGCGATCATTTCGACAGCGCGCTCCCGAGCAAGTTGTTCGGCCTGATCTTCGGTCAGTTCACCTCCGGGCCCGAACGCCCGAGCGACTTCAAGCGTAGCTGCGTGAGCCGCTGAATCAGCTGCAGACTGCATTTGTCCTTTTGTCAGCGTCACCATTCCGACGTCGACAGTAAACGCGGCAAAGCCGATTACAATCGCCAGCATGACAGCGGCAAAAACAACGATTGCGCCGCGGCGATTTTGTTTTGACTGAAGTGACTCACGTTTATGCAACTGCAGGCCAATGCTTTTCATGTTAGTTCTCCCAGGCATCTGTATCGATAGAAAATAAAGTTGGTCAGAACCAGTTCATTCCGTAATCGCGATATTGAAGTAGTCGGAGTTTAGTTCGTATTCCTCAAGGGATACAAACTGAACGACATCTTTGTATCGATGCAGCACGCGAGGTGTGGTGTCTGTTCTCTGTAAGCCTTCCGAGGTGTAGTAGCGGACTTCCCTCTGGTATATCAATTCAACACGATGCGCGCCCACGTTGATGGAGGTATTGTCGACCGAAAACTGTGGGTCGTAATCCGTGAGCGTAACGTTGAGGGCCGGAGTAACGGCACTCACACCTGTGAGAGCAAAGGTTCCCCACGTTCTGGACTTGCCATTTTTTAGGGTGAATTTCAATCTGTCATCAGTTCGCTGCATGGCGACTGTGTACTCAAGCTTGTCGTAGTCGGTTTGCAGGACACTGGTCTCTTCAGAAGATGTATGGTCGTAGTTTGAATTGCCCATCCAGCTTTGCACCTGATAGCCACCAGATCGAAAATTCGGCGCACTGCCGTGGTTGAGTTCGATGATGCCGAATGCGAGTTCCGTTGATTTTGTTGGTGAAATTACGTTCGCAATCTGGGGAGCACCTGAGTTGAAATCCGGATTGCGGATGTAACTGACCCAGTCTTCTTCCACTCTTACAATTACCGGTTCGGGCACGTCCGTCGCGTAGCAATTGTTTGTCGAGGTGTTGATTGCGGAAAACAGCAGCAGTGCCATCGCACTTAAAATTGGTTTTCTAAACATGACGCCCCCTTAGATATCAGACAGAAATTGTGGAATCAGACACGATCACCGAACATGGCACCGATTCGTCACTGTTTACGCATGGCGCATTGTCCCCGCAGATCGTGGCCAGCCAAAAAACGACCCGTTGTAAAGCTCACTGCGGAAAACGGCACCTCGATGTCGATCTGTACCAGATCTCTTTGATCAGCGTTTGCAAGATCGGGGACGTCCGCACCGTTGGAAACGGCGGTCACAACAATCTCGATGACAACATCCGTTGCCTGGCAACCGGTTGTGCCTGTGACCATATTCTTTATTTCTGATACAACGTCTGACTCCGTGGCACCGTCGATAATGGCAACCCGACAGCCTTCACGCGCGGCCGCCGTTAAGAGCTGAGACACCATCAGGGCACGACCGAATTCGATAATGCCCAGCAGCATCAGCATGAAGACGGGAAAGCAAACTGCCATTTCGACCATGGCGGCGCCACGTCGAACGGTTGTCTGTTTAAATTTACTAATTCGAGCGTTTTGATGTTTCATTCTACACCTGCAGTGGTCCCTTGCCTTCAAAGCCGTTTGGGAATGTTTATGGCCAGTACCGTGGTTAAGAATGTCACGAAGGTTTTGGAAATTGCGTTTCCATCTTCAATTTGGCGAACAAATCAGAGAAGAACTTTGCAGGATGTAACACGTTGTTGCGTGTTTGTATCCACAGCGATGTCGTAGAGCATCGCAATGGGTGTCCGCGTTCATAATTCGCGGCATGCAGCGGGTACTGAGGCGTTTTTGTACCACGTGGATTAGCTGAGGATCGTAAGGCCACTTAAACGGGGCTTCGTCATTTGCAGATCGAATTCGCATCTCTGGGGTCGTCGGCGATTTTTCATGGTACACAGAAAACAGAACGACTTCCCGTGGAGTTCAGCGTTGGCGCAGCGGCAGCGGGCCAGTTCACCAACGTCGCGGAGCCAAAAAATCCTCACAAGCGGACTCCGTCAATTTATTCCATCTCTGAAATTAGGTAATCGCCAGCCCTCTCACCTGAAGCTGACCAATCCTTAACCTGCTCCGACGTTTCGAATCGGGTTGGGGATTCTTAAACAGAACATCATCGAAGTGGAAGAGGGCGCGAGATGGCAAAAACAAAAAACCAACGCAAGAAGTCCGTAGCTGACGCCCGCGTTCAGTGGTCGCTTGCGTTTCGAGTCGTAATGCATTTTTCAGTCTTTGTTGTTGCCGGAGCGTTCTTCGGGATTATCAATCAGTTTCTGGCCGACCCGTTTATCGGGGTTAAGGACAATCTGCTGGCTTTCTGGAATAACTCAGGGCCGATGCTGCTGGCGTTGATCTGCCTGATGCCGATTTTTGTACGTGATACTATGACGATGAGTAATCGCGTGGCTGGCCCTATTCGCAACATGCGGAACACGATTGTGAAGCTCGGCAACAGTGAGACTGACGTCCGGCCCTTAAGGTTTCGCAAAGGTGACTTCTGGGACGATCTGCCGGAATTGTTTAACAGGATGACCGAGACGCTTCGGAATGGCTCCTCAACAGCCCACAGCGAGGATTCTGATTCGCAACTTACATCCAACAAGGTTAGTGAACTTGTGGAAGTCTGACGTCACGACTTCGTGCGGATATTTTTAGTCGTCAGAAAGACTCGAGAGGGTCAGCGGAATGAAAAATATGCGTTCTGTCCATCAGAGGCCAGTTCGGCATCGGTCGGGCTTGGCGGCGACCGAGTTTGCCGTCTGTCTGCCCATTCTGTTGGCGATTGTTATCGGGACCATTGAAGCCTGTTCAATGGTGTACCTGAAACAATCTCTAAGCGTGGCAGCCTACGAAGGTGCTCGAGCTGCTTTGAGGGCCGGGGGGTCGACGCAGCCTGTCAGCAGATTCTCACTGCCCGCAACGTCAAAGGAGCGGCAATTACAATCACTCCGAGCGACTTTGCGATCCGCCCGGCTCAAACGTGGATCACAGTTAGAGTCGCGACGACCGGCAGTGAAAACTCAGTAATTAGCGGATGGTTTTACGACAAACTTGTGATCGATGCTGCGGCGACGATGATGAAGGAATTCGACTAATGCTGAAGGTTGATCGTAAGACATTTTCGGTGGCTGGCGCGTTGGGAAATCGTCGCGGCGCGATGTTGATGTTGATTGTAATCTGCCTGCCAGTGGTTCTGGCTTTTTCAGCTTTCGCGATCAACATTGCGTGGATGCAACTGACTCGTACAGAACTTAGGACAGCAACCGATGCATCGGTGCGTGCCGGAAGCCGGGCGCTTAGTCTTTCACAGGACACTGTAGCTGCCCGAGCTGCGGCGGTTTCCGCAGCTTCTCGCAACACGGTTGCCGGAACTGGTCTTGTGCTTTCGGTTAACGACGTACAGTTTGGAACTTCAGACCTCAACGCCGACGGCAAGTATGAGTTCATCAGTCAGGATGAATCTTCGAAAAACATCAATGGCGTCCGCGTTACCGGCCGCCGAACAGTCGGTTCGGGATCCGGAGCGATTCCGATGCTGTTTTCCGGTGTGTTTGATCAGGGCACGTTTCAACCTGTTAAAACTGCGGTGGCAACACACATTGACCGCGACATCGTTCTAGTGCTCGACAGATCTGGCTCAATGGCTTCGGCAACACCCGGAGGCAATCGCTGGGTGGACCTGAAGAAAGCTGTCAAGGGATTTCTGGACACGCTGAATACTACTCCGCAGGACGAACTGGTTGGCGTTGTCACCTACGCGTCAACGTCAGGGCTAGATGAAAATATGACATTGGACTACGGCCAGTTATTGACCACCATTGACGGTAAGGCTGCTAGGGGAGCAACCGCGATTGGCTTGGGGCTGAAGGACGGTATTTCGGGAGTCACCGATCCCAGTTATGCGAGACCTATTGCTGCGAGGACAATTGTCCTGATGACCGACGGTATTCATAACAGAGGAATCTCTCCGGACATTGTGGCAGCTGATGCACGTGCTAAGAATATCACAGTGCATACAATCACGTTTAGTTCAGGGGCCGACCAGAAGCTGATGAAGAAAGTCGCACGCATCGGCGGCGGCAAACATTGGCATGCTGATGACCAGGCAGGCCTTGTGGCCGTGTTTAAAGAAGTTGCCAACAATCTGCCAACTCTGATTACTGAGTAGAGAAACACGTATCATGAGACAGTCAGTCGTCAGATCTACCCGTTCAGCAAATCGTAGTGCAAGGTCGCTTGCTGCAAATAGCGAGCGACGTGGCGTAACGGCAGTTGAATTTGCGATTGTGGCACCGGTTTTCTTGCTGCTGATATTTGCCGGATTGGAATTTTCCATCGTCGGAACCATTCGCAGTACGTCTCACAATGCCGCATACGAGGCTGCTCGTAAGCTGGTGATTCCTGGTGCGAATTCTGCAGACGGTGTCAAAGAGGCTGAAAGAATTATGGGAATAGTTGGCGTTGATACTCTTACAGTTACCGTAATTCCAACGTCGATCACGCCGGAAACTCAAAGCGTTCAGGTGAATATCTCGATTCCATACGCAGACAACGCCGTGTTTACGCCATGGTTCGTCGGCAATGTGACGTTAAAATCAACCTGCACGCTGTCAACAGAACGGTATGATGGAACCTAACGGACGATGTAACGCTGCTTGAAAGAGTCGCAGTTGCGGTCAGATGTTGTAATGAATGGCTGCAATGACGGCCGTCGCTGGTAGTTCGTTTCAGCGGATTTCACAGGTGGTCATAAAATTCATCAGTTGATGCATCCTGTTGCAGGGACGAACAGTGTCAGAGAAATATCGTCACCTGATTGCGACGACGGACGCAGTTCGCGCTTGCGGCGCCCAGATATCGCCCCGGCCATTGAAATGGCGATTGGGTAAGTGTTGTTTGAAAATGCTGCTCGCCAATTCGATGATAATTCACCGACGCTAAAGGTGGAAATTTGGGGGCGGTTGTGTGAACATGCGAGCAGCTCGCCGCCTGCGGACAACGTGCGAGTCGTTGTTTGAGGCGACCTGCCGTTTCGCCATCTGCCGATCGGAGCAAACATCCGTGCTTAAAGCTTTGCTGTTTATTAATTTGTCACTGCTGCTGTTTGCGACGGCAGATTCAGTGAGTGCTCAGGATGGTACGACTCGAATGCCGAACACTGCTGTGGCCGGCCTTGATGTCGCTGACGGCCTGCAGGTTAGCCTGCTGGCGGCTGAACCGATGCTGCGAAGCCCGTCTAATATCGACGTCGATCACATGGGCCGCGTCTGGGTGTGTGAAGTCGTGAACTACCGGCACTTTGCTAACAAGACGAATCCCGCACGTGAAGCCGGTGATCGTATTGCGGTTTTGGAAGACACCAACGGTGATGGTATTCTGGACAAAGACACGACCTTTTATCAGGGGCGAGATATCGATTCGGCTCACGGAGTCTGTGTGTTGGGTAATCGGGTGATTGTATCTGCCGGCGAGAATGTTTTCAATTTTTTTGACGATGATGGAGACCTGAAAGCGGACCGAAGAGAGGCGATGTTTACCGGCATCAAGGGCGTGCAACACGATCACGGAATTCATAGCTTCACGTTCGGCCCCGATGGCCGGCTGTATTTCAACTTCGGCAATAATGGAAATGAACTGCACTCGGCCGATGGCAGGTCTGTTGTGGATGTGGCTGGAAATGAAGTCATTGCCAACCGACATCCTTATCAGGAAGGAATGGCGTTTCGCTGTGAACTGGATGGTTCGAAAGTAGACACATTCGGATGGAACTTTCGTAACAACTGGGAACTGTGCGTTGATAGCTTTGGAACTGTCTGGCAGTCTGACAATGATGACGATGGTAACCGAGGCGTTCGCATCAACTATGTTATGGAATACGGTAACTATGGATACAAGGACGAATTTACCGGAGCCAGCTGGCGAGAACGTCGCACCGGCTGGGAAGACGAAATCCCGAAACGGCACTGGCATCTGAATGATCCCGGAGTCGTGCCGAATCTATTGGAAACTGGCGCTGGTTCGCCGACCGGAATTGTCTGCTACGAAGGTGACCTGCTGCCCGATCGGTTCCGCAACCAGCTGATTCACTGCGATGCGGGTCCTGGTACTGTGCGAAGTTATGTGATCAGTGAAGCTGGCGCTGGCTACAAGGCGACAATCAACGATGTGCTTGACGGAACTCGTGATCAGTGGTTTCGCCCGTCAGATGTTTGCGTGGCCCCGGATGGCTCTTTGATTATTGCGGACTGGTACGACCCCGGTGTGGGGGGCCATCGTCAGGGCGATATTGAACGTGGTCGATTGTTTCGCGTTGCTCCGGCGGGTTCGAGGTACACTATAAAAGCCCCGGACTTGAGGTCCATTGATGGCGCCCTTGCTGCGCTACGAAGTCCAAACGTGTCGACTCGATATCTTGCGTTCCAGAAACTGAAGACCTCCGGATTGGCCGCTGAACGGGCATTGCAAAAGATGTTTGAGGACGACAGCAACTCTCGGTTTCGCGCTCGGGCACTTTGGTTGCTCGGCCAGATCGATGGGCAAAGGCAGAAGTATATAACGGCGGCAATTTCGGATGTTAACAGCGATGTTCGGATCGCTGGATTACGTCTTGCCAGGCAACATGATGTCGATGTTGCAGGTACTGTTTCCAGCTTGTGTGCTGATGCCAATGTTGAGGTTCGACGTGAGTGCGCAGTTGCTCTGAGGCATTTGAAGTCTAAGGAAAAGGCCGCTTTGTGGGCCAGGCTGGCAATGCAGATGCCGTCACACGATCGTTGGTATGTTGAAGCACTGGGAATCGGGGCTGATGGAGATTGGGACAACTGTATGGCAGCGTTTGCGAAGTCATCCACAGATACTGCCAAAGCGGAAGTTGCAGCGAGTCTGATCTGGCGGAGTCGGGGCAGTCAGTCGGCGAAATCAATTACAGATCAGATTGTTAATTTCGCCTCGGTAGAGGCCACGGCGTCTAATCAGCATGTTCTTCTGGCGTATTTTCGAGCACTTGATTTTCAACCGAAGAGTGCCGTGGCAGCAGAAATGAATCGCCTGATTGGAAAAGAGACAATGTTAAAGATTTCTGACACGGTGGCCGCCCTTGTGATTGCTGAGGCCTTACAGCGACTGGATGGCAAAGACATTGCTTCAAATCCGGATACTCAGTCGGCGCTTGATCAGGCACTCATAGATATGCAGGGCACTTCGCAGTACATTCAGCTGGTTGAAAGGTTCAATCTAACGGATCGATACTCGGATATTCTGAAGTTGTCGCAGAATCATCCTGCGGAACAAATTGGTGTCGAAGCTATCCGTTCACTCTTGCAAAACAAGCAGTGGAAGTTGCTGTCTGACGCGTTGCGAAGTGACGATCAGAAGCTGGCGATGTCGACGGCGGAGGTGATGGGGAATTCACTGGAAAGTTCAATTGCGGGTGTGCTGATACCAGTGGTCTCGGACGTTCGGGTTGCCATCGCTGTTCGCCAGAAATGTGTTCGAGCGGCGGCCAAGGTGCAGTATGCTGCCAGTGAACTCGGCAAGTTGATTGATGCTGGTAAGTTGAATACGGAACTCAGTCAGACAGCAGCCGCAGCATTGCATGCTGCTTCGTCGCGAAGTGCAAGGGAACTTGCAGACCGACTTTTTCCTCTGCCGCCGGGCAAAGAAGGAAAGCCACTGCCAGCAATGGCAAATTTGCTGAACATGGCGGGAAATGTTGCCAATGGAAGACTGGTGTTTAATACCACTGGCACGTGCCAGAAATGTCATGTGATTAACAAAATTGGCCGTGAAATCGGTCCTGATTTGTCCGAGGTCGGCAGCAAGCTAAGCCGTCAGGCGATGTTCGAATCGATCATTTATCCGAGTGCGGGCATCAGTCACAATTACGAAGCGTACACTCTGGTGCTGACTTCTGGAACAACGGTGAACGGACTGATTACCAGCGAGACCGATGACAGCATCAGCATAAAGGGCGACGACGCAGTCATTCGGACGTTCCGCAAAGACGCGATCGACGAAAAGGTCCGGCAGAAAATTTCTCTGATGCCGGCTGATTTGCAAAAAATGATGTCTGCCGAGGAATTGACGGATGTCGTGGACTACCTGATGACACTCAGGAAGAAGTCGTGCCGCCACGTGGCGACACCGTATTAGCCATTCATCGTTTGTTAAATGGCGTTCGCAGTGAATGGCAGTATCTGTGGTCAGAGTGCCGCGCATTCCAGCACTGGGAAGTTCCTGTTTAACCAGACATCAAAGAACTCGCAAGAATGAACCCTTCGGATGTAACGTTCCATCGCATTGTTGCGGCTTTTGGTTTGTTTGCCATGATTGGTTTTGCGTGGCTGTTGAGCAGTCATAAAAAACGTTTCCCGTGGCGGGTCGTCATTGGCGGCCTTGTGCTGCAGCTTTCACTGGTGAGTCTGATTCTGGGAACGGTCAAAGGGCGACAGCTGTTTCAATGGATGGGCGCAGCTTTTGAAACCGTGCTGGGATTTGTTGACGAAGGCTGCAAACTTGTGTTTGGCGATAACTTCACTGAATTCTATTTTGCGTTTCGTGTGTTGCCGACGATTATCTTTTTTTCGTCTTTGATGGCAGTCATGTATCACCTGGGAGTCATGCAGTTTGTTGTACGGTTGCTGGCGAAAGTATTGCAGTATTCATTGAAGACATCCGGGGCCGAAAGTCTTTCGGCCGCGGCCAATATATTTGTAGGTCAGACGGAAGCCCCGTTTGTTGTTCGGCCATACATTGCGACAATGACAAATTCTGAGCTAATGGCCATTATGACCGGCGGCTTTGCCACTGTCGCGGGCGGAGTAATGGCTCTTTACATCGGTTGGGGAATCAACGCCGGGCACCTGATGACGGCGTCAGTTATTTCTGCACCCGCTGGTCTGCTGATTGCGAAAATCATCCTGCCGGAAACCGGAACGCCGGTAACGTCCGGCGGCGCGAATACCGACATTCCCATTGAATCGGTCAACGTTATTGAAGCAGCAACCCTTGGTGCATCAGAAGGATTGAAACTCGCTTTGAACGTAGCGGCCATGTTGATTGCCTTTATGGCGCTGATCGCCTTGGCCGATTTTCTGCTCAGCAGTTCAACGCTGTGGGTGATGAACAGTATACTGGGTATGGATGTTGAGGCTGGTATTTCGTTCTCGCTAATCACTGGTTACCTGTTCTCGCCGATAGCATGGCTGATGGGCATAGAATGGAAAGAATGTCTGCCGGCTGGCGAACTGCTGGGATGGAAGATGTTTGCCAACGAACTGGTCGCCTACGATAAAATGCGTGGGATGATTGGATCCGATGGAGTTGCAGCCGTTATTTCCGAGCGAACGACCATCATCATGACATACGCGTTGTCTGGATTTTCAAGCTTCGCATCGATTGGCATACAGGTCGGAGGCATAGGCGGACTGTGCCCCGAACGCCGCACAGATCTGGCAAGACTTGGTTTGCGAGCCATGTTGGGTGGCACCTTAGCCTGCTGTATGACGGCCTGCGTAGCCGGTGTTGTAGTCGGATGAAGCAAGGTTTTGGCGAATTGGTTGTACTCGTGTGCTGGACGAACCGGCGTGTCCAGGCTCGTTCAAAAAAAAGCAGCTTACGCTTCAGATAAGTTATAAACGGCAGCGACTATCCTAGATGTCCTACAGTCAGCAACACTGAATTGGCTTCGTCGTGTCTATTTACTGAGGATGCAATTCCGGGCGATTGGTTTGGCCGGATGTACGATATACCGACACATTGCATCAGCGGATTTGCGAGCAGCCGATGCGGCAAACTGGCGAGAGGAGATCGGGTTTGGGGCACGGCCCCAAACTTCCTCGGCCACCTTCCCTTGGGAAGGACTCATCTAAGCTGGCGTTGTTGCATGCTGACGGAGCGGAAGCAGCATCCGCGCAAAACGCAGCGTTTGTACTGTTTGACATGCGCGGGATCCGCGAGAAATGTGTCAGCCATTGAGCAACGCAATTGTTTTCAAATGGGACTTACCTGACTGTGTGCATCATCGATGCAACGCAAGGGCGCCTGCTGAGTTTTGGCGAAATGTTTCGCGCATGCAACGATCTGCACGTTGATGTTTGCAGGTACCTTGTTTATCGGACACAAAACGGGGAGATACTCTACCGCAGAAACCGGGAGTTGGTGTCAGCGGTGCAACTGGACCTTGCCATGCATGGTGTAAAGTCGAAAAGCACTACCGTCCGGCACTAGTATTCCGCTGGACTTGTTGTCAGTGATCGGGAACACGGGCCCTTCAGTCGCCTTTTCCCAATGGTTAAGATCACTGGACACTGCAAAGTATGTGCACCAGTTGCGAGGCTTTGTTGGACTGCCGGTGCCATGCAACACTGCATAATATTTTTCATCAAGTTTGATGATCTGATTCATAGCAATCATCAGACTGTCGTACTGATCGGGGCCGGGCGATATCTGAGGTTCGTCGCTGACGTTAGTCCAGATTTTCATGTCTGATGATGTTGCGTGCCAGATTCCCTGATCGCGACGCTCGTAGAACAAGTGCCACGTACCGTCTTCATAGAATGCCGTTGGCGTTCCATAAGGTCCTGGAGGGATTTTCTCGCCGTTCACCAGACGGACGTCCAGTGGTCCCAGGTGATTCCAGCTAATTCCGTCGATGGACGTCAGCAACTGAGCCTGGTCGCCAGCACCTTCTGCAAACATGAATAGTTGTTTTTCGTGCTGGACAATCATCATGTCTTCGACCCAGTTCTTAGCGAAGATCGGCCCGCTGGGATGCCTGGTCCAGGAAACGCCATCGTTCGATGTTGCATATCCGAGTTTCATTGTGACGGACTTGTCGTCGGGGTTGTAGCCGGTGTACCACATTCGATACTTGTCACCTTCCTTGATTATCCAGCCTCGTTCTCGGATTAATGCGTCCCATTGCCCGGCTGATCCGGAGAACACGTACTCCGGTGGATCCTCTTTGAAGTGGCTTAGGACCGGTGGCAGTTCATCGGCAGATAGCGAAGTGGCGAACGAGTTTGCAATCAGGCAGCAAGCGATAATCATGGCTGGCGGCTGAAGTATGCGATCTGAAAAGTTAGTCTGCATGTTTGCTTGCTTTGTGTGGAACCTGTCGATGTCGTGACGTTTGCCGTGCGGCGGGGAATGATTCTCGATTATGTGTGAAATGTGAACTGTTCGGTAATTTCAGACGCAACAGATTCTACTGAATTTCCGGTGACTGGCGAACAATTGTCGCCGCAATGGTCTGGAATTCTCTACGCTCTGGAATGCAGGAGGGCGAAGCTCTATAGTGGCAACTGGAGTTTCTTCTTCTGTGAGATGCATTGATGCCGCTGTTTTGGTGTGACGCCAGTTATCTGATAGTTATGACCATCGTTGGCGCGATGCTGTTTGTCAGTCTTCGCTGGGTTCTGAAACGACTTCAGCGTCATCGTCTGAAAGGAAATTCAGACAGCAAACGTGTGAGGTCTCCGGCTTTCCTGAAGATCGCAATGGCTGGCTGGTTGATTTTGGCGATATTGTATTCAATTGAATTTACCTTTGGAGCGTTCGTGGAATTCACGGATGCTTTCAGCGCGACAAATATTTCTGATCGTTGGTTTGCACGGTATGTTGAGCCGTATCGGAATTCTCAGGGCTTTCGCGACCGCCGTGAGTTTGCGACGGGAGTCAAAGATGACGTGACTCAGGTTTATTTCGTGGGCGACAGCTTTACGATCGGCCAGGGTATCGAACGGCTAGAAGATCGCTTCACTGAAATTACGGAAGAAACGATTAAGGCGAAAACCACTCCTCAGGAAAAGCCGGTTGTGGTGTACAACGCGGCCGAATTTGGGTGGGAGGTAAGCGTCATCGAAGGCATGGTGACGGCATTTAAAAAGAGCCGCGTGCATCCCCATATCCTTGTTTACGTTTACATGTTGAACGATATCGAAGGATATGACCCCAGAACGACGGCAGCGATCGGGGAGATCCAGAAATCCGAACCGCGATCATGGCTGTTGACCAGAACGTATTTTTTCAACTGGCTGTATTTTCGCTGGCAGCAAAGTCGGGCCAGTCGCACGGTGGACTACTTTCCTCATCTTGCAGATTCCTACAGGGAAGCTCCATGGGAAGGAACCAAGCTGTCCATGCTGGCAATTAAAGAGACGTGCAAACGTGACGGCATGGAATTGAGAATGGTTTTCTTTCCTTTTCTGCATAATCTCGGTCCGGATTATGAGTTCAAACATGCTCATCTGCAGCTGGTCGACTTCTGCACTGTTAACAACATTCCGTATCTTGATTTGGAACCCATTTTAACGCCGCGAAGATTTGAAGGCTTAATGGTTAACGGATTCGACAATCACCCGAACGAACTGTGCCATGCAATTGCGGCTGAAGCGATTGCTAATCAGCTTCTGAAAGATCTTCCGCGGCCGAGAGATTCGGTATCTGCTGAGTGATGGTTCAGAACAGACATCTGTGAAGAAACTACACATAGCAAAACGAAACAGCTTTCGCATGACCGCAACTAAACAACAGCCATCAATAGATTTGACTCGATCTTCAATTCCAGCGGCGGTGGAAATACGACAACTCCCGGTGCTTTGGCAAAGCATGTTACTTCTGGCAGTGGCGTTTACGCCTGGGTTTGCGACGGCGCAGGAACCAGAAAAAGCAATCCGCAATGTGTTGTTCATTGTCGCAGATGATCTGCGTGCCAGCGTGCTTAGTTGCTACGGCGATGTCAGATGTCGAACTCCAAATATTGACAGGCTGGCCAGTGAATCCGTCGTTTTTACAAGAGCTTACTGCCAGGGAACCGTGTGCGGTCCTTCGCGAACGTCCTTTATGTACGGTCGGTACAGGGGGAAGCGTTCGGCAACGCTGGGCGAACACTTTCGTGAGAATGATCTGTACACGGCCCGAGTCGGCAAGATATTTCACATGCGAGTTCCCGGCGACATCATTGCCGGAACGGACGGCGACGACGTGCCGAATTCGTGGACCGAGCGGTTTAATTCTCAAGGAAACGAAGCTCACACGCCGGGCGATTATGCGTGTATGAACCAGAATATCTTCACGACCGAAATGGACGGCAGGCAGTCGACAAAGATGCCTCACCGAATGTTTGTGTCGGTGAAGTACGATGGCGACGGCCATGATCAGCCCGATCATAAGACCGCGTCGAAGACGATCGAACTATTGCAAAAACACGGTGACGAACCATTTTTCATAGCCGTTGGATTTGTGAGACCGCATTATCCAATGGTGGCCCCTCGCCAGTTTTTTGTCCATTATCCGTGGACGGAAATGGAAGTGCCCGAACAGCGTGTCGGCGATCTGGACGACATTCCAAAGTTGGGCATTACGAACAGCCGATCGGCGTTGAATGGCATCGACAGATATCCCGAAAATCAACAGCGAATGTGGGCGGCTTACTATGCGTCGGTTTCGTTTATGGACGAGCAGCTTGGACGTGTTTTGCTGGCCTTGGATAGGTTGGGACTGCGAAAATCCACGGCGATCGTATTTATGAGCGACCACGGCTATCACCTTGGAGATCACACTTTCTGGCAGAAGTCGAACCTTCATGAACAGGTGACGCGAGTTCCCATGATGTTGTCGGTACCCGGATATCAGCCGGGCCGATCGGTTTCCATTGTTGAACTGGTCGACCTGTTTCCAACTCTGTGCGAACTGACTGCAGTGCCAATTCCCGACGACATTCACGGGTTAAGCCTGGTTCCGATATTGAGGGACAACAGCCATGACGTAAAAGACGGAGCACTTTCCTTTGCGAAGGGGGCAGGCTGGCGGACCAAAGACTGGTCATACATGCAATATCCTGATGGCACTGCGGAACTGTACGACATGAATAATGATCCTGGACAGTTTACGAATCTGGTTGCCGCCCCGGACTTTGCTGAAACCGTGAAAGGCATGGAGTTGCAATTGCAGGCGGCGACAGTCAAGTTTGGATTATCCGCTGATTTGGATTGATCGGACGCGGATATCCGCTGCCGTCGTTCAAGCGACAAACCTGCCGCTTCCAGGGAATTTGGTGGCCGCAATAACCAAGAGCGGTCGGCGACGATGAAATTTAAACCGGCCACAAAGTGACGAGTTTGTAGGCAGTGACAAGCAGTCGCTCACCGAGACAAGTGGCCTTCTCGCGGATCGAAGTCTGATTCCATCAAAATGCAAGCTCTGTGGATGAAAATCTGAGTGAATTCCAACAACGTGTTATTCGGAATGGCGATCTTTGACGACCATCATCTTTTCATTCGGAAGACACCCGGTGAACCTGAATGCGGTGAGTTTACTTTTTTTTGTCTATTGGTACCGTAGAGTCCGAGTTGAAGGTCTCTTCGGACTTTCCTGAAGTAACGAAGCCCAGTCCACTCAGGTGTTGTGGGATTGGTAAGACACAAACGGCGACTATAGTTCGACAGGCGATTTTCGCATTGCCATTGTTTGATTTGGAAAGCGATCCATGACTACGGCCAGTCTTTCTCTGGACGGAAAAAACTACGAATTGCCAGTTATCACCGGTAGCGAAGGTGAAGTCGGAATCGACATTGGCAAACTGCGCGGTGCATCCGGAGCGATCACTCTTGACCCGGCGTTTACAAGCACAGGCGCGTGCACAAGTGCGATAACGTTTATTGACGGCGACAAAGGAATTCTGCGTTATCGCGGCTACCCGATTGAACAATTGGCCGAAAAATCGGACTTCATCGAAGTCGCTTGGCTACTGCTGTACGGCGAGCTGCCGACGCCGGAACAGCTTGCAAAGTTCCGGGCTCAGCTGACTTATCACAGCATGATTCACGAAGACATGAAAAAGTTCTTCGAAGGATTCCCCAATAACGCTCATCCAATGGCGATTCTTTCGGCCATGGTGGCGTCGCTGTCCACCTATTATCCCGAAACTGAAACAGAAGAAAATCCCGACGAAAACATTGTTCGTCTGATCGCAAAAGTCCGCACTTTGGCAACGTACGCTTATAAAAAGTCGATAGGTCAGCCAATGACCTATCCGCAGAACAAGTTGCGTTACTGCGAGAACTTTCTACATATGATGTTTGCCGTTCCCTGCGAAGAATACAAAGCAAATCCTGTCATGGTGAAAGCCCTGAACATGTTGCTGATTCTGCACGCTGATCACGAACAAAACTGTAGTACTTCAACAGTCCGCATGGTCGGAAGCAGCCGAGCAAACATTTTTGCTTCGATTTCTGCGGGCATTTGTGCTTTGTGGGGACCACTGCACGGTGGAGCCAACCAGGCTGTTCTGGAGATGCTGGAAATGATCCAGAAGGACGGCGGCGATTACAACAAATGGGTAATGAAGGCCAAAGATAAGGATGACTCCTTCCGTCTGATGGGCTTCGGTCACCGCGTTTATAAGAATTTCGATCCGCGAGCAACCATCCTTCGTAAGATGTCGGATGAGGTGCTTAAAGAACTTGGCATCAACGATCCACTGTTAGAGATCGCCAAGAATCTGGAAAAGGTGGCTTTGGAAGACGAGTATTTTGTCAGCCGAAAGTTGTACCCGAACGTTGACTTCTATAGCGGCATTCTTTACCGCGCCATGGGGATTCCAACCAACATGTTTACCGTAATGTTTTCCATTGGAAGACTGCCCGGATGGTTAGCTCATTGGAAGGAACTGCGAGACGAAGATTCTCGTATCTACCGTCCTCGTCAGATTTACACCGGGGCAACAGAACGTGATTTTGTTCCGATGGAAGCACGCGGTTAGTATTTCGAGTCAGCTAGGTTCTTTTGATGCAACGAACGGCGATTGACCTTGGGTTTGCCGCTCGTTCGAGATCTCGCAAGACGTCAGTGGGACGTCGTTTTATCAAACATTTCAGTCTATGAATCATGTTTGATGTGGTCTAATTTTAAAAGCCGGTTTTCGGCTAAAGCTTCCCTGCCAGAGACATGATATGTCAGACGCACCACTTACTTTTGCAGTTAACGGGGCAGCCGGACGAATGGGACAGCGAGTGGTCGCTTTGGCTCTGGCGGATCCCGATCTGAAGTTGTCTGCAGCTCTCGAACACGCTGGCAGTGCCCGTTTGGGGCAGGATGCTGGAGAAGTCTGTGGTGCCGGAAAATGTGGAGTCCTGATCAGCTCAGAATTGATCAATCGCGTTGATGTGGTGATCGACTTCTCGCTGCCTGAGGCACTCGATACCGTACTTGGTCCGTGCGAAGAACGCAAAATCCCACTGGTGATCGCAACAACGGGCTATACGGACGAACAACGTCTGAAGATTGCTGCTGCGGCTCAAAGTACGCCGATTGTGATGGCTCCCAGCATGAGTCTGGCTGTGAACCTGGTGATGAAGCTGGTCGAAGACGCTGCTCGAGCTCTGAAGGATAACGCGGACGGTGTCGATGTAGAGATCATCGAACGCCATCATCGTTTCAAAGAAGACGCTCCCAGTGGTACCGCCCTGCACTTCGGGAAAATTGTGGCCGAACAAATGGGGCAGAAAGACCATGTGCATGGGCGGTCCGGTCGTCCAGGCAAGCGGCCCCATGGAGAAATTGGGTACCACGCTATTCGGACCGGCGACAACGTTGGAGAACACACCATCGTCTTCGGGATGATGGGGGAAACTATCGATCTGACGGTTCGCGGCCATACCCGAGACAGCTATGCATACGGGGCTCTTGCAGCCGCAAAATTTATCGTTTCCAAAGGTGCTGGCCTGTACAGTATGAAGGACGTGCTGGGACTTTGATCGCATCGCGGTTGACGAGTCCAGGCAGGCGAAAAAATATTCGTGCAGTATGACCTGATCATAGTTGGCGCCGGGGCAGCCGGGTTGTTTGCAGCGGCACGAGCGGCCGAATGTGGTTGCCGAACTCTGCTGCTGGAAAAGAATAATCAGGCCGGCGTCAAAATTCTGATGTCCGGAGGCACACGCTGCAATATTACTCATGCAACTGACCAGCTTGGTATCGCCGCTGCGTTTGCAAAGTTTGACAGGAAGCAGGCAGACTTCCTGAGATCGTCGCTGGCTGCACTGCCACCCGAACGCGTGATTGAACTGCTCGAAGCTCAGAATGTGCGGACGAAGGTGGAGGATACGGGAAAGATCTTTCCCGTTAGTAACAAAGCAATCGACGTCCGAGACGCGTTGCTGAATAGAGCCATCGATTACGGTGCTGTAATTCAGGTTAATCAATCCGTGCAGTCGGTTCGTCGAGAAGCTGATGCCTTTATTCTGGATACTGTGGCTGGTTCGTTCACTGCCCGTCGACTGCTGATTACATCAGGCGGTCAATCGTATCCCGGATGTGGAACAACGGGAGATGGCTATGGGTGGGCTCGGCAATTTGGCCACACAATTGTGAACCCTGTGCCAGCACTGACGCCGGTTACGACAGACGAAGCCTGGGTTCGCGATTTGAAAGGAATCACTCTGCCGGATGCCGCGCTTTCGATCGTCCGGTACGATCCCGCGAGAGAAGTGACCGGTTACAGCGCAAAACAGTTTCTGGACACTCGACGTTCATCCCTGCTGTTTACTCACTTCGGTTTGTCCGGCCCAGCGGCGTTGGATATCAGCAGAGTCATCACCCGTGACAGGGATCGCAGTCAGTTGCGGCTGGTCTGTGATTTTCTGCCTCAAACCGGCTTCGAACAGTTTCAAACGCAATTGGCGAACGCGTTTCGTGACGGAGGCCGAAAGCAGGTCGGCAGTATCATGCCGGAGTTTGGGCCGAAGCGTTTAGCCGAAACGTCGCTCGCGTGTTGCGAAATTCTTCCGGAAACTCGCGCTGCGGAAGTGTCAAAGAAACAGGTGCGCCGCCTAGCAGCATTTTTGAAGGCGTGCATTATTCCAATCAGCGGAACATTGGGTTTTAAGAAAGCTGAAGTGACGGCTGGTGGTGTGAGTCTTGATGAGGTGGATTCACGGACGATGCAGAGCAAATTGATTGACGGCCTGTATTTCGCCGGCGAAGTGCTCGACATCGATGGGCCGATCGGTGGCTTCAATTTTCAGGCTGCCTTCAGTACGGGCTGGCTAGCTGGCCAAAGCGCCGCGTCCAGCGGATAGTCCATGCACGTATTGTTGCGGCAGCAATACATTGCGTCTGTCGCACAGGAAAGCTGCGTTCCGTAGTACGTGGAAAACAACGTTGACCGTGCGGGGCGGTATTCTGATGATTCACGCGCAGCGGCGTTCGTCTCTGTTTCAAGCAATGCCGGATCGGATGCTAAGAATCTTCGTCTAGAACGTTCTTCTGTGCGCTACTTAGCCGTCGCATGGGCAATCTGGCAATCTGCTGCTTCCCCTGACATGGCAGCGGAGAGAGAATCAGGCTTCAGTCGACCGGGGTTGGGCGAGTTTTCGCCATCCGGTCGGTATCTGCTTCAAAGTCAGATGTTTTACACGAAATTCGATCAATGCCGGTTCTTTCGGATGCGGGAACGCAACTTGTGCAAAAGCTATCTCAGCGACATGGAGTATCAGCGGATGCTGTGATTCACATGCTGATCGCCATTCAGAATGGTAACGGATCGATGGCTCAGTTTAACCATTCGGAATTCGGTGGATGCGGGCAATGGATGCGTGGTGGCATGACGATGGTCAGTGATCTGTTCAACAACCAATTGAAGTCTCGTGTCGACAGCATCTGCAGCGATATCGCGAACGAGTTGGCAAATCATCAAATCACTCCCTTTCGTGGTTCTTTTCAATCGCAGAGTCAGAACGGAGCGAACGCGCAGATGCAGGCCGCCGGTACAGGCGGTTCCGGCAACAGCTTGTTTGTGCCCGATCCCGAAGCTAGCTGGTGGCCACAGGAATTGGGAGCTCCGATTGCTCTGGGTTCACAGAACAATGTTCGCTACGCCTATTTCGCAAACGACCATCGATTGTCCGTCAAGACCGGCAGCGACGTCTGGGTCTATGATACGCAGAATCACCAGATCGGCGGATTTTCGCAGCAACAGGGAATTGGTGGGTCAATTACGTTCACCAGTCAGTTTGGTACGGTAAATCTTTCTACTCTGCCGGTAATTTCACGCAATGGAATTCCTCAGCCTGAGGTTCCGATTACACCCTCACCCGTTGCTGCTTCAACGAATATTCAGGCGCCTACGTCGGTCGCTGTTGATCCGATCTTCCCGACACAGTCAAACGCTGCAACCAGTGGTCGGTGGAATGCGGATGGCCCCGTTAGTCAAACGCCATCTGCATCAAGCAGTGACAGCATTATCGAAACACTGGAACGTCTTGGTTCCCTGCGCGACAAGGGCTATCTTAGCGACGAGGAATTTGCCGCAAAGAAATCCGAATTACTGAATCGGCTGTAAACGGTAAACCCAGCTGGAAACTGGCCCCACTTAGTTCCGCAAGACGCCGAGGTTCAGCGTGGCGGAACAATGTGGGGCGCTGTTGTGTCAATAAATTCGGGCACACTGCACGTGTCTGGTTTTTAGCAGCCGAATTCGCGAGAAGTCCTTCTGCCTCCGAGACTCTGCGAATTCGCCTGTGAGCTCATTCAATGAGCTGGCTTACACAGCACGCTAGATAATGAAACTTTCGCCGAATTGTGGAATGATCGGGGGCTGGTCGCATGTGTCTTTGATCAGGTCAGCAAGCGCCGAAGCCCCATCGGCTTCGCCGTGAACGATGAAGGCCTGACCGCACCCGCCTTTTTTTTGCAATTCGTCAAACCACCATTTTAGATCTTCGGCGTCGGCGTGTGCTGAAAGGCCGTTTATTGTTTCGACGGTGGCATTCAGCGGGCAGCGGCGACCGTGAATGTAGACATGGTCTCTGCGTTCAACTAGTTGGCGTCCAAGAGTTCCGGAAGCCTGAAAACCGATAATCAAAATTGTGTTTTCGGCACCGGAAACCGCATGTTTCAGGTGATGAACAACTCGACCGTTTTCGCACATTCCGCTGGCGGAAATTACAACGAAAGGGCCGGGTTGGCGATTGAGTGCAATGCTCTCAGCGTGCGACTGCACGTAGACTAGCCCGTCAAATTCAAAGATGTCGTCGTCGTGCTTCAGGGTCTCCTGTACATCCTCATCCATGTCTTCCTGATGGTCTCGGTAAACTTCAGTAAGCCGGGTTGCCAAAGGGCTGTCTATATAAACCGGAACGCGACACATCCCGTCTTCGTTGCGAAGTTCGTTCAGTAGGTACACCAGCATCTGCGTACGTCCAAGGCTGAAGGCGGGAATGATGACCTTGCCACGTCTGGTTGACGCAGCGCAGATAACACGTTGAAGTTCGGCCTTCACATCGTGCGAATTTGGGTGAATTCGATTGCCGTAAGTGGATTCGCTAATCACCACGTCACAACGATCTACGGGAACGGGATCGTGCAGTAACGGCTGGTCTCGTCGTCCAAGGTCACCGGTAAAGACAATTCGTTTCCATTCCCCTTCGTCCAGCAGTTCTAATTCGCAGATTGCGGCACCCAGAATGTGCCCGGCGTGATGAAACCGCAGCCGGACATCGTCCCCGAGTTTTTCCCATTTTCCGACATCGATATATTCAAACAGTTTGGCAACCGCCCGAGCGTGATCTTCTGTGTAGAGCGGTTCGAAAACAGGTTCACCGGGGCGAGCTTTCTTGGCGTGATACTTGGCATCTTCCTTTTGGATGCGGGCACTGTCACGCAGCATTATCGTGGTGATGTCCGCAGTTGCTCGAGTGCAGAAAATTGGGCCGTCAAAGCCGGCTTTGACTAGTCCGGGCAGATTTCCCGAATGGTCGATGTGGGCGTGAGACAGAATCACGGCGTCGAGCTTTCGCGGGTGGCAGTGAAACTTTTCGTTTTTAGGCCGGGTTTCTGAGTCGCGTCCCTGAAACAACCCGCAATCCAGCAAAATGCGTCGCGAATCCGTCTCGATGAGGTGCTGGCTGCCGGTGACTTCTCCAGCAGCTCCCAAGAAAGTAATTTTCATGAAGTGTTCGCTTGGGCAGTGTTTTACGTGTTTGTTGCGTTTTCTATTCAGTATTTGGTGTTTGCTGGCCGTGCGGAACAGCTAAATTAGGCGATACGTCGGCAATGTTTCGTCAAAACCACATTTTCGAGTTACGCCCCTTGACCCCTCAATTCTCCGATTTCCTGGCATTTACCGACTTATCTGCAAAAATACGGCGAACACAAACACCCCAGAATGATGTAGGTTTCTAGAAGCCGTTGCACCGGTGACCGAAGGTTAATGGAGAGCACTGCGATTTGCGAGCGATTCTGGGCTAATGTGAGTGCCGTAGAAGGCGGAAGACGTCTACAGAGTGAGACTCATTCACAGGACGAATCCTTCGGGAGTGCCATTGCGGCAGTGATCTAATTTTGAAGACGCAGGAGAAACAAGATGAGCTTTGTGCCAAGATGGACTATGGGAAGACCGAATGTGGCGGCAGCGTGCCTCTCGACGATGGTTGCAATGATCGTCGGCGCAGAAACTCTTGTTGCCGATGAACCTGCGACTCAGCGCCCTGCGGATGGGCAGTCAGTTGTGGAGTTTATCAATCAGCGGATCGAGCAGGGATATAAGGACAACGAAATTACTCCTTCTGAAGTCGCCAGCGACGAAGAATGGGTGCGACGTGTTTACCTAGACATCGTTGGTCGGATTCCTTCACTGTCTGAGGTTATTTCTTTTCTGGAAGACGAAAGTCCCCGCAAGAAGTCAGTCCTGATCGAAAGCCTTGTTGACAGTCAGGACTACATCCGCAATTTCACCACAATCTGGACAAACAACTGCATTGGTAGGGGAACACCGCGACGTGTCAGCCGCAATGGCATGGAGAAGTTCTTTCGAGAGGCCTTCGCGAAAAATCGTCCATGGGACCAAATTGTCGTAGACCTCGTCACGGGTGAAGGGCACTTTGAAGAAAACGGAGCCGTTAACTACATTCTTGCTCAGATGCAGATGAATGACGAAGCCGTCCAATTAACGGCCAAGACAACCAAACTGTTTCTAGGTATGCAGGTTCAGTGTACTCAGTGCCACAACCATCCGTTTAACAATTGGCAGCAGGCACAGTTTTGGGAATTCAACAGCTTCTTCCGCCAGGTTCGCAAAGTGGATCATCGCAAGACGGACCCAAACACTGGTCGTCAGGTTGATGATTATTCAGAAGTTGTCACGCGTGATTTCAACGGTCCTGTGTACTTCGAAAAACGCAGCGGCCTGATGCAGGTTGCCTTCCCAATTTATCAGGGCAAGGCCATTGAGCCCGACGCGTTTGATCGTCGGAAAGAATTTGGCAAGCTGCTGGTGGCAAATGATGACGGTGAAACACCGATTATTGCCAAGGCTTTTGTTAACAGAATGTGGGCTCACTTCTTCGGCTATGGGTTTACTCGCCCTGTCGATGACATGGGACCACATAATGCCGCATCGCATCCTGCCGTATTGGATCGATTGTCATCTGAATTTGTTAGCAGCGGTTACGACGTCAAAAAGCTGATTGGAAGGATTGCCAACTGTTCTGCTTACTCGCTGACCAGTAAATTTTGCGACGATAACATGGTCGACAACCCGGCAGCCGGCGAAGTTCCTTTGTTTAGCCACGTTTATGTGAAGTCGATGCAGGCCGAACAGTTGTATGATTCGCTGATTGTCGCATCAAACGCGCACAAGTCAGGCAAAGGCGGTTGGGACGAGCAGGAACAGCAAAGAAATCGCTGGATGCAGCAGTTTATTGTCGCTTTCGACAACGACGAAAACGACGAAGGAACGACATTTAACGGCACGATTCCGCAGGCGCTGATGATGATGAACAGCGATTTAATCGACAAAGCGGTCAGTGTCGAACGTGGTAGTTTCCTGTTTGAAGCTTTCAGTAGTCCCGGTCCTGAAGGACAGAAAATGCAGGATCTGTATTTGGCTGCGTTAAGCCGACGACCAACGCGAGGCGAGATCGTTAAGGCACAACAATTGGTGAAAGCCTACGGTCCAAATGGAAAAGCAAATGCGTATCAGGATCTGTTCTGGGCGCTGTTGAATTCCAATGAGTTTATTTTTGTTCATTAAGAATCCGTTTACAGAGACAATGTTCAGTTTGTCGAGCTATCCGGCGACTGCTGATTTCCGATTAACCCGAGAATACAACACTTTTCTGGAGATATTGAAATGCCAATCTGGAACAACTACGGAATGGATCGTCGTCACTTTATGCAGCACATGGCGACTGCAGCAGCTACGATTCCCGCGATGAATTTTCTGTCTCACGTTCAAGCTAATTCAGCCACGGTTAAGGCCAACAACAAAGCCTGCATTTTGATGTGGATGAGTGGTGGGCCTCCAACAATTGACATTTGGGACCTGAAGCCTGGTTCCAAGAACGGTGGCGAGTTCCAGCCGATTGATACAGCTGCGTCCGGTGTGCAGATCAGCGAACATATGCCGGAAACCGCCAAGGTATTCGACAACTTAAACGTTGTTCGTTCTATGAGCACTCGCGAGGCGGATCACGGTCGTGGCCGTTATTACATGCACACTGGCTACGTTCCGAATCCAACGGTGACTCATCCAACATTCGGATCTGTTGTTAGCTATGAAGTTGGACGTCATCGCAAGGCACTGGAGATTCCTTCCTTTGTTTCCATTGGTGGTGGTTCAGGACAGGCCGGTTTCCTCGGCATGTCGCACGCTCCATTTGTTGTGGGCAGCGATGGTCAGATTCGTAATGCCCCTTCTGAGGAAGCCAAAGAGCGATTGCCTGGTCGACTTGAAATGCTGGCAGCTGTTGAATCGAACTTTATCAAGTCGCAACGCGGTGAATTGCCTCAGGCACACAAAGATGTTTACTCAAGCGCTGTAAACCTGATGACATCAAATCAAATGGCAGCATTTAATGTAAACAAGGCAGATGCCTCGTTGGGTCTGGAAGTCGAATCTGAAGCAACTAAAGCCATGTACAACATGCCAGCCGGTGGCGGCGGTATGGGTATGGGTGGTGGTAACGGGTTTGGTCAGAGCCTGCTTATGGCTCGCCGCCTAGTGCAGGTTGGCGTGCCGTTTGTGGAAGTTGACCTGGGCGGCTGGGACCTTCATAACGACGTCTTCAACACTTTGAAGAATCAGCGTCTGCCGGTTCTGGACCGAGGGATTTCTGCGTTGGTTGCCGACCTGAAGCAACGCAACATGCTGGACGATGTCACGATTGTCTGGATGGGCGAATTCGGTCGTACTCCCCGTATTAACCAAAACGTCGGTCGTGACCACTGGGCTGCCAGCTGGTCAACAATGATCGGCGGCGGCGGGTTGAAGAACGGTCAGGCTATTGGGGCTACAGATGCCGATGGCACTCGAGTTGCCGACAACAGCAAGGCATATCTGCCGGGCGATATCTGGGCAACAGTTGCCTATGCGATGGGTATTCCACTGAACACTGTTCACACATCAAAACGCGGCCGTCCAATGAAACTGGCCAACGGTGGAACTCCGATTCAGGAATTGATTGGCTAAACACTCGACTGGCAACAGTAGAGCTGGAATTTCAACAAGCCTTGATCGTGATTGATTGGGGCTTGTTGCTTATCCGGCTTCTGAAACTTCGATGACTGAGGATTTATGGCGGAACACAGCGACAAACAGAAGGAACATCACGCAGCGGCCAGCGATGGTTGGTCTGGTGACTGTGATCCACGGGTTGGTTCGCCATCAGTTTACGAAGTCAGCAGTCAGGATGCTAGTGTTTCGTCATTGCAGCTGAAGCCGAGTGAAGGGTTTATCCGTTCTTTTACTCAGTCGCAGAGACCGCTTTTTTTGTTCATCCTGCCACTGGTTGGAAACCCAACTGACGCCGACGAGGTGTTGCAGGAAACGAATCTGGTGATCTGGTCGAAGTGGAATCAGTTCGAAGAGGGCACGAACTTTTTAGCATGGGGCCGAGCGATCGCTCGGCTGGAAGTCTTCCGTTTTAGGCGTAATCGAGGTCGGAAGCTGTGCTTTTTGCAGGATGAAATTTTGGAAATTGTGGCCGACAAGACAGAATCGATCAGCGAAGAAACCTATCTGCGGCAGGAGGCCCTCGCCTTATGTATTACACAACTTAGGCCGAAGGACGGTGAATTAATTCAGATGCGATATGCTGAAGGCGTCAATGGTGATCAGGTGGCCGAGATGCTGGGGCGACCAGCAAATTCCGTCTATCAGTCATTGGGGAGAATTCGCCGAGTTCTGATGGAGTGTGTGAAGCACCGACTGGCTGAAGAAGGCGTTGTGATATGAATGCCATTGACGAATTATATCCGCTGCTGCATCAATTGGTGGAAGGGCGATTGTCTGGTGAAGGGCAACTTCGGGTTAACGAATTACTGGGCTCTGACGTTGCGCTGATCGATGTTTACACTGAGTACATGTTTGTTCATGGACAGTTGCATTGGGACGCTGGTCTGAGTGCCGCGACTCCAATTCCACAGCAAGCAACGCTTGCTGCATCTGGCTCGTCTTCGCCACAAACTTCAGCGCAACGATTTAGCGGACGCCTAGTTGTTTTGGCCGCGTCTTTACTGGCAATGTTTAGTCTGTGGTTTGCTTTGAATTCGCCGAGCGACCCGGGACAGGACATTGTCGTGGTTCCGGAGATTGGACCCGTGGGCGAATTTCCGAATTTGAGCGACAACATGAACGTCGCTTCCAGCAATGACCCTGCGGGGCAGCCAGCTAATATTCGTGATCTGAAGCCACTGGAACTCAACAATGTAGGCTCGAATCACGAACGCAACAAGTCGGTTGATCGCGACATTGTCGCCTCAGACACGAACACTGTTGCTGCTGCATCTCTATTGGGGAGTGGCTTTACGGATGCGGATGTGTCGGCAAAAATCGACTCATTGTTATCGGTCGAATGGTCTCAGTACGGTATTAGGCCGTCAGTTGCGGCCAGCGATCTGGAATGGGTCCGCCGCGTCTATCTGACTTTTGCAGGTCGCATTCCGACTCTGGAAGAAACAGAAGTGTTTTTGAATCAGCAGGGTGAACGCAAATACGCAGCGCTAATTGACGACATGAGCGAGAAGGCTGAACGAGCGTCCAACCTAGCGGTTGTCTGGACGAATCTACTTGTCGGTCGAACAGAGAAACGTGGTGTGAATCGGGAGAAACTGTTCGGTTTTCTGACCGATTCATTCCGCAAGAATCAGCCGTGGATTGATGTCGTTGGTGAACTGGTGACGGCAACCGGACGCAACGACGAAAATGGTGCTACCAATTTCCTGCTGGCTCATTTAAATAACCAAGCGACTCCCGCAACGGCCGTAACAGCGAAGCTGTTTTTGGGTGAGCAGATTAGTTGCGTGCAATGTCACGATCATCCATTCGCGAAAGAATTGCGACAGCAGGATTACTGGGCTCTGAATGCGTTTTTTAAAGACACAGATCGAGTTTCGGTGTCGTTGGCAATGTTAGATTCAGGCACCGGTTCGCAGGTGCAGGACATTGCATGGAAGCTAGTCGATCGACGTCGATCGGATCGCATGACGTACTACGAAACTCGATCCGGTTTGGAAAAAGCCGTCCTGCCTGGATACGACAACGTTATCCTGCCGGAAGCAAGCGAAGTGAATCGACGTCAGGAACTGGCGAAGCTGCTGGCAACGGACTCCTCTCATAAAGTGGCTCGGTCCATGGTGAACCGTATGTGGGCTCATTTCTATGGATTCGGTTTCACTGCCGAGATAGACGACATGGGGCCGCACGCAGCGGTCAGTCATCCGGAGTTGCTGAACCTTCTTACGGAGGCATTTATCGAGTCGGACTACGATTTGAAGCGATTAATGAAATGGATCGGGAAATCCAGCGCATGGCGACTCAGCAGCGAACTGACGGCGGGCAATAGTATTGATGTGCCATCCAATGGTGAGGTGCCTTTGTTTAGTCGAGTTTATGTGCGTCGTATGAGCCCCGAACAGGTTTACGAAAGTATTCGGGTGGCTATCCGTTCTGCATCGGGGCAACCGGTGGAGGATAAGGCGACCGATGCCACTCACCGTCGAGACTGGGTCGCTCAGTTTGCTCAGTCGTATGGCACGGACGAGAACGATGAATCGATGGACTTTGACGGCACAATTGCTCAGGCTATGGTCATGATGAATGGCATTGATGTGGATGATGCCATTCGGCTGGCGACGTTGGCGATTGTTAGCAACGGCAAAGGGCGCAAGGCGTCAAGTTTGGAAACTCTGGACCGTGTTGCTTTGGCCATGTTGACTCGCAAGCCTACTGCTGGCGAAAAGAAAGTGTTTACCAGTCACTATCGTCGACTCGCGAGTCAGGGATCTAATGCGGTGATGCCGACGGCCGTTGAGGACATGATGTGGGCATATTTGAACAGTAGTGAATTTGTGCTGGTTCACTGATTTGCCCCTTTAACAGTCGTTCGGGAACCCACATCTTCCGTTTTTCCCGAAATATGAGTGTCTTTCCTGAAAATTTCCGTTCCCGGACCGCATCATCCGATGACGTCGGGCACGACCTTCCGTATCCTCCCGTGCCATTGGACTTTGCTAACTGTCTGATAGATTACGGGTGAATTGTGTCAATTGTTGTTCAAAAATTTGGCGGAACCAGCGTCGCAGACGCCGATCGAATTCGTCGCGCGGCGATGAGAGCGATCGCGACCAAAAATGCAGGCCATCAGGTCGTTATGGTGGTGAGTGCCCGCGGAAAAAAGACAGACGAACTGGTTAGTCTGGCTGGTGAGATCACCCGCAAACCGCGTCCACGCGAAATGGACATGCTGTTGTCGACCGGCGAACAGGAATCTGTTGCGCTGATGGCGATGGCGATTCACGAACTTGGTGAAGAAGCGATCAGCCTGACCGGAGCGCAAATAGGCGTGCGGACGGACGGAAGTCACACCAAGGCCAGGATCATCAGTATTTCGACTCAGCGGATGAAGGATGCGTTGAACGCGGGTCAGATTGTTATTGCTGCCGGGTTCCAGGGAGTGGACGAAGCCTTCAATATTACGACGCTTGGTCGAGGCGGCAGCGATACAACGGCTGCGGCACTTGCCGCCGTTTTGGGGGCTGACTTCTGCGATATCTATACAGACGTCGAAGGTGTGTTTACGTCGGATCCTCGAGTCGTTCCAGACGCAACCAAGGTTGAGCAGGTTTCGTATGATGAGATGCTGGAACTCGCGAGTTTGGGGGCTGGCGTCATGCATTCTCGTTCAATCGAATTTGCGAAGAAATACCGAGTCAACCTTCGAGTCAAACCGTCGTACACAGATGGCCCGGGAACGTTGATCGCTCCCGAACCCGCAAATCCCGCCCCGGTCGTAACGAGCGTTGCCTTTGTTCGCAACGAATCTCGCGTAAGTCTTATCGGTGTTCCCGACCAGCCAGGTGTGATGAGTCGCGTGTTTGCGTTGCTGTCGGACAACAAAATCCCCGTGGACATGGTGGTGCAGAACGTTGGCGTAAAAGGCACAGCCAATATTTCGTTTACCGTCGCCGAAGACGACCTGGAAAAGGCGCTTCAGGTAGCCACAACGGCAACGGAATCGCTTGGCGGAACGGTTCAGCATGACGATGAACTGTCGAAGGTTTCCGTCGTCGGCCATGGCATGCAGACTCACACGGGCGTCGCGGCTCAGATGTTTCGCGTTCTGGCAGACGAAGGCACCAATATCAAGATTGTCACCACCAGCGAAATCAAGATATCAGTATTGATCGATCGGGCCGACTGCAACAAGATTGTCAACGCTGTTCATCGCGGTTTTCGGCTGCATGAATCGGTTACCACAATGCCGTTGGTTGGCGTAGCTTCAACCGCCACGGTGAGCGTCCGCAAGGTGCAGGATGCTGAGAAACTGGAAGAAGATATTGTTTCGCAGCTTAGTGGAATGGAAGACATCGTTGTCAGCGACGTTTACTGCGATACACAGCAGGCGCGCGTTACCATCAAGAAACTGGTGGATCGTCCAGGCGTTGCGGCAGAAGTGTTTTCAGCCGTGGCGGATGGCGGCGTGCTGGTCGATATGATTATCCAGAACGCCGCGCAGGACGGTTTTGCAAACATATCCTTTACCGTTCCCGTCGGCGACGTCGACAAAACAGTGGCACTGTTAACTGACCCGCTGAAAGATCATCCTGAGGCGAATGTATCGTGCGATCCAAGTATCGGCAAACTGTCTGTCGTCGGCATTGGGCTTCGGAGTCACACTGACGTCGGGGCTCGAATGTTTCGAACATTGGCGGACCATTCGATCAATGTGCAGATGGTCAACACCAGCGAAATCAAGGTCAGTGTGGTTGTCGCCGGCAGTGAAGCGCAAAGAGCGCTCGACGCGCTCAGGCAGATCTTTTCTTTGGCCTGAAATTTCAATAGGCAGGCCAGCTTTTGGCACATAAAAAATAACGGCACGTTCCATTCGGGAACGTGCCGTTTAAGTCAGACTGTGATACCTGTTTGCCAGATCACTTTATAGCCCAAATGTGTGAGCCGCTGTGTTTCGATTTAAAATTCTAGCCGCTGAAGTTGTTCAGGTAAGGGATCGTTGCTGCGTGAGCCGTCACCTGTTCGGCGGCGCTAAGCAACTGTCCCAGGTAGTCCCATTCGCCGGTAACAAGTGCTCCGCGAGCACTGTCGGGCATGCGAATGTTGGCGGTGACGTTTCCGGCAGTTGCTGTCATCGTTTCCAGATCAACGGAAACAGCGATGGTTGGGTCTGCGGAGATGGCTTCCCCGAGCCTGTCGACGTCAGCTCGATGCGCCGTTACGGCAACGACGCCAAGAGAAGAGCAGTTACCGAGAAAAATTTCAGCAAACGATTCCGCGATGATTGCCTGCAGGCCCCATCGCATCAGCGATTGTGGAGCGTGTTCTCGTGACGAACCGCAGCCAAAGTTTCGCCCCGCAACCAAAACGCTGGCACCGGCAAACTGCGGCTTGTTGAACGGATGGTTCGGGTCCTGCTGACGATCGTCTTCGAATGCGTATTCGCCGAGTCCATCAAAGGTGACGCAGCGTAGATAGCGAGCCGGGATAATGCGGTCGGTGTCGATGTCATCCAGTAGCAGGGGAATGCCAGTACCGGCAACGGATTTGATTTGAGTACTCATGACGAATAGCTTTCGGTCAATAGTTACACAGACGCTTTGTCTGTGCTGATTTGTATTAAAGTAAAGCAGCCAAACAGACCGTGCTGAAAGGCGTTCTTTGAATGGTTCTATTTTCTGTCGGGCGATTTGCACATTTCGTTCTTGTGACTTTTTGCCGCTAGACGGCAGCCCCGACGAATTCGCGGATGTCTACTATTTCGCCTCGGATCGCTGCAGCGACAACCATGGCGGGGCTCATCAGTAGAGTTCGGCCGGTTGGGCTTCCCTGACGTCCTTTGAAGTTGCGATTACTGGACGATGCACAGACTTCTCGGCCCTGCAGTTTGTCCGGATTCATAGCCAGACACATACTGCAACCCGCTGCCCGCCATTCGAATCCAGCGGCTTCGAAGATTGTGTGCAGACCTTCCTTCATCGCCTGTTCGCGTACCAGTTGAGACCCTGGCACCACAATCGCCTTCACTCCGGCGGCGACTTTGTGACCTTCCGCAACACGAGCAGCTTCTCGTAAATCGCTGATGCGGCCGTTGGTGCAGGAACCGATAAACGCCACGTCGATCTTTGTTCCTTTGACGGGCTCACCTTCTCGCAGACTCATGAATTCCAGTGCTTCACCTAGCAAAGTACGTTCGCCTGCAGGGCAATCGGCCAGGCTGGGCAGCGGCTGACTAATGCCAACTGATTGAGCGGGCGTGATGCCCCAGGTAACGGTTGGTTCAATGTCTGCGGCGTCAAACACAACTTGGTCGTCGAATTGTGCGTCTTCGCCGGAGGCAAGGCCGAGCCACCAGGCTGCCGCCTTTTCGAACTCTTCTCCGGTTGGAGAATACGGACGCCCGCGAAGGTACTCGACTGTTTTTTCGTCCGGGTTGATATAACCGCAGCGAGCTCCGCCTTCGATGCTCATGTTGCACACAGTCATGCGTTCTTCCATGCTGATCGCATCAAACGTGGTGCCGGCATATTCGTAGGCATAGCCGACTCCGCCCTGCACTCCCAGTTTCTGGATGATGTAAAGAATCACATCTTTAGCGTAGACGCCAGGTGCGAGTTCACCGTTGACGACAATTCGACGAACCTTCGGGCGATCCAAAAACATCGTTTGTGTTGCCAGAACTTGAGCCACATTGCTGGTTCCAATTCCGATGGCAATGCTACCGAACGCTCCGTGAGTGCTGGTGTGACTGTCTCCACAGACGATCGTCATACCGGGTTGCGTGAGCCCCTGTTCCGGCCCAACAACGTGCACAATTCCCTGACGGCCGTCATTTAGGTCCATCAAAGTTACGCCGAATTCGTCACAGTTCTGTTCAATGGCTGACATCATCTGTTCTGCCAGACCGTCCAGAAACGGGCGTGACTGATCTGATGTTGGCACAATATGGTCAACCGTGGCAATTGTGCGTTCCGGGTACGCGACCTTAAGGTTACGCTCGCGAAGAATTTCGAACGCCTGAGGGCTGGTGACTTCGTGAATCAGGTGAAGGCCAATAAACAACTGAGTTTGCTGGTTCGGCAGGGTGCGAACCGTGTGAAGATCCCAGACTTTATTGAACAAATTTCGCCGGTCGGACATGGAAGGAAACTCGGATTGGGGCTCAAAACGGAACATCGACCTCGGGCGACACTCTGACGCCTCATTCGGTCAAAAAAGTATAACGCAACGGCCACGATTTCTCAGCGGCAGTCTGGCGTAACGCTGGAAAAACACAGATGGCTTTCCCGAACGTGGAAAAACGACTGGGCCGGTGATCGAAAACAGAATTTGGGAACCCTCAAATTGCCAGTACCAATTCCTGACCACTGCGGTCCGTCAGTTCTACAATATCACGGTGAAACCTCCCTATCTCATCATTGATGGCTATAATCTGATGCATGCCGCTGGTATTGCCCGATCCAAATACGGACCGGGCGATCTGGAACGATGTCGTACACAATTGCGGCTGCACCTGCAGGGGTTGCTTGCGAGTTCAGTTTTGCTTCGTACAACTGTGGTTTACGACGCGTTTGAGTCAATTTCTGATGACTTCCGGCATTTTAATGAGGGCGGGTTGAAAATTATCTTCGCGCCGAAAGGCACCGATGCCGACACGGAAATCGAATTGCTGCTGCAGACTCATAATTCCCCCAGACAGGTGCTGATAGTGTCCAGCGACCATCGTCTGCACAACGCAGCGAAACGTAGAAAAGCACGTTGCATCGATAGCGAAGAGTTTCTGGAGGAAATCGGTCATGACGAAGATTCACTCAAACCTCGTCGTATGAAACGTCTGCCTGATACTCCACTTCCCAAGGCACCACCGCGTGCGAAAAACGGGCGGGCTGACCCCATAATCACCAGTGAAGGATTTACGGAACAGCTCGCCAACGATCCAGAATTGGCGGAATTGACTCGGAAGCTGGAAACGCCTCCGGTCAAGGATCATCCCAAACCGCAGGAAAATGCCACAAGTCCTTTTGATGAATCGTACCTGCAAGATCTGGAACGAGACCTTGGCAAGGGCAGGCTTTGATTGTCTGGCCGCAGCCATGATTGCCTCGTACATTCTTTACGCTGAAGTATTTTGCGTATCACTTGTTTACGCGGTGCCGTGACTTTGCAAATTCCTTCATATTTATGGCGCTATGGTTGCGATCTGAAAAGTCGCTCAAAAATTATATATGGCTTTGCAACTGTGCGGCCAACGTCACTTCATATTCGCCAATCGTGTGGCTAAGTTATCACTATGACTGAACCGCTGCACTTCATGATGGGCCAGTTCAAGGCCGTAGTCCCGACCGATCGTTTGTATTGCGCTCGACATATGTTTCTGCAGGATCTTGGTGACAAACTGTATCGAGTTGGACTTACTTCGTACTCGGTTCGGCTGCTGCAGGATGTTTACTTTCTGGAATGGAGCGTTGACCCGAACACCGAGGTTCGCGATCGCCAGGACATCGGGGAAGTGGAAAGCTCAAAAGCAGTTTCAACGATGTTCACGCCCTGCGCCGGTGAGATTGTGGAATTCAACGCGGCGTTGCTAAACGATCCCGCAGGTATTAACGCCGACAATTACGGATCCGGCTGGCTCTACACGTTTCGAACTCAGCACACGTTGCTGACGCCCGAACAATACGTCAAAGTGCTGGAAGATGGCTGGGACGAAACGCAGCGAACAATCAAAGGTCAGATGAATTGAGACGCGAATGCGTTTCCAATACGGATTTGGCTGCCCAATAGTACGTCAGCGGGGCCAATAATTCATATGGCCTCCGTTCACTTCTCAGACATGTTGAGTACCAGCGATTGAGCTACAGAGGACACAGCACGCGTGCTTTGTCTCGCTTCGGAAGACGCCTGCAGTGTCTCTATAACAGCGACTGCATGTGTGCGAAATTGTCTGTGAGAAAGTGTCTGTGAGAAAGTCCGGAATGTCCCAGGAACCGATCGATCGAAACGCGACGTTTACCGTTCCGCGAATCCCGCCGCAGCAGGCATGTCTGGTCGGAATCCCACTTCCGAATTCATTGCTGATCCGTTCGTTAAATCCAACCCGGAAAAGAAAACGAATCCCAACGGCCAATCTTGAGACTAAAATGTTGAGGTTGATTGAGATTCTCGAACAGACCCGTGGCCAACTCGAAAAATGTGGTACGATGCCTTGTGATGAAATCTGCGATAACAAATTCAGATGATGAACGCGACGAACGATTGGCTCTCGTTCTGGACGCGATGATTAGTAATTCCCGCAGCGGATCATCGGCCGAAATTCTGGATAAAGCGGTCGGGGAAAACCCGGATCTTGAGCAGGAAATCAGAGAGCTCTACGCCACCGCGATGATCGCCAGTGGTGTGGCGTTGTTTCAGTCGGACGAAGTCAGCCGAATCATAGATGGCACCAGTCGACATCCGGAACTGTCAGCCACCGGTTCAGCGGTCGGCAGCAGCATAGGCGAATACGACCTGCTGGAGGAAGTGGGGCGTGGCGGAATGGGTGTCGTGTATCGCGCCTACCAGCGAAGCCTTGATCGAATTGTCGCGTTGAAGATGATTCCCAACGCGGCATTTGCTGCGTCACAGGATCTGGCCCGATTGCGGGCGGAAGCGTTGGCCGCAGCCCGCCTGAATCATCCCAATATTGTTCCTGTCTATGAAGTTGGCGAACATAACGGTCAGCCATGGTTCAGTATGCAGTTTGTCGAGGGGATGACACTGTCGCAGCGACTGGCAGATGGCCCCTTAAATGCTGAGCTTGCTGTGAAACTATTGATACCCGTTGTAGAGGCTATTGGTACGGCTCATCGAGCAGGCGTCCTGCATCGCGATCTGAAGCCATCCAACGTGTTGATTACACCCGATGGTGAACCATTTGTCACAGACTTCGGGCTGGCAAAGCGTGTTCCCGTGCCAAACGATCCGATGTCGCACGGCCAAACCAACGATGAAGCAAACCTTACATTAAGCGGTACAATTCTGGGAACGCCTTCGTGGATGTCGCCCGAACAGGCTGCCGGGCAAACCGATTCAATTGATGTGACAACCGACGTGTATAGCCTTGGTGCAGTGTTGTATGCGATGCTGACAGGACGTCCACCGTTTCAGTCGTCCAGTCCACTGGACACGTTGCTGATGGTTTTGGAACAGGATCCCCCTGCGATTCGTGTTTTGAATTCCAGAATCGATGCGGATCTGGAAATGGTCGTGATGAAGTGCCTGCAGAAACCGCGGGATCTGCGTTATTCTTCAACGGATGCCTTGGCGGCAGATCTTCGAGCGTGGCTGAATCATGAACCCGTGAGTGCTCGGAAATCTTCGATCATGAACGTGATCACTCGATTGTTTCGCGAATCGCATCACGCCGCGATTCTGCAGAACTGGGGTTTGTTGTGGATGTGGCATAGCCTGGTATTGCTGATTCTGTGTCTTACAACAAACGCATTTCAGTTTTCCGGCGTCACGTCGCGTTTGCCATACGTTGGGCTGTGGGTTGTTGGACTTGGGCTTTGGGCCGCCATCTTCTGGAATTTGCGCAGTCGATCGGGACCAATCACATCTGTCGAGCGACAGATCGCACACATCTGGGGCGGCAGCATGGTCGCGTCCTCTATGCTGTTCTGGGTAGAGTATGTCCTGCGTGAACCCGTGCTTGAGTTTTCGCCCGTCTTGGGATGTATTGCCGGAATTGTGTTTCTGGCGAAGGCCGGGATGTTGTCTGGCCAGTTTTATGTTCAGTCAGTGGCGCTGTTCGGATCGTCTGTGGTGATGGCTGCGATGAGTCGTGCGGCTCCGATGAACTACAGCATTTCGCTATTCGGCATTGTTTCTGGTTTGGCATTTTTCGTTCCCGGATTGAAATACTATCGCCAGCAAAGAGCACGGGGGAGGTAAGGCTTACCCCGGCTGCCATATTCGTTTCTAAACTAAGAGGTGGCTACGCAGCTGTTAATTGCAGCAGATCGAAATACCCAACGGCCCAATATTTCAAACTGTTTCCTGATTGTCCCTTGTCGACGAAGCTGCTGTCTGGATCGGGATTCGACAACGTCGATTGATTGCGTCGTTCGTCAGGGACTGCATTTTATGGTTCGTTCTGATTTGCATGGCCCAAACGGCACGGGTTAAATTTTGTGTATGACAGAACAAGCGAAACACGTCTATTTGATGTGCGGCCTACCAGGCTGTGGTACACAGTCATATGGCACGCCGATTGGCAGTTGGCGGCGGAATAGTGCTGGAAACAGATGAATTTTCTACACGCAGGTTGGGGACGACGCCGCGAAATACGATTACAGTAGCGAACTGTTAACCGAGGCCCGAGATTGGAATCTCGCAAGATTTCACGGAGCAGTGATGAAGAATGTTTCTCCGATTGCCGTGCACCGCGGTAACGGGTTGAATCCGGAAACGAAGCAGTACGCCGTTTTCGCAGTCGAGGATGGTTACGTCCTGCAGTTGGCGGAACCCGATTCTCCTTGGTGGACCGAACTGCGAGTTCTGCTGAAGTACAGACAATTTGTGAAGGACTAAATATTTGATCTGTGGGCCCAAAACTGCCCAGTTCGACTCGCAATGGCCACCGTGTTCCTTCGGCGACGATTCGCCACTGGATGAGTTTCTGGCGATCCGACCGGACCATAGAAGAAGTTCTTCAGGAATCGATGTTTACTGTGGGCGCATCTGTTCAGTATTCGGCGGCCCGAAGTGACAGCCATAACTCCACACCACGTATGATCGGCTAGCGATTCTAAACTACGTCCAGTTGCGGACTTGGCTGATCACGACGGTAAATAATCGCTGCAGTGGTGAACGGCGCGCGAGGGGGCGTTGTCGGCTTTCACCGATTGAGTCGCCGGGTGTCGGGGTTCGAGAACGTGGCTCGGGTGGGAGCGAAAACGGCCTGGCCAGTTATGGCATCACCAACGATGAGACTATGACGTGTTGGAGAATGTCTCGCCGTGAGGATTGCGGA
>Ga0209390_10001734_pt1 | contig 40767 bp, 29 predicted proteins | sample BON01_FD_187212 | JGI IMG/M metagenome (GOLD analysis project Ga0209390, IMG submission 187212) | Freshwater microbial communities from Lake Bonney liftoff mats and glacier meltwater in Antarctica - BON-01 (SPAdes) (version 2) | ecosystem: Environmental > Aquatic > Freshwater > Ice > Glacier...
CACTGTTCTGGGCTTCCAGATAGATCTGAAACTTTTTCTCGGCGCTCAGAAACCGTCGTTTCTTGGGATCGGTTCCTTTGGATGGTTTGCTCCTGCTCATGTTGTCCGTTTCATTTTGCGAACGCCAAGGGGAGGGACTGGTTCCGGTCGCCCTTCGGGCTCCCTCCACCAGTCCCTCCCCCTCATGCCTTGTAGTGTATTGATTCTTCCCTTTGAGGTCACGAACTCAGAAACGGCGGGCCGCCCCCACTCACAAAGCATTGCTGATCAACTTCAGCTTCAAAGCCGAAGATTGTCCCGGAGGAAGACTGACCCGGTTCTGCGCGATGTTTCCGGATTCGATGCAGACCATCCGTTGATATTCGTCATCCCCGAAATCGGTAAGTCGTTTTGATTTCTCCACCCACGGATTCCAGACCACCGTGGAAAGCCCTCCACTTTTGTCGACGCGAATTTTGCGGCGCAGCGATTCATCGATCAGTTCCACCGAGTTCGGCGAATCACCATAGACGCGATCCGTCTCTTCACCGATTTTCAGCACGCTCACATTCTGCGTTTTCGCCGCCATGCCATCGACCTTGTCGATAAACCGGCCGCCGCCCAGCCCGGCGATGCTCGCGCGCGAAATATCACTGACACGCAGATACGTGTGCAGGCAGTCCTCAAATTCCAACCCCCGGTCCGCCGAACGATTGGTCACCGTCAACTCGCAGATCAACGTTTCACCGACCGTCACCGAATAGTTTAAATGCAGCGCCGGGTACGCCGACAATTCTGGGCAGTCGGGCAGCCGGAACTGCACCCGCACGCCGCCGTTCGGGAGCGACGTGATCTCCCAAATTTCCCAGGTGTGATTGCGCGCGAAGCCATGCGAATCATGTCCTTCACGCGGGCCGAACCAGGGAAAGATCACCGGGACGCCGCCGCGAATGGGATGTCCCGTTTCAAACCGGCTGGCCTCGCTCATGAACAGCAGGGACTCCTCGCCGGTCTTCTGAAACTTCGTGACGTGGGCTCCCTGCAGATAGATTTCGGCGGAGCAACAGGCCGTCTCTATTTCAATCTTCGGCAATCCGCCGGTGCCCGGTTTGAAGGTCACGCGTCCGGGAGCGTCGGACTTCTTCTGCCAGTCATAAAAATAGGTGGTGGACATCGTCGACGGTAACTGGAGCCGGACCGTACCAGACCCTCTTTTCATCGGTCGAGAATTTGTTTCGAAAAGTGACTGCGCTCGGCAAGCCCCGCTTCAACAAAGGTTCGATTCTCTTACGCAAAATTGGGCGACGACCGGCGGCTCAGAATCAGCATGGACGGCAGGGCGTGTCGCTCCGCGCGCGCCTTCAGAAGCTGGACAGGAATGCAGCCGCACCAAGCGCGAGAGAATCCGGGAATCTAAAAGCCCATCGGCGGACCGCGCGGAGCGTCGGTTCCACCCCACGCTTTCAAACGCTCTTTGTCGAGACGAAGAAGTCCATCGAAACGATTTTGCTAAAAGTTGAACTCGCACGAATAATTCTGATCGCCAATAGTCTCCACCACCAACCGCATGAACGAACTCACCGCGAAGCTCGCATCCCTCAAGATCATTCCCGTCATCGCCATTGACTCGGTCGACAAGGCGGAACCGTTGGCCGACGCTTTGGTAAACGGAGGCCTGCCTTGCGCCGAGATCACATTGCGTACCGACGCGGGCCTCGAGGCGATTCGGAAATTGCGCGACCGTTCCGATATTCTGGTCGGCGCTGGCACTGTTCACTCGGCCGCACAAGCGGAAGCCTCGGTTTCCGCCGGCGCGAAATTCATCGTATCGCCCGGGTTCAACGCGAGGACGGTGACCTGGTGTCTCGACAATAAGGTGCCGATCTTCCCCGGCATTTCGAGTCCGACCGATCTGGAATCCGCGCTCGAATTCGGATTGAGCGTTGTTAAATTTTTCCCGGCGGAAACTCTCGGGGGCGTGGCCACGCTCAAGGCGTTCAGCGGACCGTATGGCGACATGCAGTTTATCCCAACCGGCGGAATCGGGGTGGCGAATTTGCCATCCTATTTAAAGCTGAAATGCGTCCTCGCCTGCGGCGGCAGCTGGATGGTGAAGCCGGAGCTGCTGAAGGAAAACCAGTATGATGAAATCCAGCGACTCACGGCGGAGGCTGTGAGACTTACGAGCGCGTAACCAGAACCCAAACGAATGAACACGAGCCAATTTCAACAACTCGCTCTAACCCTGCTAGTTTTTCTCGGTGTTTCCAGACTGCAGGCCGCCGACGCCCAGCCGAACATCCTGTTCATCTTCGCGGATGATTTGAGTTATGAAACCATCGGCGCGTTCGGGCACACCGACATTGAGACGCCAAATCTGGACCGACTGGTGAAGCGCGGCACCACGTTTACGCACACCTACAACATGGGCGCGTGGCACGGTGCGGTGTGTGTGGCCAGCCGCACGATGATCAACACCGGGCGCTTCGTCTGGCGCGCGCAGGCCATCGAACCGAAGTTAAATGATGAGGTGAAGGCCGGCCGGTTCTGGGCGCAGCTGATGCAACAGGCCGGCTACGAAACCTACTTCACCGGCAAGTGGCATGTGCAGGCGGATGTGAACAAGATCTTTGACCACGTCTCGCACATCCGGCCCGGCATGCCCAACCAGACCGAGGCCGGCTATTATCGTCCGGTGCCGGGGCTGCCCGACAAATGGTCGCCGTACGATCCGCAGTTTGAGGGCTTCTGGAAGGGCGGCAAACACTGGAGCGAGGTGCTGGCCGACGATGCGGATGGTTATCTGAAGATGGCGGCAAAATCGGACCAGCCGTTCTTCATGTATCTAGCCTTCAATGCCGCGCATGATCCGCGTCAGGCACCCAAGGAATTTGTGGACAAGTATCCGCTCGACCGCATCAAGGTGCCCGAGAATTTCCTGCCTGAGTATCCGAACATGAACGACATCGGCGCGGGCAAGGATCTCCGTGACGAACAGCTCGCGCCGTGGCCACGGACCGAGTACGCGGTGAAGGTGCATCGCCAGGAATACTATGCGCTCATCACCCACATGGACGTGCAGATTGGCAAGATTGTCGACGCGCTCAAAGCCACCGGAAAGGCGGACAACACCTACATTTTTTTCACGGGGGACCACGGACTTGCCGTCGGGCATCACGGACTGCTCGGCAAACAGAACATGTACGAACACAGCCTGCGTCCGCCGATGATCGTGGTGGGGCCGGGCATTCCGAAAGACGCGAAGATTGATGCGCGCGTTTATCTTCAGGACATCATGCCCACCACGCTCGAACTGGCGGGCGCTCCGATTCCGCCGCAAGTGGAGTTTCATAGTTTGCTTCCGTTGATCGAGGGTCGAAGCGGGAGTTCGTATCCGGCGATTTACGGCGCCTACATGGAAGGAATGCAACGCGCCGTGCTCGTCGACAATTTCAAACTGATTCACTACCCCAAGATCGACCGCTACCGGCTCTACGATTTGGAGAACGATCCGCAGGAGATGCGGGACCTCGCGCAGGACACGGCGTTTGCACCACGTCTGATGGCGATGAAGGAGAGTCTGCTGGAACTCGAACAGGAGATGGACGATCCGCTGGTCCGCCCGGCGAAATGAAGACCGGCCGACGATAGGCATCCACCGTAATGACCGAAGGCGGGTTGGATCGCTGACGCTCTTCTCAAACCGCACCAGCGAATAAGATTCGAACGCCCATTTGCGGCAAACCTTTGTTATGGAAAAACAGCAAGCCCCGGACGGTTCCGTCCGGGGCTTGCTGTTCGGAAGTTTTCAGGCTGCTGTTACGGCAGCAGCTCGATGATGTAAAACCGGTTTGGAGCTGCCTCTGATGTCTGGTCCTGGACGGTCTTGGCCGATCCGGTGCCGACCACCTGTCCGAGCAGAGTCCAGGCGGTATCGTTCAGTTCGTTCTTGTAATAAATCCGATACGCACGGCTCACTTCGGTAGTGAATTGAATCGTGGTCCAGCCGTTCGGCTGACGATCCACTCCGTCCGGGAGGAACGTCGGCGGATTGTAGATGTTCGGCGCACCCGGCGTGGCCTGGGTCAGGAACAGGTAGGGAGCGTCGGCACCGTCGGCGTAGCGGCCCTGTGAAAGATCCGGGGCCTGGGCACCGAAACTCAACACGTCCACCACCGACTGGTCCGGCGCGTAGAGGCCGATCGCCTCTCCCAGATCGTTCAGCTTGAAGTTGGTGTGCAGGTGGGCGGTGTTGGTGGTGCCGTTGTTGTCCGCCCAGACGATCAGGAACCCGTTCGCTGGAATGGTGGTGCCCTGCGGGATCGTCCACTTGGCGGGATTCGCCAGTGTATCCGAAAGGAAATATCCCGACAGATCAACCGTGGTCCCACCGGCGTTGTAGAGTTCGAACCAGTCGTCGAACTGCCCGTCCAACGGATTGGCGACAGTCGATTTGTTGTTCGCCATCCATTCATTGACCAGCACATTCACGATGGGGAACGAGTTGTTGTTCGCCGCGCCGGGGGTCGGGAAATAAAACCCGGCCCATTCGAACTGGTCACCGTCCGGGAACAGTCCGAACGCACGATCCGCCGACGCATTCTGATAGTTCAAGTAATCGAGAACGATGGGTTTGCCGTTCACCATCCGGCTGAGCGCCACGCCGCCCGCGCCGCCGCTGGCGATCCGGAAACCGGTGTGGTACTGGCCGACAACCTTTTCGCCCGGCTCACCGTCCAGCCAGACCACCATCCACTGCCCGGCTCCGATCGACGCGTCCGCAGGAAACGCCCAACGCGTGAGGTTGGTGTAATTGTCTGACAGATACAGTCCGGCGAGATCCACGGTTGTCGAACCGGAGTTGTAAAGTTCCAGCCAGGGATCGCGATCACCGGCGTTGTCCGTCGCGCCCGTCACGTTGTTCGGCTGGATCTCGTTGATCCAGACCAGCGGGAATTCGGGCAGACTGGCGAGGGTGAAATTCGGGGCTCCCGGGGTGAACGGCCCGAAAATCACTTCGCGGGCCTGAAGCTCAAGCCCGAAGACGACATCGGTGCTGCCCGAACTCACCTGATGCACCTCGACCGCCAGCACATTCTCGCCGGGCAGCAGATCGTCGCCCGACAGTTCAAACGGGCCTTCGAGTACGGCATTGCCAATCGACCGCTCTGCAGTGGTTCCATAAACCGGGTTCGCCGGCACCCCGATGCTGTGAAGCAAATTGCCGTTGAGGTAGACCACCGCGCCATCATCAACGATCAGCGACAACAGCAGACTCACATTCGGATTGTTCAGGCTGTTCGTAAAGGTCGTGCGGAAATAATACGTCGTGGTGCCCAGCGTCAGAAGCGTGTTCTTCGGCGCGGGAAGTTCCGACGTTTCATTATAGAGCAATCCCCTGCCCTGCGGCCATCCGCTATCGCTATAGTCCACGTTTTTCCAAGTGGCGCCCAGATCGGTTCCACTCTGCTCATATCGCCAGATATTTGTCATCGAGACCAGTTCTACCTCGTTCGTCTCGGGCAGGAGCGAGCCCGCAGCCCAGTTGCCGACACGATTGTTGTCCCGGAGCGCATCCTTCAGTTGAAGCGATGAACCAAGTCCATCTGCGATCAGCGGCCACGGCAAATCGTCGTTGTAGCGGACCGAATCAATCACGACATCGAGCGCCGGCGTGGCACCCGGCTTGATCAGACTGATGGTCTCGCCGCCTTTGTCGAACTTGCCGGTGTACTGCCCAGCCACCGAAATCGCATAGCCGTACCGGGGAGCGAACACGGACAGGTTTTCAACAATCTGAACGTATTCTCCCGGCTCGATGACGGACCCGCTAGGGAACGTGAAATCAACACCGTTCAATCTGAATCCGGTCACGTCAAAGGCAGTGAAGCTCGCGCTGTTGAGAATCTCAATGTATCCGGCCCCACTCACGCCCGGGTTATACATGATTTCATTGATGATCAGACTGTCCTCCACCAGTTCGAGCACGCCAGTAAAGTTAACGTTGATGGAATCACCCGCGCCCGGAACCACCTGGCCATCCTTGTCGATGCCTGCCACAACAATGGCGTTCACGCCCGGTTGAAGCGGAACGTTGATCTGCCAGTAGTTGACGCTCAGCCAGGTGATCGGATAACTGACGCCATTGATGGTAATCGTGCGAACATCCAGCGGAGCCGTCCCTTCCAGCGCAAAGAGATTTTGTCCGACATCGCCGCCACTGGAAGTGATCTCGAATGGCGCTTCAGCACCGTCGGTCTGACCAAGCATGTAGTTGCGTCGCTCCTGCACCCAACTTTTGATCGGAGATGGATCCGTCACATTCACGACACTCTCTTGGAAAGCGCGGTAGTTTTCGTCCATGATTGGCTCAATATTTGAGGCCACCAACGGACCGTTGGCCGCTTCCTTCATGATTTGCAAGTAGAGACGCATGAACGCCGGATGGTTGTAGAACCTGCCAATTGTTGGATCATTGACGTCAAAGAAACTCGCGGTCGGACCAGCACTTCCGCCACCCAACGAAAAGTCCATGTCCCAAAGCAGCATGTTGAATTTTCCATCAGGGATCTTGTAGGTGGACATGTTCTTGCCGCGGGTGTAGCCGTAGCCGTCCCAGTCCCCGACGATGTGGCGCACGGTGAAAACTCGAAGCCACTGTTCTACATCCACCAACGAGTTCACGGCCTGCTCATAGGCAACTGGATCAGGTTCGTTCATCGCGTCCACCAGATCAAACAGCGATGAATAGTCATCGTTGATTCCACCGTTGGATTTCTTTTCCCAACTCCACCGATAACGCGCCTGTTTCTTGGTGCCGCCCGTCGTGGTGAAATCCTGCAGCTGTCCATTCACGTTGAATTCCCGTCGCGGTTCGTCATTAAATTCAAACCAGTCATCGACCTTGTAGATCTCCCCCTGGTCCTTACCGTCAAACCAAGCCGAGATGTAGTCCCCACTGTTGGGCTCCTGGGAGTCCGTGTAGACCTGTCCATGACGCACGCCATTCAGATAAGTAAAGATATAGCGCTGATGACTAAACGGAACACCCAGTTCCTTGCCGATCCAGAACGACAACTTCTCGCGCTGCAAAGTCGGATCACGCCCTGGTTGTTCCAGCCAATCAAGGTTGAATTCTGAGAAGCCGATGTACGGTTCTTCCGAGGGCACTTTGAACACAAACGCCGGGGTGCCGAAAATTGGACTCGAGTAACCCGGGCGCAGGAACGGACTTCCCCGGTACCGTATTCCGGCATTGTAAATGACGCGGTGCTGACCAAAGACCACCGTCGTGTCGATACGGTAGTTGCTAAGCTTCGGACGGTTCGTCCACTCGTCCACGTTCGCCTGCGTCAACCAGAACCGGTAGGTCCCGTAATTGCCAAACGGATCCGATTCACCAAACCTTACCAACGCTTCGTGTCGGGAAATGTCCTGCGGAAAAGTTGTCATTGCGTTCAACCCATCGAAGGCTTCCACGTGAAAGGCAACGAGCGCACCCGATGCCTGACCGGGTATCATTGCTGAAAACACTCCGTCACCCGCGATTGCATCTCCACCGGCCCCGTTGTCCAACATCGCTACCGGAACCAGCGTCAGACCCGGGTCGAGCCGATACTTCAGCAACAGACTGTTCAAGCCATTGGGATCGTACGCCCGTGCCGTTACCACGACATCCTGGCTAGCCGCAGGCAGGACGGGATTGTGCGTTATATCCCAGATCGCCGCACCGGCATTTGCGGTAGAACGCGAATTGGCAAGACCAGGCGTTCCCGGCGCCGCTGCGGGGAGCAGTTCACCTGAAACTTCAAGGTAGTTTCCGTAGAGCCGCAACAGCAAATTGGTGCTCCCTGCCAGCCAACGCGCCTTCGCACGAATCGTCACGATCTCGCCGGGTGAGGGAAAGTCATTGAACTTGATCTTGAGCCGGTTTGCTCCGTTGTCACCACCACCAACCGCGCGAACGTGGAGACTTCCGGCGCCACCAAAACCTTCACTACTGTTCCAGCCGGAATCCAGTTGATTGCCTTGAATCGTCCATTGCGACACACCGGAGGCAAAGCTGCCGTTCATCACCAGATTGGTGCTCCCCTGGCGGAAGACTTCAATATCATCCACCAGGCACTCACCCGCTCCCAGCAGGAACAATTGAAGTTCATCGATGCTCCGCCCGTTGCCCACCTGCCCCTGATCGAGCACGCCGGTGTGCTCAATCGTCACCCACGGCGCTTTCGCCGTCTCATCGCTGCCGGCCCAGTTCGCCGCGCGCCGGTTGTCGCTGTTCGGATCAATCAACTCCAGACTGCTTCCGTCACCGTCCGCCCAGCGACCCCATTGATCACCATCGACGTAAGTGACCTCGTCGACAGTGATGTAAATCACGTTGGTCGTGAGCGTCATGTCCAGGTTGGTGCTGACTGTCGTGTCCCACATCGCGATCGCGACCCGGTCAGAAGTGTTGGCCAGAGTGCCATCGTAATTGCCGATCAGATTGTTCGCGTTTAACGCGGGATAGTTCGTCTGCAACCGCCACGCGTCCTTGGCCACGACCAGATACCCGCCCGCCGCGATGGACGTATTGTTCGGAAACGTGAAATCGATTCCGGAAACAAACTTCCAGCCCGACAGGTCGACCGTGCTGTTGCCCTTGTTGTAAAGCTCGACATACTCGTCCGCGCCGTCCGTGATTGAATGATACATCAGTTCATTGATTACGATGTTGCGAATCAGCGGAGCCGCGTTGGCCGCGCCCATCGTGGGGGCAACCAGTTCGGAAACATCTGTCGCGCCGTCACGATAACGTCCTTCGGAAACGCCGTTTTCCTGGCCGGCAAAGCGCACTGCGTCAATGACCCGGGAATTGTCCGGAGACACGAAGAACAGCGATTCGCCCCCGGCGTTGAGCGCGAACCCGAGAGTGTTCTGCGTGAACGCCACGAATCCCCGCGCTGGCAACATCGTGTTCGCCGGAATCTGAAACTTGTTCGTCGAGGGATCGTCCGACAGAAACGCGCCGCCGATGTTGACCGGCTGGTTGCTGTGGTTGTAGAGCTCGATGAAATCGACCTGTGGATCGTCGGTGTGCGCCAGCCATTCATTGATAACGACGTTGTTCCACGCGTCCAGCAACACGCCGTCCATCGCACCGGGCGAACCACCCTTGAACGTGCTCGCGTCCCAAGCGCGGACTTCGCCCTCACCGTAGCTCGGCCTGCGCAGAACGAGCGATGCACCGGTGCCGTCGGGTGCGACCGGCCACGGCAGTTTCGATTCGTAGTTCACCTCGACCAGGATCTCGCCGTTCTTGTGGCGCAGTCGCACGCGGCCGTCGTCGTTGGGCAGATTCCCGAGATACGGACCGAGCGCTCCGGAGAAACCGGACGCGGTTTGAAACTCTCCCGGGTTCCGCGCAACCAACAGATAACCGCCCGCCGGAATCACCGTTCCGCTCGGGAAAGTGTAGTCGATGTCGCCGGACAGCCGGTAACCGCTCAGGTCTTCAGAAATCGGATTGGAATTGAAGATCTCGACGAACTCCGTGGACAGTCCGTCCGGGCGTTCGGCAGGATGATACATGATCTCGGTGATGGTGAGTCCGCTGCGGCGGGTCGACGGCCCGGGCGGTTCGAGACGCGGCCGGACGCTGGAGACGGTTCCGCCCGTCACGTTGGCGACATTGCGGAACCGGGTGGTCGACGACTTCTCCGGGTTGCGACTACTCGCCACCATCCCTACAAACAGGGTCGATGGAGCGACGACGGTCGCCGATCCGATTTCATACCAAGTCGCGTTGTCGTAGCTCGCGTAACCTGTGAACAGGTTGCCGACGCGTTTCAACCTGACCCACGTATAGGGGTAGTTGGCCGGAAACGATCCGGACGTCACCGAGGGCGTGCCGTCGGAAGGCCGCGAGGAAAAGATGATGCCGCTGATCGAAGGCGTTCCAAAGACACCGGCGAACAGGCTGTTCGTCGAGAGGCTCCCGCGCGCCATCAGTCCGCCGCGCGCCCACGGATCGGAGTTCCCGACCGAGTCCACGCGCACGCTCAGATCGAAGTTCCCGGTGCGGGACTGAAAATCAAACAGAAACTGGTCGGTCTCACCGCCGATTCCCGAACTGGTCATGGTCAGGTCATACCCGCCAGGTTGCAGCGTCACGCTGCCGCTATGCGTCGAGTCACCGATTGACCAGGGAGTAAAATCCGACGCGACAAAGCTGATCTGGGAGCCGGCCAGAATCGTGTTCGGGGCATCCGCCGTGTCGCGGACACCGCTGACCGCCACCGTGTAACTGTTGCCGATCACGAGCGAGGAAGTCGTCAGTGCGACCGTGCGCGGATCTCCGTTGTAAAAAACCGCACCGCTGACGGTCACCCCGCCGCTGATCGTGTAGTTGCCGGTTGTCAGCGCGGTGGTCGGATCAACCGATTCGCTGAAGATCACCAACACACGGTTGTTCGCCTCGTTGGCCGCGTTCGCGAGCGTGGGTTTCACCTGGTCGCGCGTGACCGTCAAAGTGGCTTCGGTCGTGATGTTCGTCCCCAGATCGTTGTAGACGACGCACCGGTATTTTTTCTGATGCTTGGCGAGCGGCGTTTCGTAAATGTTGTAGGTCGCCTGATTGGCGCCGGGAATGTTCACCTGATTCTCCTGCCACTGATGGTTCAACGCTTTCAAGCTGGTCGCCTGAGTGGTGAACTGCGCGTCCGTATGTTCGGTCACCGTTGTGCTCGCGGGATGCGTCGTGATTACGGGTGGCAGCGGCAGGGTCACGCCGGCGACCCGGAAATGCGCCGCCGGGATCGGGCCTTCAAACCCGATGTCCGGTCGGGTCCACGCCAGGGCAAGATTATCACCTCCGCCGCCTTCCTTGTGCAGCACTTCGATGTAGTAGCGCTGTCCAGCCGTGAGGTTGATTGTGCCGAAAGCGGTGTCCGACCGGTTGGCAGGCTCGCCCAGACCCAGGCCCGAGGCGTTCGCCCCGGTCCGTCTGGTCGTGGAAAAAAAGTCCCTCGACGGGTTCCATCCGGGCTCCGCAGCGATTAGTTGTTTGGCAGACGGACTCTCGGTCTGGCTCAGATACAGAAAACTCTGGTCATCGCTGCAGACGTAAAACGTGTAGTCGCCGGTGGCCGGGGCAACCAGAACGGCGCGGAGCCGTTGACCGTAGTAATCCGCATAATTGACCTGAGTCTCAAACAGGTCGTCCATGATGGAAACTTCGGTCGGACTGTTGGGATAGATCGCGGCGTTGGTCATTCCCGAGACGGAGCTGTCCGGTGTGCCACCATAGAACTCCCGGTAGATTCCGACCACATTCTGGGCAGAAACTTCCCCGGCGAGACACGACACGAGCAGCAGGGTGACGACTGATCCGATGAGAGAATTTCGTCGGCGCGCGCCGACCGGTTCAAAACGACTGTTAACCATCATCTATAGTATTGATAAACGCCTCGTTTGCAACTTTTATGAAACAATTTGAAGCGGGGTTTGGTTGACTCTATTTCCAACCGGGAAACGCAACAACAGCAGGCACGTTGAAGGCATTTCTGGGTCGGCTTTCTAATAGTTCAATGGAACCCGTTTATCAAGCAGTTGTTGCCCCCCCCGTGAACAAGCCGTTGACCCGGCCCAACCCGGGCGTCGGGACACACACTCCAAGATTTGCCGACCCGGCTACCCGCTGCGTTTCTGAAAAAGCGGCGGTGCACACGCCGCAGTCCAGACGCTCCGCGATATTTGACTGCGGGCAACCAAAGCGCTGCAGCGTCTGGATTGCGGTGGCTTCAGCACCGCTTTCGCACGCCCGAAGCTCACTGAAACCACCGCACCTACCGCCCGCGCGAAAGCTCCGTCGCCGGCGCACTCTGCCGGAGAACTCCATGAGCGGCGGTCCATGGCATTTCTGGCCAAGCCCGTTTGGCATCCGGGAATTCCCGCCGGGGTCAGAGTCTCCTTACGTCGGTTGCTACAAATTTGGGAGGCGCACAAAGGGCGGCAGTTGCGCAGCGCTACCGTGCGTTCATCGGATTCCAGTCGTCGGTTCCCGATTCGAGCGAACGCGTTTTGGAAAACGGCCGCGCCTCGACATGGCCGTCTACGAAACTGAAATTGGGCCAGCCAGCGTGGCGGTTCGTCGCCACACCATCTCCGGCGGTCACGTCCAACCAGAAGTGGGCCATGATATGGTCGACACCGCCGGTCACCTCGCCTTGCAGAATCGTCGCCGCCGGTCTCGGAACGGAACCCACCCGCCGCCACGTCGCGGGACCGCCTTCGTAATCGTCCGTCTCCGGAGACAGTTCGAAGTAAACGTTCTGGCCGTAACTCCAGCTCGTCTTGGGCGATTGCGACGGACACCGGTAGATGTCATCGAACAGGTTCTTCCACTCCCTGCCGGACGGTGCGCCGAGATAGGGAGCCAGCGCCCGCGCCCACGGTGCTTCTCCGTGAGCGAAAGCGGAATGCGAAGACCGCGCGAGTTCACCGCCGTGATCGTCCGCGAACATCACGCTCGCCAAGCCGATCTGGCGGAGGTTGCTCAGGCAGCGGATGGCCCGGGCCTTTTCCTTGGCCCGGGCCAGCGTCGGCAAGAGCAGGCTCGCGAGTAATCCGATGATGGCGATCACCACCAGCAATTCGATCAGCGTAAACGCTCGCGAACTGTTTCCGGCTTTACTTCTCACGGGAGATACGGACGAACACGATAGAATGCCTTATCCGCCGGCGGATTCGCATCTTGAAGTGTGATTTCACCCGGAGTGGTGCCCTCCTGCTCATCCACCGCGGTCCAGTCCGAGAATTCTCCCGAACGCAACAGTTGATAATGATAACCGGCCCACGCGGCGGGTGGCGTCACGGAAAATTCCACGCCTTGCCCGGCGATCGTCGGGGCCGCCATCATGAGTCCGGGAGCGACGTCCCAGGTCAGAGTGAACTCCTCGCTGATGTCCGTGGGTTCACCTTGCGCGTCCACCATGATTGCTTTGTACGTGGCGGTCAGCGGACCTTGGGCATCCATCGGCGCGGCGTAGGCCGGATGGAACATTGCCATCGGCCATTCAAACAGATCGGTCGAGCCGTCGGTACCGAACATGGGCTCCCACGTGGCCGGATCCTGCCGGTAGGTGTAAACTTTCAACCCGGGCGAGGCAGAAAGCTGCCGAATCAAGATGGCGTGCCCGTCCGGCAACGGATCACTGCCCGGATCGACGACGAAGCCGTACTGCCGATTGAACGCCATGCCGTTCAAGCTTGGATCCAGATCTTCAAACCACGGCAACGTCGGATCGAATTGGGTGTCCGGCTGACTGATCGCAATCGGTGTCAACACAGGCGTGGTGGCCGATCCGTGAATGTGAAAATGACCTCCGTCATGTTCCGCATACTGAATGCTCACGTGGGCCATCGCTCCACCCATTGGAACCTGATCCAGCAATGTCGGCGTTCCGGCCAAAAACCGGATCGGCAATACTTCCGCCGGCGTATGAATACCGCCGCCACCGACCCCGTTGGCGGACGTGTCAAACATTTGAAACCACGCGGTGTAAACGCCCGGTTTGGTCGCGGTCAACCGGCGGCCATGAATATGACCGAACGGGTCGGACCCCGGCGATCCATCGCTTTCGCTCACGGGAAACAGCTGATCGCTTTTGTCCCCCGGGAACAGCGACAACGTGGGAGCAACCGCCGAGCTTTCCCAAAAACCAAACTTGCCGCCAACCGGACCGGTCGCTTTCACAATGGACATCTGGATGAACGAGCCGGGTGCCGACGCCTGCGGTTCCGGACCGCCATTGATCGCGGTGGTCGCCAATGCCGTCGGTGTGATGCCCCCTTCGTAATAACCCGTGTAAGTTCCCGTTTCAGCCAGCACAAGGCTTTTGACGAAACCAGAGCCCGGCTCAAAAATGGAGCCGTTTTCAAAGATGAGCCGATCCCCTTGGTTCTGTCCGGTCGCACCGGCGTTGAGGTGGGCATGTTGTGCCGACGCACCGATCGGCGATAACAGCCATGAGGCGGCGAGTAACGTAATTGATGATGTTTTGAGTTTCATTGAATCGAGTGTTTAAAAAAATGTATCAAGGATTGGAAGAAAGGCCGTCGGGCCGCACGAAGCGTGACCCGTCAATTGTCAGTCGGACTTGGACCGCCAACCATTTGAGTCCCTCGACGTGGCCGTCGGCAAAGAGGTAATTGGCCAGCTGCTGGTGCCGTTCCACGGCCACCTGTGCGGCGAACGCACTGATCCCGAAACCGCCGTCGGCGGCATCCGCAAAATGGAAGTGATCCGAGCCCATATGATTGGTGTGGGCCTCGGCCATGAAGACGGTTTGCAGCGGTTGTGGAATGGAGGACAGCCGGGAAAAATCGAGTGCCTCGGCCCCGAAAGGATGCGGGACCAGGAAGTCGTTGACAGCAAAACTGTAGATGCGTTTCCGATTCAGGTCGTCTAGGCAGCGATGCAGGTTGGTGCCCGCTAGGTAAGGCTGCAACGTTCCGACCCACGACGCGCGATTGTGCTGCGATTGCGGCAGCCGCCCGTCAAAGTCATCCGCGTACATCTGGCTGGCGAGCCCGACCTGCCGGAGGTTGCTCAGGCATTTTATCGCGCGGGCTTTCGCTTTGGCGCGACCCACCGCAGGCAGCAGCAGGCCGGCAAGCACCGCAATGATCCCGATGACCACCAACAGCTCAATCAAGGTGAACGCCCTGGTAAGGCATTTCATAATCCGAACCTATCCGAATGGGGGAGAGTGCTTCCACGACGTCGCCAAAATTGGATTCCGCCGAAAAGGTCACGAGCATGCCCATCTAGGCGACCGATTGCAAAACCGCCCAGTGCAGGCCGATCGAGCTGGCCAGCATGATGACGGTGGTGATGCGTGCAACGCGGTTCATTAACGTGGCGGAATCTGGCGCACACGGCACAACAAGTCAATCGTCCGCCAGATTTACCCTCAACAATTCGATGAAATAATGTTCCAGTTCATCCAACATACATGTGATGCCAACGCCGTTGCACGAAACGCAGATCATAGTTCTCCTGAAAGCGCCCCGCCCCGGTCTCGCGAAAACGCGCCTCGCCGCAGCCATCGGCGACGCCGCTGCTTTGACTGCATACCGGAGTTTGGTTGAGTTTCTGTTTGAACGAATCGCCTCGGTAACGTCTGTCCAACTGCGCTTCACCCCGGCGGACGCGGCGGCGGAAATCGATCACTGGTTGAAGCCCGGCTGGATCTCTCGACCGCAAGGCGACGGCGATTTGGGCGACCGACTTCATTCCGCATTCAGATCGAGCCGAGACGAAGGGTTTGCCAAGACGATCATCATCGGTTCCGACTGCCCCTATCTCGACGTCGCGGACCTTGAGGAAGCCGCGTTGTCGCTGGACCAATACGATGTGGCAGTCGGGCCAGCAAACGACGGCGGTTACTGGTTGATCGGATTGAAGGATGCACATCCGGAATTGTTCATCGGGATTGATTGGAGCACCGGGCAGGTGTTGCAACAAACACTCGATTCCGCTCGTCGAGTTGAACTCAAACATCATCTGCTGAGAACTTTGTCTGACGTAGACACGTTGGAGGATTGGAACGCGTTCCGGTCTTATCCCGGGGACAGAGACTGAGATTTGCACCAATCGTTTTTGATCGCCAGATCGCCAGGGGCCGGCCAAAGAAACATCCCCGTCCAGGTCCAGACCTTCATTTCGTTTCCAGCGGCGTGGTTGGAATAATCCCTTATCCTACCCCGGATCTCGCAGCCGGATCTACGGTTGGTTCAACACGATTCTAGTTTTTTTCGCTAAAGAACGAATCACGCCAGCCGATGAATTACGCACGGTCCCGACTGCGGAAGAAGGGATACGATGATGAAGTTCTCGCCCACCAACCAAGTTGTGACTCCCGGCAATACGGGGCCGAACGCGCATGACGGCATAATATCATCCAACGGCGAAGATACGAGAGAAGCATGTCGCGCGATCGTTGCCAACGCTCCGCTGAGCCCGTCCCAATGAAACCCCCTCAAACAATCACGGTCAGACGAAGTTTCCTCATCATTCAGGTTTTGGTCGGACTGCTTCTGATATTCCTTGGCATACAAGGCGCGATTCAATGGCAGGTGTGCCTTACGGGCCTGAAAGCGGTCACCAGACTTGAGGATCACGACCTGCCTCTTCTGCAACACTTGGCCACACTGGAAGCCGATCTCAATTTGTACCAGCTTCGCCACTTTGAGTTGATGCTCGGAGCGGCGGCGCATCCCGCCGAAATTGTCGACGAGCTCGAAGCAATGGAGGGAGACCAGGAGGCACTGACAAGAAAGTTGAAGAGCCTCATCCAAGACGAAACAGGTCAGCAACTTCTCGACCAACGGTCGTCAGAGCTAGCCCGCTATTTCAAACTTACCAGGAAGTTTCGCTCGACGCTCGGCGTTGATTCCACAGCGGCACTCAGATTGATGGGGACTGAGACGACTGCTCAGTTCGCCCGACTGGAAGGCGTCAACGAAAAGGCGAAGGACCACTTCATACAGGGCGCAATTTCCCGCTCATCCACCGCGGTGACTGCGTTTGGCAACATGAAGAAATCTGTGCTTGGACTCGGAACCACGAGCATAGGTTTCGCCGCCTGTTTTTTTCTGCTGGTTGCCGCAATTTCCACGCGAATCCGCAGGTCATTGATTCAAATTGCCAACCAGCTCAAGGTCCGCTCGACCAACAACGTCGCCTTCGCCGGCGCGTTTGCCGACGCCAGCAAAATTCTCGCCGATGGTGCAAGCAATCAGGCAGCTTCACTCGAAGAGACCAGCGCGTCACTCGAAGAGGTGACCAGCATGGTCACTCGAAACGCCGACGCCGCACAGCAGGCGAACGTCCTGTCCAGCCAGACGATCTCCGCTGCCGAAGCCGGTGCCCAGGAAATGAAACAAATGAGCGAATCGATGGCTGCCATCAAGCGGTCGAGTGATGAGGTGGCCAAGATCGTCAAGAATATCGATGAGATCGCCTTCCAGACAAAAATACTGGCGTTGAACGCCGCCGTTGAAGCCGCGAGGGCCGGCCAGGCTGGAGCGGGTTTTGCCGTGGTTGCCGAGGAGGTCCGCAACCTCGCGCAGTTGAGTGCCAGCGCGGCCCAGGAAACGGCGCGGCGCATTGAAGACGCGATCACGAAGACCGCTCACGGGGTGAAAGTAAGCGGGAATGTTGAAGCGAATTTTTTCGAGATCACTGAGAAGGCCTGCTCCGTTGATTTGCTCGTCAGCCAAATCGCAGTTGCCTGCCGCGAGCAGGCCCTGGGAATCACGCAGGTTAACAGTGCCGTGACAGACATGGACAAGGTCACCCAGTCCAACGCCGCCAGCGCTGAGGAATGCGCCAGTGCCGCCGAGGAACTGAATTCCCAGGCGACTGAACAGAAAGCCCACGTGGACGATCTTGTCGCCCTCGTCGGCATGCGGAACAATTCCCATGAAAAAGCTAGGGCCCTTGTCGAATCCAAGGAGTCCGGGAAAGGAAGAGCGAAAGCGGGTCGTTCAAAGAATCAATCCGCTTCTTCGGACAGCTACCGGTCGGAGTCACGACTGAACCCCCTGCCCATGCCTCCCCCACCCCGTTCCGGCAACGAACATTCCGTTGTCATCGGATCGACACCGGCGGACGTGAATTTCAAGGACTTCTAAATTTTCACCGCGCCGTCCACCCGGCATGGCTGAAGAGTCGAAATGCGGCTGCGAGTCATCGCCGCCGCATTTTTTTAGGAAAACCACAAATGAATACAGAGCGCACCGACGATCAATGACTTCGGATCGCGGCGTGGACCAGTCCCACATCCGTCTTCAATCCGTGTCAATTCGTGGCTGGAAAACGGTAGCGATTACCGCCTATTTCATCCGCGCGGCGATTGACGGCTCGGCACCGATCGTGCCCACCAACTCCTGCAAGTAGTCGGGTGATTTGATACGCTCCGCTTCAGCTTTCGCCTTCTTCAAACGCCCCGGGATGTCCAGACGCTCCGCCTCCTCGACATGCGTCACTTTCGTGAGGAACCCGTTGAGATACGAGATCCGCTGTTTCGTCAGATGCAGGTCGATCGTCTGTTTGGCCTGCAGGCGTTCCTGATACCAGTCGCTTGCGAGGAGATCTTCCCGGGTGAATAGTTTTCGGAACTCCGGATCGTTGAGTCCTTTTCCATCCCATTGATCGTCGCGCATGATGTGCAGCAACGCCTTCAGCGGAGGACCTGCCAGCTCAATGCTGCCGTCTTTGAAGTAGTCGCTCGAAACGCGGCGCTGCGTCTCGACGATGTTGTCCATCCCGTCCGCAAAATTCTCCATGCCCTGAAGTTCCGGACGCAGCATCTCATCGGTGAACACGACATGTGGATGATTAAACATGCGACCGAAGAAATTCTGCACAAACCTTCGCGTCATGCGGTACCCGAGCCGGCTGAAAAGCAGTTTCTTGCCGTTGAAATCAACGTCCTCGCACCGCTCGAAATAGCCGTTCTCTATCAAGAATTTCGCCGAGCGCTCCTCGCTGCTCATGCGGCACCAGATCTCCGGAATCAACAGACTGACATCATGATCCACGCGACATTTGGGCCCGACATACCCGGCGGCAGAAACAAAACTGTTGTAACCGGTCAAAAGATACCCGACCAGCGACGCATTCAGATCATGGATCGGCAGGAGCGCGTTGAACGGCCCCTTCGTCATCGCCCCCTCGGAACCCGCGCCGGTTGTCGAAGGTGATTTGCCGGTCATCGAACAGATGAATTCCATGAACAACTCCGGAAGATCCATGTAGTGGATCGGATTGTACACCGCGAGCGCGCGGATGTTGTTCTCCAGATCGGGCGGGTTGTTGCGCCGACCTGGAACCACGCAGTTCACCGGCGTCAACACCGGTTCATCCGGCGGCACCAGACGATGCAGCCGCGTTGCCATTTCGATCAGATAGTTGTCGCGCTCGCTGACGAGGTCGGGTCGCAGCTGCAGATACCGCGGGTTCTTCGAGGGTTTTCCATCGACGATACGCGGGTTCGCGTTGCAGACGAAATAATCCGGCTTGTCTGCCGTGGTGGCCTCCCAGATGAACTGCTGCATCGGCTGCGTAAACTTCACCAGATTGATCGCGTCGTCCACCATCTCACGGGCGTCGGTTCGGGTCAGCGGCTGGTAATTTGAGAAGAAATTTCCGCTGCGCGACATGTCACTTTCCGTCTGCTTGTCGTAACCTCGGATGACCGCGTCGTCCGGACGCTGGAACAGGCGGAACTCACAGTTCTGCACAAACTTCACGCTCAGGTTCTCGTAGTCGGGATTCAACTTGCCGAGCTGCCGTGCGGGCACCACGACGGCAGCCGTGATGTCATCCTCACGCGAGAGTTTGGCCGCCGGATAAAAATCCTTCCGCAACCCGAATACGCGCCACGATCCGTCCGGCGCGTAACCAACCCGCACGTAACTGGAAACCAGCTTGCGGTTGTCGCACTTCAATTCGTTGCCCGGCGTGCCGTTGATGATGTCGACTCCAAAATGTTCCCGCCAGCTCTCTCCCCAGCCGGCCTTGTAAAACCGTTTGACCACGAACACGAGCTCCTTCGTGTACTGCGGAATCGAGTCCAGCCACGCGTTGTATTCATCGGAGTAATCGCGGGCGGACGGCGTCAACAACTTGATCACCGAACCGAGCGAACGGTCCGAATCCAGGATCTTCCGCGTGTCGACTCCACGCCGGGCCAGATCTTTGAAGCGATCGGAATAGTCGCGAACAATGAGTTCCACGACGTGATCGAAGTCCTCCTTGAAGTTTGATATGAATACCGGCCCCTGCAAAACCGCGTCCGTGATTGGCTTGGAAATCTCGGACTTCCCGCCGCCCGAAACAGTGCACGGCTTGTGACACAGCGTGCCTTCGGCGACCGTCCCAATGAGACGCCACGCCCGCCCGCCCGGCGGCTTGTTCATCGTGACCTTGTAACCGGAGGGACGCACGTAGGTGTTGTGCGGCAGGATCTTGATCGACCGTGTCTCATCACCGTCTGGCCAGCTCGCTTTCTGCGTGTGCAAATCGAACAGCACATTCTCCGGAACATAGATGATGTTCGGATACATCTTGTCGACCGCGTACCCCCCCGGTTTCACATCCATCATGTGACCGTACTGCTCGACCATGCTGGCGAATGAATGGCCCATCCGGCGGACATGCCGGTCGCCGCTGAATTCCTCGCCCAGATCGTAGCTCGGATAAACCAGCGCGCCGCCGGCGTGTTCCTCCTCAACCATCCCATACAGGTTTGAGGCGTAGCTGATCTGCGTCTTCACCTCTTTCTTGCAATATCCGAAATAGTTGTCGGCGATGATCGTGACCATCACGCCCTTTTCATCGCGACACGTCAGCTTGAACGCGCTGCCGCCGTTGTAGAATTCATTCTCGTCCTTCCAGCACATGCCGTCGCGCTTCTGACGATCCGTCGCCGTGCCAAAATGCGGCAGCCCGACATCCTTCTTTTTAATCGTCGTCAGGTGCGGAGCGAGAATCACACAGCCGGTGTGGCCGGTCCAGTGATCGACATCCAGTCCCGCATCATTCTGCGGCAGGTAGGGATCGCCCGCGTTGCCGAAAATGCTCTCCACGAAATCCAGATTGCAAACGAGATTGCCCGGCGCGAAGAAACGGATCTCCATCGTCTTCTCAAGCGAAACACCTTTCACCTCCGGACAAACCACCGGACGCAGCAACACGGACGCCCAGCACTCGGCCTTGTCAGTTTGACTCGCGGAAAATGGAAGACGCAGCAGTTCGTGGGGTGGCGTCAGCGCATGTTGCAGCACGTTGGCAAACACGTTGACCGGCACCACAATCTTGTCCTCGGGAATCGGCAACCCGTCGTCCGTCACGTGAAAGACGCCCTTGGTGGTCCGACGATCCTTGGCCGGATTGTGCAGCACGCCGTTCTTTGTGCGATACGAACTGACGATCTCGCTCTTGAAGTGGTCGTCGTCCGGCGGAAGCGAAAGCGTGCGCGCAATCCCGTGCCGGTCGAGAATGAACGTGCGGCTCGGCAACTTCGGTTGCACCGTGCAGCCATCGAGATAGCCGTCGAGAAACTTCTGAATGCGCCAGTCCGCCGGGCACAGATAGTTCGCCAGCAGCCGGCCCGTCTCGCGGTTGTGCTGCAACAACGTATCCAGCAACTCGTGAAGTTCCGCATCCACCTGAGTGCCCACAGTGGGGCAGCCCAGATCGGCCAGCTTCAGGTTGATGTAGCGAATGAAGTTGGGGTCAGGAAACACACTTGGTGCCGCGCCAATTCCCAGGTTTTTTTTCAAGTTCATGGATTTCTCAGAGATAAAACAACGGATTCAAACAACAACAATGCACCCGACCAACCAGGGCGGGTGCACGCGAGAACAGTGACGGTGAAGCGAACGGTTCAAAGAACCTCCCCGCAAGACTCCGCGCACAGGGAGACTCTTATCAGAAATGAGCGATCACTTCAATTTCCACTTTCGCATCTTTCGGCAACGCGGCCACCTGCACGGTCGATCTTGCCGGAAAATCCTGCGTAAAGTATTTCGCATAGATTTCATTCATCGCGGCGAAATCATTCAGATCCTTCATGAACACCGTCGCCTTCACCACGTTGGAAAAACCAAGCCCCTGATCTTCGAGAATGATCTTCACATTTTCCAGCACGCGCACCGTTTGGTCCTTGATCGTGTCCGGCAGCGGCCCGCCGGGATTCGTAGGATCGATCGGAATCTGACCCGCACAAAACAGCAGATCGCCGATGCGGTTCGCGTGATTGTAAGGACCGAGAGCCGGAGCAGCCTTGGCCGGTTTGATGACTTGTTTCGTGTTCGACATGCGGGCGAATGGTGCTGTGTGCTTGGAGGTTTGCAATCAGAAACGGCGCTTCAAGAGCCGGGAAAATTGGTTTGACTAGAAGCTCGCAGAGAGAACCGAGTGGGAAACAAACGTTTCGCCCTTCGCGATGACACGCTCGAGCGCCTTCATCGTTCGGTGGCGCCTGCCTCGATGGCGCAGCACCATGCTTCTCTGAAGACTGGTTTAACCGCCCGCTGACACGATCCACCGGGCGCTTCCCCGGTTGGTCACTGCGCTCATCACCGAGAACCCGAAACGCTTGGAGCGCTGGTTGACCGTGGGCGTTAAAAGAAGTTTACGCCGCGGTTTCGGCTGCCGCAGCGACTCTGAAGTGATCAGCAAAATGCCGGACTACGCCGACTCGATGACGTCCTCGGTCAGCGCGTCGATCTGCGGTTTGACGTGAATCTCGAAACAGTCGGGGCAGAAGCCGTGGCTCAGCTTCGCATCCGTGTTCTCGGTCAGATAGGTGTCCACCTGTTTCCAGTAGTTTCCGTCATCACGGATGCTTTTGCAGTAGCTGCAAATCGGGAGCAATCCCTGCAACCTCTTCACATTGGCAAGCGCGATTTCGAGCTCGGTCACGCGGGCGGAAAGTTTCTGCTGCAAACGAAGCACCCGCAATCCGACGTCGACACGGGCTCGCAACACTGCGGCGTCAAAGGGCTTGGTCACGTAGTCGTCCGCACCCGCCTTCAGGCCTTCGACAATGCTCTGCGAATCCTCCTTGCTGGTCAGCAAAACGAGATAGGGATGAATGTTCTGCTCGGTCTCGCGGAGTTTCCGGCAGATGTCCGGCCCGTCCATTCCCGGCATCATCCAATCGAGGATGGCCAGTAGTGGGCCGGGCGCATTGGTAATCGCGTCGTGGGCCTCCTGTCCGTTGGTGAAGGACTGAACTTCGTGCCCCCAACGTTTCAGGTGTGTCTCGAGTAGACGTCGCGAAACGGCGTCATCTTCTGCGATCAATATAGTCATTCAACAGCTCCGGGTAAAACAACTCACCGGTCTCGGCCATGATAAAATCACACTCAAGGCCTTGTTGGCTCATCGGCGGCGCAGCGCAGGACTTGAGGAAATTCTCGAAGACACCAGACGACGAAACGCTCGACCACGACTCTCCCCGGGGTTTCCACCTCCTTCCAGTCTCTGCACGGAGCGTCGGTTCCTCCCCCCCATTTCTTTAAGGTGTCTCCTCCATTCGTCGCCGCTTGTCAAAATCCGGAATTCCGGAATACTCCTCGTCCATGTCCGGTATTCCGATCTGGTTCAACATTCTGGTCAGTGCTCTGGCGGCCGGGTTGGGGGTCGCCTTCGGAGTCCACGCTCATCGTCGCGAGCCTGTTTTGGCGGCATCCCGTGTCCTGACTCATTCACCTCATCTGTGGTTTGTGCTGATTGCGCCATTGTTGCTCGTAATCTTCCATGCGACATTTCATTTTTTTCCGGAGCTCGAATGGTCCCTGCCCTACGCCGCTCAGTATTATTACGGTCCGTTCTCGTGGTGCTTGATCATCGCCTGCTTCACCTATTTCGCCGGGTTCGGGGCGGCCGTGTTTCTTACGTCAAAACATCCCGGGCGGTGGCAGCTGGGGTTCGTGATGGCGCTGCTCTTTGGCCTGCTCCAGGAATATCATCTGCGCGCCACGGACACCGTCCCCGTCGTGCCAGGGACCCCGGTGGTGGAGCCGGGGGGCTTCGTCCGGCAGTCGACGAGGTCGACGTGCGTGGCCGCCGCCGCCGCGACCGCGTTGAATCTGATGGGCGATCCGCGCGATGAGGCGCAGATGATCCGGCTTCTGGGAACGGATCGCGACGGCACGACGCCCTCGCAACTGGTCATGGCGATGCGTCGGCTGGGTTACCGGGAGCGCACGATCGACGTCGCCCGCGATGGTCTCGACGATCTGAGGGCTCCGTCCGTCATTTTTCTGACGAACAACATTCACGCACTCACGCTGGTGAACATGGACCGGGAGGGTGCGCTCATCTGGGATCCCGACCGGGGCCGGCATTTCTACAAATGGGAATTGCTGTCGCGCGCCCTCACGGGGTCACGCATCATTGATTTCACGAAAAAGGAGTGAGGCTCCCCGATTTTTTTGATTGAGTGCCGCCGGAAGCCGGGCCAGTTTAACGCCCATCGAATCCCGTCCCGCCATGACCGAATCAACCCAAACCAAGCGCGCCGGCCGCGGGTGTCTCTTCTACGGCTGCCTCTCGCTCGTCGTGCTGGTGCTCGTCGTTCTGCTCACCGGCTATCTGACGATCCGCTACGCCGTGAATACCGCGATCGAGAATTACACCGACCCAGCGCCTCAGCAGTTCGAGGCCATCAGCATCAGCGCAGGCGAACGTGAAGATCTCCTGAAACGGGTGGCGGAGTTCAACGCGGCGAAGGGCCTGACCAACGAACCGGTGGAGCTGACCCTGTCGGGGACGGAGATCAACGCCTTGATCTCCGAGAGCAAGGACAATCCCGGCGTGGGCGACAAGCTCCGGATGAAGATCGAAGGCGACCGGCTCCTCGCACGCGGAACGCTGCCGCTGGATCAGTTCTCCCGTCTTCCGTTTCTCAGCCGTCTCAAGGGGCGGCATCTGAACGGTTCCTGCGAAGTCGGGGTGGAGCTTGAGAACGGCGTCGCGAAAATCTCCGTCGTCTCCGCCGAAGTCAACGGCACCCCGTTGCCAAAGGAGATCCTGGCCGCGATTGAAAAAGAGATGTCGCTGAAGAAGACGTTGAACAACTCTGAAATCCGCGGGAAGCTGGATCAGCTGGACTGGGTCCGGATCGAGGACGGCCTGCTGAACATCGCGACGGGAGGCAGCAAGCCACCGGCAAACTGACCCCGGCGCGATGTTCACCGGTTTCGCGGACAACGCCTTAAAAAAACGCCGATGGAATCCCTTTCCTCCAAGGTCACCGAGTGATTAGAATCCCGCCACAATATGTTTGATCGTGCCACAAACATCCTTCTGATCGAAGACGACGCGACCTACGTCGAGCTGCTCAAGAGCAGCCTCGAACAGAACACGCTCGGGTTCCGCTTCAAGCTGGAGATCGCCCGGGATCTCAAGTCCGGGCTTACCCGTCTCGCGGCGGGCGGAGTCGACGTGATTCTTTCCGACTTGAATCTTCCGGACTGCAGCGGCCTGAAGACGCTGCAGAAAATCCAGTCACCATTCCCCGGAATTCCCACAATCGTCCTCAGCGGCCTGGATGATCCCACCATGGAGACCCAGGCGATCCAGATGGGCGCGCAGGATTATCTCGTCAAGGGCGAGGCCGAGAAGAAGCTCGTAATCCGCGCCATTCGTTATGCACTCGAACGCGAGGCGTTTGACGCGGAACTGAGGCAGGCCCAGGAAAAATACCGGAGTATCTACGAGAACACTGTCGAGGGTATTTTTCAGACGTCCATGGAAGGGAAATACCTGATGGCCAATCCGGCGCTCGCGAAGATTTACGGGTACGCTTCTCCCGAGGAGTTGATGGAGAAACTCACCGACATCGCGGACCGTCTGTACGTGAAACCGGGACGTCGCGAGGAGTTCATCCGGTTGATGCGCTGGCATCAGGTCGTCACCAATTTTGAATCCCAGGTCCGCCAGAAGGACGGGCACGCGATCTGGATATCCGAGAACGTCCGCGCCGTGCGGGACCGCCACGGCAAGTTCCTCTATTACGAGGGAACCTCGACCGACATCACCGAGCGCAAGGAGGCCGAACAGCGCCTCGTCAATTCCGAGACGCTCTACCATTCACTCGTCGAGACACTGCCACAGTTCATCCTGCGGAAGGATCTGATGGAGCGGTTCACCTTCGGCAATCAACGGTTCTGCGCGATGATGGGGACCACCCCGGAGGGGCTGATCGGCAAATCGGACTTCGACTTCTTTCCTCCCGAACTCGCCCGGAAATTTCAAGCGGACGACCGGAAGGTCATGGAGACCGGCGAGCTCTTTGAAACGGTCGAAAAATCCCAGCCCGCCGGCAAAGATCCGACCTATGTGAACGTGGTCAAGACGCCGTTGCGCGATGCCGAGGGGAAAGTCATTGGGCTGCAGGGAATCTTCTGGGACATCACTGAGCGAGTGCTGGCCGAGGAGCGCGAACGCAAGGCCAACGCGGAGCTCGCCGTGAGCCGCGAGGAGCTGGGTCTGAAAAACGAGCAGCTGGAGAAGGACCAGGCGATGGCCCGCGAGATCCAGCAGGCCTTCTTCTCGGCGCAATATCCGGTGTTCCCTTCCACCGCGCTGCCGCAGCATTCGCAGATCAAGTTCTATCACCGGTATCTGCCGGCGGGTTCCGTCAGCGGAGATTTTTTCAATGTCATGCAGATCAGCGACACGATGGCGGGGGTCTTCATCAGCGACGTGATGGGGCACGGCGTCCGTTCCGCGCTGATCACAGCGATGCTGCGCGCCCTGCTCGAGGAACTGCGACCCATCGCCAGCGATCCCGGCGACTTCCTCACCCAGCTGAACCACGATCTGCGGACCATCCTTCGACAGAGCGGAACCCCGATGTTCACCACCGCGTTCTATCTCCTGGTGGACCTCGAGAAACGGGAGTTCCGATTCGCCAATGCCGGCCATCCCAAGCCGCTGCTGATCGGTACGAACAACGGCGAGACCGCCTATATCGCCAACGGCAACGAACAGCCGCAACCGGCGATGGGACTCTTTGATCAGACGAATTATCATTCCTCAATCCTGCCGTTCAAGAAGGGTGACTCCGTGATTCTCTACACCGATGGATTGATCGAAATCGAAAACAGCTCCGGCGAATGGTATGATGCCGACCAGCTGTTGAAATCCGTGCAGGCCAAATCCGGCTCCGAAGGGTTGAATGACATCTGCGACGGTGTCCTCAATGACATTCGCGACTTTGCGCAAAGCGATCTGTTTGAAGACGACGTGTGCCTGCTCGGCGTCAAGATCAGCTGAACTCGAACCACGTCCCGTTCACATCCGCACCGGAATGCCGTGCTTCGCCAGAAACAGTTTCACCTCGCCCACCGTGTATTCACCGAAATGGAAAATGCTGGCGGCCAACACGGCGTCGGCCCGGCCTGCGTTGAGGACGTCGACCATGTGTTCGAGCTTGCCCGCGCCCCCGCTGGCCACGACCGGCACACCGACGGATTCGCTGATGCGGCTGGTGATCACCAGATCATAACCGGCTTTTGTGCCGTCGGCATCAATGCTGTTGAGCACGATTTCCCCGGCCCCCAGTTCCACGGCCTTGACCGCCCACTCAACCGCGTCCAGCCCGGTGTTCCGGCGTCCGCCCTGAACGAACACCTCCCATTTGTCGGCACCCACCTTCTTGGCGTCCACCGACACCACGATGCATTGGGCTCCAAATTTTTCAGATCCCTGGCGGATGAGTTCTGGGTTGGCGACAGCCGACGAATTAATGCTCACCTTGTCGGCGCCGGCCTTGAGCATCGCGCTCATGTCCTCCACGGTGCGAATACCGCCGCCGACGGTCAGAGGCATGAAACACTGATCTGCCGCGCGCTCGATGACGTCCAGCATGCTCGCCCGTCCATGCGCGCTCGCCGTGATGTCGAAGAACACCATTTCGTCCGCGCCCTGCTCGTTGTACCGGATCGCGAGTTCGACCGGATCGCCTACGTTGCGGAGGCCGCCCTTCTCCGCGACACCGAACTGTACGCCGCGGGTGACCTGGCCGTCATGAACGTCCAGACAGGGGATGACTCGTTTTGCCAACATACGGGCGGGAAGCTGAAACAGACAGAATCGGGAACCAAGCAAAATCCGACGGTTGCGCTCGAAACGTATCGTGGAATCGCGACTTTGTGAGGCGGGTCCAGTTCGAGCTGTCCTACGGAAATAGTTTCCGCCACTGCGCTGCGCCCTGCTCCACTTCCGGTCGTGGCAGATTTCCGGCCTCCAGTGTTTCATCTGTCTCGCGAAGAAGACGCTGGTAAAAACCTTCCCCCAGTTTCATGACATCCCGGTCGCTGCCGACAAGTTCCTGCAAACGAAACAACGCGTCTTCAGCCGCCGAAAACTGCCCCATGTGTTCGTGGTAACAAACGAGCAATCCCGCCGTCCTGACCGGCATGTTCGCGTCGTCCATTCTTCCCAGGAAATCCTCAAGGCCCGGTGCGAACTCCGGGATGTCGGCTCGTTGAGATTCGATTTTTGAGCGAAGCAGTATTCCAATCCCGCGGGCAAGAAACTCGTTCGCTTCCGCGTGCGCACCGTTTTTCTCCAGGCAACGCGCACGTCCGTCCAGGAGGGAGACCGCAACACCGAGCCGAATTGAGAATTCGATGGGTGGGCCGTTGCGCTTCAGATGCGCGTAGAGTTTCTCATCGTTCCATTCCGCAAGATTCTCGCGGGTGATATCCAGGAACTTGGCGGCGGTTTCTTCCTCCAGTTCCCGCGCTCCAAGCCGGTTGCCTTCGTCGCCCATTCTTAACAAGCGCGCAATCATCTGCGCCGCCTGTTCGATCATGCGGAGAATGTAATCCTGGCGAATCATTGATTCGTATGCGAGTGCGCCAGCGCGGGTTCGTTCTCGATGTCACCGGCCGGTCGTTTGCCGGTTTGCCAGTGCCAGTAACCACGGCCAAACCGATGGAAATCTTCGAGAATCAAATAATTAATAGGCACCAGCAGCAACGTGACGAACGTTCCAAGCAGCACCCCCCATCCAAGCGAAACGGCCATCGGAATCAGGAACTGCGCCTGCGTGCTTTTTTCAAACATCATCGGCAACAACCCGCAGAACGTCGTCAAGGAGGTCAGTATGATGGCACGAAAGCGGGCGGTTCCCGCAGTGCGCACCGAGACAAAGATGGATTCACCTTCCTGACGCTTACGATTGATGTAGTCCACCAGCACCAGACTGTCATTCACGATCACGCCGGACAATGCGAGCATGCCAAAGATGCTCATCATGCTGATGGGCAGTCCCATGATGATGTGCCCGAGGATGGCGCACGCGATGCCGAACGGAATGACCGACATCACGATGAGTGGTTGCAGATAAGATTTGAACGGAATGGCGAGCAGGCAATAGATGATGAAGAACACGGCGATGGAACCGTAGATGACGGAACCAAAGGACTCCGCCTGTTCCCGTGCTTCACCTTCAAAGGTGAACTGCATGCCTTGATACTTGCCGACGATGCCGGGCAGTTCGCTGGCAAGATCCGCTTTGATCGTTTCCAGGTTGGCCGTTTGTTTGTCGGCATCGGCGGTGACGTTCACCGTCCGGTTGCGGTCGATGCGCGTGATGGTGGAAAAGCTCCGGCCCATCTCGGCATTGGCCACACTGGAGAACGGAACTTCGCGACCGTTCGGTGTGCGGATGCGCATGTTCTCCAGATTGGAAAGCGACGACCGTTCTTCACGCGGAAAGCGAACCATCACCCGGACGTCTTCTTTGCCACGCTGAATGCGCTGCGCCTCGGCACCAAAGAAAGCCTGCCGCGCCTGGGTGGCGAGTGCGCTCATCGTAATGCCAAGCGCTTCGGCTTCCGGTTTGATCTTCAACTTGATCTCCGGTTTGCCATCCTGATATGTGTCCGCAATGTCGAAGATGGCCGGATACTTCGCCAGCAACACTTTGACTTCGTCCGACGCTTTCGCGAGATGATCAAAACTCGGGCCGGTGAGCTGAACGTCAATCGGTGACCCGCTGCGACCGATCTCCGCACGGAAGTTCAGCTCCTGCGCACCGGGAATGTTGCCAATTCTTTGCCGCCACTGTCTGACCACTTCCATGCTGCCGGTCTTGAGTTCGCGGTTCTCTGGTGGGACAATCTGCATGGAAACTTCACCCACGTGCGACTGCCCGGATCGGCCCCTTCCGCGTCCGCCGGTGATACCCTGCCCGCCAGTCGCCGACATGACATTCATGATAAGACTATTGCCGGTGGCGGGATCGATCAATTCCTTCTGAAGCTCGCGCGCTGCGTTCTGCATGTCTTTGATGTGTCTCCCGGTGACCTCTTCCGGAGTACCCAACGGCATGGTCAGAGAGGCGGTCGCACGCTCACTTTCCACCCGGGGAAAAAAGACGAAAAGAATCCGGTTGCTGGCCAGCAAGGCGAAGAGAATTGCCGCCGCAAAAATGAATCCCGACAACGTCGCGTAACGGTGCCGCAACGCACCATCCAGCACCGGCCGGTAAACGAATTTCGCAAAGTTCTCCAATCCTTTCGCAAACAATCTCTGAAATCGTTCCAACCTGCTCAACTGGTCAGGTGTACGGCGACGCACGCGGATGTGTTTCAAGTGTGCGGGGAGAATTAGTTTCGATTCTATCAGCGAAAACAGCAGGACAGGAATCACGATGAGCGGGATCTGCGAGAAGATTTTCCCCATGAATCCTTCGATCATCATGATGGGAACAAAGGCCACAACCGTGGTCAACACACCGAACACTACCGGCACCGAAACTTCCTGGGTTCCTTCAATGGCCGCTGCCTCCGGAGTTTGGCCGCGTTCCAGATGCGTCAAAATATTTTCACCCGTCACAATCGCGTCATCGACAACGATCCCCAGCACCAGGATGAAACCGAAAAGACTGATGATGTTGATGGTCACACCCAGATACGGCATCAGCGCAATCGCCCCCATGAACGCCACCGGAATCCCCATGCACACCCAGAACGCCACCATCGGTCGCAGGAACAATGTCAACACCAGCAACACCAAGGCGCCACCTTGCAGCGCGCTGGTCGTAAGTGTGTTGAGCCGGCTGACGACAATGCGTGAACGGTCATTCCAGTATTCAAGCTCAACTCCGTCCGGAAGCGTCTTCTGACGTTCCAGCAAATACGCCTTCACTTCCTGAGCGAGCGTAATGGCATTCTGATCACCCACACGGGCCACGGAAATGAGCACGCAAGGTTTGCCGTTCCATTGTGCGAACAGCGGTGTCTCTTCGAAGTCGTCCTTGACCGTTGCAATCTCGCCGAGCGTCAAGCGCGTGCCGTCCTCACGGGTAATCAGCACGATCTTTTCAAAGTCTGCCTGCACGTAGGCCTGCCCCTTCGTGCGAAGCAATACTTCGCCACCGCTGGTCTTGATGGCGCCCGCCGGCAGATCAACGGACGTGTTGCGGATGGCGCGGGCCACGGCATCCAGGGTCAGCCCATACCTCTGTAGCGTTTGTTCCGATACCTCGATGGCAATTTCGTACGGACGCACACCACCAAGCCCCACCTGAGTGATGTTCGGCAACGCGATGATCTCATCGCGGATATGCTCCCCCAATGTCCGCAGATCCCGTTCGCTCATGTCCGCTGCCAGCACCACGGTGATCACTTCACCGCGTGGTTGCAGGAGGGAGATGACCGGCTTCTCGGTCTCGATCGGAAAGGTGTTGATCGCGTCCACCCGGTTCTTGATGTCGTCGAGAACTTCACGGGAGTCGTAACCCTTTTGGACTTCCACTGAAACCGCCCCAAATCCTTCCGAAGCGGTGGAGGTAATCTTCTTGATGCCCTGCAGATCTTGAATGGCTTCCTCAATGCGAACCACGACCGATTCCTCAACTTCTGAAGGTGTGGACCCGCGATACGGCACGTTCACGGTGACGATGTCCAAATCAAATTCAGGGAACACCTCGGTCGGAATGCTCCGTCCCAAGGCGAGCATGCCGGCCATGATGATGCTCACCATCAGGAGATTGGCGGCAACACCGTTGCGAGTGAACCAGGCGATGATTCCGTGCATATCAGCTTGTGGGTTTGGAGTCGCGTTCGGCCGGAGCGCCCGGCGGTTTGCCGCGTTTCGGCGCGACGCCATCAATCGTTGGAACCACATCCGCTCCATCGACTGCAAATGTCATTGGAGTGATGCAAAGTATTTCACCGGCCTTCAAGTCTCCCGTGATGATCACGCTGTCCAGATCCCGCCAGATGACCTCAACGAGACGTCGGCGAATCTTGTTTTGAACGTCAACGATCAATACCTCGTCGCCGACACGCACAGCAGAGCGCGGAATGACAAACGCATCCTTCAGCACATGCCCGAATATCTCTGCATGCACGTATTGATTCACTTTTAACGGCGGCTTGCCCGTTCCGGTTTTGGAATAGGGATCGGTCACCTGCGCAACCACAAAGAGCTCACGCGTTTCCGGATCGAACGCGCCTTCTGCCCGAACGATCGTTCCTTCCCAGCTCATCTCTTCGCTGCCAAATTCGCCTTTCAAAATCACCTTCGGACCGTTCCGATCTTCGCCGGAATCATCGCCACGGTAATCTTCCGGCAGATCCAGATAATCGAGGTGATCATTGGTGATGGGCAGCCGGATCTCCACATAGTCCACGGCAAAAATATCGGCCAGCACGTTGCCCGGAGAAACTGTCTGCCCCACGTCCACTTCCTTGCGGAGAATTCTTCCGGCGTACGGCGCGCGAACACTCGTGCGTTCCAGATTACGTTTCGCCTCCACCAACCGCGCTTCCGCCGACGCCACGTTCGCCATCGCTTCGGCCATCTGCGGTTTGCGCAATGTCAACGGATTCGGCTCGGTTCCATCGCCCAAAAGTTTCCAGTTTTCGATGGCCTGTTCGCTCTGCGCCTTCTCAACTTCCAAAGCACCTTTGCGCTGCGCCAATGTAGCCTCTGCCACGATCACCGCGGTATCGTAATCCGCCGGATCGATCTTGAGGAGAACGTCGTCTTTCTCGAAGAAACCGCCGTCCCGAAAGTTTGGTGAAATCGACATGACCCGTCCGCTGACCTCGGGTTTCAAGGTCGACTGCGTGCGTGGTCGAACGACGCCCTGTGACGGAATAAGCACCTGATAATTCACTGGCTGGAGACGCGTCGCCTCGACGGCAGTCTCGGCGGGTGGTGGTGTGCGGACCACGGGCGCGGGACGGTTCGCCATCATCCAGCTGACGGTCATATACGTCAGACCGATGATGACGATGGGAACAAGGATTCGGAGTAAACGATTCATTGATTTAAGGCGACTTCTGTGGCCGGCAATTCCTTTGGTGAACGGCCAAAATCGCCACCGAGTGCAAGGTAGAGATTGATCCGGTTGGCAAGCCGGTCGTTGATGACGTTGAGCAACGTACTTTGGGCATTGAACGCACGCCGCTGAGATTCCAGAACAGTAATAATGTCGACCAACCCGCGCTGATACTGCTGCCAGGCGAGTGTTTCAGCGGCGACCGATTCGGTTGCGGCCCGCTGCACCGCATCGTGTTCGTTTCGCAAATAATCTTCAGCCGCGAGAAACGTTTCCACCTCGCGAAACGCGTTGAGTACGGATTGAGAGTAACTGGCAAGGGCCAGCCGGCTGTTCGCATCGGCAAGATCCACACCGGCAATCAACCGCCCACCTTGAAAAATCGGCTGTGCCAGATTCCCCGCGACATTCCACAACACGCGCTCCAGATCCAGCAGCTCCTGCAAATCACCCGAACTGGTCCCGGCACTCGACGTCAGACTGATGGTTGGCAGCATTTCCTTTTTGGCGACCTTCACCCGTTCGAGACTGCTGGCGAGTCGACGTTCGGCCGCGATGAGATCCGGTCGGCGGCTCAGCAGTTCACTGGGCAGCCCCGCCGGAATTTCAAAGTTCAAAACCGGCAGGTTCGTGATCATCTGAATCGAATCGGAGGGATAACGACCGAGCAAGGTTTCAAGCGATCGTCCTGAGGCATCCCGCAGTCGTTCCCGAAAATATTTGGTGCTCTGCGCACCTTCAACATTCGCGCGCGTCAATCGCACATCCAGCGCACGATCCGGGAGCCCGCGTTTATAACTGCCTTCCACCACCTGCAAGTTCTGCTCGAACACGCGGACAGTTTCTTCAGCGAGTTGCAATTGAAGTTCCGCCTCCACCGTCGTGAACCATGCCTTGAGCGTGTTGGCAGCGAGCGAAAACTTTGCTGCGTCGTAGAGCGCCGCCTGTTCTTCCAGATCCGCGATGGCCGCTTGCGAACGATTTTTGAGTTTTCCCCAGACATCGATTTCCCAGAACAAGTTCAACCCTGCGCTGTAAGAATCCAACGTGCTGCGTTCCAGCGAACCATCCGTCTGATCCAAAATATTGTTTCGCAGACTGGCACCCGCGGAACCGTTGATTTGCGGATAGCGGTTGGCGTCCACGACTCGCGCACTCGCACCGGCCCCTTCCAGACGGGCAGCTGCGGCCCGCAGGTCGTAGTTACTGCGGAGCGCCTCGTCGATCAGGCCAAACAAGTGCGGATCGTCAAAATCCTTCAGCCAGCTCAGTGGATCGAACGCATTGGTTTTCGTCGAATCGCTGAAATTGGGCGGCGCGGGCAACTCCAGTTTGGCCGACTGGTTTTCCGGCGAAGTGGTGCACCCGGCCAAGACAGCGAGCGCAGCCAGCCACGGAGTGAAAATCGTTCTGCTGAAACTGTTTTTAACAAAATAATTCATCGGAATCGAACTGGGGACGCCGTCAGCTTGGACTCAAACCGAAACTACGCCAAGCGCTTAGCCCATTGGTCTTTATTCGTGTGCAGTCATGGTTCAATCAAATGGTTCCGGCTTAGCCCGCTCTGGATTGGGAACGCCGTACCCACCGCCCGCGCGATTTCTGGCGCAAGTAATGAGGACAAATCGGCATTGGTCAAATATGATTTCAAATGACGTTTGAATTTCTCAATTGGTCACGCTAGTCTGCTCAAATCATTCGATGAGCAAAACAACTCGAGACCGTCTATTGGCCGCCGCTCAATCTGTGTTTCAGAAACATGGGTTTGCCGAGAGCACAGTGCAGATGATCGCCGCCGAGGCGGACGCCAACATCGCGGCGGTCAGTTATCACTTTGGCAGCAAGGCAGATCTTTACGCCGAATGGGTCGTTCATCATCTTGAAGATTCGATGAGCCGTATGCCGTCACTGGCGGACAATCCAACCCGGCCAAAAGTACAGTTGATCGCTTTCATCGAATGGTTTTTCTCGCGGTTTAATCAAGATTCCCCCCTGCGACGGCTCAATGAGGACATGGTCAATTTGAAGCCGACATTTTTGGAATCCATCCTTGAGACGGTCATTCGCCCGGAGTTTGAAAACTGCGGCGAACTGGTGACCGCTATTCTGCCAGCCAACGCCACACCCGATACGATCCGCAATTGGGTGAAGAACATCATGTCGCTGTGCGCCGGACCGATCCACGGTGGTCAACTGTATCCGCGTATTTTTCCAGCCGTTCCGTTCAACGACACCGAGATCGAGAAGCAACGCGCCCATGTCATTCAAATTACCCTCGATGGTCTGGCCGCGGAGACCCGACGGTTGAACAAAGAATCGGTTCCCGCGCCGTCCCGATAGTTCGATCCCTTTCGCGGCTTGCAAGTTTTTGAAGTCGCGCAAAACTGTTTCCTTCAACTCCTAACACACCATGAAAACCAAAGCACTTGCTTCCCCTTCCACCGGCCAACCGCTGGCTCCGTTTGAATTTGAATCCGGCGAACTCGCTCCGGAACAGGTGGACATCGACGTCGAGTATTGCGGTGTCTGCCACAGCGATCTCAGCATGCTGAACAACGAATGGCAGATGACCCAGTATCCGTTCGTACCCGGCCACGAAATCGTGGGTAAGATCCGCTCCGTCGGTGATCGTGTGAAACACCTCACGCCTGGCCAGACGGTTGGACTTGGCTGGTTCTCACAGTCCTGCATGACCTGCGAGCAATGCGTGTCCGGCAATCACAATCTGTGCGCTGCCGGTGAAGGAACCATCGTCGGACGCCACGGCGGTTTCGCCAGTTCGGTTCGTTGCCACAGCGGATGGGCGATTCCGATTCCCGAGACCGTTGATCCCGTCTCCGCCGGTCCGATGTTTTGCGGCGGACTGACGGTTTTCAATCCAATCATCCAGAACAACATCTCTCCCACAAATCACGTCGGCGTTGTTGGTATCGGCGGTCTCGGTCACATGGCGTTGCGTTTCCTGAAATCCTGGGGTTGCGAAGTTACGGCGTTTTCCACCACTCCGGACAAAGAATCCGAAGCTCGCGAACTCGGCGCACATAACTTTTTGAACGGCAAGGACGCATCGATCTTTGAGAAATATGCCGGTTCGATGGACATGATTTTGGTGACGGTAAATGTGGACTTGAACTGGGACGCCTACCTCGGCTTGCTCAAGCCAAACGGAAAACTCCATCTCGTCGGCGCGGCGAACCAGGTGACGGCGGCCGTTTTCCCATTGATCATCGGGCAGAAATCCATCGGCGGGTCACCCGCCGGGAGTCCGGGAACGACCGCTCAAATGTTGAAGTTCGCCGGGCGTCACGGAATCCAACCGATGATCGAGAAGTTCCCCATGTCCAAGGCCAACGAAGCCTTCGAACATCTCGCGGCCGGAAAGGCCCGCTACCGGATCGTGTTGGAGAATGACTTGTAACCACCGGTCCGGTTCAAAGCAGGACGGGCATCTCGCCCGTCTTCGTTCCAGCCAGAACTATGCGGACACAGTTCGAAGCGGGCGGTAATCGCTGGATTTCACCTCGGCCGCTGCGTTCCCGGTGGACGGACTGAATACCGATTCGCTCCCCCACGTCAGCGCCCTCATGACCATATACTACCTGCTTGCACTCGGAGGCAGGTCGGGCAGACTGTTTGAAGAACGTTATGAAAACGAAGATCAATTTATCCAGCATCGCCGCAGCACTCACAGCGGCAATCGTGTTGACCGGTTGCGCGAGCAGCGGCGTCAAGAATCCTTCCGGAGCGAAGGTCACTGAAATGAAGGCCGACGAACGCGGGTTTGTCGCCGGCACCGGCATCGAATCGCAGGATCTTGTCGCCGTGACCGACAAGATGGCGCGCAGCATTCTGGCGATTCCCGAGATTCAGAGAGCCACCATCGTCCCGCGCATCGCCCTGCTCCCGATCAACAACGACACTCGGTTTCCCGTGAACAAGGAGGCGTTTCTGTTGCGGCTCCAGACACAGCTGATTTCCAAAACACAGGGCAAGGTCCGGTTCCTCGCCCGCGAATCCATGACCGATCTTGAGAAGGAACGCGAACTCAAGCGCTCCGGCGCGGTGACCAGCGAGACCAACCCGGAGCTCCAAGAATTCAAGGGTGCGGACTTTTTCCTGACCGGCAAACTGACCGGCATGACCACGCGCACCTCCGCCGGTACCAGCGACTACGTGCTCTACGTGTTCCAACTGATCGACGCGCGTACGAGCGAGATCGTCTGGGCAGACCAGTCCGAGATCAAGAAACAGGGACTCGAGGACGCCGCGTACCGATAAGGTTTCAAACGCGACCCGACTCCATTTGCACCGGGGAGAATTGTGAACCATCAACTCCAGCAATCGAACTTCTCCGCGAGGAAGTCAGTCTGGAACTGTTTCACCGCGTCATTTTTTCCGACGGTATTTCTGTTCGTCGCGCTGCTTCTGGTGGCGGGCGGTTGCGCCACGTCCCAACCGCACATCCCGCTCACCGGCGATCCGATTGTCGACGGTCAGGCTTACATCGCGCAGGGCCCGAAGAAGGACCGGGTGTTGTGGGAATATCGCACCGGATTGGCGGCGATGCGTCGCAGTGAATTCGGCTTGGCGACGGAGATGTTTGAGGACGCGATCCTGAGTCTGGGCGCGATGATGGAACCCGACGCTGCCACGAAAAAGTCGCGCGGTTATTTTAATGAGGAGGCGAAGAAGACCTTTTACGGCGAGCCTTACGAACGCGTCATGGCGTGGTTTTATCGGGGTGTTCTTTACTGGATGGACGGAGAACCCGACAACGCTCGTGCGTGTTTCCGCAGCGCCCAGTTTCAGGACAGCGACGCCGAGAACGACGAGTTCAAATCCGACTACGTGATCCTCGATTATCTGGAAGGGTTCGTGACAACCCAGCTTTCGGGCGACGGCAGCGACGCCTACAAACGCGCCGAGGCCCTCTCGAAGGTCACGCTGCCGCCCTACAATCCCAAGGTGAACGTCGTGCTGTTCATCGACTTCGGCGCGGGCCCAGTCAAATACGCCGCCGGTGAATATGGTGAGGAACTGCGCTTTCGGCCGGGCGCTTCTCCCGTGAAATCCGCCCGTCTCAGATTCGGCAGACAGGATCTTTCCATTGCGCCCACCGACGATCTTTTCTTCCAGGCCACCACGCGCGGCGGTCGCGTCATGGACCATGTGCTCGGCAACAAGGCGGTGTTCAAGAAAACCACGGACACCGTCGGAAATGTTGCCGTGATTACCGGAGCGGTATTGGCCTCTAACGAAGACACGCAGACCGCCGGGCTGGCGTTGCTCGCGGCCGGCGTGATCTCCAAGATCATTTCCGCCGCCACCCGTCCGAACGCCGACGTGCGCACGTGGCAGAACCTCCCTCAGTATCTCAGCTTTGCCATGCTGACTCTGCCGGCGGGCGAGCACGATCTGACCATCGAGTTTTTGACCGGCCAGGGCACGATCATTCCGCAACTCACCAAGAACATGACCATCTACGTGAACCCCGACCGGCGGGACAACGTCTATTACATCAGCGATCAATCGGTCGCCTCCCAACCAACACCCGTTCCTCAACCAGATAAAACGACATGAAACATATTCTCAATCTGCTCTGCGCCACAGTCCTCCTTTCCGTCGCCGCCGGATGCAAATCAAAGTCCGGCCCGTACGCGCCCATGCCCGCCAACAACGTTGAAGACCGCGAAGCGATCGTCCTGATGGACCCGATGGTACAGCAATCCGTCACCAGTGGCGGCGTGTTCTTCAAAACGCTCGACAGCGGTCGACTGGAGGTTACCGCCAAGGTGCAGAGCCGTGATTCGCGTCGCATCCAGGTGCAGGTGCAGTGCGTGTTCAAAGATGCCAACGGGTTCGGTGTGGACGACGAAACGCCGTGGCAAAACCTGATCCTCACCGAGAACGCTCAGGAACAGCTGCAGTTCATCTCCATGAACGACCAGGCCAAAAAGGCCACCGTTCGAGTGCGCCAGGCGCGATAGCGGCGAAGGTTGGGTCACGGGTAAAACGTCGCGTCATCGCGCGTCCGTCAGGTCTGCGCGGAGAGGGACGAGCGCTCCGGCCAAAGCCGAACGTGAGCCTTGGATGGCGGATTGGCGGCGCTGGTCAGCAGTGGCTCCACTTCTGTCACTTCCCATTCGCATTTCTTTGTGGCGGACCCGGTTGAACTGCGGATCAACGGTGCGCGGATCCTAACGACGGTGTTTGCAGCAGGCGTGCGGGCCATCCAGATCGAGGGCGTGGAAAATCTGACGCTGAAGGATTGCGTGCTGGTGTCGAGCCTGGCGGCCGCAGAATCGATCTACGCGAATCCACCGACGGATGTGCGGTTGTATGGATCAAACATGGCGAACAAACCGAAGCACGCAGATGTACCGCGGGGCGTTCTTGTTCCAACGCCCAACTGGCCCCGGTAGTTTCTTCCCACTGTCCAAAGACTGTCATCAGTTTTGTGGTAAAGATTGTGATAACCACCAGCGATCGCTGTTTGCACCTCGCGGGCTACCTGCACCGGAGTGGCGCGGATCATTGGTGGGCTCGCACCAAGTCGACCATTTCCTTGTTCCCCCATCGCCCAGAGGGTGTCGTCGGATTTAACATAGAGAGATTGATATTAGCCAGCCGCTACGCGTTTCGCCGCGCCGGTTACACGCACGGCCGTGTTGCTCGTTACTGTAGTCCCGTTGCCCAACTGACCTTTGTAGTTCCACCCCATTGCCCAGATGCTGCTGTCGGTTTTGATAAAGAGAGTGTGATAATACCCTGCAGCGACTGCGTGCACGTCACTCGCCACCTGTACTGGCTTCGAACGATCACTCCATGATCCATCGCTCAGCTGACCGTAATTGTTTTTGCCCATTGCCCAAAGAGCGCCGTCCGTCTTGACATAAAGCGTATGAGAATCGCCGGATTCCACTGATTGAACGTCACTCGAAATCGATACCGGAAGCAGGCGATTCTCCCAATGATTCAATTTCCAGTGGTCACTTTGGCCGCGGTTTCCGGGCCGTTGAGTGCTGCGACGATGTCAGGCCGCATTTGCGCAAAGATGTCCTGAAGCGCAGCCAGCGAGGATTGGCGCACGGCGGACTTCTGACCAAACGCACCCAGACCGACCATCTTTCCGGCTTCGCTGCCTCCCTCCGATGAATAGGTCCGCGAGAAGATCTGCTTGCGTCCCGGCCCGAAGGCCTCGGCTTGAACCGTCATTTTCGCCCGGTAGTCTTCGAACACGTAGGACGGCACCGTCAGCACGAGCGTCAGGCGTTTTTCACCGGTAGTTGGCTCCTGAAAGGATTTGCTTTGCTCATAGTGCTCAACGATCTGTGGAAACTCCACGTCCGCGACCTGCTCGAGCATCTCACCGTAGCTCGCCACCCACTTGTGGGCGATCCCCGTTGACCAGGCCCGGAAGTCGTAGGACTGCTTCAGTGTGTCCTCGTCGATCACGGCGACCAGCGAAGCACCCTTTTGCGGCTCGCCCCCGATGGAGTAGTGCCACGAGGTGTCGTCCGGATTGAATGCAATCGGGTGGACGCAGCCGACAAGCAGAGTCGACAGCGCCATCAACGAGAGTAGTGCTTGAATCTTTTTCATGATTTTATCTGAGTTGGTGTTTGATGAGTCGGAGATGATTCCTCCATTCCTTCTGTTCGATTATGTTGGTCAGGGAAGGTGAGCGTATGCCGCGAACAGTGGAGGAACAACCAGTCGTGCATGCGCTCACCCCGTTTCCCAGATCGGGGATTCAAAATACTGCCATGAGACTGACGGTCAGTTTAAGGTGGCAGGTGAAAACGGAGCCAGTGAATAAGCTTGAAAAAGGGATGGAGGCGGGGTTCCAAAGAAACCCTGAAAGCGACGAGAACCATGCCGAAACGAAACAAGAGACGAACCCTGACCCCGC
>Ga0209390_10001735_pt1 | contig 40766 bp, 31 predicted proteins | sample BON01_FD_187212 | JGI IMG/M metagenome (GOLD analysis project Ga0209390, IMG submission 187212) | Freshwater microbial communities from Lake Bonney liftoff mats and glacier meltwater in Antarctica - BON-01 (SPAdes) (version 2) | ecosystem: Environmental > Aquatic > Freshwater > Ice > Glacier...
AGTCAGACCGAAATCGACGCCAACGTTGCGTCAAGCGGAAGTCGTGACGCTCAGGCAAAAATCTTCACCCCATCGGACCCCGGCGGCGCCTGCAAAAATCCCCGTCCCGCAATTTCAGGACACCCACGAATTAGAACTCTCCAATCACTTCTCCGCCGTTGATGCTGTGAAGTGCTCGATGCAGATCCTGGTCAATACTGTCACTCAGAAAGCGGACTGCTCCGTCGCCCAGCGCGACTTGGGCGCCACCGACGTGATAACTGCGAGGCGCAAAATAGCCTGTCCAGTGCGTTACCACATCCGGAATGTGACTGTTGGGCGTTGTGTAGCCGTTGGTCAATGAGTTGATCGCGCCAGAAAATGCCCACGAGATTCCTCGACCACGAATGGCGGGGCTTGAACCGCCTCGCCAGTTGGCAAAGGTGGGCCACGCGGTATTCAGGTCTGGGTTGAACACCATACCAGCGGAATTCGTCCATGCTGACCAGACTCCACCACTTGCCGTGACACCCGGAACAGCGTTCTTCCCGGAGCTCAGCCCGGATGAGCCGTTCAGCGTGAGTTGATACGGTAACTTTGGCGTGGTGCCGGCAGTCAATGTTATGTCGTCGCCCACACTGCGCACTGTTTCGCTCATGATGACGGAATTCGACGTTCCGTCAGTCAAGTCACGGAAGCGAACGCTCGAATGCTCGAAGACCACGCCGTCAGTTCGCCATCGCAGGTCATTATTCGTCCCCTTGCCACTGCCGAAACTCAACAGATAGCTGAGGCCTCCATAGATGAACTTACTGCCGGATACCGTTACCTCAGTTTGGGAAGCAGCCGGGTCGCTGCTACATAGAAACACGGGCAGTGGTTCAGCAAACGCCGTTGCAAACAGCGGATTCGGGGTCTTGCCACTGTATCCGCCGGTGAAGGCAGGTTGAGTAAAATCGAGCAGGTTCTGCAGACTGGCCTGTTCAATGTACGGCAGCAGTCGAGCCTGCACGGAAAAGTCAGAATCAAGAGTGCCGCCCGGCGGAAATGTAGTGTACGTCGATTCGTAATTGTGCATCGCCAGTGCCAGTTGCTTCATATTATTTTTGCACTGAGTTCGTCGAGCGGCTTCACGAGCCTGCTGGACAGCAGGCAGCAGCAAAGCAATTAAAATGGCGATGATTGCAATCACAACCAGCAGTTCAATTAAAGTAAAACCACGCGATCGAAAACGCGGGCGAAAAGAAACAGACATGTATTTTCTTCCTTCAGGAATGTTGTTTTATTTAGAAGCGGTCCGAAAACCGCTCTTGCAAACTGTGTCAATACAAGCACGTCGCGCGAGTGAATTTGCAATGGCTGGATTCACCTGCTCGCGCCGTGTAATTGCGAATTTGCGATCTTAGGATCGCCTCCCGAAAATTACTCGATCCGGGCGCGTCGGCAGACTCAATAGCAACCCGTCGAAACTTCGACTCAGGTTGCTCAGATAACGTTGCGGCCACGGCGTCCAGGGGGACTCAGCGCAGAGATTGCTTTTATGCGTGTGTCCGGAGGGACTGCATCCCAATGACCATGTGGACTTGCGCTGATATGGATGACTTCCATTCGTGATCGTCTATGGACCTATGCACGCGCACGGTCAAATTCGGCTCACGCAGGAAGCCGGTCAATACGGCACTCAATCCCACAATTTGGTTAATGGACTCACGCAGCTTGTGGCGGAGGCGTGTCGGGCGGCATCAAGATCGTAACGGGCATGACAACCGATTTCGGGTCGTAATCAGCGCTGACCGGCCGACCAATAATGGTGGAGCCTGCGGCAACGAGGCGAGGATCGTCCACGGTGAATGACCCCGGGACGGAAGAGCCGCAGCCACATCGTGACGTGAACTGTCCAAATGGAACGCATTCGTTTTTTCCATCAGGCGGACAACTGGAGGATACTTTTGTGCAGCAGGACCGCGTTGGCTTTTCGCAGGTGGCCACTCTGGGCTCGGATGAACCGGCCGAGTCGCACTTTGAGCATTGCGAATTGCCAGACGAATCATCAGCCGATGATTTAACGGCTTTGATGTTGGCTTGTGCTTTTCCGCAGCAGTTTCCCGACGCCTTACCGCTTGCTGCGCAACAACACTGCCCGTCCTGTTGCAGGCCGCTGCCGCAACGGCAATCCGAACTGGTCAGGCCCAGATTCTCCGGGAGACCAATGGTTGCCGCCAAATAGGCAACGATCAGAATGAAACGAACACCACGCATAAAGCCACCAATGCCTGACGGTGCAACACGCCCGCCATAGTGCTAACTATTGTCAATCACTGACGGTGCGGAATCAACGATACGCTGATTACATCTGCTGAAATGCCATTTGCAGGAATGCCATTTGCAGGAATGCCGCGACGGGATGCCTCACCGTTGGTCGCCGTTTTTCTGATTCAAAGCGCGCCGTCGCGCGAGATAGACCGTACAAGGTCACGTCGGCAATTTGCCTTCCGCCGGTGGCGTTTTGCAGGTCCTCCACCGTTCCCAGGCCTTCACGCAGCTTCGTTTCCTTCCCTTCCCGGTCGGCCAGAGCATCCAGAATCGTTGGACGCACTTCGCCTGTTTGGTTCATGCCGATTCGCGGTGTGTCCGTTTTTACGCGATGAAACTACCGTGGCCGCATGCGGATTTATATGGATGTAACTGCCAGCGCTACCGCCAATTGTTCAGCATTTACTTCGCCAACAGACTCGGCAGCCACAAACTAAATGCCGGAACAAACGTGATCAGCAGCAGCGTGATTAGCAGCGGAATCAGAAACGGAATCGTGCCACGAATTACCGTCTGAACGGAAGCTCCCGTTACGGTGCTCAGCACATATAGCACCAGTCCCACTGGCGGAGTCAGCAACCCCAGCACCAGGTTCAGAATCATGACGATTCCCAGTTGCAATGGATCGATGCCGAATTGCAGCGCCGCCGGCAGCAGCACGGGAACCGTAATTAGCAGACCTGCCACCGGTTCCAGCAGCATGCCAGTCACCAGCAAAGCAATGTTTATTAGTACCAGAAACACATACGGATTATCGGTCAGACGCAACATCGCTTCCGTAACTGCCTGTGGTCCCTGTTCTCTGGCAATCACCCAGCCGAACAGGCCCGCGGCCGACACAATCAACATGATTGATCCCGTGGTAGACGCCGTCTGCAGCAGCACGTGATGGAAAGCTTTAAACGACAGCGATCGGTAACAGACGCTTAGAAACAACACCCACATCACGGCCGCTGCCGCCGCTTCTGTTGGAGTAAACACGCCGCCCAGAATTCCACCCAGAATAATGACGGGGGTCAGCAACACTGGCAGCGCTGATCCAACGGCGGTCGCCAGCGGAATTCGCGGAGCCGCATCTTCGTCTCGCAACGGGTTGCGGCGAGCATCGACAAACACAAACACGCACAGAATAGTGGTCAGCACCAAGGCCGGCAGAACGCCCGCAAAAAACAGTGAGCCCACAGACACCCCAGCCGACACGGCATACACAATGGCGGGAATGCTGGGGGGCATGATCGGGCCGATCAGCGACGACGCACCCGTTAGTCCCAGAGCAAACCCTTCGTCGTAGCCACGCTTCTTCATGGCTGGAACCAGCACCGAACCCAAACCGGCGGCGTCCGCAATCGCTGCTCCGCTCATCCATGAAAACATCAGGCTGCTGATGACGTTTACATAGCCCAAGCTGCCGGGAATTCTTCCGAACAGACACAGCAGCAGGCGAAACAGACGGTCCGCCAGCCCACCGGCGTTGCTTAGGTAACCGGTCATTACAAACAGCGGAACAGCCAGCAATGGGAACGAATTAATCGACGCCATGCAACGCTGCAAAGCGACTCCCAGAGTGATATCCGGAGACCACGCGGCATACACCAAACACGGCAGCAACATGCTGATCGCAACTGGAACTCGGATGAACAGCAGCACCAGCATGGCACAGATTAACGCCGCGAGAATCATTCGCCCTGCTCCAGTTCCAGATGAAACGCTTCTTCTTCGACGATGGCTTCACGAATCGTCGGTTTCCCGGTGGCCACAACCTGCACCAGGTTGATGATGGAATGAATGGCCATTAGCAGCAGCCCCAAACCGACGGCGCCATACCACCAGCTCATGGGAATTCCCAGCGAAGGTGATCCGACTTTCCCAACGTACCACACAAACCGACTGCCGCCGATCAGTAACAGCAGACACGTCCCCGCGACAATGCTGTGACTCAAACATTCCAGCCATAGCTGTCCGCGTACGCTAAGTCGGTGCGACAGTACATCCACCGTAATGTGTCGGCCTTCGGCCATGACAAATGCAGCCGCCATAAATGTCATCCAGATCAAAGACATTCGTGCCACTTCTTCGCTCCACGAAAACGGAGCTCCAAAGAAATAGCGAGCGAATACCTGAGCTCCCATCGTGGCCAGAATTGCAAACAGAAACAGGGCTGCAAGACTCTGTTCTCCAAAAATCATCCAGCGGACACATCGCGCAAATGGCAGCGAGCTGGTGCAAGCAGCAGGTTGCGGACCGTCGTCGGGGTGGGGGGCGGTCTTATTATGAGACTGATCCGCTGCGGTCATGGCTGTGGACTTTCGGCAGGGGCGGACGTGATCTGGTTATAAAGTTCGCTGAAGGAATAACCGGTGGAGAAAAATTTGCGAGCTTTGCTTCGAAAGGCATCAACGTCGACATCGTCCACAATCTGCATCGTGCCGTCCTTTCGCCATTCTTCAATCAGCCGCTGTTCGTCGTCGACGGTGCCGCGGTAAACGTCTTCGCCCAGTTCGCGCACGACCTTCATCAGGGCGGCCTGCTGTTCGGCCGTCATTCGTTTCCACACGCGTTCGTTTATCAAAATCTGTATCGAAGACTGAATGTGGCCGGTCAGATTCAGACACTTCTGTACTTCGTGAAAGCCCATCGCTTTAATCACAGGCACCGGGTTTTCTTCGCCATCCGCGATTCCCTGCTGCAGCGCCAGGTAAACTTCAGCAAAAGAAATCGGCATCGGGCTGGCTCCAAGTGCCTCGCCGGACGCCTGCCAAATTCGAGCCGCAGGAAGTCGCAGACGAAAACCTTTTAAGTCGTCCGGATTGCGAATCGGTTTATTCGAAGTGATGTGTCGAGATCCGTACGCCCACGTATCCAGAACACGCACATCGTAACGTTTGCGGAGTTCGTCCCAGTGAGGCGCCATTTCTTCGCCGCGAGCGGTTACCAGCATGTGATCAAGATCCCGAGATGCATACGCGGCATCCAGAACACCCAGCGGAGGATGCCACATGGCCAGAAACGAAGGCCCGGAAATCACCAGATCCAGTTCGCCCGCGACAAGCTGTTCCAGAAGTTCGGCTTCGCTGCCCAGTTGAGCGGCCGGATACACGGTCACATCCAGATCACTGGTGACGGCTTTCAGTCGTTTGGCCAAGTGAGCGGTCCCATAAGCATGCGTCGGCGAACTGACTTCATATACATGAGCCATCTTCAACCGCAACGGCTTGCCGGCCGTATCTTCCGACTGACAACCACACAGAGACATTACCAACACCGTCAGCATGGCACATGGCGACGTCAAAGTTGGCGGAGATCCAAAATTCATCCACAGGCTTCCGGAGGGTGTAAAAGAAACGTTCAGAAGACAGCCTACCGATTGATCAAGCCCTGAGCAATCAAGGCCAAAGTTAGGGCGAACGCCCGATTAGGGTCGGCAGCAGCTGTTCGGTGTGCAATCCAGCCTTTTCTATTGGCTGGGTCTCCCCCTGATAAGATAGTCAGTCGTTTCTGGAATTGTTGGCGGCAGATTTCTTTGAAGGTAGTTTTGCAGCGACATAGTTCAATTTGATGCCTTTGGTTAGTTTCTCAAACTGAGCGTCAAATACTTTCGTGTTACACGAGGAAAAGTCGAGCACCAGCTTTCTTCCAAATTGGCGCCATACCACGTTTTCGTCAATTTTGTCCTTCCACGGATCATCAACTGCAACTGGGCACAGGACGTCTCTCTTTTCATCACGCTCTTTCTTTCGTGCTGGTTCCAATTCAGCCTCGATCCAGTCACTCTCAACGGAGTCCCTGGAAAGGACTATAGAGGACAACGTTATTCAATCGAATTGCACTGAATAGCTGCTTTTCAATATCACCCGCAACCATGCAGTGCCAGTCGAGCTATACCGGTGCGCCTACTTGCCGAAGGCGGTTGTATAGCTTATCCACGAATTTTGAACTGACCAAGAGTACGATATAAAGATGCCACTCAGAAACAACGGTCCGTCTGTTCGTTGGTTAAACGCTCCGTAGACCATGTTTTCGACAGCCAAACTTGTTGGCGCAGGGGCGTAAAACTTTGCGAATTGAATCTCCCACTGCGACAACCCGCAGCCTATGCAACCTGTACGCTCGGGATTTTCAATTGATGTGCACGACGCACTGAAGTGACGAACTGAGCTGCTGATTGTAACAGGAAGTCGACGACTATCTACATCCGTCCAAAGTCAGAGTTTTGGCTCCACATTGAAGGCCAGCCGCACCTTTGCAGAGCGGCAACGCCGGGTTTCACAGCGGCAACGACAGGTGGGCTATGGCGAGATCAGCTGGATCCGGTTATTGACGGGTGTTGTTCTTTGTGGGTAGTATTTGTACCAGTGAAGTTTAGCAAATTGAAGAACGGTGCGATCAGGGACCGATCAATTCAGTACAGGTGAGACGTTTACCAAACGGTGGAGAATATTGGATGCTGACGATTCAGGGTGGCTTAGGTGGCCGAACGGCCGGAGCGTGTGACAGTCTTTCGCGTCGCGGGTTTTTGACCATCGGTGGCATGGCGTTAGGCGGATTGTCTTTGCCCGAGTTGCTTCGTGCCGAAGAATCGACTTTGAAGAGTCACGCGCACAAAGGCATCATCAACATCTATCTTCCCGGCGGTCCTTCTCATCTGGACCTATGGGATCTGAAGCCCGACGCACCATCGGAAGTGCGCGGCGAATTCAAGCCGATTGCGACCAATGTTCCGGGGATCGAAATCTGCGAACTGTTTCCGCGCATGGCAGCGATGATGGATAAGTTTGTACCAATTCGCACGATCAGTGATGCGGATGGTCGCCACGATGGTTACCAATGCATGACCGGCCGAAAATTCGGTTCGCGGACTCCGCCAGGCGGGTGGCCGGCGATGGGATCGTGGGTTTCGAAACTGCAGGGACCAGTTAACGGCGCTGTGCCACCCAATGTCGCGTTAATGTATCAGACCGGAAACCGAACATGGGGCGAACCCGGGACCGGCGGTTATCTGGGCGTCGAACACAGTCCTTTCAACCTTGTCGGCAAAAAAGCCAGAAGCTCGGCCGACAGCATGGTACTGCAGGGAATCAGTCTGGATCGACTGCACGATCGCAGACAACTGATGACCGGCTTTGACAGCTTCCGCCGCGCGGCAGACACCACCGGCGTCATGGAAAGCATGGACGTTTATACTCAACAGGCGCTCGGCATCTTGACCGACTCAAAGCTGGCTGATGCTCTGGACCTTTCCAAAGAAGATCCGGAAATTGTCGCCCGCTATGGCCAGAGCGACGAAAAATTTCAACGCGATGGTGCTCCGAAGATGATTGAGAACTTTTGCGTAGCTCGTCGACTGATCGAAGCGGGGGCTCGCGTTGTGTCCTTAAACTACAGCCGCTGGGACTGGCACGGCGGCGACGGAATGAACTTTCCACGATCGCGGCAAGAGTTTCCATTGCTGGATCAGGGACTGTCTGCACTGGTTACTGATCTGCACGAGCGAGGACTCGACAAAGACGTATCCGTTGTTGTCTGGGGAGAATTCGGTCGCACTCCAAAGATCAACGCGAATGCCAGCCGAGATCATTGGCCTCAGGTTTCCTGTGCAATGCTGGCGGGCGGCGGCATGAAAACAGGGCAGGTTATCGGCAGCACCAATCGTCTTGGCGAACACGCTCAGGAACGCCCCGTTAAGTTTCAGGAAGTCTTCGCCACGCTGTATCACAATATTGGTCTCGACCTGCAAACCACCCGCATCTTTGACCAGTCGGGTGTGCCGCAGTATCTTGTGGACGAAGGTATTGAGCCGATTCACGAACTCATTTGAAGTTCGGCCATTGGTTTGGAAGTCCTGCCAAGCCCTGTTGGCAGCTCGGTAACTTACCTGCCTGTGTATGTCAGCAGGCCGAGCCAGTGGCGAACAGCAAAACTCGCCACACAACGCATGTCGGAACACGCGGTGGGCGCTGCCAAAGATCGCTAATCAGCAGCCTTTAACCGGTACAGTGAAGTCACTTCTTTGGAACGAGCTTCGTACAAAGGGTCTGATTGATCGCTGGACCTGGCGTGTCTGGGCGAGGTGTCAGCTTTTTCAATCACGCTTAAGCCTGCCTGCGATATCCAATTCTGCAAATCATCGGGACGACGCAGCCCAATTTTTTCGGCCAGATTCGACATCACCAGCCAGGCTTCACCGTTTTTATTCAATCTCGATCTCGCGCCAATTAGAAAGCCGCGTAACATTTGGTTATCAGGGTCGTAGACGGCATGTTCAATCGGCGTATTGACTTTCGCAGGCAACCACGGTGGGTTGCAGACAATCAGGTCTGCCGTTCCTTCCGGAAACAGGCTTGTCTCAACCAGGCTGATATGGGATTGCATTTTCAGCCGCTCAATATTTTCAGCCGCACATCGCAGCGCGCGGGCACTTGTGTCTGTGGCAATCACTTGCTTAACGCGACGTGCCACCAGCACTGCTGAGATGACGCCTGTGCCGGTTCCGATATCCCACGCGACTTGCGGATTGTTAAGCTGGACTCGATTAATAAGATCCAGGTACTCGCCTCGTACTGGCGAATACACCCCGTAATGCGCGTGGATGTTGGCTTTAACCGCTTCGATATACACACCTTTTTTGCGCCACTCGTTGGCGCCGATCATGCCAAGTGTTTCACGTAAAGATAACACCAGTGTCGCGGGTGCTTTTTCGCCTAAAGCACCTTCTACCGCTTCCAGTAAATCTGGCGCCCGACTAAGACTGCATTTGCCATGCTGTAACTGAATAAGAATTTTATTGGTAATATTGGCACGGCCAATTTGCCGTAAGCGATGTTGATGAAAAGCATCCAACATGGTGACCGCAGGCTTGGCTGGTTTACGGTCTGCTCTTTTTGTTACGGCATGCAGCAGTTGTTTGGCGTTTTGAAAATCGCCATTGTAAAGCATTGCTTCGCCTGCGCACGCTCGCCAATAAGCGGCATCTCCTGTTGTCGTGTCATCGGCCATAACAACAGTTTTAGGCGGTGGATAACCTGCCTCAGATTGCCAAACGGCGGTATTGGTTTCGGATTTTTCTTGCCACGATACGGTATGTGAGGATTGCAATCAGGTCTTTCGTGTTGGTGCGAACGCTGAGTGTATCACGCTCATAAAAAGACGCCTCGACTAATCGTTGCATTTAGATGCATTGAAGTCATATCTGCAGAAGAATCAACGATGACAGATGAACGCGCGCTGATGCATTGACCAGCCTAATACCCCACGCCCCGCTGTCCAACGAAACATGATGGCGCACCGCGGACGTCGTATCCTGAGCGATAACGGAGGATTTCTGGGTCTCAGTTGGCATCGACCATCTGACGGCTAGCCAAACAGATCCATAATCGGTTTGCCGGTGGTCAGGGTGCGTGAAATGCCGCTGGCGTCTGTTGGATCGTTAATGGGGATGTCGAGCGCGTGATAGATGGTGGCCGCCAGTTCTTCAGGACGAACCGGGTTGTGCGTGGGATGTTCACCGTATTTGTTGGACTTGCCATATACACTTCCCCCCTTGATGCCCGCGCCGGCGATGATTGACGAAAAGCATTTGGGCCAGTGCTGCCGACCCGGAGGAGACTGTTTCATCAGGTACGGTGTGCGACCAAACTCACCCGTCACAACAACCAGCGTGTCGTCCAGCATGCCGCGTTCAACAAGGTCAGGAAACAGCCCGGACAACGCCTGATCAAGACGCGGCAGACAGAATCCCATGCCGTACGAGCCATTCCCGAAGGCGTTGCCCATACCCATATTGCCGCCGTGCATATCCCCGCTGCTGCTGGGTGGCCCTGCTTTGTCATGTTCGGCCTGCCCTGTCCAGCCGTTGACTGTAACAAACCGCACGCCCGATTCGACCATGCGTCTGGCGAGCAGAAGATTTTGCCCGAGTGGATGCATTCCGTAGCGTTCGCGAATCTCTACAGGTTCGCGGTGCAGATCAAATGCCTGTCGCCCTTCAGATCGCGTCAGGCCGTCGTAGGTCTTTTCACGCAGATCAGACCAGTCTTTCACCTTTTGGGCCCTGTCGTATCTGTGGGATTCAAGGCGGCTTAGCAGTTGCTTACGCTCGTCGAATCGATCTTCATCGTACGGATTGTAGATCTGCGGTGGTTTGAAGTCTTTCATCGCCGGATTGTTGTCTGCCGCGCCAACAAACAGTGGAGCAAAAGCTGAACCAAGGTAGCCGCCAACACCAGTGTTGGGTGCGCAAAACGCGGGCGGTCCGACGCATTTGATGAGCCATGCGTTAGACACAAAATTGCGTGTGCTGGGTTTGTGTTTGGCTACGTGAGAACCGAGGTAGGGCTGCGAATTCGGTTTGCCCTGTTCGACTCGCTCAGTCGACTGGCCGCTTAGCAGATTGTGCATCGCATCAAAGTGATTACTGATCGAACCGGGGTGCGACATGGAATTAATCAGCGTGAAGTGATCCGTCAGCTTTGCCAGCCCCGTATGCATTTCATTCAGCAGCATACCCGGGACTTTGGTGGAAATCGGTTCTGTCAGACTTGCAAAAACGATGGGCGCATGGAGATCAGGTGTGCATTATCATTTTCGCCTGACTTGAGGGTGCGATGAGCCGTGTAGGCGGCGACACAGCGATTGGTTAATGACGAAAATGGCGGCGACCGGTGAAGACCATGGCCATTCCATGTTCGTTACAGGCTGCAATGACTTCGTTGTCGTTTCGGGATCCCCCCGGCTGAATAACGGCCTTAATGCCGGCCTTGGCAGCTTCGTCGATGCCGTCTCGGAATGGGAAGAACGCGTCGCTGGCGACAACTCCACCCTGGCTGCGTTCGCCGGATTTCATGGCTGCAATGAAAGAACTGTCCAGACGGCTCATCTGCCCAGCTCCAGCACCCAACAGCATGCCACCTTTGGCAATCACGATGGCGTTTGATTTCACGTGGCGGCAGACTCGCCATGCAAAACGCAGGTCGGTCATTTCTTCTTCAGTCGGCTGACGTTCGGTGACAACTTTCCAATCGTCTTCCGTCTGAGGCAGATCGTCGCGGTCCTGAACTAACAGGCCTCCGGACACTCGACGGTACTCAGGCGCTCCTTTGCCTTCGTCTGAAAATACGACTTCCATCAGCCGCACATTGTTTTTCCATTTTGGCTTTGTCGTCAGAATTTCAAAGGCGTCTGCATCGTAACCAGGAGCGATCACGGCTTCGATAAATCGGCCGGGTTCGCACAGGCGTTCTGCTGTAGCCGCATCAACAATTTTGTTCAATCCAATAATGGAACCGAATGCACTGACCGGGTCACCAGCGTGAGCATTTTCGAAGGCTTCGGCCAGTGAGCTACCGATGGCACAACCACAAGGATTGCTGTGTTTAATTACGCATGCGGCGGGCTGATCGAATTCTGCAACGATGCACTTTGCCGAATCCAGGTCCATCAGATTGTTGTAGGAAAGTTCTTTGCCGTTCAATTGCTTTGCGTGAGCGACCGAAGTCTTCGGGGCATTTGCTTCCACGTAAAATGCGGCTCGCTGATGAGGGTTCTCGCCATAACGCAGTGAATCCTTCAACTTGAACGAAAGGTTCAGCTTGGGTCCCCACGCGGATTCCTCTTTGGCTGTGTCTGAAGTGATTTCCGCCATGTAGTCGGCGATGCCTCGGTCATAGCTGGCGGTCGTTTCAAAGGCCGCCGCTGCAAGTTTGCGGCGGAACGTTTCGTCCATATTGCCGGACTTTACCTGAGTCAGAACTTCGTCGTATTGCTGTGGTGACGTGACAATGGCAACGTGAGCGTGATTCTTCGCAGCAGACCTGACCATGGATGGGCCGCCAATGTCGATCTGTTCGATGGCTTCGGGAATGCTGACACCGGGTTTGGCAATAGTTTCCTGAAACGGATACAGATTCACGACAACCAGTTGAAACGGAATGATTCCGTGTTCGGCAATCGCTATGGCATCTGATTCCAAAGTTGGTCGGCCCAGAATGGCACCATGCACTTTGGGGTGCAGAGTTTTTACCCGACCATCCATGATTTCCGGAAACTCTGTGTAGGTGGTCACATCGATGACCGGAATTCCTGCGTCTTCTAAGAAACGACGCGTGCCACCGGTGGACAGAATCTCAAACCCAAGATCCACAAGGCCGTTGACGAATGTGTCTAGTCCACTCTTGTCGCTGACACTTACCAACGCTCGCTTCGGCACAGAAGAATTCATGAACTTAGTTTCCGGGTTGAAATTGATCACTGTCTGCAAAACAAAAAAAGCCGCTGACAGCAAGTGCCCGCGGCTTTCCAAATCTATACACGAAAAACGGCAACTTCAAGCCACGGGATGCCGGTCCTGAAACGTCGTCCAAAACTGTGATTTCCCGTCCATGCAGTCAGCCCGAAGTTGCGAAACCATCTCCGTTTTTTGAGACAAATAAGTCACAGATCACCTGTTCGCAGCCGCCGACCATATCCGGTGCTGCGGTCGGTTTAGCCATTTGCGGCCGCATTACGACGGTTGGAAATATACTTCTTCAAATGGTTGAACAACCACAAAACCGTCTCCCTTAAACTGCATCTGAATCGATTCTCCACTGCCTCGGCCAAAGAAAGTTTTCAACGAAACGTCGGTTTTGAATTCCGGCGTTAAACTTCCTGACCAGGCGATGGTCGCATTCGGGTCAGTAATGACAGGTTGATTCGGTCGTACTCGCAGAGTCATCGGCTGGAAGTGCGAGGTGATGGCAATCATGCCGGTTCCCTGCAGCTTTACGTTAAATAGACCTCCGGACAGAATGCCAGTGATCTTGCGCATCATTTTGATGTCCCATTCGATCTGCGGCTCCATTGCCAACAGGTCGTTTCCATTCACAAAAATGGATTCATCCTGCAGGTTCAGAATGCTGATACGTTTGCCGGAATCTGCCACATACAACCGACCACGTCCTTCGACCTTTGTCAGTTTTGTGCCTTCGCCGGTGAGAGCCTTCTTCAAAAACTTGCCAACACCTTTTTCCAGTATTCCTTCACGAGTGAACTTCATATTTCCCACATAGGCAATCATCGCGCCCATTTTGGTCCACACCATTCCGTCAAGGTTCACTTCCATCATGTACGGACTTTCCAGCTCGAACAGTCCCTGGTTGCGATCCTTCTGCTCAGTGCGTGCAACGAACTCGTCGATCGAGTATCGCGACGTGTTTGAATCATCGCCGAAACTGCTGTATGGAGTCCTTGCCGCGTGGTCGCCATATCCATCAGCCTGGTCATAGGATTCCTCTTCGTAGTCGTCGACAAATTCTTTGTCTGAAACGGCTGCGTGGGCGGCGGGTATCGCAATGAGTTGCCCGCATCCGGGACATTTAACTTCTCGACCTGCGTATTTGTCCGGGGCTTTTAACTTCTTCCCACAATTGCAGCGAACTTCAATAGGCATGATACAGTTTCCTCTGGCGGGATAGATGTGCGTAGAATCATCATGTTACGCAGCGCCGTAAGTGGTTGCCACCGAACGGCCAGGCTTTCAACACCGGTCCTAAGGTGAGAGCGAAGATTCATTTTTTGAAGATATCAAGCCATTTTCCGGGCATCGGCGTTGGCGTGAGAATCTTCAGTGATCGCAACACTTGCTTGCTTGCTTGCTTGCTTGCTTGCTTGCTGTGTGGCTGTGTGGCTGTGAAAGGATGCTACTCGGATAACTTAGCACTTTGCTATGTCAAAGGCGGAATTCAATCGTCGATGGTTTGCAACCATCTGTACCGGAAATAGACTGTGGACCTTGATACGGATTCAGCGATTTTTAGCCCCCCAAATATTTCCGCAAGATACAACATGCCATTTCTTATCCCTGAAATTGACGCCTCGATCCTTGCGACTCTACACAGCCCTTCACTGCTGGTGTTTGCCGATCAGGTGCGCTACAACATTGACCGCATGATTGCGACAGCTCGAAGTGTGAATCGTCTGCGACCGCACTGTAAAACTCATAAGATGGCGGCCGTTGTTCGTATGCTGATTGAAAAAGGAATTAGGCGACATAAGGCCTCGACCATTGCTGAGGTTGAAATGCTGGCTGACGCGAGCGTCAAAGATATTGTGCTGGCCTACAATCCTGTCGGCCCGAACATTGGACGCGTCATCGCGTTGTTGCAGAAGTATTCTGACATCAAACTTGCTGTAACCACGGACCACACCGGCCCGCTGCGACAACTTTCGGATGCATGCGTGGCGGCCGGCGTGACTGCCGGGGTCATGTTAGACATCGACGTCGGGCAGCATCGCACAGGAGTCGATCCGAATAGCGCTGCAGCGATGGAACTTTACTCTGGAATTCAGCAGTTACCCGCCGTGACTCCAGCGGGATTTCACGTTTACGATGGTCACCAGCATCAGGAATCTCTGTTGGAACGAACGGCGGCTGTGATGTTGGAATGGCCCATGGTTCTGAAATTGAAACAGCGATGTGAAGAAGCTGGTTTGAGTGTACCGGAACTTTTATGCGGTGGCTCGCCCACGTTTCCAATCTATGCAGAACTGGAGGACCCGGCGATTTCGTTAAGTCCCGGTACCAGCATCTTTCATGATGCCGGCTACGGTGGACACTTTCCGGATTTAGATTTTGTTCCGGCCGCCGTTGTCGTGACGCGCGTGATTAGTCGGCCGACGCTAACTCGAATTACGCTTGATTTGGGCAACAAGTCTGTGGCCGCAGATCCTCCGAAAGGTCAGCGAGTTTACTTTCCAAAACTACCGGATGCTGTTCAGGTTATTCACAACGAAGAACACCTAGTGCTGGAAACACCGGAAGCGGAACAGTTTGTTCCCGGCGATGTATTGCTGGGAATTCCGACTCATATCTGCCCCACCAGTGCATTGCATCAGGAAGCCTATGTGATTGATGGTGGCGTGCTGGTTGAACCATGGCGAGTGACAGCTAGAAACCGGAAGCTGACGATCTAACGTTTGCGTTGAAAGCAACTTCATTTCGCTTGAGCGGCGCTTTCTGGCTTCAGTTCAGAATGCTGGCGGAGTCTGATAGCAACGTGGCATTCAGGATAGATAACGAATCGCATGCACATGTCACAGTGGTGGCGGCATACGGAAGGCCAACGCTGATTTTATACGGCGTTTGTGATTGCCCCAGCGCTGTCGCAGCAGCGGTTGTGATTAGCGGCAACAGCTCCCAAATGGGTGGCACGTTAGATTGACTGCCAGCTAGTTGAAGTTCTTTCCAGATGCTTAAATCAGGATTAGATGCTTTACTGTCCGTTCCCAGAATGACTGTTGCTCCAGCGTCGATCATCTTTCGCCACGGATGCTGTGAGTGACCGAAGTATGCGTGTGTCCGAGGACAATACACCACGGCCACGTTTTGATGTTCGCCAAGAAAACGTATTTCCGCGTCAGTTGGATAGTTGCAGTGTACGGCCAGCGAAATTCGGTTTTGAGCAAGCTTCTGCAAATACGGCAGCAGTGAATTCATGTTACCCAGCGAAGCGGGTTCCCCAAGATTCATCGAAGACAGGAAGTCAACGAAACGCCCGCTGCGATGACTGAGCAGTTCGATTTCGTCCAGCGTTTCGCCAAGATGCATAGCGACCGGAACGTCGTGGCGCTTGGCACAATCGACGATCGCCTCGAATAATTCAGGATGCACACTGTACGGAGCATGCGGGCTTAGACCGGGCACGACGTTCGGAAACATTTCAGCGCCGCTGGCGGACACCGACTGCGTGGCAATGACCAGCTGGTCGGCAATTGATTCTTTACGAAAGCCAATCAGTTCGCGAAAGCTGATGGCAGACATTTGCGAATTAGCCACAAGCTGTTGCAGTGTTTCGCGGCCTGCGTTTGATGTCGTGATTTCCCCGACTAAGGCCGTTGATCCAGAGCGGCACTCGAGCACTCCGGCGCGCACAGAGTCGGCAACGAAACCCGCTTCCGGGCGGCTGATGCGATAGCGGATGACCGACCGAATCCAATCTGGAAATGGAACCGCTGGCGTCACGGGTTCAGATAGTTGCGAGAATTCCAGATGAGTATGAGCGTTCACAAAGCGTGGCAGAATTGCGATTGGGCGAATCAAAGGTCGCTCATCGGCCGGTACGTCTGCTATGTCAGCAACGATGCCCTCGACCACCGAAATTCGCACATTTTGGCGAGGTTGCTCGTTAGGGTTCACCAGCCATGCATATTGGCTGGTGAATGTTTTGAGGCTGTCGTTGGGGATTGAATCTGTCACGGGATGCAATGTAACAGAAGGTCGGCGCGGCTACGAAACGGAAAGCGAAATCAGGCCGGAGCGGCTAACTTCGGTGACTATTGAACCAATCCCTTTGTCAGTTCCATGAAGGCGGTTTCCAGATTAACTTCCTCTTCTCGGAACAGCGTCAGCGCGAAGCCGTGTCCGATCAGATTGGTGGGAATATCGCTGTAGTCTTCGATTTCGGCCTTCAAAGTTACTTCCAGCAACTGCGTCCTCGTGATTTCCACCTTCTCGACAGAATCGCATTGTTCCAGCAGTTTCGCGGCTTGTTCCACTCGATCTTTAACGCGAATGTTCAGCATGATTCGCTGCCGCGCTTTTTTCATCACTTCGGCAACGTTGCCGTCCACAATCAGGTTACCTTTTTCGATCATGCCAACTCGACTACACACGTCGGCAAGTTCAGGCAGAATGTGGCTGGAAACGATGACCGTCTTTTTTATCTCACCCAACCGCTTCAGTAGATTGCGGATTTCAATACGGGCTCGCGGGTCCAGTCCACTGGCAGGTTCGTCCAGTAGCAGCACCTGAGGATCATGCAGCAGAGTTCTGGCAAGTCCGATGCGTTGTGTCTGTCCGCGAGAAAGTTCGTTTACCATCGCGTCGCGTTTGAACGACATGTCGACCAGTTCAAGTTTCTCTTCGCAGATTTTGCGACGGTGGGCTGAAGGAATGCGGTAAGCCGCGCAGAAGAATTCTAAGTATTCAATCACCGTCATGTCATCATATACGCCAAAGAAGTCTGGCATGAAACCGACCAGTCGGCGGATTTCTTCCTGGTTGGTATAAATTGATTTACCGCAGATATACGCCTCGCCGTGATCGGGATTTAGCAGCGTCGCCATCATGCGCATGGTGGTGGTTTTGCCGGATCCGTTGGGACCTATAAAACCGAACACGTCGCCTTCTTCCAGTTTCAGATTGATGTTATTGACAGCAATCAGGTTGCCGTAGCGTTTTGTCAGGTTGCGAGTTTCAATCATCTTATTGACTTCCGGTGTGTTCTATTGTTGTCAGACGGACGATCAATTTTCGTCTGTGGCGGTGTCGCTGTTTGCACTGTTTTCGAAGAGAGCTTCTTCTGCTTTTTTGAGATCTTCTGCCGTCGGTGCAAGTTTTTCCGAAGGTCGACGTTTGACGGGCAGCAGCAACCGAACGAGTGTTTTTGAATTAGTGACTTCGATCTCGCTGTCGTTCGTGGATAAAGATGTCACTGGAGTATCAATCACCCCGATTGCGACGGCATGATTCAGCCGAATTGTATCGCTGAGCTCCATGTGCGATAACAGATCCTGCGACAGCCCGACATATTTGATTCCGCCAGCAACATCATAAAACGTGGCCATAGTCAGCATGTATTGAAGGTCCAGAGACGCCGCGTTGTAAGGAGTAACTTGCTGAGTCGATCCACGATTTGATTGACTCGACGTCATCTTCACAAGTCGCGATCCATTCAAAAAACTTTTCAGATCTGACGCGGCTACAGAATCGGCTCGCGAATCCCAGGTCTTGCCTTGTTCAAGCACCAGGCTTCCGGGTGAGTCAGTCATGCGGTAGACACGATTGCCGTGCATGATTATAAAATCGGAAATAGCAAACGGCAGGTTGTGCGAAAACGTGCCATTCAAGAGGCCGAAACCCGATACCGACAAGTCACTATTGATCAGTGGCTTTTCAGAAACTGAGTGCCATTCGGCGAGCATCTGTCGCGAACCATCAGTAAGCAACGGAATGCCGGAAAGAACATTCGGTTGGTCTGCCGCATGGGAATAAGTCTGGCGGCTCAGTCCGATTCCAGCGGTACGATACATACCACCGTAAACATCTTCAGGCCGACCGGACCACATCAGCGAACACGCGTTATCTTCAGCAGCGAACGCCGTGGGTGTTGCCTTTAACATCGCCTTCATCGTTTGTGGTGATGAAACACTCAACCATGATTTCGCATCAACGTGAGAAGTGTTGCCATCCATTGAGATATCGACGATGTGTAGTTCGTTCAGTTGCGTTTTTGTGTTTGCTCCGAGGCCCCAGACTGTGCCTGCGACGCCGGCGACAATCAACAGCGGAAACGTTATCCATGTCAGATGAGGTCGTTTCAGAATGTTTGTCACGACGTAGTAATCGACTGGGCCAATCAGCAGCAGCCAGCCGACCATCATTGCCATAATGCTCCAGGTTGACCATGTACCGGATTCCGGCGATGCGTCTATGGTTGCCATCATCTGTGTTGCCAGGTCGGAAACTCCAGACTGTGAAATCCGTGAGGATCGTGAAGACACGCCTGCTTTCCGAGATAACTTTTCTCCAAAGAACAGCACTTCATATAATTGCGGCAGCGAAACCCAGCGATTAATCGGACGCTGATTTAGATCGACAGCAATCATTGTCACAACACCGGCACCGATGCTTTGAGTGCTGATAATCGGGCCGTTCAGAGAATCGACTTCCACCAGACTTTGGCTACTTTGCAGCACCGCCATCTTGACAATTTTCCGGTTTGTGTCCAATCGAACAGCACCAGGTACAAAGCTTTGAACCGAAGTGAGATTACGAATCGAAGTGGCAACGGGCTGAATTTCAAAATAACCGCTCAGCCATTTGCCAATGTTTGATTCCAGCAGCGAAGCAACGTTAGCTCCGGCTGTCACAAACAACCGTCCGCCCGTGCGAACCCACTGTTTAATCGCTTCGGCCTGTGCATCGCTGGTTGCAAACGTATCCGACAGAATCATGTAATCGATAATGTCCAGGCCCGCGACATCATTTGGCATATCAGATACCGCAGGAAATGAAACGCCCACCAAAATCGGACGGTTCTCTGAAATCAATTCTGCGTTTCTCAGCAACTCGTCAACGCCGGCAACTGTGCCAATTGTCAGCAGAACCGGCACGTCCAGCTTGTACAGTTTCAGAACGCTCTGCACGTCAGGCGACGGACTTTCCACTTCCAGATCTTCCCCGTGCGATATCGATTTTCGACACAGCACTTCGCCGGTTTTAGCAACAACGGAAATGGTTCCCGTGCCCGCCAGGCGTCCGCAGTTAACGAAGCCATTAAGTTCTATTGATCCCGCTTTGTTAACAGTTCCAGTCGCGAGTGTTTGTTGACACGTATCGCCGCGAGGATCGGAAAACTCGGCTTGCAGTACCACGTCTTCTCCGGTAGGCAGGCCAGCAGCGGCTGCATGAATGGGCAGCCATTTCCCAACTTTTCCGATTCCCTGGAACCCCAAATGCAGAGCCTTCCATTCCGCTGCGTTCGCAGAACCGGAACAGCAGAGAAGCGCGAAACAGCTGATCAGGACGGCAGGAGTCAGTCGGAGTGCAGATTGGTGTGGCAGAAACACAGAATTCTTCCAATGAAGTCGACCCAAAGGCGGCACGGCCGCAACCAGATTCCAGCGACCATTCGGAAACGTTTCCCGTGGTGGCTTTCAAAACCTGTTTCAGTGGGAATGGTTTTCCTGAATCAGGTTACCTGGATACAGCGGACTCGCAGTGTTCATGTTTGTCGCAAATCGTCCAGCCAAACCGCGACAGATATTGGCATTTCGTGGTTGACTGCCGATCACCTTTGTCAGGACAGAAACGAAGACATACCAGTAAATTCGCTGGACGCAACATCCCTCAGGCATCGATACGCCGACAATTGTGCGGCTGCGGGCGCAAAGTCATCACTGCGGACGGATTTTCACGATTCCCGGCAGGCCATTGTTTAGCCAGTCTGTTTGTCGTATTTTTACAAGTGTTAGCTGAAAATTGCGGCAGGATGAGTCGCCGAAAGCATTCAGGGCTGCATTCAACGGCGCAAACCGGCAATTGGATATCGCTGTACCTTTGAGATCTGGTGGTGTGCCCTGTAGCTTGTATGCCTCAAGCCTCAAACATTTGCCATTGCACACCTACTTATGCCCTCAGTTGCATCACCCAAATCAAGTCGGGTTAGCCAAGAAATCGACCTGTCGTCGCCTGACGCTGTTGTTGATCCAGTTACGCGCGAACTTCGGGCAGAATCGATTACGGTTCGTATCCGCTGGTTCGGTTTAGCAATTGGTTACCTACTGGTGAACCTTGGGGATCTGGTGAACGCCGCCGACCGTGGTTCTTCCAAAATGGAACTGAACGCGATACTGGCCGTCGGAGCAGTGTATGCGATGATTGACACGGTTCGCAGTATGAAGGGGCGAGTACTGCTGGCGGAATTTCGCATTCTGATCAGTCTGATGGAAGCTCTGTTTATTGGCCTGCTGTGTTACTTTGATGCAGGTGTCAGCAGTCCGTTTCGTTTCTATTATTTCCTGTCGCTGCTTGTCTGTGCGATCCGGCATTCGCCGTTACTGACGTTTGCCACGTTCGGGCTGCATGCCATGAGCTATAGTTTGCTCGGCCTGCTGTCTGGTCCCAAAAGCCCAGGCGATGGCATTCAGATGATTCTGACCCTGGTATTTCTGGGATGGGCCGCATGGGCCATTATCGCCTTGACCGGTTTGCTAAAGACGGCCGGAAATCGACTCAGACAACTAAACGGTGAACTGCTGGACAACCAGGCTCATCTTGAACGGCGCATCAAAGAGAGAACCCGCGATCTGCAGGAATCGCAGGCTCTGCTGGTGCAGCAGGAAAAACAGGCGGCGTTCGGTTTGCTGGCGGCGGGGATTGCTCATGAAGTCGGCAATCCACTGGCTTCGATCAGTTCCATCGTGCAGTTGCTCAGCCGCCGAACGGCCGATGAATACACGATCGAACGACTGGATATGGTTCAGGGCCAGCTTGCTCGAATTCAGCGTACTCTACAGGAACTTGTGGGGTTCAGTCGCCCGGCCAGTCAGCAGGCCATCCTTGTTGACGTGCATGCGGCCATCAACGATTCGTTGAACATCGCAAAGTATTACAAGCGTTGGAAGGGCAAGAAGGTCAACACTGAGTTTGATGATAAAATCAAGGCGGTACGGACCATCTATGATCAACTGGTGCAGGTGCTGCTGAATCTTGTCCTGAACGCTCTGGACGCAACAGAAGAAGGTGCGGCGATCACTGTAACAACAATGGCAATTGAAGAAGACGGTCAGGCAAAGATAGCGATTCATATCGCCGACGAAGGCCACGGGATTTCTCCGGATGCCCAGGAACAGATTTTCGAGCCCTACTTTACCACGAAGGCGACGGGCACCGGACTTGGCCTGTTTGTGTGCCGCCAGCTTGTTCAGCAGGAACTTAACGGCAGCATCAATTTGGTGAAGTCTGACACGGCCGGAACAGAATTCCGCATCGTGATTGGTTCTGTGAAAACGTAAAGATCTATGCGGAACAAAAATTTGTCGCGGAATCGGCCTGAACTTTCAATAGCAACATCGAAAGTCCAGGCAGATTTCGTTACCGTCCACTCTGCATTTTCTGAAGCGTTCCTGAATAAATCTCGCGGGACAGGCAGAAGTCGGGCCAGAAAAATATGAAAGTTCCAGTCAAACGAGCAGACCTGAAACCGGGCGAAGTTCTTTGTGCGCACTGCACGGGGCGTTGCTGTCGATATTTCGCGTTGCCGATTGAAGCTCCGGCCACGTGGGAAGATTACAATCACATTCGCTGGTACATGATGCACGGATCAGTAAGCGTGTTTGTGGAAGACGAAACGTGGTACATCATGGTGTTCACTGACTGCAAACATCTGCAAGGCGATTATCGTTGCGGAGCCTACGAAACTCGGCCGGACATCTGCCGCAGTTACACAACGGATGATTGCGAGTACGACAACGACGCTCCATACGATCAGCTGTTTGAAACTCCGGAACAAATCTGGGAGTACGCTCATGCCGTGCTACCACCGAAATTAAGACGATCAGAAAATGATCCCGTGAGCCTGCCAGTAATTGCCAACTAGAAATATCAGGTCCGTTTGCGTGCAACAATGGCCAGGCAGGTAATTGCCGCTTTCGTTTTCTAAGGTGCAACTTTGTTCAATATTAGATTGGTCAGCGCCAACCAGTGACAAAAAATTAACGGCCGGTAGACGCCGACCTTTGATTGGATTTTAGTAGTCAAATCTTCTGAGTATGGTTCATTTAGAACGCGGTGGATTGTTTATTGAATTCGGAATGACACGAGCAAAACTGGATTGGCATGGTCAACATGGTCGTTCGGGTAATATCTAACTGATCTAATCAGCGGTGAGCGGCCAATTTGAATTTTTATTTTGTGTTTCACGCATCTTGTTTCGGCCTTGGATTTTCCCAGGTCACAAGGTGATGTTGCAGATAGGTTGCCGGTCCACAATGACTTACTTGATTTATAAGGCCGGAGCTTTTTGCAAATGAAAGTCGCAGTCGTCACGGCGGGTGGAGCTGGAATGTTCTGCGGTTCATGCATGCAGGACAACACTCTGGTTAGAACTCTGCGTTTGGCAGACACCGACGCTGTTCTGGTGCCAACGTACACACCGATAAGAGTTGACGAAGAAAACGTCAGCGGCAACCGCGTTTTTCTGGGAGGCATCAACGTCTATCTGGACTCCGCTGTGCCGGGATGGAAGCGGCTTCCTAACTGGATGACGCATTGGCTGAATCGTCCAAGCATCATCCGCTACCTTTCAAGATTTGGTAGTACAGATGCTGCGAAACTCGGACCACTAACAATGGACATGTTGAAAGGTGCGGCCGGGCCTCAGCAACGCGAAGTGGAAGAATTTGTTAACTATTTATGCGACGACCTGAAGCCGGATGTCGTGCTGTTCAGCAATGCATTATTGTCTGGTGTACTGAGTACGCTGCGTCCAAAATTTAACGGCAAAATCCTGTGCCTACTGCAGGGTGACGACATTTTTCTGGAAGGCTTGAATGCTCGCTGGAAAAAACCGGTTATGGATCAGTTGCGCCGCAACTGTTCACTGTTTGACGGCTTTTTGACTCATAGTCGCTACTATCGGGACTTCATGGCGGAGTATCTGGGCATTGCCCCGGAACGCTTTCAGCGGATTCCTCTGACGATCGACACGAACGATTTAGAAGCTGCAGTAACAGACAAAGACAGATCAGCCAAATCTCGATTTCGCATCGGGTATTTTGCTCGAATTTGTCCTGAGAAGGGAATTCAAAATCTGTTAAAAGCCGTGCAGGAAGTATTGCCGCAGCATCCCGATGTTGACGTGGCAATTGGAGGGTACCTATCCAAACACGACAAGAAATGGTTTGAACGACTGCTGGCACAAACGCTGAAAACATGTCCCGGCCAGATTCATTGGCTGGGTAGCCCGGGAACGAGGCAGGAAAAATTTCAGATCATCAACGACTTCGATCTGCTATGTGTCCCGACCGACTATCACGAACCCAAAGGTCTGTACGTTCTGGAAGCGGGACTGTGCAGCGTTCCGTCACTGCTGCCCGATCACGGAGCGTTTCCGGAGCTTGTTGAGACGTTGGGGTTTGGATCGCTGTACAGAGCAGGAAACCACAATAGCCTAGTAGAGTGCCTTACGAAATCCATCACTGAAAATCGGACAGACAATGTAGACTTCGGAGATCGTGTTCGACTGATCTCCAGCATGGTCGCCACGGCACCATCTTTGAAAGCTGCGATTGCATCGTTTTAACGCTTGGTCTGGGAGATTCCCCGAAGTTTCACGCAGTTCTGCGAGACGCTGATCTTAGTCGCCACACAACAGCTTATTCGAACGCTTTCAGCCGGCATAATCCCTGACTGGTTCGGCACTGTTCAACGCTGGTTCTTTTTCTGCTTACTACGCCGATGTCCACAGAACGCAGCGAAACTTCAGCCGGCAGCGACGGCGGCAAGAATTGGATACACGTCAGTCATTGTGCAGGCTTCTGTGTTAACGATATTGTAGATCCTGAAGACGTTTTCAGTTGTGAACTGATTGACGAGCAACTTCTATCCACTTACAAAAGCACAGTGTTTCACGCTGGCGGCTTGATGCCAGCCCGTTTTGCATGATGTCTTGCTGCGCTAATTCGCAACAAGGGTGTACAGCGATGAGGTCGAATTTTGATGAAGCGCTTGGGGATTTTGCGGTTTCTATAAGGAACCAGCGAAAGCACGTTCAACCGATAGAACACATTGATACCCGCCAGAAAAAAGTGCTCGGTTCGCCGATAAGCAGCCTAAGTTGTGTTTGCCCAACGGTTATTTTTCCACCTATTAACATTGCTGTTGGCGTTCTTCATCTGTTAACAGCAGTGAGTGGTGCCGCACCCAAATGGCTAACAAATGTTCACTAATCAGCGCCGCACCTAGGTGACACGTGACTTATGGCGTATGGATGCGGCATGTTGGTCGCACGTGATGGTATTAGGTCGCTGCTGAAGTTTCGGCCGATCCTACCGTCGCGGCGTTAAAATAGGCAGCTTGTGATGATTCGACTTGGTGCGATCGCTCTAACCGTCACCAACGGTTCATTCGCGCTAAGAGCGAGAATCCGTTCCACCGATATCGAATTCGTGAGACCACACACAGCCTTGTTGCGCATTTTGGCGCATGATGAAGGAACGCGGTGATGAAGTTGAAGCATCTGATCCAGAATTTGGGTCGCGGTTGTTCTGTAGCAGCGTTGTTTGGCGCTGCGATGGCGTCTGACGCGTTACTGACTAATACCACCAGTTTCCGAATCCCGTTTGCGATCGACCAGGCGGACGGGCCTCCGATTTCCGGATCCGCCATTCTATTCGCATCCTTCAACGGGGATGCCGTGATGGAACGAATTCAGACGGTTGATGCCAGCAGTGGGGGCTTCCAGTTTGACGCGCCTGCAGATGGCCGTTACGGGTTTGCAGTTCGCCTGATCGATTCCACTGGCAAGCCGATCGGAAACGATGGGCGTCTGCATCCGGAAATGGAAGTGGTTGTGGACACCATTGCACCGGAAATTACCTTTCAGCTTTTGGAAATTGCCCCGGGTGAACTCAGTCTGACATGGATCGCCAGCGAGACAGGAATTGCGCCCGGTTCTTTGAAAGTCGAATACGCCGAAGGTACCGATGGTCGCTGGAAAGACATCAGCGTTTCCCCAGGAGCCAGCGGGTACGCAATGATCAAGTCGCAACCAGGAACTTCGGTTGCTGTGCGTGGTTTTGTTACGGACCTTGCCGGTAACCAGGGTACTGGAACAGGCCAACTGGTATTGAGTGCTCGCGAACCTCAACTGGCGACTTCTGTGCCGCAGATGAATGCGGGTTACGGTCGTTCAACGCAAAATGGCGCAACGAATACGTCAGGCGGAACGTCGATTCCGCAATCGAATCAGGCTGTTGGGCCGAGCCCGTTTTATACATCGAAAGCAGAGCTGGTACATTCTTACACGCCGCCGCCTGCCAGAGAACAGGTTCCCTCGCAACAGCAAACGCATGAACAACAGTGCGCCACCGCTCAGCAGCCACTGGCCGCACATCAGACGTCAGCGTTGCACCAGTCGTCACCCGTATACAACCAAACGCCCACGCCGGTTCCCCAGTTGCCAACCAGCCATCCGGCGGCCAGAAGTGGTTTCGAGTACTACCCGACTTCGACTATCAAGGGACATCGACAACCCTTCAATGCGGGCTATGGATCAACATCGACAACGGCTGGGACTCATACGTCGTCGTTCAGTAACAACACTTATAACAGTAACGCCCACCCGGATGCAGCGACCAGCAGTTCAACGCTGACTTCGATGATGGACGCTGCTGGAGTTGCCACAGCCAGTCATCAGGTGGTCAACAATCGCGTCTTCGACATCGACTATCAGGTAGAAGATGTCGGACCGTCCGGCGTCGGTGCAGTTGAATTGTTTGTGTCGGAAAACAACGGCCGCGAATGGTTCAAGTATGGCAACGACGCGGACCTTGCATCACCGTTCCAGGTTGATACGCGGGGCGAAGGCACGTTCGGCTTTGCAGTCCGCGTGAAAAGCGGACTGGGATTTTCTGGGGTACCTCCCCAACCAGGCGAACTACCCAACATCATTGTGGTTGTTGACCAGACTGCTCCGGTTGCGGAACTGGCGGTTCCTCAGGTGCTGGTTGATGGCGGAGGGCGCATTCGCATGTCGTGGAGATTAAGCGATCCGAATGTTTCTGCGACGCCCGTCCGACTTGAATACGCGGCCAGCACTTCCGGGCCCTGGACTCCACTGTTCGACTGGCAGGCTGATCAGGGCGGCTACGAAATGCCGATTCAGTCGGGTATGGCAAATCGTCTGCACTTCCGACTGTTGGTTCGTGATGTGGCCGGAAACGTAACGGCCGTTCAGACTAATCAGCCCGTATTAATCGATCAGCAACGGCCGACCGCGAAATTGCTGCGAGTTCAATCTGTTTCGCGAACTCAGTGATAAGCAAACAACCGCCATTACACGTTCACTCAAAAGCCCGTTGCCCTGCAGCGGGCTTTTTATGCGCCCTATATTCCAGGTTTGCAGTTGAACGCTTTGCGCGTTTCGTGATGCTGCCGCGGCCGATGTTTAATCTGCAATTGACCACAGCGGTTCATACTGAGTCAGGGCCGGCAACAACGCGTTTGGCTCGATGTTCACTTTCTTAGAAGCCTGGAACCGCCAAGTTTTCGCCATTGGCTTTAACAGACTCGTAAATCGACCTGTCGTCGATGGTTGCTACAATTCGCCTAATCATTCTGCCTTCCGGTCTTTCATTCAAAAGAAAAGCCATGCGAATACCATCGTCGATTGCCGTTGTGATTGTCATTACGACTTTATCGAATCTGTTGCCTGCTCAGGAAAACGCGTCGAACAGGCCGTTATCTGAACAGCAGGTTGTCGCCTTTGCAAAGTTGGCGTTGAAAGGAATTCCTCAGGAGTATCCTAACAAGCCATCAAACGTGATGCAGACTGCTGACGATGTGCGATCTCCTCGAGAAATGCATCCTGCATTTTACGGCAACTTTGATTGGCACTCAGCGGTTCACGGCCATTGGATGTTGGTGAGGCTGCTGCGACAGTATCCTGATTCGGCTGTCGCTGCTGAAATCCGCACAACACTAAATAGCCAGCTGACGGCCGATAACATGCTTGCGGAAGCCAGCTATTTCCAGACGAAGCAAAACAACAGCTTTGAACGCATGTACGGTTGGGCCTGGCTGTTGCAGCTTGTTCGCGAAGTACATTCCTGGGATGACGCGGATGCTAGAGTCTGGAGACAGAATCTTAAGCCACTGGAGGCTGTAATTCTAAAACACGCCTTCCATTATCTGCCAAAGCTATCGTTTCCAATTCGTGTCGGTACTCATACAGACACTGCCTTTGCGCTGGGGCTGGAACTGGACTATGCTCGTATCGTCAAAAACGCCGAACTCGAACAGCTTGTGATTAAGAAGGCTCGGCAGTTTTACCTGAACGACAAAAGCTATCCGGCTCATTACGAACCATCTGGCCACGACTTTTTTTCATCCGGTTTCAACGAAGCCGATTTGATGAGGCGAGTACTTTCAGAGGACGAATTTCCTGAATGGTTGGATGCGTTTCTTCCAGGACTGGCGACGGATTCACTCGGATCAATGATGCACCCCGTGGAAGTAACTGACGTGACGGACGGTCATCTTGTACATCTAGCCGGCCTGGATCTTTCAAGGTCATGGACAATGCTCGGAGTCGCCAGTGCTCTGCCGAACAGCGATCAACGCCGTATTATTTTGGAGAAAAGCATTCCCGAACATGCTGCTGCGGGCCTGCAATATGTCACGAGCGGACATTACGAAGGAGAACACTGGCTGGCTACATTTGCCGTCTATCATCTGACCAGAAGCGGTTTGGAAGTTGCCGACGACAAATGACAAAGCGTCAGCCATCGGGTCACGTCCTCAAGTGTTTTGTTGCAGGTTTTGAAGGCGGTAGACTAAATCGAACGTTCGATGACTCGTGAAGATAGTCTTGCGCGAGCGTTTCGATTCGTGCATTTCACTTCTCATTTATTGTCAATTTCACTAGCGCTATCGATATTTAACGCCATGCGGAGGCCTATTGCCGGACTGCTTGTCGCAACCCCGTTGCTGGCCCAGTCTGGTGTTCCAGCTTCGGCTCAATGGCAGGGCAAAATTGGCATCTGGCATCTGGCATCTGGCATCTGGTAGCTGGTAGCTGGCTGATGGTAACTGCAAGGAATGACGCCCGTCCATATAGCGAAGTATTTCAAGAAGCAGTCTGTCCGACTGAGTATCGGCGAAACCATGATGAAAGAACTCTGAGATGAACGGTTGGCCGATATGTTGTCCCACGACAACGGAACCAATTCCAGGCGGGCCGATTACATGGTGAAGGGGTTGGTGCCATCGTATGAAGTCATCTCCTTTCAGCAGGTGGGCGACGAAGCGGAAGCTCAAAAAATGCTCAACGCTCGCAAGAAACGGTTCGGAGAAAGTGGCAAACTGACCACGGTTTCGGATCGGTGCTATAAGGTTTCTAATTCATGGAGTTACAGGAATCCTTTTCCTCCCGGCACGGACGAAGAGCAGTACCTTCGAGATCAGCTAAACAGTACGAACGCGGTGGTCCGGACGGGCGTGAAGGTTGTTGAGGAAAGTGGACACAAAATTACTGAGCACACCAGCACCTATACAACCTGCTTCCGTGTTCACGACAACGTGCTGTATGAGTCCAGTATCGAGCAACTCTTTGAAATGTCGTTGCCAACATCTGAATCACTGATCCGAGGTGTGGATGGTGCGAACGATGTCGACCTGGACTTGTTCTTCGATCGCATCCCGATGGGCATCAAGCACCAGAGATGGAACATGTTAAATTCCGGTGTTGGCGCACAGTTGTAACAACGTGATAGAGAAGCAGACCAGCTCGATAACCTGCGAAAGTCTTCCAGTGATCTGATACTGCCGCTGATTAGGGCAGTTTTGTTTGATGTCGATCAAACGGAAAGATGGCCCCGGTTTGCTACAGACATGCAGCAATCGATTCGCGCTCGAATGGCATTCAAGGCACGACGCAACAGCGGGTTGATAAAACAACTGCAGGACGTAGGCAACGGACGCAGTCGCTTTGCCTCGATCCTGAACGATGGCGTAGCCACTACTCTGCATTCGTGCGTTCAGCTTCCGCCACAAGGCAAACATGTGTTTGAGCCGGCAGCGCAGTTGTTGATGTTAATGTCGACAGAAAAATCCGACTCAAAAATAGTCAACGCGATGCAGACTCTGGCGAACGCGACATCTACGCTAAGCGAACAAAACTGTCTTGAATTCATACTGAAGATCGGCTGGCGGAATTCAGCGATGGCGTGATTTATGGTGGTCTGCAAACGGGCGACCAGCCTCAGTTACTTAACGGGATTTATGATCTAATTGAGAACTTATCCGGTGCTCCTTAGAAAATCCAGCAGGGTATCGTCTTCACCGATCGAAATGGCATCGCCTGCATTCAGGTGACCTTGCCGCCGATGGTATCGGTCGAACTTGAAATGAACCCGTCATGAAAATTGACGCATGCTTTCTCATTGCAGAACCATGGTTGCCTGTGGTTTGCGATTGGTCGTGAAAACGCCACTGATATTGTTCATCAGTTCATCAGTTCATCAGTTCATCAGTTCATCAGTTCATCAGTCCATAGCCATCAGCCATCAGCCATCAGGCCGAGCTGGCATTGCATACTCCGCTGCTCACTATGCACTTTGACCGAGATCGCTGTTGAATTATCCACAGAACGACCCCACTGGTGTGGGTGGTTTGCTGCTGTGGCAGGATGCGAAAGCCGGTTGGTTTCCACCTGCTCCCAGTATATTCAATGTAGGCAGTAGGTAAAGACCTGTGCCGTTGTTTCAAAGGTTGCGTGAACTCGGTGGCAATGACGAATTTCGGCTGGTTGTTACCGCCGACGAATCCGGCCTTGTCACCACCCCGCAGCATGGGTGAAGTCATCGGCAATTACTATATCGCACGCATGATCGCCGCACAGGATGTGCATGATGGCCGGCCGACCAGAACAGGCCGAGGAGGCCTAACAAGAAGCCCATAATTAAGTGACGCTTTCAAATACTTTGCTGCAGATTGCACACACTTTTCCGGAGCGAAGACAATGTGTTTCGGACATTGAGTCTATATGCAGATCCTGGCAGTCCCGGGCTTATTCTGAATTCACTTGGAAACGGATTGGCACGACGTCTGTACTCAGCCGCACGTGTTGACGAAACGAGCTGTTGTGACTGAATTGCGGCACGCTTCCAGCAACCTGCAGAAACACGGCTCAGGGTTGTTGTGTGGGATTGCCGCCACCAAACGAAACGCATCGCTCGCCGCCACAAGTTAGCGGCGAACGCGGTATGTAAAGACCGTCATGCAGGCGAATCCGTTATGTCGCTGTAGTGGTTTCTGATTCGGCGACAGCGGGAACTTCAGGTTTGACGGGCGTTGATAGAGGTGCGAGTTTCAGTAATTCTCGGACTCGATTGTTGACGATTTCTCGTCCACGAGTCAGCAGCGTTTCTCGGATAATTTCATCTTCTGTATCGATGTTCAGCTGTCCGTCTTTAACCATCAGCAGAAGAAACGTCAAAATGTTCTTGCTGAACATTTCGCTGGCGTGAACCGGAACATCGGAGGCCAGGTTGCAGGGCCCCAGAACCGCAACGCCATTATGGTTGATCGTTTGGCCTGCTTTTGTAACTTCGCAGTTGCCGCCTCGCTCTGCTGCAAGGTCGACAACTACCGAGCCAGGGGCCATCGCTTCCACCATTTCCTGAGTGACCAGAATCGGTGCTTTCTTTCCAGGGATAGCAGCGGTGGTGATGACGATGTCACAATCGGCAATCACTTTTTTCATTGCTTCGCGTTGGCGCCGGTAGAAGTCGGTGTCCATTTCTTTGGCGTAGCCGCCTGTTGTTTCTGACTGATTGGTTTCCAGATCCAGTTCGACAAACTTTCCGCCAAGACTTTCCACCTGTTCACGAACGGCGGGGCGAATGTCATATCCATATACGACCGCGCCAAGTCTTTTGGATGTTGCAATCGCCTGCAGTCCAGCTACCCCGGCGCCGATTACAAGAACTCGCGCGGGCTTCAGTGTTCCAGCGGCCGTCATCATCATGGGAAACATTCGTGGAGCCGCCGTGGCTGCCAGCAGGACTGCGCGATAGCCGGCTACCGTGGCCATGGACGACAGAATGTCCATACTTTGAGCTCGCGTTATTCTGGGAACCAGTTCCAGAGAAAAAGCGGTCACCCCTTTTTCAGCGACGGCCGGAATGCTGTCTGGAAATGTCAGCGGATCACAGCTGGAAATCAGCACCTGTCCGTCCTTTAACAGACTGATATCGTCTGCTCCGCCTTCACCGTTGGCCCCGAATGCTTTGACCTGCAAAACAATATCGGCCTGTCGAAACAGATCTGTTCGATCCGCAACGATCTCTGCACCTTTGTCGATATATAGCTGATCAGGGAACCCGGCCTTTGTTCCGGCTCCGGATTGTACCTGCACAGTCAGCCCGGCTTTTTTTAAAGCGGCGATCATCGCTGGCACAATGGCCACTCGGTTTTCGGCGACATCTGCTTCACATGGAATTGCGACTATCAAACCTGAACTGGTTTGTGGTGCTGTGTTGGACATCATGATTGCTTTCTTTACCGCGGCACGGCCTTACACCAGCTTCGCCCATTATCCAGTTCGAGCTCACTCTCAGAACCGCTCGACTGTCGCCGACCTGCATTCCTGCTAAGAATCGCTGCGGACTTTGCACAGCCTGACTAAGTTTCGAAGGAACGACGATTGTAGAAGAAACACGCGTGCTTCGACAGTGTTCCGTGTTTTTCTTCGAGTGAGCAGCCATTAGAAAAAACAGGCGTAAAATGAAAACAGGTTGTATGCTGCAACAATCCGGTATGGTTGGCAGGAATTCAGAAGTGCCGGTGCAATTTCGGGTGACGAAGTTGGCGATTCCATCCACAATGCTCAGTGAAAATGCAAAAACAGCCCGAATCGTTCCTCTCAAATCTTACTCGGACAACAGCCCGTTGCCTTCGCGAACCAGGTCATCCAGAATATTCGCCATCGCCACTCTGTTGGTGACCGCGATTGTTTTGGCAACAACATTTCTTAAGCCGGCTTTTCTTCGGCCAACAGTCCCGAATCTGGAAAAGAGTCGACAGGAAATTTCGCGTCTGTTTCAACGTGGAGACTTTGAAAAAGCTCGACAGGCGGCCGATGTCCTGCTCGCCAGCCATCCTGCAGAAGACGACATTCGTCTAATTGCGGCGGAAAGTGCAATTCGAAAACATCGTTCCCAAAAAGCACTGCAGTACCTTTCCAAAATAACAAGCAATCAACCATCGATTGCTTTGCCGGCGGCCCTGCTGGAAGCGAAAGTGGCGATTGGGGGCGTCGCAGATTTGCGCCGAGCCGAAAAGGCATTTCGCGCGGCTTTGGCGGTGGACTCAGAAAACGCTGAAGCTCACTTCGGGCTTGTCCGACTGTTAGCGGTTTGTGGTCGCCGCCGTGAAGCTCTGCCGTTGTTGTTAAATCTAGTTCGTATGGGACACGGTTCAGATCAATTGACCATTGCCGCCCGAGGATCCGGGGCTGTTGACGACCCGGACCTGCTGCAACGGGCACTCACTGTGTTCCCGAACGACAGCCGAGTTCTACTTGGTGTTGCTGTGCAGGCTGAGCGATTTGGCAAGCTGGATTTAGCCGTCGAAATGTGCCAGAAGGCCATTGATCAATCGCCGGAATTTGTGCCCGCCATTGTCGATATGGGCGATTATCTTTTGGCGGCCGAACGATTTGATGACCTCAATAACTGGAGCAACAACCTCAGCGATGGCTGCCGGCAATACGCAGAAACATGGCGAGTTAAAGGTTACCTTGCGGAATATCGCGGTGAGCTGCAGCAGGCTCTCTCGCATTTCCTAAAGGCCGCCGCATTAGGTCCGGAACTAAAGGACGTGCAACACCGAGTGTCGCAGTTACTGATGAAGGCAGGCGATAAAGCGAAGGCTGCCGAATTCGCAAATCGATTGGTCCAAATTCAGCACCTGGAAGCTCAGCAGGATCGCATGTTTGAATCCGGCAGCCGCGACGCTGCCGTAATGATAACGACGATTAACGAATTTCGAGAACTCGGGCGACTGTGGGAAGCTTTCGGTTGGGCTCAGGTTGGCCTGAAACAATTTCCCACAGACGCAGGCTTACAGTCGGTTTATGCAAACCTTGCCAAAGAAACGACCGGCCTGCCGCTGACGCTGATGGTCGATACCGAAAACATTGCACTGTATGTTTCGGCCAGCGACTACGTTTTGGCGGACGAAGCACCGAGCAAAGTGGAAGTAACCGCAAAAGATTTATCCCCGGTTGTGCGGCCGTTTTCATTTCGTGACGATGCTGCGGCCACAGGCTTGAATTTCGTCTACAACAATGGAGTCTTCGACCAGGCAACTCATCGAATGTTTGAATTTACCGGCGGAGGAATTGCGGTCTGCGATATGGATCTGGATGACTTTCCAGATCTGTTTTTGACTCAGGGAAGTCTTTGGGAAACTCGTGGTCGTGATTCAATAAGCACCGACTTAACCGGCAACGGCACAGCCAGCGATGCATTGTTTCGCAATGTTCGTGGACAGCGGTTTCAAAATGTATCCAGCGTTGCTGGTCTTCGGGACAACATGTTCGGGCAGGGAGTCGCTGCGGGTGACCTTAACGGCGACGGCTTTCCGGATTTGTTTGTTAGTAACATCGGTAACAATGCCGTGTGGCTGAATAATGGCGATGGCACTTTTTCGAATCGCAGTTCGTTGGTGGCCGATCGTTCAGAAAACGAAACGTGGACAACCAGCGCGGTGATTGCCGACTTGAATTCAGACGGTAATGCAGACATCTACGCCGCCAATTATCTGCAGGGTGACGATATCTTTGATCGCGTCTGCGAGACCGCCGAGGGACTTCCGCGAGCATGCATTCCGATTCACTTTGACGGTGTGCGAGATTTTCTGTACCTGAATGACGGGACCGGAGCGTTTCGTGATCATTCGGCAGCGTTGGACGCTTTTGACCGGGGCAAAAGTCTGGGAGTGGCGGCGTGGAAGCTGTCAGCCAATGCCGCGGTGTCTGTTCTTGTGGCCAACGACACCACTCCGAACATGCTGATTAACGTCAGCAGCAATGCCGACGCTGTCGTAACTGATACAGGGTTTGAGTCCGGGTTGGCTGTCAATTCGCAGGGCAAATCCGAAGGTAGTATGGGCATCGCTGTGGGAGATGTTAACAACGATGGTCTGGCCGAACTATTCATTACAAATTTTTTCAACGAAACGAACACGTTCTATCAGCCGGTTACTGAACGCATGTTTGAAGACCGCACAACAAACATGAACCTCGGCACAGCATCTTTGCCGGTGCTTGGTTTTGGTACTCAGTTTATAGACGCAAACATGGATGGCACTCTGGAGTTGATTGTTGCCAACGGATATGTCGATGACCTTCGCAATGAAGGCAAAGCGTATCAGATGCCGGCTCAGATGTTTCAGTTGCGAAATCGCGTCTTTGAGCTTCAGTCGCCACGGGAATTAGGCGAATATTTCACAACAGATCATCTTGGCCGATCGGTCGTCTGCCTGGATTGGAACGTCGACGGCCTGCCCGACATCGCGATCGGTCACCTGGCTGAAAACTATGCTTTGCTGACAAACACATCGTCGCAGGCAGGCCACGGAATCAGCCTGAAATTCGTTGGCACAGTGTCCTGTCGCGATGCGATCGGCGCAACAGTTTCGTATCGGTTGAATAGGCACACGGTGACCAGGCAACTGTCGTCTGGCGACGGTTACCACGCCAGCAACCAACACGAACTTTGTCTGGCTGGCGGCGGGTTGGACGAGATCAAAGTGCTTAACGTTGTCTGGCCGTCAGGACAGCGGCAGGTGCTGCAGCACCTGCAAATGCGCCAACGCTACGTTATTGTTGAGGGCTGTGCGACTCACTTTTCATTGCCGTAGCGGCGTGAGTTCAAAACGCACGTGCACACGCCGTACGTTATTCAGTTGGGGAAGTCCCCCTGGCCAGTTCAGCATCCCATTCGTCCAGCAATGGCCAGTCCAATGCACACGTGCCAAAGTCGGCCATGTGTTGGTAACCTTCTAAACGTTCGATCGTCGATTGCAACAATTGATGATCGTTGCTGAATGCGGGGCCGTGGCTGGGCAGCAGCCATTCGACATTACTGGCCTGAATGCGCTTCAGTGATTCGATGAATGCCGGAATATCCGAACCATGGTGCGCGTCGATTCCGCCGACACAGCCGTCGCGAAAAATGTTATCCCCGGAAAGCAGCAGATTTCCGAACCGAAAGGACAATTGCCCGGTAGCATGTCCGGGCGTGTCCCAGACTTCAAGAAACTTATCGCCAAGCTGAAGTTTGTCGCCTTCAATCACTGTTTCCTGAATATTGAAGATCGGCATGTCGATGGAAATCTGCTGAGCCGGAATTTCCGCGTAGGAAGCGATGCGGTCACCTTCTTCGAGGATTCTCTTTGCATCCGGATGAGCAATAGTCTTCGCTGACGGCAGCAGTTCGGTCGCGCGTTTCAAGCCCTGCACGTGATCCGCATCGGCGTGAGTCGCAATTAGATAACGGCAGTTTGCCAGCGGGAAATCCATGTCTCGTATCAGATCGACAATATCGTCAACGGTATCCTGATATCCAATGTCGATCAGGGCCCAGTCAGAACCGGAATGCACTAAATAAACGCAGCAACCAAAACGTCGGCGTGCCTGGAAGTTCATTTCGATGACGTTGGGAAACAGCTCTCGACGGGCAAGCATAATTGAAACCGAAACAAAGAAAGGAACAGCTGATAAAGCTATGTTCGAACAGTCAGAAAAAACTCAGTGGTGATGCCGAAGTTTAGAAGCGAGCGTTCATGTCAGCAAAAAACGCGGCAAGTTGCATTTGTTGCTGAGTTTGCAGAATCGCTAACCGGTAATTTTTCGGATCTGCGTCGACATTGCGGACCCGTCAATCAACTACTCAGCCATGTCAACGGTCGCAGTAGAAGCAGCAGTCGCCGGCACGCCTCGAACCTTTACAAAGCCCGAGATCGCCACAATGATGGCCGAAACCATCAGCATTACGGCCATCCACTTCTTGGCGTTATCTCGGAACTTCTGAGTGCCCGGCTTATTACCGACCAACACAGAAGCCAGGAAGAACACAAACAGGGCCAGCAAAATTTTTGTGCCGATCATTCCGTGATATAATCCATCACCCTTATGAAATTGCATCGCCTTAATGTAATTGTAGAAACCGCTGATCAGAAAAATCGCGATGCCTGCGTGCACAAACTTTTTCCACCGTTGTCGGATTCGTTCCAGCAGCTCAACGGAATTTCCTTCCAGAACAGGAATCACTGCTAGACGAAAAAACGCGGTGCCGCCAACCAGCACAATAGCCGTGCCCACGTGAGCCCAGCGTGAAATCAAAGCAAGGATGAGTTCCGTATCCATGAGTCTTGTTTCGCTTGAAGTATTGGATGTGTCTGCCGCAGATTATGAAGTTTATCGCGGCAGTAAACGTACTGCAGTTGTTTCGATTTGGCACAGCACACACGGACTTCTGTTCAAATAGGTAGTCGATAAGGAATGAGGTGCTGGTCGAAACCTAAGTCTACAGTAATATTTGTAGTCGAGTGGGCGGAAAAGGCGACATGCCGCCTGATTCCTTGCCTCGGGGTCACGTTTTCAAACTCCGAGACATTCGGGCAACGTGTTCACCATCATTCCGTATGACCTTCGGAGGATATGCTCCGAGAGTACCACCAGAGTTCGTATCTTTCCTAAATTCTCGTTTTCATCGAATATCGATGTCGGAGTTGCATTATGAATCAATGGCCCGCTTAATCACAGGGATATAGGATGCGGGCTTCCAGTTGATTCAGGAGCAGGGTTCGTTTTTTTTGAGCCGGCTTTTTTCATGACGCCGTGCCGTTGCTGAGATGCGACCTGGCTTGCGGGAGCGGTGGCCGTGGCGAATTTCAACAGTTCATCTTGGGTGAAAACGCCTGGATGCTGTGAGTGGGCGTCCAGCGTCGAAATCAGCGGTGCTCCTTCACGCACGATACGAATCCCCGCATGATGATGGCCATGAATGCGACGTTCATGCGACTTCGGCAAGCGGAACCAACGCTCAAGATTCAGGTTGTCATGCGGGTCATCGGTCAGTTGCGCACCGGCGAAAAGACCAACCTGAAAGGACGTCCTCATCTTCGCCATCGCGTTGTAGGTTTTGTCATCGGAGAACGATTGAAGCTCCGCAGTCTTTGCCGCAAACAGTGGCTCTCGATCGGCCAGTGACAGGCCCTCTTCCACCGTCAGGATCTCCACCACTTCGCGGACTTGAGCCGCGTAACCTCGCACGCGGGAAAAAGTGTCCTGCTGTTCCGCCACGCCGCGATCGATGAAGCCTTTGAGTCGATCCAGCAACGAGAACGCAGGACCCGATTTTCCAGACTCCGCTATGCGTGCTAACGACTTCCGCACATCCGCTAATGCATCGACCATTCGAATCCCCGGCGGGTTGCAGGGCCAGCCGTGATTATCATTCAGGATGCCGCCTACTGCACTGCACTGCAAAAATTAAGCACGACAGCGCCCGCTTCGCCTGCCAGCGACGAACCTGTCGCAACAGCAGCCATCGGAGCGATGCTTGCAGCGGATTTCGTTTTATGCACCTGCCGTGCTTCCAGAACTTCCCGCTCCAGAGCCCTCAAACCCCTGATTTTTGACCGCATTTTCTTCTTCGGACAGATCAAAAGGGTCAGGTCTCTTTAATGTAGCCGAGAGGCGAATATGACGTTCTGCGGTACATATTTGGAGTGACTGAATCTCTGGAAAATATGTTACAAAGCACCCTGAAAGTGGAAGACAAAAGAAAAGACGCCTGACCCCTTTGATGCTTTCGACGGATTCAAAGATATTTGAATCTGAGGCCCCAAAGATTCATAACAAGCTCGAAAAGCTTCAGCAGCAACTGGACGGACTGGAGCGAGATGCACGTTTATCTGGCAAGCGGGTTGCTGACCAGGTCGAGGCTGTGGACGCATTGCGGGCGCTAGTGCCGGCACATGTGCGCGACTCAGTTCAGGCCGACGTCAACGCGATCAAGTCAACACTGGGCCGTCAGATCCCCGATGCTGCGACTCGCACTCAGGAATTGCAATGCTGCCTGGTTCCGAGCAAGTATCGCGGCGAAAACTCATATATTGCGATGCTGCAGGGTAGTTTTCGTGCTGCGGTCAGTGTCGGCGACATCAATAGAATCCGAGTACGTAAATTGTCACCAGCGTGGCCGGAAATTCGACTCGAGATTGAAGACGAGTTGGTGGAGTTGCAGAGCAAACTGCCCGAACAACAGGCCGAATACGACGCAGCCATTGCAGCGGCACGAGCTCCATTGAATTACTACGCAGACTGACGCATTGCCAACGCGACGCTTTTTGTTAGGTGCGGACGTTCTTTTTGTGTCCGCAACCTGACGATCGGTGAAAACTGAGGGGCGAGCCGCGACGTGCCCACCCCAGACTCGCGCCGGGGTGGGCTTTTTCTTCTGAGTGGAAGCCGTCATCCGTGACGATTCCGAAGCCCTCGCGATGTTCCGGGAGGTAATCTCGGCGGATTCTGCCGGTGTCTAGGGAGGCAACTGACCAAAAACGGAGTCGGCACGGTGCCCAAATGTGACTTATGCTTGAAATTGGATGTGGTCGATGAAAGAATGATAAACAGCAGCCGCGACTGCTTTCAGCGGTGAACGTGAAAGAAAAGAATTCGTGTTGTTACACCGTGTGGGTCGTGCTGAGGAATGAAACAGGTGGCGGGTATCAAGCCAGTCTTACAAGCATTGTTGGTGGCTGATCATGTCTACCAAGACAAACTCACAGGCAAACATGTGGTTTGTGGCGTGTTCGGCGTGATGTTTCGACACGTGGCAACACCATCGGACGGAACCGTTGATCTGAGCAGTGACAATCGCATTAAGTCTGGTTTCAACTCTGGGTCGCCTTTCGCATTTCTGTCATTGATTGACGTTCATGGTGAACAAAAGTTTTCACTTAGGTATGTCCGGCTAAGAGATGACGCGGTTTCGTTCAACATCAAATTTAAGGTGAATTCACCCGATCGACTTAACCCCTGCCAAACGGCTATTGCACTCCCACCACTGCCGGTAGTCGATGGGGTTTATGCCTTGGAACTGATTTGGAACGATGTCGAGCCGTTGGGCTCGTACCGGATTAGCGTGATGCCGCCAAGCGGAGAAAATTTATGATTACTGAACCGGTTTTCGAAAAAATAGAACAGACGACCTATAGCGATCATTCACGGTACGAATGCCGTGCTGTTCTGATTAAAGAAGACGATGGGTACAGCGTTTACGCATCTCGGCTGCCCGGTGTCCACAGTCAGGGTGGAAGTCGCAAAGAGGCGATCGCCAACATCAGTGAAGCTTTCGTCGCGGCTATCGAATCCTACACTTCCATGAGTCGCGATATTCCATGGCGTGACGCCGATGTTGACGCGAGCGGTGAAGAGGTTTGGATCTTAGTCGATGTCTAAGTTGCCGATCGTTAGTGGTCGGCAAGCGATTAAGGTTCTTGAAGAGTTCGAATTCCGAGTGGATCGCATAAAAGGAAGTCACAGCGTAATGGTCAAAGACGGTCATCCTGCGTTGGTGACAGTCCCATTTGCACAAAGAACTAAAACGCGGAACGCTGCGAGGCATAATCAGAGACGCGGGCATCACGGTTGACGAGTTCGCCGCCAAGCTTCGGCAATGATCGTTGCTTGGGCAACTCCATCGGAGAGAAGTTCGCGAAAGCCGAAACGGCATGCCGCACAAAACCCGTCAGATTGTTCGGGCGGCTTTCTTCATTCACAGCTGGGGTCGCGACCCCTTAAACGTGCCGAATCAGCCAATTCCGACACATCGAACAGCGTGTTTCTGACTAAAAATCCAGTTTTTTAAGCGTTTCTGTGGGTGTCGTTTTTATTATGAGTTCGCTGCTCTAACCGATTGAGCTATACCCTCAGTAACAAAAACACTGGCTGAAAAGACGATTCTTGAATTTCGGCATCGCTGCCGTGTACGCTTATTGGAACTGTATCAATTACGAGGGTTACTGTCAAATGTTGTGTTCAGGAAAAGCTGATCAGGCGACGATTTCGGTTTGAATTGTTCGGTTTGGAGAAGTCTGGGTGTCTTCCTGGTTGATGTGATTCTCATTGACTCCGTTTACGAAC
>Ga0209390_10001738_pt1 | contig 40733 bp, 39 predicted proteins | sample BON01_FD_187212 | JGI IMG/M metagenome (GOLD analysis project Ga0209390, IMG submission 187212) | Freshwater microbial communities from Lake Bonney liftoff mats and glacier meltwater in Antarctica - BON-01 (SPAdes) (version 2) | ecosystem: Environmental > Aquatic > Freshwater > Ice > Glacier...
TGAGTTTATTTCCAGAAAACTCCCAGAAAATAGTGCTGGGAAGGTCATTATCTGGAAGATATTATAACCCAAAAACCCTATATTTACCAATTAAATCAACGGTTTATGAATAAATCAGGTTCGACTAATTACTTTGCATTTACAAGAACTACAGCGACCCGTTTTACAACTGTAAGGCAAAAAAACATTTGATTTAGTAGCTGATAACAACAGACTCTCTTCTTCAAGCGCCTCAAATACTTTGCCATTTATTAGTGAAATTTGATGCATCAGTGTTTACATTTGTTATTTTTTCTTAGGATTTTTGCACTTCACGTTTGATACCGCCATTTAAAATAATTTAGGCACCCACTAAATATGGGCTCAATTAACAGACGTTAATTTTCTTTTTTGATTTGATATGTTCTTCGGTTGATTAACAAAATACTTCACAGCGACCATCAACCCCGTCTTAATATCAAACTTCGGCTCATAACCTAGAAGGCTTTTCGCCTTATCTATATCAGCTTGACTATGCCGAACATCACCATCCCTAAAGTCTCTATAAACAGGCTGGGCAGTTTTAACTTGAGGGTAATGATTTTTAAGGTTTTGTTTTAATAGGTTGTAGAGAGTGTTCAAACTTGTACGATCACCCACAGCAACGTTATAAACTTGGTTACTTGCATCTGGGTTTTGTGTCGTTCCAGCCAGCAAGTTTGCCTGCACGGCATTCGCCACAAAACAAAAGTCACGGCTGGTTTCGCCATCACCATTAATGTAAACAGGCTCACTTTTAATGAGAGCACTGATCCATTTTGGTATAACGGCTGCATAAGCCCCGTTCGGGTCTTGCCTGGGGCCAAACACATTGAAGTAACGTAGCCCTATGGTGTTAAAGCCGTAGCTTCTTGCAAAGACACTGGCGTACAACTCATTAACAAGTTTAGTTACGGCGTAGGGGCTTAACGGTTTACCTATTTTGTCTTCAACCTTAGGTAAATCAGGGTGGTCGCCATAGGTGCTGCTACTGGCTGCGTAGGTAAAGCTTTGTACTTTAGCGTCGCGTGCACCAACCAACATATTTAAAAAACCGTCTATGTTGTTTTGATTAGTAAGTATGGGGTCTGCGATGCTACGGGGTACTGAACCTAATGCGGCTTGGTGCAATACGTAATTTACATCTTTACACGCTTGATGGCAGGTGTTTAGGTCGCGAATATCGCCGTTTATAAACTTAAAATTTGACCATTGCACGGGCGTTATTAAGCTTTGTACTTCATCAAGGTTATGTTGGTAACCCGTACTGAAATTGTCTAGACCTACAACGCGCTGGTTAAGTTTAAGCAGGGTTTCTAGCAAGTGGCTACCTATGAAACCCGCTACACCGGTTATCAACCACGTTTTAGGGTCAGCTTGAAGGTTTAGCTGAAGCTGCTCAAATGCTGATTGTTTTGTTATGCTCATACTTTATAAACGAAGGTCTGATTCATCAGCCGTTAGCAAGTACTTTAAGTCATACAGCACCACGTTTTGCACACCTAAAGCACGTATGGCTTGCGCACCCATTTCTTTAAACTGATGATGTGCCACGGCTAAAATTATGGAATCGTAATGGTTTGTTTTGGGTTGAGAAATAGGGCTAATTTCGTATTCATGCTCGGCTTCTTTAACTGATACCCAGGGGTCGTACACATCAACTTTGCAGTTATAGGCCTTGAGCTCTGTAACGATATCAACTACACGGGTGTTACGTAAATCTGGGCAGTTTTCTTTAAAGGTTAAACCCATAACGAGTACTTTTGCCCCAGCAATAGGTAGGTGCTTTTGGGTCATGGCTTTAATAAGTTGGGCCACCACATAAGTACCCATGCTGTCGTTTAACCTGCGCCCAGCCAAAATAATTTCTGGATGATAACCAACGGCTTGAGCTTTATGGGTTAAGTAGTAGGGGTCAACGCCAATACAATGGCCACCCACTAAACCCGGCCTAAACGGTAAAAAATTCCATTTACTACCTGCCGCTTTTAAAACGGCTTCAGTATCTATGCCTAGTTTATTAAAAATCAAAGCGAGCTCGTTAATTAAAGCAATATTTAAATCACGTTGTGTATTTTCTATTACCTTTGCGGCTTCTGCTACTTTTATGCTCTCTGCTTTGTGCGTACCTGCAGTAATGATTTCGTTATAAAGTGCGTCTACTAAGTCAGCAATCTCAGGGGTAGAGCCAGACGTTACCTTTTTAATAGTGGTGACTCTGTGCTCTTTATCGCCGGGGTTAATACGCTCTGGGCTATAGCCGCAGTAAAAGTCTTGGTTAAAAGTTAAACCAGAGTGCTTTTCTAGTATGGGCACGCAGTCTTCTTCTGTGCAACCGGGGTATACGGTCGATTCGTAAATGACAATATCACCCTGTTTAAGCACTTTACCGACAGTTTCACTGGCTTTGACTAACGGGGTAAGGTCTGGGCGGTTATATTGATCTATGGGGGTGGGTACTGTAATGATGAATACGTTACAGGTCTTTAAGTCTTCTTTCTGTTGGGTAAAGCTTAAATGCTTAGCTGCAATGATTTCTTCATGCGAGGTTTCTAACGTAATGTCTTTACCTGCTTTTAGATCAGTTATGCGAGTAGGGTTGATGTCAAAACCAACTACAGAACGTTTTTTTCCAAACTCAACCGCTAGCGGTAAACCAACGTAACCTAGACCAATAATCGCGAGTTTTAGGTTTTGAAGCGAAGTGATTTGTAACATGTATTAGGGCTTTTCGTTTTCATCGGTGTACTTGTCGTAATGGCTGTATTTACCGTAGGTGCCATAGCGACCGTATTTTTTACCGTACTTACCGTAGCGTGCATATTTATAACCGTAACCGTAGCCGTAACGGTAACCAAGCCTTGACGGTATAAAGCCATTGAAGATAATGCCATCAAAACGGTTACCCGATTTATTAAACACATCAATCGCATCGTTTACTTCTGACAAGCTAACTGTGTTTTGGCGAGCAATAAAGAGTGATATGTCGACTGCTTTAGCAACGATACGGGTGTCGTGCACAGGTAGTAGCGGTGGGGCATCAATAATGACGTAGTCATAACGCTCGGCCAATTGCGCAATGATTTGTTGTAGGTTTTCACCCGCAAGTAAGTCGCCAGGGTTACGCACACGCTGACCGGGGGGTAAGTAATCTAGATTCTCGTGCATGCCTTTAATGATCACGTCATCAACCGCAGCTAAGCCTCGCAACACTGATGACAACCCAGAGACTTTTTGATCAACATCAAAATAGCGGTGCGAGCTTGATTTACGTATATCTGCGTCTATAAATAAGGTTCGTTTGCCTGTTGCGGCTAACAAATAAGATAAGTTAGCAGAAATAAATGATTTACCTTGTGACGCAACGGCTGAAGTAATTAAGGTCACTTTTGATCTGGGCTTTTCAGATAAAGCGAATATTAAGGCAGTGCGCAAGCTACGCAGTGCCTCAACTTCAACACTATCAGGCATTTCTTTAGCCACCATATAATGTGATTCATCACCCACATCAGCGCGAGACTTCTGAATGTCAACCACTGGCAAAATAGCTAAGTTGGGTATGCCTGTTTCGATTTCTAATTTTTTAGGGTCACGTACAACTTTCTCTAATAAACCCATTAGTTGTGTGAGTAAAAAGCCCAATACTAAGCCTGCTGCAAGGCCCACTAAAACAATAATTCTTTTTTGAGGCTTGGCTGCAAACAAAGGCGTTAAAGCTGGGTCAATAATTGATACGTTGCCCACCGAACCGGCTAGAGAAATCTCGAGCTGCTGCTTGTTGTTTAGCAAACCTATATAGAGCCGTGTATTAAACTCTACGTTTTGCATCAACCTGACGTAATTACGCTCTCCACTTGGCAAATAATTGATACGCTTCGATAGCGAGGCTGATTGTTGCTCAACCCCTTCAAGTTCAGCCGCCAAAGACCTCATAATGGGGTGTTTGGCGTCGTAACGAGTCGACATTTCTTGGCGCTTAATTTCAAGCTCCATTTTTTGTGCTTGCAGTTGACCGGTTGCAGCGACTAAACCCTCTAGCTCGGCAGTCATGTCAACTGTTTTATACTTAACTCTGAATTGAGTCAGATTATTTTCAGCTTGGTCTAACTTTTCTCGTAATTCTGGTAATTGCGTATTAATAAACTCGATTGTTCTTTCTGTTTCGAGGGTACTGCGCTCAAGGCTTTGCTTCAAATAAACGTTAGTAATGGTGTTGAGCATCAGGGCCGCAAAGGCCGGGTCTGGGCTTTGGTAAGTCAAATCAATGAGTGAGCCGCCCCTAACTTGTGTGACCGTCAAGCCCCCGAGTACACCGCCGACGGCCGACTGATTCGCAACTACTCTAATGACAAACTGAGTGTCAGGTCTAGCCAATAAGTCTTTAACTTTAAATGTAAAGCCCAAGTTGTAAATTACATCAGTTGAATGGTTACCCTGCCCTTTAGCCAGTAATTGCCCGGTAGCCTGTTCAGTTAATTGCCATTGACTGTCTTTCTCTACTGTCAACAACAAAGGCTTGCCAATAAGAGATTGGGGTAATTTAATTTGATCTATTTCGAGTCGTTCACCCCCCCAAGCATAAGAAAACCAACCAACCGGTGGTTTAACCAAACCCTGCTCATCTGCTTCAAGCGTTCGAGCAAGCCAGTTGCCAATTAACGGCACACGATTGACGACCGTGACATTCACATTCAGTTGCAACGCTTCAATGGCAGCACCAATGACTGATCTTGACTTGATAATTTCAATTTCATCAACAGTGCCAGCACCTACTCGACCCGAAGCACCAGCACTGCCGCTCACCTCGCTGAGTGCGCCAAGTGAGGATATTCCTTGCTGCTTAGGTTGAATTTGAATCATTGAATCAGCAACATATATAGGTGTTGCTGTCATGGCGTAGATGGCCGACAAAACCGTAACGATGATCGTAACGATAATAAGGTGCCAACGATAGAACACCATATTGTCAAGCACATTGGCAATCGAAATGACATCAGGGTCTTGAACCAACTGACGTTGATTTGATTGGCTGCTGCTTTGGCTTGACGAACTTTGGCCGTTATAACTTGAACTGCTGTAATTAGAATTTGAGTTGCTCATGCCATACCCTAGTAAACGCCAACATTGCCTGTCGTATTGACAGATGTCAGCAGAGGTATGAATTGGCCAATGAAACGACCCACCATGATTGGGCCAGTGGGGTTAACAAATACCAAATCTCTTGGTTGCATGGGGAACTGTTCAGCGACCAACAATGCCTCAGGTTCCCATGCATCGAGCTTGTAAATAACGGGTTGACGTGAGGCTTCGGCAGGGTCTTTAATATTTGGGTTGGCGCGCATCACGTAAATTTCATTTGCAGCGCCACTAAAAGGGCTAACCCCGCCAGCGTCTGAAATAATTTCAGCGAGCGACATGCGGCCACGCCGCATCACAATGGCGCCTGCTCTGTTTGAACCCACACTATTACCGACCTCACCCAACATAAAAACTTTACGCAAAGCGTTATTGGGTATAGTGATGACATCGCCATCAGCCAACAAAACATTTAGCTTTAAGTCACCTGAATAAAACAAACGATCAAGATTTAAGGTAACGATTTCATCGCCGCGGGTCAAGACAACGTTGTATAAATCAGATTTTTCAAGTACGCCACCTGCATTGCTGATGGCATCGGTCACTCTAAGGGGCTGATCGGTTATGTATACGTTACCCGGTGTACCCACTGAACCCGAAATAAATACTTTTTGGCTTCGGTAAGATGTGACGCTAACATCGACTTGCGGGTCAGGTATAAACCTAGCAATGCGTTTGGTTAGCTCAGCCCTGAATTCATTAATGGTTTTGCCAGAGGCTTTCACTTGACCGACTAGAGGTAAAAACAAAAAACCTTCAGAGTCAATCGTACGACCACCACCGCTACCAGAGGTGCCCACAGAAGAACCACTGCCTGAGCCACCACCTGATGAACCCCCACCCCCGCTGCTGCCCGCGAAATCACTATGACCCCACACCGAGATCATTAAACTGTCTTGCGGCCCCAAACGATAAGGGTAGCTGGGCTTGATCGGTGGCAGGGTAACGCTACCCGAAGCAATTTCATCTGCATTGGCTTGATCGGTTAACTGCCTAACCAACAAAGGTGTAATTTGGTAAATGGTGTAGTCGATGTTGGCAGGTAGCTCTGGGCTTTCAACCACTTTTGGGTCTTTGCTAAAAGAAGCGTACATGCCGGGCAAAATTGAGCAGCCTGCTAAGCCTAAAGTCATACTGAATGTCAAAAACATTAAGCCAAGTCGAGTACGTGTAAGGAATGGGCTAGTGACAGAGGTGCTATTAGGTGCACTTTTAGCTGCGCCATTAGAAGTACTTTGGGGTGTGATGCAGGAAGCGGTGTGAAAAGGGCAATTGGAATTGCGATGGGCGGGCATGCATGATCGTAAGAGCACCCAGCCAAATAGACTTTTACGACCAAATAAGGAACGATACAACGAGCTAGTTGCGTTCAACAAACCAAATAACAACATTAAACCAACCCCATCTGCTGCATTTTATCGACCCATTGGGTGGTTAGGCGTTGCATTTGTTCGATTGACTGTTCATAAACGGGTTCATCATGACCATAAGGGTCACTGACTTCTGATTGGTTTTCAAAATGGCCCATCAATTTAACTTTGCCTTTTAAAACAGGGTTCATTTGCAGAACGCGGGCCACGTGTTCGTGTTCCATACAAAATATGAGATCGGCTTGTGAAAGGTGGTGTGGCATTAAAGCTTGCGAACGGTGGTCTTCAATTCGGTGTAGCTCGCGCTCAACCAAAAGTTTGCGCATGGTGTCTGCCGCTTTGTTACCGTTTAGCGCTAAAGTGCCCGCCGACGAGACTTTAACATTTTTATTTGCCAATGCATCTTGCAACAGCATGGCTACCGCAGGGCTACGGCAAATGTTTGCAGTGCAGATGACTAAAATATTGAAGCTTGTTGCCAATGTCGTTCCAAAAACTGATCAGTATTTACTTTACAACAGTCCGGTCATGCAGACAGATTTGTCTGGAGGTCTATTGTAAAGATAAACCTTTTGATCTAGTGCTTTTATCGTTTCGCCCTAAACTATGATTCAAAATTAGCGTTACGGTTTTTAAACAACTGTTTTGTATGCCATTGTCAAGTTTTTTTACTTTCTTTTTTATCTTGCCCTGCGGAGCTAGCCTTTGGGTAAATGGGTAATTGTGTTGACGCGCTTTTGGCATGAACGCGTATACATCAGGCGGCTTGGCCTATCATTTCGTCATAACCGCCCTGGCGCACCACTTCGCCGTGCTTCAATTCAATAATATGGGTGCAATGTTTAAGAGTGCTTAAACGATGCGCCACAATAATGACCGTTAGCTCGCCACCCAAGTTGTCAATCGCCTGCATCACTTCACGCTCTGTTTCGTTATCAAGGGCGCTGGTGGCTTCATCAAAAATTATCACGTTTGCCTGCTTGTATAGCGCCCGGGCAATGCCAATGCGTTGCCTCTGTCCACCAGAAAGCCTCACCCCGCGCTCACCGACAAAGGTGTCGTAGCTGTCTTGCCACCCTTCTATGGTTTGTTCAATTTGTGCTTGCTGTGCAGCGAGCTGAACGCGTTGCATATCGATTAAGGCTTTGGGTACGCCAAAGGCAATGTTTTCTGCGATGCTGCTGTCAGCTAAAAAGATTGATTGCGGTACGTGCGACAAATGCGCATGCCAAGCACGATGATTGCTTGTGGTGATGGCATGGCCATCGATATCTAAAGAACCCTGCGTGGGTTTGAGCAAGCTCATCGCCACATCAATTAAAGTGCTTTTACCACTGCCGGTGCTGCCTATGAAACCAACGCGGCTACCTTTGCTGATGGTGATGTCAACATTTTTAAGCACCATGGGCGATAGTCTGGCGTACTGAAACGATAACTTGTTCAGCTTGATGTCATGCTCAAACGCGATCGGTTCAACCAAGCCTGTGCCTTCGTTTGGCATGGGTTGGTCTAGTAGGTCAATCACGTCTTCTAAGTTGGTTTTATTCCCCCTAATAGCAGAAAAGCTTGAGTAAGCTTGCTGCAAAACCGGTAATAAGCGTTGCGCCCCCAATGCCAATGCCCCTAATACCGGTATGGCGCCTGCAATGCCGGCTGAGCGCTGTGCCATCACGTAGGCCAATCCCGCAATTAACACCATGCCTAAGGCTTCGATCATAAAACGAGGGCTGCTACTCACAATACTGACATTGGCCTGAGCGCGACGCAAAGATTGGTCGGCCGTGCGATAAATATCGCAATAGGTGTTTTGTGTGCCGTCTATTAAAACGTCGCGGATGCCGCCCAAGCCTTCTTGCAAGGCTTTAACCACTCGGTTAGATTGCTGGCTAATGCGTTTGCTGTCACGTAGTAAACGCTTTTTGCTTAAGGCGATGACAAAGATATAAACCAAGCCGAACCCTACAAATGCAGTGAGGGCAATCAAAGGGTCTATCAATAACAACACACCCAAAATCATGAACATTAAGAAGAAAGAACTGGAGAGCGTTAAGGCAGTCATTAAAGACTGACTAATGACCGAGCCGATTTTGGATGAAATGGCTGCGATTAAATCACTGCTGTTGCGCGCCACATGCACCGCATAGGGTTGAAATAAGGTGCGGCGGTAAACGTTAAGGCTAAGATCTGTACCGATGGCAGAACTTAAACGGTATTGCGCCCAAATTAAAACGATGCGCATAAAACCAGAGATTATAGCCGCCAATATGAACGCAAGGGTTAAGGGTAAGAGCAACTGAGCGGGGGTTTGAATGCCCAGCACCTCAATGAGTGGGGCCAACATGGGTTGCTTAAACACAATATCGGGTGATGTCAGTATGCCCAAAAAAGGCAGTACCGCGCCAATACTCAACACCTCGGCTAAGGCCGTGACCAACATCAAAACAAACAGTAACCCTGTTTGCCCACGCCTGCGTAGGCTCATGTGCTGCCAAAAGCGTTTGAAGAGGCTAAATGTTGAGGCTGTTGTCACTTAGAAGCCAACCCAAAACAATAACCCAGTGATGCGCCTAAGATGTTCGTTTGAAAGGGGCCGTCAAAGGCTTGCATACGCCCGCCTGTGATGCTGAACGATAAGTTTTCTGTAAAGTTGTAACCGACTTCTGGCTTTACTTGCCACACAACGCCATTACCGGTGTTAATGGTGCCGCCCACAGAAGCACCCATCAAGGCCTCGGCCTTAGCAAACCAATTGCTCGCAATCGGTTGATACCAACCTGGGCCGAGCAACCCGGTTGACTCTGAGGTGGCTGTGACTGCATTGGTGGTTTGTGAGTTGTCGGTGTAGGCGACCAAACCTTGGCCCGTTATGTAGATGTTTTTATTCACAAAATAATCAAAAGCCACGCCTAGATTGTTTACAGAGGCCAAGTCGTCATTGTTGTGCCACTGATTGTTGGCATTAAAGTAAGTTTGGTTCATCACACGCAACTGCAAAGGGGAAACCTCGTAGCCCGATAGCATTGTTGGTGAAGGCGTTAAGCGAGAAACTTTAGGGGTGCCAAACGCGTCATTGAGGTTCACACCATAGCTGAACGCCTTAAAGTTACCCGTGGTGGCTTTGAGGCCACCGGCACCTGACTCAATGGCCCAATGGTCTGTCAGCATTTGCTGAGTGGCCAAACCGCCTCGACCAACAGCCTGCCCCCTGTGTCAACGGCACCACTGCCTGTTATTGATGAAATCGACACCTTTTAGTCGGTTGCAAATATTGCAACTAAATTCACAAAAAGGGTTTTACTTTGATTGAGCATCGCCACTTTGGTAGGCAATATATCAAGTGCAACCACTTCGTGGTGCTGAGCCAACAATATGGCATTTGATAAGCCAACGTAACCAGTACCAGCGATGGCAATTTTCATCGACAGGCTTTACTGAAATCTTCGGTAGCACTATCAGCGACCTCTGCCTTCAACGCTTCGATCTCAGCTTTCAGTTGCTTGTACTCTGCGACTTTTCTTTGTAGGAAACGGCTGGTGAGCTGGGCTTTTTCTGCAAAACCTGCTGGCGTGAGCAAGTAGACGTATTTGAACTTGTGTTGGCTATTCTGAAAGTTTCCGAGCTTGATCAATCCCTTGTCAATCAATGCATTTATGCAGTAGTTCATCTTCCCATGGCTGATACCGAGCTGATCAGCCAACTCTCTTTGAGAGGTATCAGGCTTATCCTGCAGTAGACGTAAAACCCTGAAATCAAGGTCTTCATTTTGCTGGTTGTGCTGACTAGACATAAGGGGTGATCAATGGAGGCGGGAGATAAGTTCGGGGATAGTGAGCTAGAAATCGTGACAGGGCTGAACTGCATTGTCTAAGTGGGGTGCTTAGTGGGGAACTCACCAAGGCAGCGATTTGGGCAGTGGTTTAAGTAGTGACCAGTTGGTGATTAGGGCAATGCGCGGTAGCAACTGGGCTGCTGAGTGGTTTACTCAGGGAGCCATAAGGCGCATCTAGAGCACATTCGGAGCGCATTAGATGGTCATTTAGGGGGGGGGAATTCGTGAAGCTGCAGACAAGGACTGCTGCGACGGTTACTGAGTCCGCCTGTCAATCAGCCACGCTTCCGCCAAGTTGTCAAAGATCAACAACCTGCCCTGGAAAACCAAAAAAAGACCTAAAGTACAGCACTGATATGGCGCAATGAAGTAAAGCAATGAAGTGAAACACCCTTCTAAGGCCATGACATGAAGCACTGCCGTAAAACGCTTATACCGGCTCTGTAGGATGCTTTTGTCGCATTGCGTGATCTACGAATTGACACTCAGAACGACCAATGTTCAATTCTGAACCAAATCATATCAGAGTTTTTAACCAGTTCAGGAAATTTTAGTTACGCCACTCGCTCGACCAAATGCTTGATCCATAGAGGACCCCTGGTAGGCGTAGGCGAGTCTTTTTTTGTGCGCGGTGCATGCGAAAGTGCAGCCCTCTGGAATGGCTTTAATGCTGGCATGGGTCTCAAAGTGAATTCCCTCCTTCCCTTTTCTTTCCTCGCTTATTCGCCAGCACGCTCATGTTTTGCGTTTTAGATTTTGGCGCTCAAAACCCATTGAAGCCATTGAAGCCTTTTAAACCACTTAAACGATTCAGGCTATTCAAGCCACTGTGCCTAGGAAAGGCGTTGACTACATCTGTAAATGACAATGTCAACGCCATTGGTGGCGTCTCAGCTCGGCTCTCACGGACTTGATACGGCACGTAATGGCGTGGAGGAACATGGAAAGTCGTCATGGCAGCGTGCTTGCTATGACTTGTCATTACTTTTACTTGCCACCACTTTTCGTCATTTTTTTCACCGCTTTTCACCGCTTTTCACCGCTCATACCTGATGGTCACCTGAGGGTTGAGTTGCACCATGCCTACTTTTTTGTTTAAGCGTAGCAACGCATACCACCGCGTCCCGTTCTGAATTAGGGCTATACGATTTTTTTTATTAGAGCCCTGCCCGCACCTCTTACCCTAACCGTAAAGCGTTGTGGTGAGACTACCCTGCCGAATCGTCAGTATTGAGGTTCGCGTTTACGCATCCCAGCGTACCTCTGGGTTCGGCGGGTGTTGCCCTGAGCGTGGGCAACAAGGCGCAGGGTGTCTGGCCTTCGCTGAAATCGCCTTACTGGTCAATTTGTTTGTCGTTTTCCCTCGGGACCCACCACACGACTTCGCCGCCAGACTCAGGTATTCCATCGCGAAATTCATCGATTGAACGAGCGCTCGACATAGAAACACCCCTCTGAAAAACCAAAGAATTGATATACTTTAAATATCGTATGTATAAATTGATCTTTATTGTGTATCAATAGTTTCTTCTTTGATATTTGATATAATATAAAGTATCTAAATACAATATAGATATATAATAAAATATCATGTCATATAAAAGCGAAGCGCTCATTACGCAAGCCCGCAAGGCACGGGAGGCATCTGGCATCAGCCAACGATCACTGAGTGATCGTGCCGGTCTGACGCAGAGTCATATTTCGAATATCGAAAGTGGCAAGACGGAGCCTGGCCTGTCGAGCTTCATTAACATGGCGCGTGCGCTGGATCTTGAGCTTATCCTCGTGCCAAAAAAACACCTGGCTGCCGTTGAAGGCCTCATCAAGGCACAAACCACGCCCGACATGCGCATACAGGCCAATCAGGTCAATGAAAAGCGATTTTTGCGCGCCGTACGTGTCATCAGGAAGATAAAACAGCTTTATGGCAGCTCAGCCGATCTCGACCGCATCGATGAAAATCTGCGCTTGCTGCGAAAAATAAATCTCAATGACCAAGAGATGCAGCGCGTGCGTGAGTTGATCGCCATGCTTGAGCGTCATCAGGCCGGCCCCCCAGTGACTCTCGCCGTCCGCGATATCGCGCAAAACCTGCAACGCCTACGCAACGCCATCGCCCAAGGCGCAACCTCTGAACCGAAAGCTGCCTACACGCTTGATGATGGGGACGATGACGGGGACGGTGGTGAGGACGATGGTGAGGTCGATCATGCCTGATGTTTCAGTTCTTGATGTTCGGTTGCATGGGCAATCAATCGGCACCCTCACGCATTTGCAAGGCGACCGCACCCTATTTGCATTCAATGAGGCGTACGTTGCCGACACCGCTCGTCCTACGTTGAGCCTGTCCTTTCGCGACGACCTTGGCGGGCTGCTCACTAATTTCCGACCCACGCAGCGTGTGGTCACACCTTTCTTTTCTAACCTTTTGCCTGAAGGGCATTTACGCCGTTATCTGGCAGACAAGGCAGGTGTTAACTCACAGCGCGAGTTCTTTTTGCTTTGGATGCTGGGGCAAGACCTTCCAGGTGCCTTGTCGATTCAACCAATTGAAGGTGAAGCACTGCCACCAGACGCAGAACAAGCGATGCATGATCGTGCCAAGCCAAATGCCTATCGCTTCTCTCTTGCTGGCATGCTGCTCAAATTCTCAGCGCTCGCGAACGCCAATAAACGCGGCGGCCTCACCATACCGGCCGAAGGCGTCGGTGGCTCATGGATCGTAAAGCTGCCATCACAACAGTTTTCTGGTGTGCCGGAAAATGAATTCTCGATGATGACGCTCGCGAACTTAATCGGCATGGATGTACCCGACATCCAGCTTGTAGACATCAACGCTATCTCTGGCGTGCCAAAGGGCATCGGCGAGATCAAAGGACAAGCCCTTGCAGTGAGCCGCTTTGACCGAAGCGCCGAAGGTTCAGTGCACACGGAGGATTTCGCGCAGGTGTTTGGGGTCTTTCCCGACAATAAATACAAACGCGCGAGCTACGCCAACATCGGACGCGTCATCGGTGCCGAGGCAGGTGACCCAGGAACCGCCGAATACATCCGCAGACTCGTCTTCAGTGCCCTAATCGGTAACGGCGACATGCATCTCAAAAACTGGTCGCTGATCTATCCCGACGCGCGCACAGCAGCCCTCTCGCCAGCCTACGACCTGCTGTCTACCATCCCCTATATCGAAGGTGAAGACTCGGCCGCACTTAACTTTTCCCGCACCAAAAAAATGACCCAGTTCAACACCGATGAACTGCGCCATCTTGCTGCCAAGGCACGCTTACCCGAGAAACTTGTTATCGACACGGCAAGAGAGACTGTGCAGCGGTTCAAAGAGTACTGGGCGATGGAAAAAAACAACCTTCCACTTGCCTCGAAGGTATTGGAGATGATCGATGCGCATGCACCGACAATACCGCTCTATAAGGAAATGGCTTAGCAACCATAGTGGCAAACGCTTCAGGTCTGTTTTTGCGCCCAAGTAACCGGTAACGACGCCGGTAACGACGCACCGTTACCGGTTACCTTATCATATGCATTTTTATGACAACTGCTATCACAACAGCCGCAGTGTCGACCACCACAGCATCAAAGACTATCGAAAGCCAGCCATGTCTGAAAAATATCGCTATCTGCCACGCTATGTCACGATCCAAGACCCAAGCACAGAGGCTGGCGCTTCACTGACAAGGCTTCTAGAGACCGCAACCGCAGCGTCTTTGCGCAGTGTGATCAAGGACCTCACCGAAGAAACGCCACACCTCGAACGCCTGTGCATCACGTTATTGCTGGCGCACAACAAAACCTCAGACGAGAACAGCATGAAAGCTGCCACAAACCAAGCGTGGGCTTTGTGGTTCAGCATCGAGGATACATTGGTTGAACTGGAAACCTTTGCCGGGCCAGATGAAGAATATGAGAAGGTAGCGTACGTATTAGAGCAGCTTGCCCAGGTCGTCTCTGACGGGCGCGCCAGCGCCGATTGCAGGCAAGAGATCCAGTCAATGGCATTGAAGTACCTGGCCAGTGACAACGCCAGTGTTGATGAACTTTTTGATGTCGCAAAAGCCTGCTGCCACACCGACGAGGAATTTAGACAGCTTGCTGAAACGTTCGAAGCCACTGAGCGGAAATGGTCATTTGGCTCGTGTACTTACAAAGAACAGGCCATGCAGATTTATCGTCAGATCGGTGATCGCGACCGATACCTGGCATTGCGCCTTGAGCACCTAGACAACGACCGCGACTTTTTAGAGCTTGCCACGTTTTACGCCGAGGCCGGTGAAATGGACAAAGCCGTCCTGACAGCCGAACAAGGGCTGGCACAGACGCTAACCCACCGGTGGGGTAATGCCACGGGGCTTAGAACCTTTCTGGCCGATTACGCCCTTTCTATGGGTGATCGCGAGCGCTACATGGCACTGCAGTTTGCCAATACAACCGAGCGGCTAACGCTTGAGCATTACAAGCACTTTGAGCAGTTGTGTACACCCGACGAATGGCATGCCTTTGAACCACGCTTGCTGTCGTGTCTTGAGACCGCCTGGACCGATGCAAAAGTCAGCATCTGGCTTGATCGAAAGCAGTTTGACAAAGCTCTTGCGGCACTGTTGGAAGACGGCCCGTGTTTTGATGCGGGGCCTGACAGTCAATTGCGGCGCAGTGCACGGGTACTCGAGAGCCAATACCCGACAGAGCTGTTGAACCACTACCTGCGCAAACTGGGACTGATCGAAGCGGGTTCGCGCCGTCGCTACGCTGAGCAAGCGCACTACGTCGCTGATATCAAACGGGTGATGCTCGATCACCTGGTTGACGAACCTGCATGGGTGAGCTTCAGTGCCAGGCTCAAGACCGAAAGCAAACGTCTGCCGGCTTTCCGGGATGAGCTAAAAAAGGTACTGCCAGATGCTATTGCTGGGATCCGTGAATAAGGCTGCAAGCATAACTGCATGGCTTTTTTAAAATAGAGGCGAGCAGGTTGCGTGGATATGAGGAAATAGGGAGAACAGCGACCACGTCCCTCCCCGACCGGTGTCGACGTGCCGTCGGCACCGGAACCCAGCAGTATTGCGGCTTAAGCCTTGCGCTTCATCGGTGCAATCACTGGGCTGAGTGTTTTCGCTACTGATGCTGTCAATAATGCCGCGGCGTTGGCGACACTATATCAACCCTAATAACGCTAACCACTTTTGGATACTGAGCCAACAATGAGTCTAGCGCCGACCATCGCTCCACCCCCTCATTACGTAACGAACCCACATAGCCATGCGGAACGACTTCTTGGGCTTGGACGATACCCGTCATGACTGGTGTGGTTGGTGTGACTGGCGTGAACTCTAACGCGGCCGCCAAGGCATCAAATTAGAAGTGAAGGCATCAAAATCAATTCAAGAGATCTTCACAAGGCTTGGTGAATACTTGGCTCATAGACTTGGTTCACGTGCTTGGCTTAAATATTTGGCGCATGTACTTAGCTCACATGTTTGGCGACAGCTGCTGATCAATCAAATGGTGCGGCCGCAGACACGGCGTGGTTAAAAAATCCATTTAGAAATGAACCCGGGGCAATTCACCCGGATAAAAAATTAAGACAGCTGACAGTTGAGCATCAGAGGTAGCTCAGCGGAACAGCCCATAAGTCTTTTCCAAAAGGCAGGGCCTCACGCCCGTTGTAAAGCACGATGCCGCTAACAAAGGCCTCGCCACAGTGTTCGCGAAACCGACGGATACCCTTGAAATCAGCGGCGGTGACTGTAGCCGCTGCTTTTACTTCGATGGCCAAGATCGCTCGCAGGGGCGATTCCACCACAAAATCGACTTCGACTTGATCTTTGTCGCGATAATGTGACAAGAACCATTGCTTTGACGTCAAGCTAAGGGTCTTGAGGAGTTCGCCATGCACCCAACTCTCAAGGATTGCACCGAATCTTGTTCGATCAACCCCAAGTAATTCGGGACTCACACGTGCTAAAGCCGCGTGAAGACCGGCATCCATGAAATGAATCTTTGGCGTCTTGATCAAACGAACCAATTCATTGCGTCGCCAAGCGGGCAGACGGCGCACCAAGAACAACTTCTCCAAGATGCCAATGTACTTCTCAACGGTGTGAGCATTAAGCCCAATTTGACCGCCTATCTGGGTCAAGTTAAGCATCTGTCCAGACAGCATGGCGAGAATCACCATCAACTGCGGAATACGGGTCGCATCGTTTATGCGTGCGACATCCTGAATGTCACGCTCTATTAACGTGGTTAGATAAGACTGTGCCCAGGCCTGCCGCCGGCGCATGCTCGTGCGGCTTCGCATTTCCGGATAACCACCAGTCAGAACATGCTCGATTATGGAGTCACCAATGACCAGTTGTGCTGCAATATCGCGATCATGCCAACGCTGGGTCAACGCTCGCTCAAGAAAATCCGGTGAATGCCCCGCTATTTCAGCGTTTGATAATGGCAAAAGCGTATGCACCTCCACTCGGCCAGCGAGACTGTCAGAGATCATCGGCAAACTCATGATGTTGGCCGAGCCCGTCAAAAGAAAACGACCCGGTCGACGATCGCTGTCAATTGACAGCTTGATGGCTGACAGCAGGCCTGGGGCATGTTGGATTTCGTCAATCACCGCACAATCAATACGATTGACGAAACCAACAGGATCGTTTTGTGCGGCGGCAAGTTGAGTGGCATCGTCCAGTGATATGTAGGGGAACTTGGGTGCACACTGCTGGGCAAGCGTCGTCTTACCAGACTGCCGAGGGCCGTTTATGAGTACCGCAGGCGTGTCTGATAAAGCTTCTTTTAGCAAGGGTTGCAGATGACGGGCAAAAAGATCAGCGTTTTTGATTTGACTAAATTCCATGATCCCAACCCAAAGTAGCCGTTAGTCGAATAGACGAGAAAAGCCGGTGAAATTCTCGTCCAATCCGCATTATATCACCGTCCAATCCGCATTGTTACACCGTCCAATCCGCATTATTGGGTCGTCTGATCCACATTATTGTTTCGTCTGATCCGCACTAAAGTGTCGTCCAGCAAGCTGCCCCACGCGCGCAATCCGCGCACACACCTAGCGGCACAGATTACCAAGCTCGCAGCGAGCATCGTGAAGTTTGGTTGGATCCAACCCATACTGGTCGATGCCGAGGACAGGATCATCGCTGGCTATGTGAAATTCTTGCGCCTAACAACACGAACAACCACCACCTTCGCCAGCCACCAACCGCCAACACTTGTAGCAAAGAATGGCATGTTGACTGTAGGTAGCGGGTTCATTGACCGAAATGATGAAGCCAGTGATGGTCGAATTTCTGGCGCTAGCCGTCATGATGGTGGCTAATTTGACAGTGGTGTGTAAAATAGACGAGGAAAGCAGGTGAAATCCTCGTCCAATCAGCAATAGTCAGGTGCATCACCTGAATCTGGCTTGGCCTCTTTGAACATCGTGGTCGAGCCGATAGCCGTTAGCCGTTAGGCATCAAACGCCAATATGAAGGAATGCAGCCACACATCACAGTCCCGTCAGGACATTCCTTGCTTTCAGAAACCAACGAAGTTTATGCTTACGTATACACGAAATAAAACACGAAACAGGATAAAACGATGACTTCAGTTTCTGGAACTGACAGCGGTGAGCTCCCCGTGTAGATTTATTCGGCAATTGTGTATAGCAGTCCAAAACCAGTCATGAAGGCCACAAGCAGAGCCCTAGTTCGGGCTGACAGCGCCCCCTCCCCCCTTTGCCGCATCCTGAATTTGCAGGGTCTCTAGAGCGGCATTTTGTTTGTACGACGACTCGCTACCGTTTACCTTCATGGCGCGACCAGTGGTGCAAGACCGGGTGTACGATGGTGTTCAATCTCAATCATGACAAGCCCCTTTGGCATGCGCATGCACCATCGCAGCCCTAGAACCCGGCTTCTTTTTGGTGTCGCACAGCGAGGATAATGACGACCTCCTGAACAACGCGGTAGCGGGCCACATAGCCAGTGTCACCGAAGTCGATGATCCAGTCTCGGAACTCATCGTCCATGTCTTGTACCGGGCGGCCCATGCCCGGCTGTTGCTCCAGCACCCTAACCCCAAGACGGATAACCTTTACCGCACGCTTTGCAGCTTCAATCAAGGTTTTTAGGCGCCAGAAAGCGATAGACACGCTGCACATCCCGCAGAGCCTGGGGTGACCAGATCAGACGTGACATTCAGGCGGCTCGATGTCATGGCCTTGTTCGAGCTTAGACAGCCAGGCATCCGCCTCGTCGGCGTTCACATGTTGTCCGGTCGACCGAAAAGCTTCCCAAGCCTTGAGCGTGTCCTGCCGGAACGCCTCTCGCTTTTCTTCGCGCTCAACGTACTGCGTGATGGCTTCGCGCATCAGCCAGTGCGCCGTACGCTGGCGTGCGCCGGCCAAGTGCTTGATACGTTCCTTGATGTCTTCGTCGATCTTGATCGACACCGGGCGAACAACAGCACTTTCAGTCATGGCTATCTCACAAGAGTATTGCAAAGTAATACTCTACCATACCCGGAGGCGAAAGGCGCCCTACCAACAACCGGTGCGGCAATTCTCACGCAAGATGGGGAGCACGCATAAAGATAATCCGTTTCTTCCTCCTGTTGCTCATGCGGCTCTGCTGCTGACCAAACGAGGGGGGGGTTGGACCAGTTTGCCTTGGACTCGGTGTCGCAGTTTGCTCTGGGATACGCAGATTCGGTTTCCTGGCCAAGGTGATTACCGGGGCCAGATTTGTAGACGGCGTGCAAGTTACTGACGAGCCAAAACGGAAAGCCGCTTGATAGCCCTGCCAGACAGTAGATTTGACAATAGCTCTTTCTTACCGTACGGTAATTATTACCTAGACTCGACTTAATCGATGGCTTTTTATTACCGTTCGGTAATTTTCAATTGCATTATTAAGTGAATGGGTGTATTGTTACCGTACGGTAACAATATGGAGTTCAATCATGATCGATATCCTCAATAACCTGGATCAACCCGTCAAAATAAAAACAACAAAAGATTTGGGCGTTCTAGTGCGCGAATATCGTGCCTTTCAAAAAATGACACAGGCTGATATTTTAGGTCTAGCAAATACGGGGAATCGCTTTATTGTTGATTTGGAAAATGGCAAGCCTACAGTGCAATTCCAAAAAGTACTTGATGTTTTAGATACACTTGGTGTGGAAGTGCTCATTCAGAAAAAAGGTAGACTTTAATGAGCGTCACCAAAAGGCTGGATGTATACAAAGGTGCTGAATTAGTTGGCTTTTTGTATAACGATCATCCCATTAGATTTGTATATGGCGAAACTTGGCGTACTCAGCATTCAGAGTCTGTATCTCCTCATATCGACATATCTCATCCAGAACATTCAGGACAAAAAGTAGAAGCTTACTTTGAAAATCTGTTGCCAGAGGCTGGCATTCGTGACCTATTAAAAATGAAACATCAGGTCACTACAACGTTTGGTCTACTGGGTGCCATAGGGGGAGATACCGCGAGCGATTTAACGATATTACCAGAAGGAACTCAACCAAAACCAGCAGAATATCAGTCAATTACTTGGCAAGATGTAGCAGACGAGTTTCAACAACAGCAAGGCGTCATTCAAACAGCCCAAGTAAAAGATGGAATGAGAATATCGCTTGCTGGGGCACAAAGAAAAGTCAGTATATGTATAGACTTGTATGGCAACCCTACATTACCTCTAGGTCATTCGCCTTCTACTTATATTGTAAAGCCTGACATTAAAGGGTTGGAGGGTGTATGGGCTTCTGCAATCAATGAAACGTTTGTGATGGTGCTGGGTAGTAAGCTCGGCATGGGTGTAGCAGAAGCTTTTTATCAGCCTATTGCTAAAGCATGCGTCATCAAACGCTACGATAGGGTATTAGATAAAAGCGGACAAATAACAAGATTGCATCAATTAGACGTATGCCAAATTGATGGGAAAGCATCTACGATTAAGTATGAGGCTGATGGTGGCCCAACTTTACTTAGATGCAAAGAAATTTTAAACGAAATGGGTGTGGTTGCAGCAGATAAAAAACGATTTATTCAATGGATATTTTTCAACTTATTTGTGGGCAATAACGATAGTCACGCAAAAAACTTATCTATTTATTTCCCGCCTAAGCAAGGCGTAAAACTTACCCCATTTTACGACTTACTTTCAACATCTCTGTATCCTGGCTTATCAAGAAAATTTGCCCTCACAATTGGTGACGAAAATATAGCCTCAAAAATAACAAAGGTAGAAATAGTCAATATGTCAGAGATGTTAGGTTTCAAACCAAAGTATGTTTTAAAGGTTGCTGAGAAAGTAGCAAATGATTTGCTATTCAAGATCGATGACGTTGCAAATAAGATCAATCAGGTCGCAGCAGTGGGTACTGAAAAGACAATGGTTGAAAGGCTACACCAACACATTTCTAGTCAGACCAAAAGTTTCCAAAAGCGTCTCTTTGTTGATTAGTGGTTTTGGCTTGATTCAGATAAGCGATTTGCTTAGATTCACCCGAGCAGGTTGGTAGTGTTAACTCACTCATCACCTACCCCACCGGGGCTACCCCTGCTTTACGATCGCATCAACACGTTAGACATTGATTCTGCTCATAGCGATGATTAGCGTTTCTTCTTACACAACCCGGCTGAAATAGAAATTTGATCTAAAGACTATTTTAAACGTACGCATCCGACCCGTACCACCTTGTAGTAAATGATTTTTCAGCGTAATGAGCCGCCTGATGCCGTTCGAGCGTTTAAAGCTTAACGTCCCAGGGTAGCAGGCGGCTGAATACTCTAAACGACTCAGCGGCCAGATTCGATTATGGCTGCGTGCGTAGGGGGCGCTTTCCATCAACAAAAAACGACACAAAAAACGACTACAAAAAAGCAACGACTTACAGGCGCTGGGTTGGGCCACTGTTTTTGGTCACGCTAGGGCTGTTGCTTGACAGCTTGATTAAAACAAACGTAAAATAACCTAACAGTTGGGATATTATGAAGATATTTACATATAAAGGCTTGCCAGTGGCTGTATTCACTCGCAACGAGCATTGCCCTCCCCATGTACATGCTGGTTCAGCCGACTGGGAAGCACGCTTTGAGTTCAGTTTCTGGCACGATGGCGTTGCACTTTTAGATGTAGTTCCTGCAAAAAATAAGCCCTCAGTCACCATGCTAGAAGGTTTACGTCAAACACTGAAAAAGCCACAGCATCTGCGCCGGGCACGAACGTACTGGTGGCAAAGTTCTCAAGCTGTGTGTTTGATCAACCAACGGTGGGACACAAAGTCTCAAGAGGTAGTACCGCCAAAAGAGAAGCGACCCCGCACATTGCTCATTCAGACAGCAATCTTTGATGCACGGCGTTATAAGACTATTTTGCAATTAAGAGGGGTCAGCAGCCCGACGGAGATTCAATTATGACTCATAGAAAAGCATCTAGCCGTTTTGACGTGCCCGTTACGCAAGAGGGACTGGATCAAGCGATCGCGAACGGGAGCAAACGTGCGTCTGCTGGATTTCGTGCCACAGCAGTTCATTACGTGCCCGCGTATAGGGTCCTCTTGTTCAGCCTTTCTGATCGCAGTGCCGTCGCTTTGCCTGTCAGCAACTACCCTGAGATCTCGGCTTTAATTGACCAGGAACTGCATGCTTTGTCTTTGGGTTTTGGTGGCAGCGCTTTATGCTTAGACACACATGATCTGCACATGTCTCTTGCAGGCATGGTCGAGGCCAGCCAGCCCCTAATGGACCTGGCCGCCACTTTGGTTGCCAAAAATAATGGTAAGAAAAGTAGTGCTGCCAAGTCTGCTGCTGCACGAGAAAATGGCTGTAAAGGCGGAAGGCCCAAATCAGTTTTAGCGGCGTTGCCAGCGTAACCAGCGTAGCGGGACTGCGTATCCCAGAGCAAACTAGACACCGGCTCCAAATGCAAAACGCGTCACGCGCCTGACCATAACGTTAGTCATCATCCTCAATTGATATCGCATCTTTGGCTCCACCCTGTTCAAGGCGCTTGCGGGCCTTTACGAATTGCCTAGCTATCACCTTGGCATGTTCATCAGTAATACCCTGAGCTAACAGTTGGCGGATTCGCGAGGCCATTTCCTAGACATCGCCGTATTTCTAAACATCCTTTGGATCTACGTGCCCAAAAACGTTTGCACCTAAATCCGAGCTTGCTTGGTGCTTCCTGTCTGAAACCAATAACTCGAGCGCAGTCGAGTAGACTTGACGACAAACTGCTCCATGAGTTTTTGCACCAATGTGGCTTTCTTGCGTATGAGGGGCGAGCTCGCCACCAAGTGGTGTGGTGGTTAAAGAGGGCTTCGCGGACATGGGGAAATGGGGAGAACATTGACCACGTCCCTCCCCGACCGGTGTCGACGTGCCGTCGGCACCGGAACCCATCAGTCGTTCGGCTTATGCCTTGCGCTTCATCAGTGCAATCTTAGACAATGCACGACGATGATTGCCTTTTACGGGGCCAAATAAGCGTCAGGCCGGTGGCTTGCATTGAACCCGAATGAGCCAAAGTTAGCGTGTTGGTCATCAAAGCGCGTATTTGTCTTGCAGTTGGTATCCCCGGCGACGTTCGAATGCCTGATACTCCTTTGCAATCTCAGGATCGCTATACCCTGCGCAGACATCTGATTGCATGTCGATGCCGTCAAGACCAGGTAAGTGTGAAACGCACTGCATCCAGGTCTCGTGAGGGATCTTAGGCTCAATAAAAGGTTTCAGATATGCGTCCAAATAACCATCGTTTGGGGCTTGCATCTCGTTGGTGAGTGCCTCCAGATAGGACTTCTTGGTCGTGCGCATCAATTCACTGAGAGGTTGGCGCGAAAACAAAACTCGGCATGGACGAGTAACATTATTCGACCATTGCCATCAAAGAATGGATGACCGTATGCAAACATGCCCATGACGAATCCTGGGCGTTTGCTCATCTGCTTTTTGTCTTGGGCCAGAGACAAGCCCTCAAAGACCGCTCGCCGACAGTCGTGCGGGTGACAAAAATAAATATCCCCCTTTTTGATGGCGCTATCCGGCAATATTTCAGCGCGGTCCTTTCCTGCCCAAGGGTAGAGACCCTCGAACAAGATACGATGCACCTCAAGGAAGTCGGCGTACCCAATCCTCTTTTTGGTGGCAAGAAACGTTAATGCAGCTGGTAGCTGTGCGCGAAACATTTCGTGTTAAGCGATCTTGACGATCTCCAGATCTGTCTCTTTGTCGAAGTTGCGCAAGTACCCTTCGGTCGCAAAATCACCAAATGGATCAAACACGGGCCAGATTCCGATGATGTGTGATGACAAGCCGGGTCATGTCGCGGGCAGAAAGCTTACCTGCACGCGTCAATGCAACCAATAAGTCATCTATTTTGTCACTCTTGACATCATCGCCCACTAAGTTTGTGACAGCTTTGGCCCATAGGTCCGCATAAGTTGGGATAAACGTAATACCCACCCTCGCGCTTCGCCAGCTGACGCACATATGTGGCAGTGGGGTCGCTGGGCAATCGCAGGGCTCGCTTGTGGTCGCGCCAGCGGTTTTGAGTTCGCAGGTTTTCCATTTTGAGCATTGCCTGTTCAAGCAAGGCCTCTTTACCAACCTGATCTACCCTACCGGGCTTGGCATAGACACCGCGATCTAGTCGGACGATGAGACCCTCTTCGACCAAAGTTTTAATCGCTGCAGAAACCTGACTTGGGCCTCCAAAGCCATGAACATCCGAGCGCAACACCAGACCATCTCGTCGAGGGCGAAGGGATTGCATAATGCGTCGTTTGATATCCATGTGGTTCATTGCAATCCGAACAAAATTTTTTATCAATTCATATGGTTATATAAAATCTCATGCCGACATAGCCAAGCATTAGTTTCTGGCATCAGTTACTTTGAACGGCAGAGCTCGCTACCTCTTGATACCTCACGACACCTAGCCTCAAGATTCATCCGGTACTGCGCTGGCATGTCCTTAGCACGCTCTAGCTTTATTGCTGTCTTTGGGGTAATGCCCGGCTTCACATTCAAAATGGCGCCAATGTGCGTGGGGTCAGTCCAGTACTCTTTGCCAAATCGTGTTGCGTCATGTCAAGCATGACCAGCTCACACTCTAGGGCATCGCCGGGTGAAACCACGCCATTGTCTCAACCAGCTAGTACCTGTTAGCCAGTTGGCACTCGCTAACCAGTTGATCATCCACGGGGGTCCTGAACGTTTAAGATTTTTTATGAAAGCGACCAAATTCCAGTCTACGCAAGCCCTTTATTCCTGATGGAAAGCGGGCCATATTTGCACCCATCTGCAGTGCCCAACGCGTCGTAGAAGGAGTGAATTACCGGGAAAACGTAGGGCTCAAACTGCCATTTTGGCATCTTGAACCGCTCCTGGCTGTGACGCCATCGCAACCACCGCAACGACAACCCTTGTGATGCCACAAGCGGCTGGGTACCCCGTTGCGCCATTGACCGCTTGATGCCGATACCAATTGCTCGTGGAATTTAGACTGAGCAAACGTAGTTTATAGACTACATTTCTAAAATGACGGTTCTTAAGTAAGCAGAAACTTATCAGAAGTGGGAAACTCGGTTTCGAGATAAAAGAGCAAGAACCATCATCGCATCACGCTTGATGCGTCTAGCGGAGGGATTGCCGGGCGGTGTTGAGCCAGTGGGTGAAGGCGTCAGTGAATTAAGAATTCATTACGGGCCGGGCTATCGCGGATACTTTTTGGTTGCATTGCATTGCTTTGTGGCGGCGATAAACGCACCCAAGCGCGCGATATTACCGCTGCGAAGCCCCAACTGACACCCCAACCGCCGGCAGCGTTTTCTGCGCCGTCTTACAAACCATAAACAGTTACGGGTTTTCCCAGAGCCACCGCAGAGGCAATGCATGGAGGTTTGGGCCAAATCTGATGCTTAGTTCACCGTCGTAGAGCACCACGCCTGCCACAAAGCGGTCCCCGCAAGCTTGCTTGAATTTGTTTAAGCCCCTGAAGTCGGCAGCCGTGACCGTCGCTGAAGCTTTGACCTCGATGCCTGCGATCTCGTTGGCGCCTCGTTCAATCACGATGTCGACCTCCGCCCCGTCCTTATGCCTGAAATGGAAAAAATCATGGTGCTGATCGTGCCAGCTGGCCAGCCGGCGCAACTCCTGATACACAAATGTTTCGAGCAAGGGCCCAAGCTGAGTTCTGTTTTGATGAAGACCAGCACTCGTGTGCCCCAGCACGGCGCAAGCCAGCCCTGTGTCACCGACGTGCAGTTTAGGCGTTTTAATGAGCCGGCTTGTCTGGTTTGTGTGCCACGGTTGCAGGCGCTCCACCAAAAAAATATTCTCTAGCAGCGTGAGGTAGTCCCCAATGGTCGCCCTATTCAACTGAAATGTGGAGGCCAAATCGCTGAGGTTGAACAACTGCGCCGTTCGGGCCGCTGCCACCCGAATCAAGCCAGGCATGGCCTCAAGCGACCGTATATGGGAAATTTCTCGAATGTCGCGTTGTACCAACGTTGTGATGTAGTCCCGATACCAAGCGTCCCTTATTCTGCCCTCTGGTCGCTGCAAAGCGGGCGGGTAGCCGCCGCCAACCACCCGTGATGACAGTTCAGTCTTTAAACGCTCGACCTGCGTCATCGGAAAATCAGACGCAAATAATCGATCCAGAAAATCCGATGGGCGGCCAGCCAATTCGCACTGGGCGAAGGGATGCAAACGCAAGATAGCCATGCGACCGGCCAACGAGTCAGACAACTTTGGCACCAGCAAGACATTGGATGATCCTGTCAATAGAAACCGACCTGGTTTGCGATCTCGATCCACCGTCCTCTTGAGACTGGTAAACAGGCTTGGCACACGCTGCACTTCGTCAATGATCACCCGCTCGGGCAAATCATCAACAAATGCCATGGGATCTGTCTGCGCAGCGTCGCGAATCAAATCATTGTCAAAACTAAAATAGGCGTAACCAAATTTGTCGCCAAACATTTTGGCTAAGGTACTTTTGCCACACTGACGAGGACCGTGCAGCAGCACAACCGGGGAATAGGCAAGCGATTCGCGCAAGAAGGGTTCAGCAAACCGTTGGTTTAAAACAATCTCATTCATGGCTCATTCTCTACGTGTCTGGTTGCCACATTCGTTCATCTCGTCGCCGTTGCCAACTCAACCCGTGTGTGGGATTAAGCCTTGCTGGGTGCGCTTGCACCGCAAAAGTACAAGCGTGGAAAATCTGTTTCGACTGATTGATAGTTTAATACTCGACCAATTGATAACTTAGAACTCGACCAATTGTAGATATAATTCCAACTAATTGATAGTTTAATGTCAGCCAACTGATTCAGTTCAGTTCAACCAATTGCTATTTGTGAAATATTTTCCATACATAACAGATGGTTAACAAAACCGTGGATGTCATAACCCTAGCAGAACTAAACCTTGCTTTCGATGACCTATACAACCCACCTCGCCTCCTTGGTCGCCTCCTTGGTCGCCTCCGTGGCTCCCTCCTTGGTTTACCGTCAGGGCCTCAACTTAGCAACGCCCCCACAGGCTAACAAGCGGTATTCCCGCTCGGTATCCCCGCTCGGTACCCCCGCTCGGTACCCCCGCTCGGCGCCCCCGCTCCAAAACATTGATCGCGCCAACGACATCGGCGTGATTTTCGTAACCGCAATCGACGCACAAGAACTTTACTTGTCTTTGCCGATTGTCTTTTGATACGTGAGCACAGCCCGAGCAAGTGCGACTTGCGACTGGTATGATGTGGCGCCACGGCCAGCATCATGCCGACTGGATCTTCGTGCGCAGACAATAATGTCAGCTCATCGCCAAGGGTCAGGTACTTAAGCCCAGCCTCTGCCATATGACACACAAGAGTCGTTTTGCCTGCCTGGCATCGCTCAGCGCGCACGCCCAAGGCACAAGCCTTGGAACAGTAACGGTTGCAATGGTCGCAGCTGGAGCAGATCAGCGTCAGCGCGCAGCAGGCTTTACACATAAATTGTCGAGGAGAGTCCATGAGAATTTCCCATGGAGCGCTCGACAAGGACGTGCGCTTCGTGAAACGCTACTCATGTAACGGCCTGTCGCTCAGTCAGGTTCGGGGCGTGGCATCGTAAAGCGTCGAAACTTTGGGCGATGTCACGCCTGCTCCCCATAGGTGTGGCTATTTTGTGCCTTGCGGCACTTTTAGAGCTAGCTTGGCTCGCGAATCAGCGAATAAAACCCATCGGATAGATCACTGCCAAAGAAATCAGGGGCGTTTCACGCCTCGCTACGCTCGACGCTCAACGCCCCTGATTGAAAAAAAGGAACTATTTGAACAGGCTGAAATACTCAGAAACTAAAAACGCCGCCAAATAACAGCGGAAACTAACCATTGTTCACAGTCGGTGCCCGTGCATCCCACGCTAGATATTCGGAGCGGCGCAGCCGATAACGGGCGATGTTACCTTCGTGCAACTGCTGTAGCGCGTCAGTAAGCATTTTAATGAATGCATCGCGATCAATCTCATTGACCAAATCCCGCGCTAATTGGTTAACCACGTCAGGCTCTGACCGTAACTGCCCTTTGACCACCGATTGAACCGCTTCAATGAGCGCCTCACAGTATTTGATTTTTAGGGGATCGGGCGCGACCATGGTGGGCGTGATGGCCAAGTACCGTTGGCAAGAACGTTCGTACGCCCAAACAAACACGTCCCGTAACAAATCAACTTCGTTAAGTTCGTAAACACCCAAGTAGCCCTCGAGGTAGGCACGTTCAGGCACATCGATGAAAGACAAAGGACAAAGGTTGTTCTTGAAGAGCGAAATGTTGGCACCGATGCGCGAAACTCGCTTATTCATCTCTTCAAATGGCTGTAAATATGGCAGCTGCACCATCAAAAAAAAGGCCTGTTCAAACGGATCGGCAATGGCAGCTGCCTTGTTCATCAATTGCTCAAAGCAATCTTCAATGATTTGCGGAAAAGCTGTTGGATAAAAAACGGTACCTGAGATTTCCACAATCCGACGACGGAGCCGGCCACTGGCTAACGGGTCCCGCATCAAGTCTTGTGACAACACGGCATGGAGGTTCTTAAAGGTGAAAGCATCAAAGCCAACCTCATCAGCACCCTCAATCAGCATTTCAATGGCCGCTTTGTGGTTCAGGATCATCTGCGTTTCGATAGCATCCTTGCCTTGGGCTATCTGCCCGTGCTCGATGAGATTTTGAGTATCGAGCCGACTGTAGGTGTTACCTTCAAGCTTGGATGAGGCCCAAGACAAATCAACGAGCAAGCGGCTCAGGATGTAACGGGCGTAGGTGCCCGCCGGTCGTTCTAGTGCTGCTGTACGCCCCATTTCATGAAGTTGGCTGCGCAAAGACGCCGAAAGGTAAAACGTGTTGCCGGGCTGGTAGGCTTCTAAGAATTCACGCTGGTAACCCACAGGGCGGCGATGCATGAGGGGCAGTCGCACTTGTGCGCGAATACGCGCGCCCTCATGTGAAATAGGTAAGTCGCGTTCTGTCTCGGCCAGACCCGCAGAGACCGTGACAGAGACGTCTTTGAACCCAACAGCCTTACCTAGCAACGCCTTGTAGACCAAGGCGGTGCTTTCACCCTCAGAAATGAGACGTTTTGCTTGAACAAGCGCGTGCAATCGCCGCTGTAGCGTGCGACGGTTGAGCTTGACGTTTGCGTCGCGTGCCATCTCTGCCTCAATGTTAGAGATGGCAATACCGTTGGGGTAAGCGGCAACGATAGACTCAATCAGCAGCTGCTCTTCACTCGCTATGATTCTTAGCATGGGTTGGCCTTTTATTCGTTGAGTCGCCAGGAAATGATGTGCGGATGACGTTTAGATAACGCGCAAGAGCGATATTGCACGACAGCATTTGATCTTATTGTGTCGCGCAAACTGTCACGCGTTAAGTCAAAACTGTCGTGCAACTTGTCGAGAGAGCTGTCGTGCGAACGTGGCGCCTACACGGGCAGCGTCTGTGCCCTTAAAAAGAACCAGGCACGCCAAATAGCGCTGGCGAAACCCCTAACAACCCTAACAACCCTAACGACCCTAAGACTGCTTTGACTTTCATTTCATTTTTTTTGAAACGATATCTTGATTTTGATAAAAAGTATAAATAATATATGCTTTTAATCGTTTCAAAATATAAGACTATCATTCCATGGTGTTATCGGATCAAGACATACTGGATTTCATTGCGCGCAACCCTGGTTCAGGCCGTGCGGAGGTTCGGCGCGCTATTGCGCCAAAGGGTAGCGAGACGACCATTTGGCGCGCACTGAGCCGTCTGGTCAATGAAGGGCGGCTTGAGGTCTCAGGCAAGGCGCGCGCGACTGGCTACGCCATCGCCGGCTCGGGCATTGTGCGCGCCCATCTTGCGACGCCTTACAACCGACGCCAGCCAGTGATCTATCGCCCTGAATTCCTCGACGCCTATGTGCCGAACAAGAGCTTTTACTTGTCGCCACTCGATCGAGCGCGTCTGCATGAAGCCGGGCAACCGGTCGGTGTGTCAATCGAAGCAGGAACATACGCTCGGCGCATCTTGGAGCGACTGTTAGTCGATCTGTCTTGGGCTTCTTCTCGCATGGAGGGCAATACCTATGACATTTTGCAGACTGAGAAGCTGATTCGTTTTGGAGAAGAGGCTGCGGGCAAGGACCGCAAGGAAGCACTGATGATTCTCAATCACAAGGAGGCCATCGAGTTCATCGTCAATAGCCTCGATGAGATCACGCTGCGTCGAGTCGATTTGTTCGCCATTCATTCGCTGCTCTCGGACGGTCTGCTCGTTGACCCCGGCATGGCGGGGCGCTTGCGGGCAAACGCTGTTGGTATCTCGCATTCAAGTTACAGGCCGCTGGATGACGCCGTCGCGATTGATGAAGAGTTTGATGTCCTGCTTGGCAAAGCGGTGGAAATCGCTGATCCGTTCGAACAGTCCTTTTTCCTGCTGGTTCATATTCCTTATTTGCAAGCCTTCGTGGCTGTCAACAAGCGGACCTCGCGGGTTGCCTCAAACATCCCGCTCTTGAAGGCCGATCTAGCCCCAATGTCGTTTCTCACCATGGATGATGGCGACTACATTGACGGCCTGATCGGTGTCTATGAATTGAATAACGTCGCTTTGCTGCGCGATGTCTATGTCGATGCTTATTTGGCATCAGCCGACAAGTATCGATTTCTGCGCGCAGAGGTCGATACACCAGACAAGGCTGCGCTGGTCTATCGCGACTTTGTGCGCGAGGCCGTGCGTCGCTGTGTGCTGGTGTTTCACGGCGTGCGGCCTGATGATCTGATGACCATGGCTGCAAACGCCAACATCCCCCTAGAGGACCGCAAAACCGTGGTCGCTTATGTTGCTGCGCAGGTTCGCGGGCTGCACGAAGGCAACGTTATCCGCTACCGCCTGAGGCCCGAGGATCTGGACGAATTACAGCGGGCGCCCCTGTAATTCCGGTACGGTCAATGCCGGCAGAGTCAATGCCTTCCTAAAGCGCACAATTTCTGTTTGCGACCCATTCGTTGATCTGCTTAGCGAACATGATAAGGCTGCAGGTATATCTGGCTACCTTTGTAGGCTCCAGTCACGGATCATTTTGTCGGCCGTAAATGAACTCAATCAAGCATGCGCCAGCGCGTACTCCTTGGCCGTTGGCAGCGCGCGCGGTAGTGTTTTTGATCCGGGCAGGGTTGCTTCCCAGCCTAGACAGGCAAGCCAGATCGCGCGCGGGATGGACTTCTGTGCGGTACGGTAGTAACTAACCATACGACGACTGATCCCAAGTCTTATTCTGGATGCTCGCGGCCACTGATGGCCACGCCAAAAACTTCAGTATTCGATTGTTGCGGGGTGGTCGTTACCATCTGACGGCTTTTTACGATGTCTTGTCGGCGTGGCCAATCATCGGAAAGACTGCCAGCAAAATCCCTCGACAAAAAGTCAAACTTGCCATGTCTGTCAAAGGCAAGCACCGTTACTACAACTTAGACACCATTCGGCGCCATCATTTCGAGCAAATGGCCCAGCACTTTGGGATTGGCGCCAAGGGTGCCACACTCATCGACCAACTGATCAAACAAACCCCATCGGTGATTGAAACCGTGCACCAAGACCTGCCACAGGACTATCCGCACAAGCTGTTAGACGCCGTCTGTGAGAACCTGCTCGATGCCAGCACTCGGTTAAGTGAAAAACACTTCACATGACCGCTCAAAAAACCCACGCCTGGGTCACTTCACAATGGAGTGCATCGATTGCACGCGAATTAGCCATTAAATTGCTACCTCACTGTGAATCGCCCGATACCCTACCCCCGACACGCCTGTCCACTCAATCGCGAGCACGTGTATTCACTCGATCAATATCGCTCTCGCCACACATGGAAGACAACATTGAGTTAAAGGGTTGCTATCGGGGGTTGCTTTCTGGGGTTGCTTGGCAGCTTGATTTAACCAACGGTTCAGTGAGACGCATAGTCTCAAGCGGTGGTAAAGCCGAAAGAGAAATAACCCCACGCATTACGCATTTGGGCAGCAATCTTTGATGCACTGCGTTGTAAGAACAGATGGCCATTGAAAGGGGCCGGCAGCCCGAAGCAGACTCAACGCGTCAGCGACGCCAGTATCGGACGTGTCATCGGTGCACTGGCGATAATCGAAGCGCCCGCACCGATGATCCCACACTATAAGGAGCTGGCGATGCCATCGAGCGCCAGTACACCTGCTCCTCAATCGGCATGCTCGGCCTTGTGTGGTCTCGTGTGGTCTCGTGTGGTCTCGTGTGGTCTTGTGTGACCCTGCGTGGTCTTGTGTGGCCTTGTGTGCCAAGTGATGTCATCAGAAAGAAAAACCCCATGACAAAAAAGTGATGGGGTTCTTAAGCAATAAAGCAGAGGGCGGCCTAAGCCGCCCTCTGCTCAAACAATTAGAGACTATTAGTCAACCATTTGAATGTTGGTCGCGCTTGGGCCTTTTGCGCCCTGACCAATTTCAAAACTGACTTTTTGATTTTCTTGAAGTGTCTTGTAACCCTCAGCCTTGATTTCTGAGTAGTGCGCAAATAAATCTTTGCCACCACCATCAGGCATGATGAAACCATAACCCTTCTCTGAGTTAAACCACTTAACGACACCAGTAGCCATTTCGATACTTCCTTGAAAGATAAGTCAGAAATTAAAACCACGATTGCAGACAATCAAGGCAGGAAAGGCAATACTGGTACCACGAAGGTCGACAGTCATACAAAACAATCACACCACTTGATAATACTGCCATTTCATATTATGGGGATAAAATCCCTCTGTCAAACAGTATTCGCTTTATCTTTAGTAAAGAAACGAAATCATGGCCCAAATATCCCTAAAAAATACCTTTAGCCCTGAGAAGCAAGCGTTTGCTTTGACGTTCACACGCAGCGGGATTCAATAAAACCGCCCTCGTTTTTAATGCCAGCCGCGTTGAACCCGCTTTGCCCACGCCTTTGTGGGCAACCGTACAAAAGACTCGAGGACCACCAAGTTCAGACAGGACAGTGATTACAATTGGGCGCATAAGAGGTGCTTATTAAGGAACCATTGATTTGTCTGAGCTCACCATCCCGTTATTTCCTCTCTCGCAGGCGTTGTTCCCAGATAGCATGATGCCTTTGCGTATCTTTGAGGTTCGTTATCTTCACATGATCAAGCGCTGCCAGCGCGACAAGACGCCCTTTGGCATCGTTGTCTTGCGCCAGGGCTCTGAAGTGCAAAAACCAGGAGAAAGTGAGTCTTTACATACCGTGGGCTGCTTGGCGCAGCTCACAGATGTGGCCGAAATACAGCCTGGCCTACTCTTTGTTCACTGCACGGGCACCCAACGGTTCCGAGTTTTGGCGAACGAACGCGGTGCTTATGGGTTATGGAATGCCCGCGTTGATTTGTTGCCTGCGGATATCGCCACCGATATCCCGCCAGACTTACAACCCATCGCCGATGAGCTGGGTTCACTGATTGCGGGGGCCCAAAGACAAGGCGTTGAAGCCCAACTGCCCATCACGCGTCCTTACCGACTTGACGAATGCGGCTGGGTCGCCAATCAATGGGCAACCCTACTAGACCTGGACAGCGAAGCAAAGTCCATGCTACTGACCGAAGAAGATCCACTGTCGCGCCTCACCCAAATCAAGCTTTTAATGAAGCAAAAATAAAAACGCCCCCGTTTAAACACCCCAGCAAGCCAATGCCCACCCCATGACCAAACAAGCCTCGACCCTTGATCAGTACCCTTTTGTTCACCACATGCAGACGCGCTGGATGGACAACGATGTGTACGGTCACGTCAACAATGTCATCTACTATTCGTTTTTCGACACAGCCGTTGCCGTGTTTCTCACCTCAAAAGCGGGGTTGGATTTCATCAATGGCACAGCCGTGGGGTTGGTCATTGAGACAAGCTGCACCTACTTTGGACCACTCGCCTTTCCAGACACGGTTCAAGTCGGTGTACGCGTGTCCAAACTCGGGCATTCAAGCGTGCGCTATGAGCTTGGGATTTTTAAAAACAACCAAACCATCGCCAGCGCGCAAGGCTACTTCGTGCACGTCTATGTGGATAAGAAGACACAACGCCCAACGGCCATACCCGAACAAGCTCGCAATGCCCTGGCAACGATTCTCGCGACAGACTGAGTCCGAAGATGGGGCCTCAGAGCCCTGTGTTACCGCCCTTCAAGTGGCGCCACGGGGCACCATCAAGCCAGCCCACTGTCAGCGTAGCTGACTTCGATGATGTCCAGTGTCTGCATGCCGGTGGGGCTTTCCAATGTGACGGTATCACCTTCGCGAGACTTCAAAAGAGCACGCGCCACGGGTGAAATCCAACTGATATGACCGTTCAAGGGATCGACTTCGTCAACGCCTACGATCTTAATTCGCACCGTTTGTCCTGTCTGATTGATGTACTGCACTGTCGCCCCAAAAAACACTTGCTCTTGACCGGCTTGATCTGCAGGATCAACCACATGGGCGACTTCCAACCGTTTGGTTAAAAACCGCATGCGCCGATCGATTTCTCGTAAGCGTTTTTTGCCGTAAATGTAATCGCCGTTTTCTGATCGGTCACCGTTCGAAGCCGCCCAAGAAACGATTTGAACCACCGACGGTCGCTCGACTTTGATCAACTGCGCCAGTTCCGTGCGCATGCTCTCATAGCCTTGGCGAGTCAGGTAGTTTTTCTCTGTGCTCATGCCAAACGAGCCGCTATCGCAGGGGCATGCCAAACAGGGGTCAGGTCTTGACGCAAAGAAGGCACCTCACCAAGGTCACAACGGCTTTCCTTGGGACCATGAAAATCTGAGCCACACGAAGCCAAAAAACCGTGGTGTTTGGCCACATCACCATAGGTTTGAAACTGCCCAGGGTTGTGACTGCCCGTGTTCACTTCAATGGCCTGGCCACCGAGATCCTTAAAGGCCGCAAACAGCCCCTCAAACTGCAACTCGGTGTACTGATAGCGACCCGGATGCGCAATCACCGCAACACCACTGGCGGCATGAATCCAACCCAGCGCCTCTTCTAAGGTTGGCCACACGGTTGGCACATAGGCGGCGCCATCGTCTTTGAGATACTGATCAAACACCGCTTGCATGTGACTGAATTGACCCGTCTGAACCAAATAACGCGCAAAGTGTGTGCGACTGATTAAGCCCGGGTTGCCGGCCACACGCAGCGCGCCCTCATAGGTGCCCGGATAGCCCAAGTCGCTAAACCGCTGGCCCATGCCTTGGGCCCGTTCAATTCGCTGCTGCCGAATTGAGGCCAAACCATCAAGCAGCGCAGGATGAGCATCATCGATGCCAAGCCCAACCACATGCAGTGTGCGCCCTGCCCAAGTCACCGATATTTCAACCCCCGCCAAAAACGGCAAGTTAAGCGACTCGGCGACTTGGCGGGCCACCGCCACACCAGCGACCTCATCATGATCGGTCAAAGCCCAGAGTTCAACGCCGTTCGCACTCGCCCGACGAGCCACATCCGCCGGCTCAAGCACACCATCTGAAATGGTTGAATGACAATGCAGATCAGCGCGCGGCATAGAGGGCATTTTTTTTGATTCAGTGGGCATCGATAAACCCAACCACCGTTTGGATTTGATCTTCAACCAATAAACTCGGTGCATGACCCACGCCCGCAAAGTCAACTGAACGCGCCTGCGGGTTGGCCTGCAACATCGATTTCACGGTTGCTTCAGAGAGCAAGTCAGATTGCGCGCCATGCAAAATCAATGTCGGCGCATTCACACACGCATAAGCGCCCCATAGCATTTGCTCGCCTTGCGTCATGAGGTCTTGACTGACCGAGGCAAAAGCCATCGCAATGCCTGGATCGTAGTGTTTGACCCAGCGACCCTCTCGCGGCACAAAATAATGACGCGTGAGACTCGCCCATTGCTCCTCTGAGTGCGGCCCAAATGAGGCAGCCGTCTGTTTCATGTATTGAACTGAGGCATCAAAGCTCTCAAACTGCAAATCTTCAGCTAAGTACTGTCCAATACGCGCCAGTGAAACAGGCTCAACTCGGGGACCCACATCGTTGAGCACCAACCGCGAAATCGACACCACCGGATCTGCAATGCTTGCGCTCAAGCGTGCCGGTGGCGTTGCCCTGAGTCGCAGATTGGATTGCGCCACCAAGGCGGCGTAGCTCAAAGCAATCAAGCCACCCATCGAGGTGCCCACCCAGTGCAGGGTTTTGGGTTGTAAGCGTGCGACCAAAGACACCATATCAGCGGTGTACTGCGGCACGGCATACCCCAAGGGTTGCGGCAACCAATCCGATAGCCCGCGGCCCACAACATCTGGACAAACCACCCGAAAGCGCTTGGCGAGTCGCGAAGCCAAGGCATCGAAGTCACGCCCCGTGCGGGTCAAGCCATGAACGCAAAGCACCACATCGTCGTTCTCTGGGTCACCCCACTCGTAGTACGCCATGCGGTGCAAACCGGTCGGATTCACACAAGCCATTGAATTCACGCGCACAGCAGTCATGGGAAAACCCCCTGATTTAAAACATCATTCTAGGGCATCTACCCCCAAAGGGGGGCGCTGACCGTGCCAGTAACGTCGTCTTTGCGTGGCCACCGATCGCACCTGAAGTGACTCGGCAATGGAATCGAATTGCATCGCACCGTGCTCTGCCGAAACCCAGGTTTGAGTGCCCAATGCATGCCAACGATTGATGACCGATTGATGGGGATGACCAAAGCGATTGTGGTGACCCGCTTGCGCGACGGCATGTTTGGCTTGGCTCCACACCAAAAACGGCTCACTCGAACCCGATCGTGAGCCATGATGCGGCATGCTGATGACATCAATCGCCGTCCACCCACGACTGGCCTGCGCGGCAATGATCTGACTCTCAGCCACCGCATCAATGTCCCCCGTGAGAAGCGCGGAATGCCAACGACCGGTGACCCGCAAAACGCAACCACAGCGGTTTCGTAATGCCCCTGTCAAGGACTGTCGGGCGCAATCGTCTTGTGGATAAAGAAACTCAAACCGAACCCCATCCTCAGTCCAGGCCTGATCGCTGCGACAAGGTGTCGCTTGTGGCACACCTGAACCAATCAACGCTGACACTGAGCGTTGCGCTTGCAGTGTTTCTAAGCCGCCCACGTGATCACTGTCAGGGTGAGAGATCACCACCCGATCCAAGACAGTAATCCCTCGGGCCTTTAACTCAGGCAACACCACGCGCTGCACGGCATCAACCGCACCAAACCGCCAACCCGTGTCAAACAACAGGGTCTTGGTATTGGTTTGCAGCAAAGCCGAACCACCCTGCCCGACATCAAACACAGTCAACTGCCAACCACCCACGGGTGGTGCTGACGGTCGATACAGCAAACCGACAAGCATGACCCCGTAGCCTAAACATCGCCAACGCGTGGGCGGTAAGCTGACCGCTGCCATCACCCCGAGCAGACCCAGAACCAACCAAATAAGCGGCATGGCACTGACCTCAGCCAGCCCCTCAAAACCCGCCAACCAACGCACCGGACGCAAAGACCAATAGAGGCTTTCGTGGGCCAACCAAGCCAAGGGCGATAGCCAAATATCGGGCAACGGCAATAGGCAAGCCGCTGACAGCACCAGCGCCAAAGGCGTTGCCACAAAAGTGATCCAAGGGATGGCCCATGCGTTGGCCGGCATGGACGCAAACGACACTTGATGAAACAAGTAGGCCAATATCGGTGTCGTGCCAATCGTCATGACCCACTGCAAGTGAGCGGCTGTCATCACAGCCTGACCCAAACGCCAGCAACGCGTTTGTGCGACTGAGCGCCATTGCGGGGCTTGCTCGGCAATCACAATCAACGTGGTGACGGCGGCAAACGACAACCAGAACCCAGTCGATAACACCGACCAAGGATCCAACACCGTCATGATCGCCGCAGCCCAAGCGACCGCTTGATAGCCGCTCAGCGGCAACCGGCCACTGAGGCCAATCGCCGCACAAACCAACATAAAAAATGTTCGCTGTGCTGGCACCCCCCAACCCGCCAAAAGACAATAAAAGAAAGCCACCACAACGGCTGACCAAACAAACACCAAGCGCGTTGGCCATGATTCGCTTAACTGCCGCGAACGCCATCTCAAACGCCGATACAAACCAACCATCAGACCGGCACCGAGCGCGGCGATTAGCGTCACGTGTGAACCACTGATCGAGACCAAATGGGTGATGCCAGTGGTGTTAAAAACTTTCCAATCGTCAGCTGACACCCCTCGTTGATCACCAATTGACAGGGCAACAATGACTGGGGCCTCAGGTTGGTCTTTGAGAAGCCGCAACAGGCGTGCGCGAATGTGGCTGCGAATGCGCACCACCCACAACCTTGGATCCCAAACACTCGTATCGTCTAAACGCGTCGGCTTGCCGCGAACAGTGGCCGTGGCAAGCACGCCCTTTTCAAATAACCAACCCGCCGTGTCGAATCCGTGGGCATTCATTCGCCCGTGTGGCGACCTAAAACGCAAGGCCATGCGCCAACGCTGGCCTGGCTCTAAAGCGTTGACACATCCACCGGTGCAAGCACCCGGCCAGTCCACCAAAACCCGCTCTGGCCAGCGCGCTGGATTTGCGTCAATCTGTGCGATAAACCGCACACCACCATCGACTTGTTCGGGTAATGTCGTCAACGACACCGTCACGCGCGTGACTTTATTGTCCTCATCGGGATGCAACGATTGCGCAAGCCTCACGTCGGCACGCCAACTTGCCCAAAGAATGGCCAATAAAAGCACTACCAGCGCAAGCGCCATGGGTCTGAAGGCAGACAAGCCTCGCGCCAATCCCACACCAAAAGCCGTTAGGCAAAGCAAAAGTATCAAGACAGCGATTGCCAAACGCCAAGCACCGCTTGGTAGTTCAGGCAAGCGTTGGACGACGATCACGCCGCCGACCCAAACCAACGGGTACAAGGTATTTCGCATCGCGACTCGCTATCAAAACAGATCCGTGAAAAGGTCTGCAAGACTGCCTGCGAACGGTTAGCGATTCAATTCGTATGTACCGTAGGACACAAAAATGGATTAAACCGAGGGGCTGGGCCAAATCGTGGCCAATTTGGGTATCCGACTGAGCGCAGCCTGAGCGGTTTGATCAATAACGGTCTTAACCGACACCCCTCGCAACTGCGCAAGACTTGCTGCGATCTGAGCCACTTCAGCCGGTTCATTGCGCTGCCCTTTGGTGAGCCATGACGGTCCGATATCGGGCGCATCGGTTTCAAGAACCAAGTCCCTCAGTGGCAGTTGCGTTGCCAAGCGCCTGATTTGTTGCGCGCGGGTGAACGTCAAGGCGCCACCCATGCCAAGGGCAAACCCCACGCCTATGAATTGCTCAGCTTGCTGAAAACTGCCATTGAAAGCATGCGCCAAACCACCCATGCGTGGCATGCGGCGCAACCATTTAAGTAACTCATCTTGCGAGCGACGCACGTGCAATAAAACAGGCAAGTCAAATGCCCGTGCCAAGGCCAACTGCTCACGATAGAAGTGAATCTGCTCTTCGCGGGCGACACCCTCGCGAATAGATTCAACAAAAAAATCCAAGCCGATTTCACCCACCGCGACCAAGCGCGGATCGTCTCGATGTTGCTCTAAAAACTCAGCCAATGCGGTTATATCTGAGCGCTGAGAACGCGCCACAAAAAGTGGGTGAATGCCAACCGCATAGGCCCCCATTGGCATGGCGTGAGCCATGTCACGCACCACAGCAAAATTAGACCGGTGAACAGCAGGAATCAGCAAACCACAAAGACCCGCGGCTTGCGCACGCGCAATCACCCCATCGCGGTCTGAGTCAAACTCACCCGCATCCAAATGGCAGTGGGTGTCAAATAATGGGGCCATTATCAATGGCCCCATTAGCGCCCTAGATGGGTTTGTTGGGTGCTGTCGTTTGGCACTTGATCGGCTGAAAGCGGCGCCAAGTGGCCATCGACCATGGTGAGCTGTCGGTCGGCTTTGCTTGCGAGCGCTAGGTCATGGGTCACCAAAACCAAAGCCGTGCCAAACTGATCGCGAACATTGGCGATCAATTCGAACACCTGTTGTGCGGTTTCGCGATCAAGGTTGCCCGTTGGCTCATCGGCCAACACACAGATCGGTTTGGTCACCAACGCCCGAGCCAAGGCCACCCGTTGGCGTTCACCGCCTGAGAGCTGCCCCGGAAAATGTGAGGCGCGAGACTCAAGGCCCATGGCTTGCAATAGCGGTTCGGCTTGTGCACGGGCCACCGCCAACGACAGTCCACGCACAATCAAAGGCATCGCCACGTTATCGAGCGCGTCAAACTCACCCAACAAGTGGTGAAACTGGTAGACAAACCCCAAGTTTTTGTTGCGCAGTTCACTGCGGGCCGTTTCACCGAGTGAAGAAACCGCCACCCCTTGGATAAAGATTTCACCGGCATTGGGCCGATCAAGCAACCCCAAGCAATGCAATAAAGTGCTCTTGCCCGAGCCAGACGAACCAATGATGGCCACCGTCTCGGCGCGTGCGACATGCAAGTCGACATTTTTTAAAACGTCCACGAGACGGTCACCATCATTGAAATGGCGACAAAGGCCTTGAACTTTCAGTACGCTTTCAGTCATGTCGTAACACCTGTGCAGGCTCAAGCCTTGACGCACGCCAACTCGGATAGAGCGTGGCAAGCAGTGACATCACCAAAGACGTCACGGCAATTAGCACCATGTCAGTGAGCTGAGGGTCGGTTGGCAAACTCGAAATGAAGTAAATCTCTTGAGCCAAAAACTGCAGCCCGAGCAATCTTTCAATAGCAGGCACCAGCACATCCACGTTGTA
>Ga0209390_10001739_pt1 | contig 40716 bp, 17 predicted proteins | sample BON01_FD_187212 | JGI IMG/M metagenome (GOLD analysis project Ga0209390, IMG submission 187212) | Freshwater microbial communities from Lake Bonney liftoff mats and glacier meltwater in Antarctica - BON-01 (SPAdes) (version 2) | ecosystem: Environmental > Aquatic > Freshwater > Ice > Glacier...
GGGGGGGGGGGGGGGGGGGGGGGGGGAGGATTCGTGAGCACGAAGGACGGCGACGGATGCCGGGCGATCGTATACCAGATCCGGTCGAGACGCGGCGGAAGAGAGAGAGCAAACGAGAAGAAGAGAAAACGCTGCGCGGCGTGGCCGTGCCTTGCGCCCGACAGAAAAAGAGAGAGACGCGCCCGCTCGAGACGAAACCCGAAAACAGGAAACAGAAAACAAAAAAGGAAAAAAAACTCACTTCCCCTCGTAGTCGGGCACGGCCGCCGTGAACCGCCCGTTGAGGTCGACGGGGCAAGGGATGCCCTCGCCCTTGGCCACCACCCCGTGCGCCAGGCACACGCGGTAGTCGTCCTCCCCGAACGCGGGCGCCTGGTGCACCACCCCTGTTCCGCTGTCGGCTGTCACGTAGGCGTCGCAAAGGACAGAGAAGGCGCGCGGGTGGCTCTCGGCGTCGGCGGCGTGGGCGGCCAGGTAAGGGAACAGGGGCTCGTAGCGCAGGCCGTCGAGGTCTTTTCCGGGGAAGCGGGAGAGGATCTCGAAGCCGGCGGCGGCGGGGGGCTTGGCGGGGGCGGGGGGCTTGTCCGGGGCGGCGGGGGGCTTGTCCGAGGAGGCGGCGGCGGCGGGGGCGGCGGCGGGGGCGGCGCCGGCGCCCTTTTTGCCGCCGCCGCCGCCTCCTCCGCCGCCAACCGGCGCCGCCGCCTTTTTCTTTTCGTGCGGCACGGCGCCCGGCAGCTGCGCCAGGCGCGCCTCGGCCACCACGTACACGCGCCCGTTAGCCGGGTCGCGCGCCTTGACGTACGTAAGCTCCGGGTGCACGCACAGGGCAAGGTTGCTCGGGAGGGTCCACGGCGTGGTGGTCCAGGCCACCAGGCTGGCGCCGTCGGCGTCGCCGATTAGCGGGAAGGAGACCTAGTTCGGCGGCGGCGTCGGCGTTTTTGTTTTTGTTTATGGAGGGATTGTTTTTCGGGTTTTGTTTGATTTTGGTTGGCTTGGTGCGCACTCGGCTGGCATTCTGGGGTTGTCGAGGTCGAGAGGTGGAGGGGGGAGCGACGGGGGCCACGCGCGCGCGAGGGGGGCCGAAAACGGGTCGCGGGTCTACAAAAAGCGCCGGCGGGCGGCGGGCGGGCGCGGCGGACCGACGAAAAAGAAAGGCTCGCGCAACAAGAGATGCCGCGGCAAGGGAGCGCGCGCGCGCGCGCCGTCCTCACCGACACGGCCGGGTCCTGCACGTCCTTGTAGTTGAGCCCCGCCTCGAAGTTGCTCAGCGGCGTGGCGCACGCCGTCGAGAACGGCATGACCTTGAATCCGCGGTAGACCAGCCCTTTTTCGTGCAGCTGCTTGAACACCCACCAAACGCTCTCCATGTAGGATGGGTCGAGCGTTTTGTAGCCGCCTTTAAAGTCGATCCAGCGGCCGAGGCGGCGCACCGTGCGCTCCCACTCGCCCGAGTAGCGCATGACGATGGCGCGGCACTCGTCGTTGTAGGCGGCGATGCCCATGGCCTGTGTCGTTTGGTTGGTGGGTGGGTCGGTCGGTTGAGAGGGGGGAAGCGGCGGGGGGGCGGGCGGAGGGGGGCGAGGGAGGGTGAGACTCACGGTCGGGGGCGAGGGGACATCGGAAGGAAGAAGGGTGCGCGAGCGCCTGCCCGCCGGTGTCTCGAGACGAGTCCCACACCCCCACGGCCGAAAGGGAGAACGAGAGGGAGAGACCGAACAACGCAAAGAGAGACGCCGACGACGCGCGCAAAAACGACAAGACGAAAAAAGCGAAGAAAAAAGAATCGAGAAAACGCACCAGCACGTCGTCGCGGCTCTTGATCCCGAGCTTCTTGTCGATCTCGTACTCGACGGGGAGGCCGTGGCAGTCCCACCCGAAGCGGCGGGAGACGTGGTGGCCGGTCACGGAGGCGTAGCGCGTGACGATGTCCTGTTTGTTTTGTTTTTGTTTTTTTGTTTTGTTTTTTTGTTTTTTTGAGAGAGTGAGCGGCCGGCGCGGATCGCAGTCGGGCGTCCAGCGTCGGCGACGGCGGCGACGCGCGCACGATCGATCAATCCCAAACAAGCAACCGACCCAAGCCTCACCTTGAGCGTCCCCGCGAGGATGTGCCCGTAGTGCGGCAGGCCCGTCGCAAAGGGCGGCCCGTCGTAAAACGTGTACTCGGGTTGGCCCTCGGTGCGGCGCAGCTGCTCGTTGAACGCGTCGATCTCGTCCCAGAACTCGAGCGTGCGCTCCTCGCTCTTTGGGAACGAAAAGTGCTTGCCCTCGGGGACGTCCTCCATGGTGGCTGCTTTTCCTATGGGTGTCGCGTCGCGCCGGAAAGAGGGGCGCGCGCGCGCAGAGAGAGAGCCGCAAAAAGGAGGGGAGGACGACGACGCGGGAAGACGCGCGCGACGCTCCCAGACGTTGCTATGTCTACGCCTCCGATCGATCGATCGCAGGGACCTAGAGCGTGACTGGGATCGAGAAGTATGAGCGAGACTAGGTTTGAGACGGCTGAAAGACAGTGAGCGCTGCTTTTTGCGGGCGGTCGAGCGTCTCTCCTCGTCGGCGGCGTCCCTCGTCCTTCCGACGGCCACGACACCAAAGGCGAGGCCTTCTCGCTCCCCACCCCTCCCACACACAACCACTTGACACATCCATCGTTCACACACGCACGCACCACGCGAATCCTGCTTGAACGCGCGCGACGGCACACCCCTCGGCTTCAGGGAGCGTCTCTCTTGCTTTCGCTTGGTGAGGCTCGCCGCCGATTCTCGCGCGTGGGCGCGCGTGTGTGGCTGCTGCACTCCCCTGGGCAGGTGTGGGCAAGGGGACTGAGAGAGGGAGACGGCGGCGTTTGACAGAGAGAGAGAGACACCTCCCCCCCGCTCCTCCTCATTTTCCTCCTGCCCCCCTCCTTCATCCTCGTCGACTGCCCTCCGCGGCGGACCGCGGCGATCGGCGATCGCGCGCGCAAACTCTGGTCACCACTCCCGGCGATCGCGGCGCGTGCCGAAAGCTTGGCGAACACTCTCTCTCACCATCACCACCACCACCCGTCCTCCCTCCCCTCCCGCGCCGCGCAAACCAACGCCAACACACACACAACAGCCAAAGCTGACATTGACATCAGCAACGCCCAGCCAGAGCAAGCGGCACAGCAGAAGCAGCAGCAGCAGCAGCAGAAGAAGAAGAAGATGCAGGCCCTGCGCGCGGCCCCCGCAGCCGGCGTCGCCGCGAGCGCGAGCACCAGCGGCCGCCTCGCCGCCCCGCCCGCCGCGCGCCGCCGCGCGCCCGCGCCCGCGCCCGCCCGCCCCCCGACGACCGCCGCGCGCGCCACCCAGGCCGAGCGCGCCCGCGAGGCCGCCGCCGACGGCGGCAAGACCGTCCTCGTCAAGACCGCCGCGCCCGGCGAGCAGATGCCGTTTCCCTGGGGCGAGAAGGACCCTTACCGCCTACCCGTCTCGATCGAGCGGATCAAGCGCCTGCTCCTCGGCAACGGCTGGGAGAAGCCTTGGGTCGACCAGATCGTCGACCGCGTCATGAAGGGCACGCTCAAGACCACCGAGGAGCGCGCAAAGGGCGTGGTCGACTACCTGGCCTCCGTCGGCCTGCGCCAGGACGAGATCTGCAACATGGCCTGCATCTCCGTAGTGCTGCTGGGTCTGAACCCAGAGACGCGGCTGGCGCCGATGGTCGCTTACCTGCAGCGCCGGGGGGTGTCGCGCGAGTGCGTCCCCGACCTCTTGCTGGCGCACCCGCGGGTGTTCGAGTACCGCGTCTCTGCCGACGAGTCTGCCGCGGCCGTGAGCAAGGGCGCCGCGCGCATCCAGGTGGACGCCGTGCCCGAGGCGGTGATGGCCGCCGCGCGCGGCGCGGGCGGCGGCGGCAAGCGCGGCGCGGCGCAAGCGGCGGCGGCGGCGGCGATGGCGACGGTGGCGGCGGGCGGGGGCGCGGGGGAGCGGCCGTCGATCGCGGTCAACTACTTCCGCGAGGGGGCGTCGTTCCTGGCGTCGCCCGTGTCGCCCGCGCCGCCGATGCCGTCGATGCCGACGATGGTGGCGGCGGCGGCGGCGGCGGCGGCGACGGCGGCGACGCCGTCGGCGTGAGCGTGTTTTTGGGGTCGCTCGTCGTTTGCCCAGCAGCGAGTTTTTGTGTTCCCTCCTTTTCTCTTATTTGGTGGGGTTGCTGATGTGTGTGTGGCAGAACGCTTCGACGCTCCCGGGCTCTCGCACCTTCTTCCGCCCCGCCCTTTACGTGTCAACATTTCCATCTTCGGCCCTTGGCGGCGCGCGCGCACCAGTGCCCTCCCCGCCCCGCCCCCGCGCGCCGCCGGACGGCGACGCACCGCGCCGCCCCTCGCCTTTTTGGTTCCCCCGCCCCCCTCTGCACGCCTCGCCCAACCGTCGGCCCCAATTGAAGCACCCCTAGCCTCTGCCAGTCGCCCTTTTTTGATAGTGCTTGTCTCTCTTCGTACGACGTGAACCGCGGAGTGGCGCGTGTTTAAAAAAAAAAGAGAGAGAAAAATCATCAATCCCCGCGTGCGCCGCGCGCCCCCAACCTGATCCGATGTCGGACAAGTCGTCCGACTGGAAGGTTTCGCTGGCGGATGCGCCGGCGCCCGCGCAGGAGGGGCAGCAGCAGCAGCCGTGGGCCAAGCTGCCGCAGCAGGACGGGGAGCTCGAGGCCGCAGCACTACCCCCCACCGCCCCCCCCTCCCCCTCCTCCAAGAAGCCACGCCGCAAGAAGAAGCTGCTCATCGCCGGCGGGGCGCTGCTCGCGTGCGCGGTGGTCGGCACGGCCGTGTTCCTGGGGGTCTACTTTGGAGGTGCGCAATCGGGCCGGATGGGCGCGCGCGCGCGCCGCGGAGAGAAAGAGAGGAGACGACTGCGCGGGGCTGCCGCGACGCGTCGCTGTCGTTTTCGTTTTGGGGCCCGCTGTCGCTTCTCTTGCCTCGCTCACGCCAAGCCCCCCCCCCCCCCCCCCCCCCAACCAACGAGCCATCAACACACACACAAACAAACAACCACACAGTCCCCGGCGTCGCGTCCCGCCTCAAGACCCACCCCCAGGTGCGCGTCAAGCTGCAGGGCGGCACCCTGCCGCAGGAGCTCGGCGGGCCGCGCTTGCCGCGGCGCACCGAGGCGGTCGCCGACGCGCTCTCGGCCAACGGCCGGCCCAACATCATCGTCATGATGACCGACGACCAGGGGTGGGACGACCTGGCCCTGCACCACAAGCGCATGGGCGCGGGCGAAACCAGTCCCCTGCGCACGCCCCACATGGACCGCTTTTTTAAGCGGGGCACCGAGCTCTCCTCCTTCTACGTGACCCCCATGTGCTCCTCCACCCGCGCGCAGCTGCTGACGGGGCGCGAGTACGCGCGCACGGGCGCCATGTGGATCAACAGCGGGTGGGACTACCTGCACGTGGACGAGACGACCATGGGCGAGGTGTTCGAGGACGCCGGGTACGCGACCAGCAGCTGGGGCAAGTGGCACAACGCCGCCTCGCCGCGCCTCGCGCCCTGGGACCGCGGCTTTCAGCACTCCGTGTATCCGCTCGACTACATCATGCTGGACGCGCCCTTCCGGGTCAACGGCGCGTGGAAGAACACCACGGGGTGGCAGGAGGAGGTGCTGATGGGCGAGTTTCTGGAGTACCTGGACGAGCGCGTGGCGGCGCAGCGGCGGGCGGCAAGAGCGGGCAGCGCCGGCGGCGGCAAGGGCGGCGGCGGCAAGGGCGGCGGCGGGGCGCAGCGGAGCGGCGGCGGCGCCGGCGTTGGCGGCGCCGGCGGCGACGGCAGCGGCCGGCGCCTTCAACAGGCCAACCGCGCCTCCGCCAAGCGCGCTTCCGCCAAGGGCACGGGCGAGGCCGACGCCCGCCCCTTCTTCGCCTACTACGCCCCCTACAGCATCCACGCGGGCCACCGGACGGTCGACCGCAACGGGCCGCGGTGGTCTCGCCCCGCGCCGCGGGCCTACCACGAAAAGTACTACGGCGTCCCGGGTCTCGCGCGCGACACGGCGCAGGTGTGGGGCATGCTCGAGTTCTTCGACCTGCAGTTTGGCAGGCTGCTGACGTGGCTGGACGCGCACCCGCAAGTGCGCGACAACACGTATCTCTTGGTGTTTGGCGACAACGGCCCCGCGCTCTTCGCGTCCGAGGCGACGACGCTCCGCAAGCCCGTGCGCATGCCCTCCGGCATGGCAGGGAGCAAGGGCGGGGTCGCCGAGGGCGGCACGCGCACCCTCTTTGCGGCCGTGGGCCCGGGCGTCCCCGCGGGCGCCGTCCGCAGCACGCCCCTCCGGGTGGACGACGTTTTACCCACGATCGCCGAGCTGGCGGGCGTGGACGCCGTCACCGCGCTGCCGATGACGGGGCGCTCGTTCGCGGCGGTCCTGCGCGCCGACCCCGACGCGGGCCCCGAGGCGGGGGCCACGGACGAGCAGCGGGATCGGGTCACTTTCTCACTCAAGAGCGGGTGCGTGCAGGGCGATTTCCTGCCCGAGCTCGACGGCGCGCGTCGGACGAAAAAGCCGCAGCCGCTGCTCGACTGGGCCTCCGGGCGCAACGGCTCGGGCTGGCAGCGGTGCATGGGCGCGCGCTGGCGGCAGTACAAGTGGCTGGGCGCGGGGGCCGACGGCGAGTCCGGGTCGGACGTCGGCGAGCTGTACCGCTTCGACCTCCCCGAGGGGTGGGCCGAGGCGCGCGGCGGGCTGGCCGGCGGCGTGCCCCCCTCCGGCGGCTCGCACCTCGAGACCGAGCGCACGCGCGTGACGGACGCCGAGCCGGACGTCGCGCGCAAGCTCCGGGACGCCGCGCGCCGGTGGTTCGAGGGCGTGGTCATGGACGAGCCGCACTCGTTCGAGCGCCCGACCCTCTTCATCGGCGATGCGGGCAACGCGAACTGGAACGCGCCGCTCGAGGCGGTCGCCGAGCGCCCGCGCGGCGGCGACGTGCGGATGGTGCCGATGGGCGTCGCCGGGTTCACGCGGGACGGCCAGCGCACGCGCACGCGCGCGCGCGTGACGCGCGCGGGCAACTACGTCGTGCGCGCGACGTACAAGGCCTCGAGGCCCGCGCGCGTGCGCGTGTCGGTTGGGGCGCCGGCCGACATCGACGCGGGCCGGGCGGCGAGCGTCGAGGCGACGCTGCTGGCTAACAACGGCGCGGGCGGGCGCGGAATCCAGACGCTCGGGTCGATCGAGCTGGGCGAGACGCCCATGGGCCAGAGGTGGGAGGTCGAGCTCAAGGTGCTGTCAGGGGCGACGGTCCAAGCAGGGGCAGGGGTGGGGGCGGCGGCGGGCGCGGGGGCCGGCGGCGCCGACGCGAGCGCGCCGCCGCCGCCGCCGCTGTTCGACCCGCTCACCAGCATCGTCTTCCGCCCGCCCGTGCAGGGCAAGGACGGCAGCATCGTCAACGAGATAGACCCGCGCTCGATCGAGATGATGCTCGAGCAGGAGCTCGGGGGCATGCGGCGCGGGGACCAGCAGATGACGGGCGGGGCGGCGGGGGCGTCGCTCGAGGCGCCCGGGCCGGGAGAGAGGCGGCGGTAGGGTTGGCGCGGCGCCCCTTTCTTTTTTTTGCTCTCGCGCCTCGCGTTTCGGATTCGTGTGTTTCTGGCGGGTTCCCTTTTTTCTCGATCTCCCTTTCATCATCCCCTTGCCCGCGCCCGCGTCCCATCGCCACACGTTACAAATGATGGGCGCGGCAGCCGCACGCGCCAACCCACCACGTCGCGTCTTGCGAGGACGCCGAGTTCCTGCAGGCCGCGGCGTCAGACTTCCCCCCTCCCTCCTCCGCCCCTGAAACCGCACACGCACACGGCTCCTCCCCCCTGGACCCCTTTCCCTCGCGTGCGCGTGATCCTCCTTGCCTACCCCGACACCGTGTCCCTGACAACACAACCCCCTCGGCACCCTCAAGTACCATACACACGTAGAAATCGCTCTCTTTTTTTTCTTTCCGCAGGGACGAGGCGAGCGGGCGCGCCGGTGAGGCGCCGGCAAGCGCGGGCGCGAGAGAGACACTTTGTTTCTCCCCTCTTTCGCGCGCGCGCACTGATGCTTGGCGGCGGCCCGGCGCAGCCCCCCCTCTCCCTCTCTCTCGCTCTCCCTCTCTGTGCCCATACACAGCAACAAGTGCCCCATGTTTGAAAGCCCGCCCAAGAAAGATGTAAAGAACCCACAAAGAACTCTCTAAAACGGCGTTCGGGGCGCGACAGCACGCATTTGGGCCGCTGGCAGCCGCAAACGCGGACGTCGGTTGCGCGCGGTCGTCCTTGGAAGCGCGGCGGCGGCGCGCGCTACCAAGGGTTGATGGGGCGTCCGCCCTGCTGCACGGTCATCACCTGTACCTTGACACACTCGAACGCGAGTAGCAATCGTCCTTCTCGGTACGCCCGCCCTGACATTTGGGTGCACCCACTTCCTCTCGATGAATCGATAAAAAAAACAGAGCCACACAAAAAAAGACGCTTCCCCACAGTTTAATCGGAACGCCATGTCGGCGTCCTGGCTGACGCCCAAGCACATGGAGGACGCGACGCGCGTGCTCCGCGGCCTCGGTCTGGTGCTGTCGCAGGCGGCCGCCGCCAGGTGAGCGGGCGGTGAAACGTCGACAGGATTGCGTCCTTTCTCGGGTGACGGATGGATGACGGCGAAGAGAGAGAGAGGGGGGACGAAATCTTCCCGCGCCCGCCAACCCTGGACCGCGCAGCGCGCCGCCGATCCACGGACGTCGCGTAATGGTCGGGTCGGGACCAGCCGGACGATATTGGACGCGCGCGGCCCCGTCTCACGGGGTGTCGCCGATTGAACAAGAGAGTTGTTTGTGCGCGCCGCCGCCGAACGCCGAAGCCGAACGCCGCGAAAGCCACGAACGAAGCCCGACGCCAACCCGCGACGCCCGCCCGCCCCCCAAAAGCCAAAACACAAAACACAAAACACACAACACAAACACAGCCCCTTGGCCGGCCGCCTTGCGTCCGCCGACGTCGACCGCGCCCTCACCGCGGGCGCGGCCCTCCTGCGCGCCGCGGCCTCGACCCACCGCGACGCGACGGGCGCTCTGGCGCCCGTCCTGTCGGCCGCGGCCGCGTCGCTGTCGTCGTCGGCGGCGGCAGCGCGGACGGCGCCGCCCGCGCCCTCGCCGCTGCCGCCCTTTGCGGCGGCGGCCGGCAGCCCGGTCGCCTTTTACCTGTACCCGGAGACGTCGCGGCAGCTGTGGGCCTTTTCTCAGCTGCGGCAGCCGCAGCAGCAGCCGCAGCGCCCGCTGGCCGCCGCGGCGGCGCTGGCGTCGGCGGCGGCGGCGCGGGTCGAGTCGCTCGCGACGCAGGCGGCGCAGGCGGCGGCGGCGCCAGCGGCGGCGCCAGCGGCGGCGACGCCGGCGCCAGCGGCAGCGACGCCGGCGGCAGCGGCGGCGACGCCGGCGGCTGCGGCCGTGGCACCAGCCCCTAGCCCCCCTCCTGGCAGCGCCGCCGCGTCCCCGCGCCCCGGCGGCCTCGAGTGGCCCACGGCGCACGAGTCGCCCTTCACGATGGCTGAGCAAGACGACTTTGGAGGGGCGAGGCGCGCCGCCGGCGCGACAGCGGCCGGCGGCAAGCAGCTGCAGCCGCAGCCGTCGCCGGCGGCCGCAAAGCGCGAGCCTTGGCCGCCGCCGGCCGCCGCCGCCGCCGCTCCTGACGCCGCCGCCGACCCGCAGCAGCAGCAGCCACCGCCGCCGCCCGTCGCCGCCCCTCCGCCCCGGCGCGAGCTGCGCGAGCGCACCGTGCCCACCTCCTCCGTCGCCCGCGCCTGGGGCTTCGCGTCCCTGGGCGCCGCGCTCCTCGCCGGCAGCCTCCGCGACAAGGCCGCACGCGCGCTCGGCGGCGGAGGGAGAGCACGTGCCGCCGACGCCGCCGCCGACGCCGACGCCGACGCCGACGCAGACGCAGAGCAGCAGCAGGCCTCCGCAGGCGGCGGCGCGCCCGAGGTCGCCGCTTCCAAGCAGCAGCAGCCGCAGCGGCAGCAAGGGCAGCAGGCGCCGGACGCCCCCGCCCGCAAGCAGCAGGCCCCCGCGACCCCGGCGGCCCCCGCGTTCAACTTTGCCACCGCATTCGTCAGCGAGTCCAACGCCGAGCGGCTGGCGGCGGCGCTGTGCCGCATGCGCGGCGCGGCGCTCAAGCTCGGGCAGATGGTCTCGATCCAGGACGAAGCCCTGCTGCCGCCCACGCTCGCCAAGGCCCTGGAGCGCGTGCGCGCGGGCGCCGACGTCATGCCGCGCCGCCAGCTGGAGGCGCAGCTCGTGTCGCAGCTGGGCCCGCGGTGGCACGAGCAGGTGAGCGACTTCGACTGGCGGCCGTCGGCGGCCGCGTCCATCGGGCAGGTGCACCGCGCGGTGCTAAAAAAAGACGGCCGGCAGATCGCGATCAAAGTCCAGTACCCGGGCGTGGCGCGCTCGATCGAGTCCGACGTGGACAACCTGATGCGCCTGGTGCGGCTGACGGACGCCCTCCCGCGCGGTCTGTACGTGGACTCGGCGGTGCGCGTGGCCAAGCGCGAGCTGGCGCTCGAGTGCGACTACACGCACGAGGCGGCCGCGCAGGCGCGCTTCAAGCGGCTGGTCGAGCGCGACGCGCGCTTCCTGTCGCCGCCGCCGCTTATTGACTCGTCCTCGTCTTCGTTGTCGTTCTCTTCTCCGTCGTTCATCCGGGGCGGCTTCCACGTCCCCGGCGTGATCACGGAGCTGTGCGCGCCGCAGGTCCTCGCCACCGAGTGGGTGAGCGGCGTCGCCATCGACGCCGTTGCCTCTCTGCCACGCGACGAGCGCGACGACGTGGCCGCCCGCCTGCTGCGCCTGACCCTGCGCGAGCTCTTCTCGTGGCGCTTCATGCAGACCGACCCCAACTGGGGCAACTTCTTGTACGACCGCGACACGGGCACGCTCAACCTGATCGACTTTGGCGCCGCGCGCGCGTTCCCGCAGCCCTTCGTTGACACCTATCTGCAGATGGTGCGCGCGTGCGCCGACCGCGACCGCGCCGGCGTGCTGGCGCACTCGACCTCCCTCGGCTTCCTGACGGGCGACGAGGCGCCCGCCATGCTCGACGCGCACGTCGAGGCCGGATTCGTGGTGGGCGAGCCGTTCGCGGCGGGCGAGAGGGGAGAGGGGGCGGCAGAGGGCGGCGGCGGCGGTGGCGGTTCGGGCGCCGGCGGCCGCGGCCGGATGCACGATTTCGGCGCGCTGGCTGGGATGACCGCGCGCGTGGGCGAGCTCGGGTCGGTGATGCTAAAGCACCGGCTGCGCCCGCCGCCGGACGAGTCCTACTCGCTCCACCGCAAGCTGAGCGGGGCCTTTTTGGCGTGCATGAAGCTGAAAGCGCGCGTGCCGTGCCGGCAGATCTTCCTGGACGAATTTGACGCGCACGACTTTGGCCGGGCGGCGGCAGCGGAGGAGCTGGGCGAGGGGGACGGGGCGGCGGGCGAGGCCGCTGAGGGGCGCAAGGCGGCGGCGGCGTTTGGCTAGGCCCTGACCGTAAGGGTTCTCGTCTTCTCGGCGCGCGCGAGCATTTTCGTTCCGAACAAGAGCGAACGAGTTGTAAAACAGTCTCACGATTTTTGAGCGTTGTTGGTAGAGAGGGGGGAGCATCGTCGCGCGTGCGCAAACCCCCGCTGCCTGTTGTCACCTGCTGCCGGGCGCGCCCTTGGCCGGCGCCAGCGCAGAGCCGCACGAACGTTTGCCCTCCCCCACCCTCGAACGATCTCAAACTCCCAAACGACCAGACACCGCTTCTCGCCTCTCATCATCTCCACCTGAGAGAGAGATGCAAGCGTCGCTCGGCCGCAGCCGCGCGGGCGTCGCGGGCGCAGCAAGCACCGGCCCCTCCCCCTCCCCCTCGCCGCGCCCCCTCCTCCTCTGCTCGCCGCGCGACCTGACGTGGACGATGCAGCAGCGGTGCGCGCGCCTGGCGCACCAGCGGGGCATCCTCTCGGCCGCGCGCCTGGCGGTCGCTGCATCAACAGCGGGGGCCGCAAGCCGGGCGGCCGCGTCGGCGGCCGCGTCGTCGCCCTCGGCCGCCGCCGCCGCGCCCTCGTCGCCGTCGTCGTCGCCGTCGCCGTCGCTGCCTCCGCCCCAACACCAGCAGCAACCGCCGAGCGCCACGCTGGTCGACGCGGCCCAGCGCGCGCGCCTCGCCGCTTTCCTCGACCACCTCCTCGTGACCAACGAGACCATGAACCTCACGGCGGTGCGCGACCGGGACGAGGCGTGGACGCGGCACATCGAGGACTCGCTAGCCCTGCTGCCCGTGATTGAGCGCTGGGCGGCGCCGGGCGCGGCAGCGGCGGCGGCGGCGGCGGCGGTGGCGGGGGGAGCGGCGGCGGGGGGAGCTCCGGCGGCGGCGTGGGCGGCCGGCGGCGCGGGCAGCTTTGGCACGGCAGCAAAAGGGGCGAGAAGGGGCGACGCGAACCGGAGGAGGGGCAAGCAGCAGGCGTCGCCGTCGGCGTGGTTTGAAGAGGAGGAGGAGGAGGACGACGCAAGCGCGAGGACGAGCGACGGTGCCGACGACGCCGCGGCCAACAACGCCGCCGACGAAGACGCCGCCGCCGCGCCGCAAACGGCGGCGGCGGTGGCACTGGCGCCGGCCCCCGCCGCCCATCCCTCCCCGACCGCCCTCCCCTCCCTGCGCCTCATCGACGTCGGCACAGGGCCCGGCCTCCCCGGCATGGTCCTCGCCATCGCCCGCCCCGCCTGGCGCGTCACTTTGCTCGACTCTCTGCGCAAGCGCTGCGACTTCCTGCGCGCGGCGGCCGCCCGGCTCGGCCTCTCCAACGTCGACGTGGTGTGGGCGCGCGCCGAGGACGCCGGGCGCCTCCCCGCGCTCCGGGACGCGCATGACGTGGCCGTGGCGCGCGCCGTGGCCGAGTCGCGCGTCCTGGCGGAGCTGTGCCTGCCGTTCGTGCGGCCGGGCGGCGTCTTCGTCGCCGCAAAGGGCGCCGTCGTGGCGAGCGAGGTCGAGGCGGCCCGGGCTGCGATCGCGGCGCTGTCCGGGCGGCTGGCCGCCGTCGAGACGGTCGAGTCGTTCTACGCCGCCGCCGCCTCGGGGCCGCCGGCTGCTGCTGCTGCTGTCGTTTTGGGGGCGAAGGAGGGGGGGCGAAGAGGGGCGGCGGCGCCGCCCGCGGGCGAGCAGGACGGCGAGGGGGACGACGGCGAGGCAAGAGGGTCGGCGGCGGCGGCGCGAGGTGGGGAGGCGGCGGCCATGCGGCGGACGGCCATCGTCATCGCCAAGGTGGGCGCGACGCCCGCGGCCTACCCCCGCCCGCCCGGGACGCCGAGCAAGAAGCCGCTGTGATCGGTCGATCGTTTTGTTTTGCTTGGTTCTGTGTTTCACGGGGATGTTGATTGTTTATGTATGTGCTCTTCCCTCTCCAATAACTTGCGAACGACGGAAAGGCGAGACGAGCGCCGCCGCCGCTCTTGCGTCGGTCGGTCGGTCCGCCGTCTTGATCGAAACTTTCTCTAAAATCTAAGGGCAGGAAAATCTGCGCATCGCCTTCCTTTAGGCCGACGCCTCGACGACGGGCGCGGGCGCGTCGGCGGCCGCGACCGCGGCTGCAGGCACAGCAGCAGCAGCAGCAGCAGGCGCGGCCGCCGTGTCGCCGCCGCCGCCAGCGCCCGCCTCGGCCTCGTCCGCCGGGGCCGCCGCCGCCGCCGCCGCCGCCGCGCCCTCGCCACCCCCGGCCGCCGCCGCCGCCGCCGCCCCCACCTTCTTGCCCGCCTTGCCCCCGAGCCCCCCCAGCATGCGCCCGTACACCGCGGCCGCCTTGCGGTCCGCCTCCCGCGCCAGCAAGCGCACCCGCCGCTGCAGCGCCAGGACGTCGGCGGACCCCGGGTCGGCGTCCAGCGCCGCGCGGACGTCCCCCTCTGCCTCGACCAGCTCGCCTAGCGCCGCCAGCGCCTGCGCCCGGCGGTACAGCGCCTTGGCGTTGGACGGGTCGGCGTCCAGGGCGCGCGTGGCGGCCTCGCGCGCCAGGGGGTAGTCCTTGGCGCGCAGGGCGGCGGCCGCCTGATTGAGGGCGACGGCCTTTTTTAGGTCGCGCAGCGCCCGGCGGAGCTCGGCGGGCAGCGGCGGCGCCGGCGCCTTGAACGCCTCCGCCGCCGCCTCGTCCGCCGCCGCCGCCTTGTCCTCGCCGCCGTCCAGGGCCATCGGCTCGGGGATCGGGTCGAACGCCGCCGGCCCCGCGCCCGCCTGCGCCTGCTGCACGTCCTCCAGGTCGCGGTCGGTCACCAGCGCCAGCAGCTCGCCCGCCTGCGCGTAGCACTTCAGCGCCGCGCGCACGCCGCCGCCGCCGTACGCGCCGTCGCCGCGCGCCTTCTTGCGCGCCGCCGCCGCCAGCTTGTCTCCCGCGGCCATCTCCCACTGCTCCTTGGATTTGAGGACGGAGACCAGCTCGACGTCGAACGACAGGGGCGCGGCGCCCGGGGGCACGGGCACGCCCAGGGGGGCGTCGGGCCAGCCGGCGGCGCCGTACGCCAGCTCAGCGTCAGTTACGGTGACGACGCAGCGCTCGCCCTCGCGCATCTTCAGGATCGCGTCCTCCAGGCACTCGGGGAGCGGGTGCGGATAGGCTCCCTCGCCCAGCACGACCTCGAGCTCGTCGCCCTCGAGGCGCTCCCAAAAGGGGGCGGGGGGGTCGGCCGTGAGCGCGGCGGGGGCGGCGGCGGCGGAGGCGGCGGCGGCCGGGGCGGCAGCGGCGGCGGCGGAGGCGGCGGCGGCCGGGGCGGCGGCGGCGGCGGCGGGCGGCAGCGTGGCGCGGACGCGCAGGGAGACGCGCGCGCCGTCGTTCGGGCGCTTCCAGCCGTCGACCTCGTTGAGCGTCTTCTTGACGACGCCCGGGCACACCTCCTCGACCTTGTGCACCTCGAGAAGTGTGACGTCGACCTCGGCGAACTCGCAGGCGGCGCCGCCCTCGCCGCCGCCCTTGTCGCCGTCGCCGCCCTCGCAGCCGCCGCCGCCGTCGGCGGCCGACGGCGGAGCGGCGAGCAGCGCCGCCGCCAGCTCTTGGCCGCCGTAGTCTGCGGCGCGGACGCGCAGGACCGCGCGCTCTCCCGGCTTCATCGTGCGCACGGCGCGCGCGAGGCCGCGGCACAGGTGCCCGTCGCGCACGGTGAAGGTGGCGCCGCCCTCGGGCGACGACAGGAGCACGGGGCCCGTGTTCTCGGCCGCCTCGGCCGACGTCGCCTTTTTCTTCTTCTTCTTCTTGTCGGCGGCGCCGGCGGCGCCCGCCTCGCCCGCCTCTCCCTCCGCCCCCTCCTCGACGGCCTCCTCCTCCTCCCCCGAAACGGCAGCCCGCCGCACCTCGTACCGCACGACCACCTCGTCCGCGTCCCCGGGCGTCTGCCACCCCTCCCCCTCGGCCACGACCGTTTTGATCAGGCCTCCGTCGCCCTCGACGTCCTTGACGGAGCGCCACGTCAGCAGCTCCACCTCAAAGTCGAGCGTGGCGCCCGGCGGGATCTTTGGCGGCGAGCCGGCGGCGCCATAGGCGTGCTCGGCCGAGCAAACGAGTAAAGCTTTTTCGCCGCGCTTCATGGTCGCGACCCCCAGGTCCCACCCGCTGATCACCTCGCCCTTTCCCAGGGTGAAGGCGAACGGCTCGCCGCGGTCGCGCGACGAGTCGAACACGTCCTCGGTGCCGTGGAGCTTGCCCACGTAGTGGACGGTCACGTGGTCCAGCCGCTCCGGCTGGTCCCACCCCTCGCCCGGCACCAGCACCTTTTTCTGGACGCCGCCGCCGGGCTGTTTGGAGTTTGTTTGTTTGTGTTTTTTGGTGGTGGGTTTGGTGTTTTGTTGGTGGGTTTTCGAGTTTCGGGCGGGATCCTTGATGGGTTTTGCGGCGGGGTGGTGTTGGAGGCGGCGTCGGGTGGGGGGAGGAAGGGGGCGGGCGGGCAACGACGACGGCGGTCGAAGACGGCGCTCGTTCTTTTTCCTTCGTTGCTTCCGGAGGGTTGGCGGCGGCGGGCGGCGATCGCGTCGCCATCGCGTCCGCCGCGCGCGCCCCTGGACCACTGGCCCGCACACTGGTCGACTAGGCACTCACCACCACGTCCTTGAGCTCCCCGACGGGATACTCCTCGAAGCTCTCATCGGAGGCCGACATTTCTCCTTCCGCTGGGCGTTTCGAGAATCCCGTGGTTTTTGCAAAAGCTTTTTCCTCGCCCTCCTTCTCTCTTTTGAGCTTTGGGTGACTGTGTGGGCGCGGACGCGGGCGTGTGGAGGAAAGACGTGTTGCGCTTTGTGTGTGAGATCGCAGAGTTTGTGTGTTTGTGTGTGTTGTTTGCGGGACGTTAAGCAGGGCGCGTCGCTGCCTGTTTTGTTCACCCCCGCCGTTGCCGCCGCCTCGCCGACCCCCGCTCTCGCTCTCGCCTCGCCCGACGCCCGACGCCGACGCAGACGCTCGAGAGGGTCTTGAGCACCTTGCTTGCTCCGCTGCCTCCCCCTCCCCGTCGATTCAGCACCGCCTTATCGACACACCTCACCACCATCACCATCATCATCACCATCACCCATCATCCACGCGCACCTCGTTGTCCCAAAACCTGAACAGGCGCGCGCCATCGATTGCTCTCCCTCTCGTCGTTCGTCGACACAATAAAAACAGGAGAGCGCAAAAAGGCCGCAGGCCGCGGCCGCGCGCGCCAAGTCGTGGATGGGGCCGAGGTCCTGAAGCCCCGGCATAAGAGCGGGGGCGGCGCTTGAAAGAAGGGGACGGCGGGAAGACAAGATGTCGGGACCTCCTTCCCCGCTCCCCCCTCCTCCCCCAGGAGGAGGAGGCGCGCTCGTCGTCATCGTCGGGCTCTCGGGCAAGACGCTGCAGCTCGACGTGCAGGCCGGCACCAGGTGGGTGTGGTCTCGGTCTCGCGCGCGGCGGGGCCAGCGAGCGACCGCATCTCGTTCTTTTTCCCGTTGTGTTTGGCGCGACGCTCGGAACGGGACGCCGACGGAGGACGGACGCGCGCGTGTGCGCCACCCGCCGCCACCCGACGCCCCAACACCGAACCACCCAAAGCAAAAGCACCCAAAACAAAAACACACACAGGGTCGACGCCCTCCAGGCTGCCCTGGTCGCGTTCACGGGCATCCCCGTCTCGGAGCAGATCGCCGTCGCGTCGGGCGCCCGCCTGGACCCCTCGCAGCCGCTCGCCGCCTACCGCCTGCCGACCGCCGCCTTTCCGCCGCCGCCGCGGGCGCCGCGAGCGCCGCCGCCCGACGCCGACGCCGACGGCCGCGAGAGCGGCGACGGCCGCGAAAGCAAGGACGACGACGAGGACCGCGGCGAGCACCGACGCGACCGCGAACGCGCGCGCGAGGAGGAGCCGCAGGACCGCCCCATCTTTCTGTACCAGCGCCAGTACCTGCGCCCGGGCGCCGACCCCCCGCCCGTCGACCCCCTTCCCCTGGTCGAGCCCCCGCCCCCGTCGACCGCCGCGCTGCCGGCCTCGGCCTCGCCCCGCGCCGCCGCCCGCGCCGCCGTCGCCCTCGCGCCGCCCCCGCCGCCCGGCCTCCCGCCCCACCCGCTGCTCGACCCGCGCCTCGGCGCCGCCGCCGCCCCCCGGCGCGTGCGCGCCCTCCCGCGCCTCGAGCGCGCCTTCGAGGCGCACGCCGACGAGGGGCGCGCCCTGTGGGAGTGCGCGCAGGGACGCCTGCGGACCGCCCGCCGCCTGCTGTCCGAGGGCGAGGCGATGGCGCGGGCGGCCGACGCCGCGCGGCAGAACGTCGAGGCGCACTACCGCGGGGCGGCGGGGCACTACGGCGCGTTCGCCGGGAGGTTTGGGAGGAGGCACGCGCGCCACGCGGCGCTGCTGGCCGAGTACGCGCGGGCCGAGGGGGCGCTGCGCGAGACGGCGCTGCCGGAGGAGCTGCGGGCGCGGCTGGCCGGCGGCGGCGGATCCGGCGGCGGCGGCGGCGGCGGGGCGGCGGCAGGGGCCGGGGCGGGCAGGATGTTCTTGGCTGACCTGGTGGCGCTCGGCGGCGGCGGAGGGGACGCCCAGCAGCAGCAGCAGCAGCCGCAGCAGCACGACGCGGCGGCGGCGGCGGGGGCGCTCCAGCCGCCGCTGCAGCCGCCGTCGTCGGCGGCGTCGTCGGCGATGACGACGACGACGGGCCCACCCCCCCCGTCCTCCCAGCAGCAACAAGAGCAGCAGCAGCAGCAACGATCCGCTCCAGTGGCAGCGGCGGCGGCCGGCCTGCCCGAGCTCCACGCCGCCTGCCGCCGTGCGCACGAGCGCCTGGGCCTGCGCGCCGCCGCCGCCGAGGCCGTCGCGCGCGCGCTGCGGGCGGCGGTCGAGGCGCTGCTGGTGCAGCCGCCGCCCGTCGACCTGAACGCGCTGGCGGCGCGGCTGGGGGATGCGGAGGCCGAGGTGGACGGGCAGGGGTCCGTGGTGCAGGTGCTCGCCAAAGACCTGCGCACGGTGCGCGGGCTGGTCGAGGAGGCGGCGGCGGCGCTCGGCGGCGCCGGCGGCGGCGATGACGACGACGACGACGACGACGACGACGACGAGGGCGACGACGACGAGAGCGACGGCGAGGGGGGCGACGCCGACGCAGCCGAAGACGGCGACTCGAGCGGATTCTCGGACGACGGCGAGCAAGCGGACGACTGCGACGACGACGACGACCACGGCGGAGACGAAGGCGGCGACGCGCCCCAGGAGCGCCGCCGCCGCCGCCGCCGCGCGCGCCGCCGCTTCCGCCGCCGCCGCCGCGCGCTCGTCGACCGCTGCGCGGCCGTCGGCTCGTCCGTCGCCGCCTCGCACGCCGCCGACCTGCTCCCCCGCGCCCGCGACGCCGACGCGCGGCTCGCGCGCCTGTGCGCCGACTGCCACGCCGCCAGGAGCCACATGGCGCGCGACGTGTGCGCGCAGCTGCAGCGCGTCGCCGCGCAGCAGTCTGCCATCCGCGACCTGCGCTCGCGGCTGGCGGGTTTGGACGAGGCGCTGACTAGGCACGCGGCGGCCTTCTCGCGGCTGCGGGCGGTGCACCGCCTGCCGTCGGCGTGGCGCCTGGCCCTGGCCGAGTGCGCGCGGCGCGCGGCGTGGCAGCGGCTGTTCTCGGCGCAGGCGGCGCGGCTCGCGGAGCACATGGCGAGCGCGCGAGGGCGCGAGGCGGCGCGGCGCGACGCCTTTCTGCGGCGGGCCAACGGCGGCGGCGGCGGCGGGGGCGGCGGCGGCGGGGCGGGGGCGGCCGCCGCCGCCGCCGCCGCCGCCGTCCTGCCCGCCGACGTGCTCGCGGCCATGGGCCTGCTGCGCGAGGCGCCGCACTGCGAGGTGCGCGCCCCCGGCGAGGACGCGGCGCTGCTGCCTGTCACGCCCGACGACCTGCGCGCGCTGCTGAGGCAGCTGCCGCCGGTCGGCGCGCGCGGGCGCGAGGCGGCGGCGGCGGCAGAGGCGCTGGCGGCGGCGGCGGCGGCGGACGCCGAAGCAGAAGCGGCGGCGGCGGCGGCGGGGGCAAGGGACGAGGGGGGCCAGCTGCAGCCGCCGTCCCCCTCCGCCCGCGAGCGCCGCGAGGCCGTCGCCCTGGCCGCCGCCGTGGCCGCCGCGTCCATCGCGGCCGAGGAGGACGGGTCGTTGCCGCCCGAGCGCGAGGAGGCGGCGGCGGCGGCGGCCCGGGCCGACGCGGGCGGCGGCGGCGGCGGCGGCGGCGGCGGCGGAAGCGGCGGCGGCGGCGGGCGAGAGGACGACGACGACGAGGTGGGGCGCGAGGAGGAGGCGGCGCTCGCGCGCCTCTCGCTCGAGAACGCGCGCCTGCGCGCCGACCTGGCCGCGGTCGTGGCCGCGTCCGCGGCGCGTGAGTTTGACGCGGTTGGGAGGGCGGCCGGAAGCGGCGGCGGCGGCGCCGGCCGAGGGGGCGCCGGGACCGCCGCCGCCGCCGCCGTCGCCGCCGCCGCCGACGCGCTCCGCCGCGCGGCGGAAAAGGCGCTGCGCGCCGAGGCGCCGGCCGCCGCCGCCGCCGAGGAGCCCCAGTCCTCCGGTCCGGCCTCGTCCGCCGTGAACGTCCCCTCGACGGCCTCCGGCAGGCGCCTGCGCGAGGCGGTGCGGCGCGCCGAGCTGCCGTCGCTGGCCGACGCGGTCGAGGCGGCCGCGGCGGCGGACGAGGCGAGCGCGGTGGGAGCGGCGGGCGCGGGCGTGGGCGCCGACGCGGCCGCGGCGGCGGCCGCCGCCGCCACCGACGCCCTCGCCGCCGCCCTGGACGCCAAGGACGACGTCGTCGCGGAGCTCGAGCGGCGCCTGCGCGCGCAGGCCGAGCGCGCGCGGGCCTACGAGCGGCGCGTGCGGCAGCTCGAGAGGGCGCTCGGCGAGGCCTCCTCGGCGGCCCCGGCCGCTCCGGCGGCGGCGGGCGGCGGCGGCGCTCTCGTCGGCGGCGGCGGCGGCGATCTCGGCGACGGCGGCGGCCGATCGACCAGCGCGTGATTTCCGTCTTTTTGTACATCTGTTTTCCTCCTCGTGCCCTGGCGAGATCGAGGGCAGCGCGCCATTTGCGCGCCTCCCTCGTCCTTTTCTTATGTTTTTCGCGTTCATGAAACTCTTCTTTGTCATCGCGGTGTCCACCCGCCGATCCCGTCGCCGACGAGCGCGCGGCGGCGACGCCTCTTGTCGCTGCATCGCTCACAGAACCACAGACCAATCATTCACATTCTCTTCAACGCTGCCCCACCGACGCCAACATACACGACACCGCGCATCACCTGCGTCGTCGCCCGTCGCACCCGATGCCGCCGTACGGCCAGGAAATGGGGGACGAGTCGCGCGTCATGGACGAGGTGCGTGCTTCTTGCTGCCTCTGTGTCAGTTGACGCACGCGGCGCGCGCGCGCGCGCGTACCAATGCGATGCATACACGCGCTCGCGCTCCAGTCGGCACTCATGCCACTTTGCGCGCCAAGGCGCAAGACGGCGGGCGGCGCATTCAAAAACACCACAGTTGGTTTTTCCCCTCTGGTTTCGCCTCTCTCTCTCCCTCCCTCTCCCACTCCACGACCACCCACCGCCTGTGCCTGACCATCACCCGTCGGAGCCAATCCAAATCCAACGACCCAAACGACAACAGGTCCAGACGACGCTGCGCATGCAGTACGTGCAGGAGTTTTACCAGACCGTGCGCGACAAGTGCTACAAGGTGTGCGTGACGAGTCCCGGGTCGAGCCTGAGCGGAAGCGAGCAGAAGTGCCTCGGGCGGTGCATGGACCGGTATCAGGACGTGAGTGCGGTGGTTTCTTGTCTCTCCTGGGGCGCCGCCGCCGCCGACGACGACGCACGACGACGCCGCTCTCCCGATCCGATCGACTCGCTCGCCCGAGGAACGCCGCGCGCGCGCTCACCCCACGCCTCGCGCTCTCTCTCTCGGTCGCTCGCCGCGAACCGAAACAAAAACAAAACAACACAGGCGACCAACGTGGTGACCAAGGCGGTGCTCAGCCAGCAGGGCATGAACTGATTAATCGCAGGGGCCAGGCTCAATCGAAAAACGAACTAGAAACCAAACGAATCGAATCGGGGGACGTTTTTCGGCGTCAAGTCCCCCAACGCAAAGCCGCCTTTTCCTTCTGGCTGTAGCGCGCCCCCCCCCTTCACCCAAAATAGAAAACACCGCAGCATTTCGTTGCGCCGGCGCCTTTGTCTCGTTGTAACAAAAGCCCTGTCGGCGACCAAACATGCGCGTGTGTGTGCTGCGTTGCAATTATTTAGTGTGTGATTTGCGCGCCCACCGGATCAAAACAACTCGCGAACTCTTCGCCGTCGCACCTGGGGCCTAGGCGGTGCCCGAGTCGTCGCCGGGCCGCGCGGGCCCCGCGCATGGATCGTCCAGATCCACGCGGCGCAGCACGCCGCCCCCGCCCGCCGCCATCACGCCCGCCTCGGCCCCGCGGTGCAGGCCGGCGCAGCGGCGCGCGACGACCGCGCCGAGCCGGCCGCCCGGCGCCGCCGCGAGCGCGCGCAGGGCCCCCGCGAGGTTCGGCTCCGTGTTGCTCTGGAGCGAGAGGCTCGCGAGGCCGCCCGGCAAGGCCCACAGCAGGGCCTCGAGGCAGGCGGCGGGCAAGGGGCCGACGACCTCGAGGTGGTCGAGTCTCGGGAGGTGGACGGGGCGGTCGTGGATCGGAGGGGCGGGCGGCGGGGGCGCCCGGCTTGACGACGCCGCCGCCGCCGCATCCGCCACCGCCGCCGCAAACGACGCCGCCGCCGCCGCCGCCGCCGCAAACGACGCCTGATGGCCGGGCCCCCCCGCTGCCGCTGCCGCAAACGACGCCGCCGCCGCCGCCGCCGCCGCCGCCGCCGCAAACGACGCCTGATGGCCGAGCAGGCCGAGCCCCCCCGCCGCCGCGTCGAGCGCGCGCGCGCGGCGCGTGCGCGCCGCCGCCGCCGCCGCCGTCGCCGCCGGCATCAGCACGCACCCCGCCCACCGCCCGGCCAGCGGGAACGCGCCGAGCAGCGCGCCAAAGGCGACCCAGGCGGGGTCGCCGCGCCGCCGCTGGTCGCGCTGCGGCCGCCGCTCTTCCGCCGGGCCGCTCTGCCCGTACCGCCAGCACTCCAGGTGGTGGGCCACGGCGTCCTGGCCCGCGCCGGCCTGGCTCGGGTCGTACAGGGGCGCGTGCGCGGCCAGCAAGGGCCCGGCGCCCGGCGCAGGCACAAGGCCGACGCGCAGCCGGCGCAGGCGGGGGAGCCGCAGGCCGACCGAGGCCAAGGCGCGCGCCTGGCCCGGCCCGAGCGCCGAGTGCGGCAGCAGCAGCGCCTCGAGGCCCGGGCAGGCGAGCGGGATCGCCTCGATCGCGCACGCCGTGGCGCAGCCGTCGCAGTCGAGCTCGAGGAAGCGCAGCGCGGGAAAGTGGGCGGCCAGAGGGAACACCCAGCGGCTGCAGGCGCGGAGGCGGCGCGCGTGCGCCCGGTACTCGCGGCGCGACTGTTTGAGCCCCAGGCGCGTCACGCCGAGCCAGTCGCGCAAGGCGCGGGGATCGGGCTCGGCGGGCGCCCCCTGCTCCTCCTCGCCGGGCCACATGGCCGCGTCGCCGCCGTCAGCGGCAGGACCAAAGGCAGCAGCAGCAGCAGCAGCGGCAGCAGCAGCAGACCCTTCCCCGCCCGCCGCCGCCGCCTGCGTCCGTCGGGCCTCCTGCCGCGCCGTGTCCCAAGCCACCAGAGCGCTGGCCCAGACGGGCGGCGGCGGCGGCGGCGACGGCGGCGGCGGCAGCCTCAGGCGCAGCCGCCGCACGCTGCGCAGCGCAGGCAGCACGCCTGCCGCCAGCACGTCGAGCGTCTCCCCGCTCCCCGCCTGCCGCTGCTGCTCCGCGGTGAAACCCTGCGCGTGGGCGTGCTCCTGCGCGTCGTGCGGCGCCGGGAAGAAGGCAAACACGTGCGGGGCGCCGCCGGGGTCGACGCCGCCGCCGCCGCCGCCGCCCCACTGGGCGGGCGTGGGGCCGGCGCCGCCGCCCCACCCGCCGCCGTCGCCGCCGCTGTCGCCGACGCCGGTGCCGCCCTCGTCCTCGTCGTCGGCCATCGCCGCCGCCGCGTCCTCCGCCGCCGCCTGCGCCGCCTCATCCGCCTCCGCCACCTCGGCCTGGGTCTGGGCCTGAGCCTGGGCCTGGGCGATGGCGGCCTGGGCGACGGCGGCCAAGTTCTCCGCCACCGTCGCCTGCAACACCGCCGCCATCGCCTCGTCCTCGTCCTCGTCCTCGTCCTCGTCGTCCGCCTCGGCCTCGGCCTGGGCCTGGGCGACGGCGGCCACGTCCGCCTCCACCACCGCCTGCAACGCCAACACCCCGGGCGACGTGCTGGCCCACATCTCCTCGAAGGTCCCCTCGTCGGCCGTGAGACCCTCGTCCTCGGGCTCCGTCGGCGCGTCGCCGGCCTGCGAGTCCTCCCCCTCCTCCGCCTCCGATCCCTCCCCCTCGAACGCGTCGGCGAGGGCCTTCCAGCCCGCGAGCGACGACGGCAGCGGGCGCCCGCGGCGCGGCGGCCACTCGGGCGCCCCGCGGCGCGGCGCGTCTCCGGCCCCCTCCTCTCCCTTTCCCTTGGGCTCGGCGCCCGGGTCGGCGCCGCCGCCACGGACTGACCGCCGCAGCAGCAGCTGCTCCTGCAGCAGCTGCTGCTGCGCCTGCTGCGACTGCTGGTGCACCTGCCGGAGGTGGCGGCGCAGGGGGTCGGCGGCGGCCCGGGGGGCGGGCGGGCGGCGCGGCGGGCTCGGCGGGTCGCGCGCGGGGCCGCACGGGGCGGGGCCGACCAGCACGTCGCCCTCGCGGTACTGGAACTGGCCGCCGCTGTAGGCCGGGAGCGCCTGCTCGCTCGGCCCCCGGGGTCCCTCGATCAGGAGGGGCGGCGCCGGCCGATCAGGGGCCTCCCCCCCGCGCCCGCCGCCGCCGCCGCCGCCGCCGCCGCCGCCGCCACCGCCGCCGCCGCCGCCGCCGCCACAAATGCGCGCGCGCCACTGGGCCAGGAGCCCGCGGCGCGGCGACGGCGCGAGCTCGGGCAGGCGCAGCGCGGCCAGGTACGTCAGCCCCGTGCCGTGCGCGACCGGCTCGGTGGCGGCGAGCACGGCCACGTGCCCGCCGCCGAGCGCGAAGCCCAGGCTCAGGCGGCGGAGGGCGGTGAGCGGACCGACGGCGCGGAGCAGGTCGACGGGCGCCGGGTCGGGCGCCGAGCGGGACCACTCGAGCCGCCAGGACAGCGCCAGGGAGGTGAGGCCCGCGAGATCGCTGATCATGGGCAGATCCATGGCGCTGCCCTGGTGCGAAGGATCCAGGTGCAGCTTCAGGCGGCGCAAGCGGACGACCGACCCGAGCGCGGCGCGCGCCTCGTGCACGGCGGCGAGGGGCTCGGGGGACAGCCACGGCGGCAGGGGGTTGGCCTGCCGGAGGTGGGTGAGGGAGCTCATCCAGGGCGGCGCGAGCGCCTCGGCGGCGGCGGCGGCGGCGGCGGCGGTGGCAGAAGAGGAGGAGGAGGGTCCAGCGTCGTCGCCGCCGCCGCCGCCGCCGCCGCCGTGGACCCCGGCCCGTTGGGCGCGCGGGCGGTCCGGCGGGACGGGCCTGATCCTCCCGCTCCCGCCGCCGTATCCGCGCGCCCCCGGCCCCTCGTCCTCGTCCTCGTCCGTTCCTTCCGAGAAGGCGTCCCCGCCGTCGCACGAGTCGCCCGCGTCGCTGTCGCTCGCCCCGGCGTCCGGCTCGGCGTGCGGATCGGCGGCGACCGGCGGCGGCGGCCCTCGCCCCGCCCGCTCGTCCTCCTCGTCCGCCGCCACCGCCCCCTCGAGCGCCGCCGCGACCGCCGGCAGCAGCAAGCGCACGGGGAGCTCGGCGCGCGACCGCGACAGCCCCCGCCGGGACAGGGCCTCCTCGACCGAGGGGGAGAGGCCGCCGGAGCGCCGCCGCCCGCCCCCGCCGAGCGCCTCGCGCCGCGCAAGGTCGCGCCAGCGCCGCCGCCGCCGCCGGTCGCGCGCCGCCAGCGACGCTTGGAGGTCGTGCTCCGGGCCCACGCACGTTTTCAAAAAGTGGCCGCGGAGCGCCTGGCCGCGGATCCAGTGGGCAAAGCGCGACTCGGCGGGGGTCGCCTCGGCGTAGGCCTCGGGGGCGACGCCCAGGGCCACGGAAAAGGCGGGCGGCGCCCGCCCGCCCGCCGCGACCGCGCGCGCGGCGGCGGCGGCGGCGGCCTCCGCGGCGGCCGCGGCCTCGGGACTCAGCGGCACAACGGGGGTCGACAGCATCCGCAGGAACTGCGCGTGCACCGCGTCGACCCGCCCGGCCAGCCGGCGCAGGTAGCGCGCCGCCAGGTCGCCGCCGCCGCCGCCGCCGAGCTCGAGCGACGTGAGCCGCGGGAGGGCGGCCAGGGCCGCGGCGTCCTCGTCGGCCGCGCGCTGCCGGCCCTCGCCCAGGCACAGCGCGCGCAGGCGGGGCGCGCCCCGCGGCAGCAGTGGCATCGCGCCGGCCCGGACGCCGTGCGCCGCGCGAAGCTCCAGGCGCGTGAGCGACCCCGGGCCGCCGCCCGCCGGGGCGCCCGCGCGGCAGATCGCGCCGACCTCTGCCTCGGAGACAAAGTGGGTCGAGAAGCGGAAAGTCTTCAGGCTCGGGCCGGAGCACATGGCCAGGGTGGCGAGCACGGCCGACAGGTCGTAGGTCGAGTCGAAGGCCGGGCAGAAGGCGCACTTGCCGCGGCTGGCCGACGAGGGGTGGTCGGGCGGGGCGTCCTCGGGCAGGCCGTCGCGCAGGGTGATCGCGCGGACGCCGCCGCCCCTCTTGCCGGCGCCGACGGCGGCGCCGCAGTTGATGCCGGTCCTGCGGATGCCGTTGCCACCGCCGCTGGCGTTTGCGCGGCCGCCGCCGCCTCCACCTGCGTTTCGGCCCCTGCTGTCGACGCCGCCGCCGCCGGCAACGCCGACGCTCGAAGAGGGCGCCGCCGCCGCCGCCGCCGCCGCCGCCGCCGCTGCCGCAGCCGCCGCCAGGGGGCTGGCCACGTTGAGCGCGATCGAGGGAAGCACGTAGGTTGCCTCGTGCAGGGACGCGGGCGACAGGTGCAGCGCGCGCGTGTTGGGAAAGGCGGCGGCGAGGCCGCCCGGGCGGAGGCGGGGCGCCGAGCCCGGAAAGCCGAGCGCGGCCGCGTCGCACGAGTCGCCCGCCGCGAGGCGTAGGCGGGTGGCGCCCAGCGCCCCGACGGGGGCCAGGGCGCGGCAGGTGAGGCGGAGGGCGGCGAGGTGGCGGCGCGCGAGGCGCGGGACCAGCTCCTCCGTCAGGAGGTCCGACGGGAGCGACAGCAGGCGCGACGGCGAGGAGGGGGAGGGGAAGGGGCGACCGGCGGCGGCGGCGGCGGCGGCGGCGCCCGCGCCGGCGGGAGGTACCGCCGTGGGCTGATCCATGGCCGTCCGCCCTTGCCCCTGCCGGAGCGGGTCGAGCGAAGGAAGGACGAGATCGAGCTCTCACCACTGTTGTGGTCCTCTTTGTACGCAAGGGCGAGCCGCGGTTGTCTCCCGTTTCGCGGGGGTGTCGTAATTCGGAAACCGGGTGTCGTAATTCCGTCGGAAACGCGCTTTGTTCTTCCCACGTGTGCTGTGTGCGAAAGGAAAGGATACTGTGCTGATGCCGCGCTTTGCCTCGAGAGGTCGTCCCGGATCGATGAGGAGGGACACGAGAGAGAGAGCGACGCGCTCGTTTAGGGAGGGAAAGCGCGAGTGCGACTCGCTGCGCGCGCGTCGCCCGGCGATCGGAAAAAATGCGCAGGCGGCGCCGGGCGCCAAGGCGTCCTTGAAAACTCGACGCGTTTGCACACAAAACACAAAACACGCCATTCCTCTCTCTCTCTCTACACCTCGCCGCCCTCGGCCGCCGCCCTCGGACGCTTGCCCTCCCGCGCCCCATCCTGGCCACCGCCCCCGGCAGCGCCCCACTTGCCGCCGCCCCCGCGCCCCCCGCCGTTGCCCTTGCCCCGCCGCCTGCCCCTGCCCCCGCCCTCCTGGCGCCGCTGCTCCTTGAACGGCGCCTCCTCGATCCCCATCGCCCCGAGCCCCTCGCGCATGCGCGCCACCAGCTCCCGCACGTCCCACGCTTCCTGCACCCGCAGGTCGTCGCCCACGGCCGTCCGCCGCAGGGCCGTTAGGTGCCCCCCTGTGCCCGCCAGCTCAGCGAGGTCGGCGCCAAGCGTCCGCACGTACGTGCCCTTGCTGACGAGGCAGGCCAGGCGCACGTCGCGCCGGGGGTCGTAAGGGACGGGGGCCTGGCGCTCGGCGCGGTCGCGGCGGCGGGAGCGGCCGGAGGCGGGCGGCGCGGCGGCGGCGGCCGCGTCGTCGGCGGCGGCGGCGGCGGCGGGGGCGGCCTCGCCGTCGGCGCCGCCGCCGCCGGCCTCCCCGCCCGCCTCCTGCTCCTCTTGCTTCCCCTCGCCTCCGCCGCCGCCTCCGCCGTCCTCCTCGGACGACTCGGACGGCGTGCGCGCCCCGCCCCGCTCGTCCCTCCGCGCGCGCCGCTCCGCGTCGCTCGCCTCCGCCTCGGCCGCCGCCGCCGCGCGCGCCACGCGCGCCGCCGCCTGCTCCGCGTCGAGCTCCGCCTCCCGCTCGGCGGACAGAAGCGCGCGGTCGGGGCGCGGCTCGACCGTGAAAGAAACCACGCGCACGGCGCGGGCCGGGCGGGAGGCCTCGGCCCGCGCCGCCGCCTCGCCTCCCTCGCGCGCGAGCTCGTACATGCGCTTGCCGCCGCCCGCGTGCAGCGCGGAGTAGATCGGCGGGCGCTGCATCACATTCTCTCCCGTCAGCGATTCGGCGGCCAAAAGCGCGAGCTGCGCGTCGGTCACGTGCGCCCACCCGCGCAGGTCGTCGGACGCGGGCGTCTCGGCGTCTTGCGACGGGGTGGTCTGCCCCAGGCGCAGCGTGGCGGTGTAGGCCTTGTCGCGGCCCATGTAGGCCTCGATGGACTTGGTGGCCTGCCCCGTGCAGACCACCAGCAGGCCGGTGGCCATGGGATCGAGCGTGCCTGCGTGGCCCACTTTCGTAACCCCCAGGGCCTTGAGGGGCCGCTTGAGGGCGTGGCACACGTCGAAGGAGCTCCAGCCGGGCGGCTTGTCGATCAGGAGGACGGCGTTGGAAAAGGCGGCGCGCAGGTCGGCCGGCAGCGAGGGCGGGGGCAGGAGGGTGGGCGGGGCACGGCCGTTGCTGTGGCGGTGGGGCGGCTTTGCCGCTTCCGGCGTTGGTGTTGTTGTTGTCGCCGCTTCAACGACTGCTGGCGGTCGCGGTGCTGGTGCTGCTGCTGCTGGTGCTGCCGCTGCGGCGGCCGCCGCGTCGCCGTAGAGCGCGTCGAGCTCGTCCATCCCGGCAGCAGCAGAGGAGGCAGAGGCAGAGGCGGCAGAGGCAGCGCGGCGCGACGAGAGCGGCGACTGCCGGACGGGCGATCGCCGGGCGGCGGCGGCGCGCAGCAAGGGGAGGGGGTTGCTGGACGCCGACGACGACGACGACGACGACGCGAGGGCGCGGGCCAGGAGGATCGACGGGCGCGCGCAGGTTCTCGGCGCGGACGTCGCGAGGCGCATCGCCGCGCGGCTTGTGTGGCGGGTGTGGCGAGTGGGGAGGTGGTGTCGGCCGGGCGCTTTTGTGTTTGGTACGCCAAAGGGGGAGGAGGCCGTCCGAGTCGGATCAAGTGTCGTAGAGTCCGGGTGTTGATTGAGCCAGTACTTGAGCGTGATTTGTGAGGACGTGTGTTTGCCGCGATTGAGAGACCAGTCACGGAGGGGCAAAATCGCCAGGAAGTCGCCCTCTCGCAACGATTGCTCCACACACACGCGCACGCGTCGCATACACACACACACACACAGCGCACACTGCTTTCTCACACCAAGCATCGATCAAAGAGAGACAAAGAGAGCGACGTCAACGCAAGCACTTTGGCAAATCACCGCCGACTTTCCCCCCTCTCTCTCTATCTCTCTCGCGCCGCCAAAACACACACCCGCGATGGTCAAGGGCGTGCTCAAGCCGCGCGCCCGCGGCAAGGCCGCGCCGCCCGCCAAGCGCCTCCAGCGCAACCAGCTCGCGCACGTCGACGAGCCGTCGTCCTCGGACGCCGAGGAGGAGCAGCACGGCCGTCTTGACGGCAGGCGCCCGCGCGGCCGCCGCGCCGCCGCCGCCGCCGGCGCCAGCGACGGCGAGGAGGAGGACGAAGAGGAGGCCGTGCTCGGCGTCTCTTCCGACACGGGGAGCGGCTCTGGCTCCTCCCAGAGCGACTCCGAGGAGGACGACGGCTCGCAGGACTCGCAGGAAGAGGACGACAGCGGCGAGGAGGAGGAGGAGGCCGGCGGCGGCGCCGCCGAGGACGGCGACGACGGCGAAGACGAAGACCTCGACGCCCTGATCGCCCGCGGCGGCAAGCGCGGCCGCCTGGCGCAGCAGGCCAAGCACCTCGGCGAGCAGCTGCGCATCGCGCGCGGCGAGCGCGAATCGTCCGACGACGAGGGCGGGGCGGGCGCTAGGCCGCCGTCCCGCCGCGACGCCGGCGCCGCGGCGTGGGGCGCCAACAAGCGCCGCTATTACGGCGACGACGCCGACGACAGCGGCAGCGGCGACGACGATGAGGACGAGGGCGGCGAGGACGCCGACGCGCGCGCCGAGGAGCTCGAGGCGCGGCGGCTGCAGGCCGAGCGCGCGGCGGGGCTGGCGGCCGAGGACTTTGGCCTGTCGGGCGACGGTGACGAGGAGGACGGCGACGGCGACAGCGACGACGGCGACGACAGCGGCGAGGACGAGGGCGGGAAGAGCAAAAAGCGCGCCCCCCACGCCCTCGTGCGAGAGGAGCGCGTCGCCAAGGCCGCGCTCGACGACCTGCCCGACGAGGCCCGCCGCGCCGCCCTCGAGGCCGACGCGCCCGAGCTCCTGGCTCTGCTGGACGAGCTGCGCGGCGCGCTGACCGAGGTGCGCGCGCGCGCGGGCCCCCTGCTGCGCGAGGTTCGCGCGGGAGGGCTGGCCACCGCGGGAGGGCTCTCTTACCTCGAGGCCAAGCACCTGATGCTGACTCAGTACTGCGCCTGCCTGGTCGCCTATCTCTTGCTGCGCGCCGAGGGGCGGGCCGTGCGCGGCCACCCGGTCGTGGCGCGCCTGGTGCAGCTGCGCGCCTACCTCGAGCGCGCGCGCCCGATCGACCGGCGGCTGGCGTACCAGGTGGACAAGCTGCTGCGCGCGACGGCGGCGGCGCGCGCGGCGGACGGGAACGGCGCAAACGGCGGTGGCGCAAAAGGCGCATACGGCGGCGCAAACGGCGGAGACGCTTCGGCGGCGGCGGCGGCGGCGGCGGCGGCGGCGGGCGGGATGCGGCCCAACCCGGCGGCGTTCGTGGGCGCGGGCGCGGGCGAGCCGGCGCCGCGCGGGCAGGGGCAGCAGCAGCAGCAGCGCGGCGGCGAGGACGAGGGCGGCGAGGGCGGCGAGGGCGCCGCCTACCGCCCGCCGCGCCTCAACCCGGCGTCGATGGAGCTCGACGCCGAGGAGGTCGGCCCCGACGGCCTGCCCGTGCGCCGCGCCACCTCGCGCGAGCGCCACGCCCTGCGCGACGCCGCGCGCCGCGCGCGCCGCTCGGCGCTCGTCCAGGAGATGGCGGCCGAGCTGGCAGGCGCGCCGGAGGAGCTCCGCGCCGAGGCGCCGGGGCTCGACGCGTCGGCCGCGCTGCTGGCCGCGCGGCAGCGCATGGAGGCGCGCGAGCGCGCCGAGGAGGAGCTGTTCGCTCGCGTGCCCCTGTCCAAGGCCGAGGCCAAGAAGCTCAGGGCGCAGCAGCGCGCGGGCCTGGCCGGCGCGGGCGGCGCGCTCGACGATTTCGCGGACGAGGTGGCCGACCTGGTCGGATTGGCGGCTTCCTCCTCGGGCGGCGGTGCTGGCGGCGGCGGCGGCGGCGCGGGCGGCGGAGGCATCCTCGGCCGCCTGTCGCAGCGCTTTGGCGCCGACCTGGCCGACCAGGCGGCGGCCGACGGCGGCGCTGCCGGCGGCGCTGCGTCCGGCGGCGGCGGGCGCTCGGGCGACGCCGACCTCTCGCGCCGGCCGACGCTGCACGAGCGGCGCGCGGCGTTCGACGGCGCGGCCGGGCGGAAGGCGGCGCGCCGCTCGCAGGAGGACGAGGAGGCGCCCCCGCCCCTGCGCCCGGGCGCCAAGCGCGGCGCCCTCGCGCCCGGCGCCGAGGAGGACGATTTTTACGCCGCCTCGCGCGCCGCCCGCGACGCCGCCAAGCGCCTCAAAGGCGACGCCGCGCTCGCGCGCCGCGCCGCCGACCGCACCCTGCCCCCCCCTCTCCCCGACGACCGCCAGGCCGACGGCGAGCTGCGCCCCATCACCGACGCCATCCAGCGCAACCGCGGCCTCACGCCCCACCGCCGCCGCGACCTCAAGAACCCGCGCGTCAAGCACCGCGTCAAGCACGCGCAGGCAGAGGTGCGGCGGCGCGGGCAGGTGCAGGGCGTGCGCGAGGCGCCCGGCAGCGGGGGGGGCGGGTACGGGGGCGAGGCGACGGGGATCAAGTCGCGCCTGGCGCGCGGGCGCAAGCTCGGCTAGGTCGGTTGGTCGCTGCCGCATTGTTTCTTGTGTGTGTGTGGGGAGGCGGCGCTGTGTTGTTTGCGCGTGGCGTGCCTTTCCAGAGAAAGAAAGAAAGGAAAGAAAGAAAGAAAGAAAGAAAGGAAAGAAAGACGACGTGTTGCAAAAACGCTAAAGAAACTTTTTTTCGTCGACTTTGAGAAATAATTCTAGGACCGGCACTGGCGTGTGTGTGCGTGTCTTTCTCTCTGTCCCTGTCTCTCTCTCTCTCTCTGTGTCCGCGTTCTCGCCGGGCCTTTTTACTCAGAGACACGCCGCCTGCGCCGCCGGCCCCGCCCCCGCCGCCGCTGCTGCCGCCCACCCTCCCCCTCCCCCTCCCCCTCCCCCCCCGCCGGCGTCCCCCCTCCACCCCCCGCCCGCCGGCCTCAGCGCGTGCCCCATCAGGCGGCCCCAGCTCGCGTCCATCCGCGGGCTGCCCGACACGTCGATCGACCGCAGCGAGGCGTTGCCCTCGAGCGCCGCGCAGATCAGCTGCGCGCCGGCGTCTGTCACGGCCGTGCCCGCCATCCCCAGGAGCTGCAGCTGCGACCCCGGCGCCGACAGCATGGCCGCCAGGGCCGCGGCCGCGCGGTCGTCGGCCCCCGTGCGCCCGACGTCCAGCTCCACGAGGCCCGAGCCGGCCCCCGCGCGCGCGAGGGACTTTGCGATCGCCTCGACGCCGACGGCGCCGACGCGGCTGCCGGCCACGCTCAGCCACCGGAGCGAGGCGTTGTGCCGCAACGCGCTGGCCAGGGCGATGGCGCCCTTGGGACCGACGGCCGTGTCGGACAGGTCGAGGCGCTCGAGCAGGCAGGGCCTCCGCCGCACAGAGGGACTGGTCCCTAACGCGGCCGCCGCGCCCGGCAAATGGCCGCCGCCGCCGCCGCCGCCGGGCGCGCCGCCGCCAGGCGCGCCGCCGCGCAGCGCCGCCGCCAGCGCCGCCGCGCCCTCGTCGCGGACGGGGTTGCCGGAGAGCACCAGCGTGCGCAGCGAGGCGCCCGCGTGCCCGGACAGGGCGCGCGCCAGGCACGCGGCGCCCAAGGGGCCTACGCGGTTGCCCGAGAGGTCGAGGTGGGCGAGCGCGAGGTCGGGGTTGCCGTCGCGGGCGAGGCCGCCGCCGCGGCCGCGGTTTGCCGCCGCCGCTCCCTCTGCGTCGCCGCCGTCCCCGCCGCCGTCCCCGCCGCCGTCCTTGTCGGCGCCAGTGCCCAGGCACGCAACGACCACCGCGCACACGGCGTCGTCCTCGAGCGCGTTGGACGCCAGGCTCACGGTGTGCACGTACGACGCGTCCGCGAGCACCTCGGCGATCATGCGGCACAGCTTGGGCCCTGGCCGCAGCGCGTCGGCCGCCAGCGCCCGGATGGCGACGGGGCGGCCGCGGCCGTGCAGGCCGCCGAGGTGAGCGGCGGGGGCGGCGGCGGCGGCGGCGGCGGCGGAAGGGGCGGCGGCCGAGGCGTCGTCTGCTCCTGGTGGCGGCGAGAAATTGCCTCCTGCCCCACCCCACGGCCCCGCTGCCGCCGCCCTCTTGCCCCCTTGCACAGGCGACCCCGGCGACGGCGCGAGAGCGGGGACGGCGACGACGACGACCGGCGCCGCGGCGAGCGTCGCCCGCCCCGCGCGCCACGGCGGCGCCGCCGCCACGTCGGCCGCCGACAGGCCCGCCGGCCCCACGCCCGCCGCCAAGGCCGCCTCCATCCTGCGCCGCGCCGCCAGCTCCGCCCGCGTGCTGAACACGTGCACCGCCTTGCGGAGCAGGTGCGCCTTGTGCGCGTCCGACAGGCCGCTGCTGCGACGCTCGCGCACCTGCTGCGTGTAGAAAGCGAACAGGTCGGCGAGCGCCAGCCGCCCGCCAGAGTCCTGCAGCGCGCAGCGGCACCGGAAAAGCCAGTCTCGCACCAGGCTTCCGGGCAGGCGGGCGGCGTGCGAGCGCACGTACAGCAGCGGGAAGCCGTCGCCCGGGTCGTGGGCCCAGGGGTCGACCGCGGACAGGCGCGCGAGCTTCTCGAGCGTGTTGGCGGCGGCCAGGAAGAGGGCCGCGCGCACGTAGCCCTCGTGGGTGGCCAGGCTGCGGAGGTCGCCCAGGCGCTGGAGGTGCTGTCGTTTTTTTTTTTTTTTTTTGTGGTTTGGTGTTTTGTTGTTGTTTGTTTGGTTGGTTGGCTGTTTTGATCGATTGGTTTTTGTTTGTTCCGGGGTCGTGCTTTTGTGTGCCGTCGTCGTCGTTGGGGGAGAGGACGACGGCGGCCGGCTTTGCTGTTTCGCCAAAGGCAGGCCGGGACGCGCGGCGGAGCGCGACGACGACCGATAAAGAAAAAAAATTAATCAACCAAAAAACCAACCAACTCACCGCCTTGAGCTGCTCCACCGCCTCCGCCGCCGTCCTCCCCCCCGCCATCCGGTAGTGCGCCGCCGCCAGCGCCGCCGCCCCCGGCCCCGTGAACAGCAGCGCGCCCGCCGCCACGCGCGCCTCCTCGTACCCGCGGAAGGACAGCTGCGCGCCGCCTTCCAGTATCCGGTTGCCGTGGACTGCGCAGGCCACCAGCTGCACGTCCATCAGGAAGACGTCGAGGACTCGGCCGAGAAAGGCCACCAGGTCGCTGAAGTAGCAGCCGCCCTGGTCGCGCAGGTCGAGCTCGCGGAACATGGCGGCGGCGGTGCAGTAGTGCGACAGGGCGTAGAGCGTGAGCACGGCGAGCGCGGCGGCGCGCTCGGGCGGCGGCGGCGCAAAGACCCAAGAGGAGGAGGCGAGGGCGGCGGCGGCCGGCGGGAGGGACGCGCCGCCACTGCCTTGGCCGCCGCCGCGTCCGCCAATCCCCATCGTCGGGTCCGCCCCTCCTCCTCCTCCCCAATCTCCCGCCTGATCAAAGTGATCATCGTGCCGCAGCGTCACGATCGCCACGCCCAGCATGGTCGCCGTGGCGGTCACGTGCAGCAGCAGCGAGGCCTCGCCCAGCAGCCACAGCGCCCACTCGACCAGGCCGGGCAGCCTGCGGTCCAGTCCGTCGACAGACCACCAGAACAGGCCGCCGAACGGCCTCCACAGGCGCTGCCACTGGTTGCACAGCCAAGAGAGGGCGAGCACGAGGGCCCAGGCGGGCGTGACGATCATGTGCAGGGCGGCCCGCCAGAAGGCGCCGGGCTCAGACGGCGGGCCAAAGCCTGGGCCGAGCCCTTGGGCCATCGCCGCAGCCAGCGCCGTCGCCGCCGCCTGCTCGGCCGACGGCGGCGGCTGCTTGTTTTGTTCTTGCTGATGGTGCTGGCGCCCGCCCCCCTCGCCGCCGCTGCTGCCGCCTCCGAGAGCAAAGGCCGTGGCCATGCGGGCCTTCAGGGCGGCGCGCTGCTCGGCCAGGGCCGCTGCCGCCGTCAGGGCCGCCAGCTTTTTTGAGGCCGCCGCGCGCTTGAGGCCGCCGAGGGGGCCGCCGCCGCTGCCCCCGCCGAGCAGCGAGCGGCGGCTGCTGCCGTTGACGGCGGCATTTTTCGAGGAGTTGGGTAGGGCGGCGGGGTGGCTGGAGGCCGAGTGGACGCGGCCGCTGAGCGCTGGCTCCAGGTCAAAGTCGGCGGGCGCGTCCGGGTCGAGCAGCTCCTCGTCGTCGTCCGCGTCGCCGTCGTCGTCGTCCCTGGCGGCGGTCGCCGTCGAGCGCGCGCCGCGCGTCCGGGACGCCGGCGGCGGCGCCGACGGCGCGCGTCCAGCGCCGCCGCCGCCGCCCTCGTCGTCGCCGTAGCTGGCTCCGCCTCCGTCGTCGTCTTCCAGGCCCAGGGTGGCCGGGCGCGCCAGGGCGGCTCCTCGGCGCGCGCCGGCCCCCTTCATCGCGCCCGCGTTTGTTAGAGGAAGGCTTTCTTGCTCTTGTGTTTTCTCGACGTTGCTTTTTTCGGACGGCGTGTTTTTTCGGCGGCCGAGCGGAGCGAGCGGGCGATCGAGAAGAGGAAACGGCGAACCAAATACAGATAGGAGTTTCTACGTCACGCGTGAGCGGGAGGGTTGCGAAAGGGGCCTTATCACTGTATTCACTGCACAGGACAAGAGAGCTCGCCGTCAGGGACAAGGGGCAAAAGGAAAAGGAGGATTGGAGCGCGAGCAAAATGACGCAAAACGTTGAACCGGCAGTCGTCGTCGTCGGCCGACCCCTCAAAACAAGACGGCGGCGGCGTGCATTGATCAGGCTTCCCATGTTGCTCGTCTCTCGCGCCGCCGAGAGCGCTCCCCTCACGACCCGACGTCACCAACATTCACAAGCAAGCAAAGATGGAGGCCAACGCGAAAGAGGTGAGGGAGGAGCGGGAGAGGAGCAAAGCAACCGAAACCAACCAAAAAAAAACAGAGTCTCTCGCGTGCCCGCGCCCATACGATCCGCGCGCGCCCGCCTCACAGCACCCCCCCGTCCGAACACACATCAACCGACGACAGATGCAAGACCAGGCCGAGCGCGACGAGATGCTCGCCTGGGCCTGCGCCCGCGGGCTCCTGAGCGACGTCGCCGCGCTCGTCTCGCGCGGCGCCGCCGTCAACGGCCGCGACCGCCGCGGCCGGGCGCCCGCCCACTACGCCGCCGCCCGAGCTCACGCCCCCGTGCTCGAGTACCTCGCGGGGCGCGGCGCCGACCTGGAGGCGGAGGACAGCCGGGGCCGCACGCCCGCGCACTACGCGGCGCTGAGCGACGTGGCGGTGGACGCGGCGCTGCGCACGGCGGCCGAGCGGGGCCGCGAGGCGGCGGCGGCGGCGGCAGGGGGCGCGGCGGCAGGGGGCACGGGCGCGGCGGCGGCGGCGGCAGAGGCGGCCGCGTCGGCCGCCGCCGACGCGGGCGGGCCCGACCTGCTCGACGACCGCACAGCCACGCAGCGCGCCCAGGCCGCGGCCCTGGGCGCGCGCGGCAGCGGCGCCGAGGCCGTCGCCCTGCTGGCCAGGCGCGCGCCCGCCTGGCTGCTGGACGCCGCCGACGGCGCCGACGACAGCCCCTTGCACCTGGCCTGCCGCCACGGCGCCGCCGACGCCACGCGCGCGCTTCTGGCGGCCGGGTGCCGCGGCCAGCCGGGCGCGAACAAGCGCGGCCTGACCCCCTTGGGGGAGGCGCTCGCTGGTGGGCACCTGGGCTGCGCGGCGGCGCTCGTGGCGGCGGGCGCGGACGTGTCGGCGCGGATGGGGGATCCGGCGAGAGGGGGCGCGGGCGGAAAAGGCAAGGGCGGAGGCGGCGGCGGCGGCGGCACTGGCGGCGGCGGCAACAGCCGCGGCCCGACCGCGGGGCTGACGCTGCTGCACCTGGCCGCCGCCTCGGGTCAGCCCGACTCGGTGCAGTACCTGCTCGACTGCCTCGGCGCGTCCCCGCTGCTGCTAGAGGACGCCGCCAACGCCGGCGGCGCCACGCCCCTGCACGCGGCGGCGGCGGCGGGCTCCGCCGCCTGCGCTCAGCTGCTGCTGCGCGCGGGCGCGGACTGGCGCGCCGAGGCCGAGGGCGGGCTGAGGGCCGCCGACATGGTGCCGGACGGCCCGCGCGCCGAGGCGCTGCGCGAGGCGCTGCGGACGGGGGACGCGGCGCTGCTCGAGCCGAGGGGGCGGGGCGCGGCGGCGGCGGCGGCGGCGGGCGGCGGCGGCGCCTCGGGGCCGGCGACGGCAGGCGGCGGCGGCGGCGCGGGCGCAAAGCGCGGGCTGGGCGGCTGGATCGGGGGCCTCCTGTCTTCGGCGGCCGGCGGCGGCGGCGTCAAGCTCGCCCCCGCTGCCGCTGCCAAGGAGGCGGTGACGGCAGACCCCATGGCGGCGGAGGCAGAGGGCGGCGGCGGCGGCAGCGGAGCGGTCGCCCCGGCCGACGACAAGGCAGCGGCGGCGGCAAAGACGGCCCCCGCCCCCGCGGCCTCCGACGGAACCAACCCGCCCGCCCCCTCCTCGGCGCCCTCCCCCCCTCCCCCCCGCGCCCCCGCCGCCGCCCGCGCCGCCGCCACCGCCGCCGCCAGCCCCAAAACCCTGCCGGAGCAGGTCGCCGCCCTGCCCACCGAGGCCGAGCGCGCCCGGCGCGTCGAGGCGCTCGCCCGCGGCACGCCCGACGGCGCGCTGGACGCATTGGCGGCGGCCGGCGAGCTGACCGAGGCGCAGGCCGAGGCCCTGCGCGCCCTGCGGCGCGTGGGGCACGTGCTGGTGGCGTCGCGCCTGGTGCGCATGCTGCGGCGCGACGGCGCGTTCCAGGACGACGCGGCGGACCCGGCCGCGCGCCCGGCGCTCGAGACGGTGAGGCGGGCCGTGTCGCGCGCGCAGGCCGCCGGCGCCCGCGCCGCCCAGCTCGCCCCGGGGCCCGAGCGCGCGGCCGCCCTCGAGCTCGCGCGCGCGGCCTCGGCCGCCGCGCGCCTCGCCGAGGACCGCCTGCTCCGAGGGGAGGGCGCGCACCCGGCCGCCGCCGCCGTGTCGCTCAGGCTGCGGGGACTGCACGCCAGGCTGCGCGAGGAGGCCGGGGGCCTGCGCGTGACCCTCGAGGATTTGTTGGTGGCGCCGCCCGCCGCGCTCGCCAAGCCGGGCAGCGCCGAGGCGGCCGAGCTGCGCGCGCGGGCGCTGCGGGACGCGGACGAGCGGGTGGCCGAGTTCGAGAAGGCGGTCGAGGCGGCCAAGGGGCGGGCGGTGGCGGCGATGGCGGTCGGAGCGGGGGGGAGGGGGGGAGAGAAGAAAGCAGAGGAGGCGGCAAACAAGGCAAAGGCGACAGGCGCAGCGGCGGCGGCGGCGGCGGCGGCGGCGGCCCCGCCTCGTCCTCCTCCGGCGCCGGGGAAGGAAAGGGAGCAGCAGCAGCCGCCGCCGCCGTCCGTGGTGATCGAGGAGCTGGGGGACGAGGCGCCGCCGGCGCGCCACCCGCTCGCCGACGCGGCCGCCGCGCTCGTGCGCTCGCCGTCGCCGGACAAGGGCGGCGACAACGACCAGCTGCAGCAGGACGAGAAACGGCGGCCGCGGAAGGCGCCCTCGCCGAAAGAGGACGAGGCCGCCGCCGCCGCCGCCGCCGCCGACGCCGCGTCGCCGCCCTGGCGCGAGCAGCTGTGGGCCTCGTTCCGCGAGAGCAGCCTGCGCGCGGTCAAGGCCGTCGCGATGACGGCGCTGATGGTCCTGCTGCTGTGGGCCACGGGCTTTTTGCCGGGCCAGACGGGCGGGTGGGTGGAGGCGCTCAGGGGCAGGCTGCTGCTCGCCGCGCAGGCGCAGCAGCAGCAAGCGGCGGCGGCGGCGGCGGCGGCGGCGGCGATTTTGGGCGCCGAGCAAGCGGGCGTTGAAGCGGCGGCGGCGGCGGCTGCTGCGCTGCCCCAGGCCGGGCACGACGAGTTTTAGAGCAGGAGGCAATCCGTCGTTGTTTTCCGTTTCGCAGAGGAGTAAAAAGCTGTTCGTTCGTCCGTAACATCATAAATATATTTTTGAGATAAAACGTGCGCGCGCGCGCGAGACAAAACCGCAAATGCCAGAAAAACGGCGCTTGTTGGGGATAACGGGGGCCGTCCAAAAGAGGTCTGCAGCAGCAGCGGCAGCGGCAGCGGGGGGAGGAGCGGGGCGGGAGTAGGCGTCGGAGAGGGCCACGCGACCACACGCTTGCTTGGCGACGAGGCGCCTCTTTTTGTCTCCAAAACACAAGCGCCGCGCCGCGCGCCCGATATTCCTTTTTCGCCGAAGAAAAAAGAAAACCCACTATCCCAAAAACAAAAAACCCACTACCTACCCGAGACCCGCTTCCTTCTCTCTCTTCCATCGTCGTCCTCCTCACTCACGAGAAATAGCCAAAGATCAGGCCCTCCCCGCCCGCGCAGTTGACGAAGAAGGGCGCGAACACGAGCGACTCCACCGCCATCAGCTTGATGAGGATGTTGAGCGAGGGCCCCGAGGTGTCCTTGAGCGGGTCGCCGACCTACGTTTTGTTGGTGTTTATTTTAAGATACATTTTGGTGGTTGGTTTTTTGTACGGGGTCGTGGTTGTTGCGCGTCGTGGCTTGGTTGTGAGCTCGGGAGGGGCGGCGTGCGAAAAATTCCTGGATCGCAAAAAGGGCGGCGCCGCCGGGCGAGCGTGCGAGGGAGAGAAACGCACGACGGCGGCGGCGAGGGGGACAAAAACCCAAAACCCCGAAAACCAAATCAAAGAAGATCCTCTGCGACTCACCGTGTCGCCGATGACCGCGGCCTTGTGCGCGTCGCTCCCCTTGCCGCCCAGCGACCTGGCGTGCTCCGTGGCGCCCGCCTCCACGTACTTCTTGGCGTTGTCCCACGCGCCGCCCGTGTTGCTCATGGAGACGGCCATCTGGACGCCTGTTGGAGTGGTTTTTTTTTCATGTTTTTTTTTTGGACGTGGTTTTTGTGTGGTTTTTCGGAGTTTGTTTGGGGTGGTTTCATGGCAAGAAGGAGACAGTGAGAGAGGCGGTGCTGAAGGCAGGCAACCCAAGAAATCGAGGCGAAACGGTAAGAACAAGGAAGCGGCGTCGCACGATAAAAACGAGAAAAAACAGAACACAAAACGCGAGAGAGAGAACGAGGACGAGGACGCACCGCTGACGAGGCCGCCGGCGAGCACGCCCGCGAGCGCGCGCGTGCCGAAGAGCATGCCGACGACCAAGGGGGTGAGCATGACGAGGCAGCCGGGGGGGATCATCTCGGCCAGCGACGAGGCGGTGGAGATCTCCACGCAGCGCGAGTAGTCGGGGCGCGCGGTGCCCTGACGTTTTTTTTTTTTTTTTTTGGTTTTTGTGTGTTTTTTGTTT
>Ga0209390_10001742_pt1 | contig 40687 bp, 26 predicted proteins | sample BON01_FD_187212 | JGI IMG/M metagenome (GOLD analysis project Ga0209390, IMG submission 187212) | Freshwater microbial communities from Lake Bonney liftoff mats and glacier meltwater in Antarctica - BON-01 (SPAdes) (version 2) | ecosystem: Environmental > Aquatic > Freshwater > Ice > Glacier...
TCCTGCCCCTCCCCGACCCCCCCCCCCGCTTTCCGCGCGCGCGCGCAGACGACGGCGTCGTCGGCGGCGGCGGCGGCGGCCTCCCTTTTTGATTCTTTCTTTGTAATTAGAGCGGCTTCGCTGCGTGCACCACGGTAGCCCGGCCCCTAGAGCCCACCGCCCCACGTGGTGGGGCCGGCAAAAAACAACATCGTTAGAAACATTTCCAAATCCTTTACACGATCTGAGACGCAATCCGAGCGACGAGAGAGCGCGACGCCGCCCGCCTGTCAAACCGCGGAAAACAACCCCTCTGCCCTCACCGCATCGCCCCCGCCCGCAGCACGTCCACCATGTTGTACACCCGCTGCCCGTCGCCCCCTCCCCGTGCCGCCTCAGCCACCCTCCGCGCGAGAAAAAGGGCCGCGTCGACGCTGCCCTCTGCGTAGACGGACCGCCCGACCACATTGTGCTGCAGCTCGACCGCCACGCTGCCGTCGGGCGCGACGAGGCGGTACGTGTGGAAGGCGTGGCCCTGGAGGGCGTCGGGGGGGACGCCCATCTCGGAGACTTGGTGGGCTGGGTCGCGCACCATGGCGATGTCCGCCGAGGAGAAGGGGGCGGAGCGCAGGCGGGCGGCGGCGGCGGCCGCCGCGCGCTCGCCGCGCTTGGTCGCGACCGCGGCCGCGCCGCCGCCGCGTCCCCCGTTGCCGCCGGCGCGCCGCCGCCGGTCGTCCTCCTCGTCCTCCTCTTCCTCGTCCGCATCGCCGTCCCTGGGCCCCGCGGCGGCCGCCGCCGCGTGCGCCGCGGGCACGGGCTCGAGCGGCGACCCGGTGCCGCCCGCGCCGAGCACCAGCAAGGACGCCACCACCGCCTTGGCCGTCCCGCTCGTGTCCTTTTTCGTGGCCTGGTGCGACTCGACCACGCTCAAGGTGTAACCCGCGAACGCGCCGGGAAACGCCTCCGCCGCCATCTCGAGCATGGCCTGAAACGCGACGATCTGCTTACCCATCTGCGGCGCGATGACCGCAAAGCAGCCGCTGGCGCGCGCCTCGTCAAGCAGCCTCGCGCGGTCGCCGCCCGTGGTGCCCATGACGAACGGCACGCCGTGGCGTTGGTACAGGTCGGCCATGTCGTGCACGGCGTCGGGGGCCGTGTAGTCGACGGCCACCAGGCGCGCGCCGTGCGCCTCGAGGGCGCGCGCGAGCTCGGCGTCGCGGTGCGAGGGGCCGACGGCGGCGACGGCGGCGGCCGTGCCGCGGACGGGGATGGAGGGCTGCTCGGCGGCCATGGCGTCCGTGGCGACCAGGGTGCTCGGGTAGATCTCGATGCCGGCGCGGAGGGCGGCGCGGGCGACGGCCTGGCCCATCTGGCCGCTCACGCTGTTGATCAGGAGGACCGGGCTCGGGTCGCCGCCGTTGTCGGAAGGGGCGGCGGCGGCGGCGGCGTCGGGGCGGCGGCGCGAGGGGCGGCTGCTCGGCGCGGCGGCGGCGGCAGAGGGGCGCCGGCGGCAATGGGGCCGCGATTGCTGCTGCTGCTGCTGCTGATGCTGCTGCTGCGTGTGGCTACGCTTGCTGGCCGCGCGGCCCGCGCCGCTCGTCATCATCGGGGCGGCGTGCATGGGGGCGAAAACTCGTTACTCTAGTTGTTGAGCGCGGGGTGTGAGTGCGTTTTATTTTGAGTTGTTGATGCGTGCGCTTTTGCTTGATCTACTACGGGCGCGATCACAACGCGTGCGTGTGTTGTTGATCGATCTGAACGTGGGTGTCCGCTGATGTTTGTCGAGGGGGCTGTGGTTCAAGACTCTCTTTCCTCCTCCTCTGTCCGCGCGTCGCCGCCGCTGCCTCCACCTCTGCCGCCGCTCGGGTTTCCCTTCGCGGAAATCGTCTCGTCCAGAAAGATCGTTACAATGGCGAGGCGCATCTAGGCCTGTCACGCCGGGCGGTCACATCGCAGCGACACCCGTCGACGGCGGTGGGGAAACGATGGCTTGTACACATAAAAAGGGCCGACGCGTGCAACGCCAGCGACGGGTCGCCAACGCACGGGGGGCAAGCGCAGTTGCCCGAGAAGCGGGGTTCATGTTCAGCGCCAAAACCAAACGGCTACTCCGACGCGGGCGGCAGCCCGCACGGCAGCAGCATCTTCTGCAAAAACTCGTACCGCACGCGCCCCACGCTCTCGTTCTGCGCCACCGCGAAGAACGACGCGAGGTTTGGCCGCCCCGCGTACGAGGCGTAGCTGTCCCTGTGCACGCCGACCAGCCACTCCCACTTGGTGGTGTCGGCGTGCCCTGTCCCCACGTAGCGGGCCTGGAGGTTCTCGAGCTGCTGGTTGATGCTGTCGCGGTCCTGGAGGGTCGTCATCCGTCTTTTTGGTTGGGGTTTCTTGGCGGCGGCGAGAGCGTCGCGTGCGCCCGCGGCGGGGCGGCTTTGCGAGAGAGAGCAGAGACAGGCGCACGAGGAGCGGGCGCGCGCGTGAGGCTGCTCCGGGAGATGTTGTCGGCCGGGGCGCGCGCGCGAGAGACAGCGTGGGTTGGGGCGCGCGCGAGGGAGAGCGGAGCGCGTGCGATGGCAAGACGTGCAAAAAGAGAGAAGCTTTTGATGCGTGCCGGTTATGCTGATGATTTGATGAGGATGTTGGGTCGATGAGCGTGGTACGTCTGGCTATGCTTGGGAGAGGAGAGGGTGGACGAGGAGAGAGTTCTAAAGGCGCGCTCTCCCCTCCTTCATCCCTCACTCTCCGAAGAACTCCGCAAGACCCTGTCACTCTCCTCTCACTTCGCAACCCCTACGAAAGCATCATCGCCATAACCTCACACATCCCACCTTGAAACACAGAAGAATGGCGTCGGCAGCAGCAGCAACAGAACACCGGCCGCCACCGCCGCCCGACGCCGCCACATCCGCCGCTGCCGCCGCCGACGACGCGCGCGCCGCTGCCGCCGCCATCGCGCTCGCCGTCCAGCGGCGCTTCGCCTCCCTGCCCAAGACCGGCAAGCCCGCCTCCCACGAGCACACGGTGCTGGCCGGGTTCGTCGTGACCCCTCCCAGCGCCGACGACTTCACAACGATCAACCGCCGCTACCACGTCGCCGCCCTGGCCACGGGCACGAAGTGCCTGGGCGCCGCGCGGCGCGCCGAGGCGGCCGCCGGCGCGCCGCCGGCGTCGCTGCTGCACGACTCGCATGCCGAGGCGCTGGCGCGGCGCGCGCTGCTGCTGTGGGTGCACACGCAGCTGCGGGAGGCGTGGTCGAGGCGGCGGGACGGCGGCGGCGGGGCGGGCGACGCTCCTGCCCCACCCGCTGCCCCACCCGCTGGCGCTGCCGTTGCCGCTGCTGGCGCCGCTGCCGGCGCGCCTGGGACCGACACCCCCCCTCCGCTGTGCTTCCAATGGCTGCCCGACAGGCGGCGCTTCGCGCTGCTCCCGGGCGTCGAGCTGTGCATGTACGTCAGCCAGTCCCCCTGCGGCGACGCGTCCATCCTGCACGACGAGGAGGGAAACCAGGAGGAAGGAGGAAATGGGGGCGGGGGGGAGGCAACGGGCCGCGGCGACCGCGGCGGCGGCGACGGCGGCGGCGGCGCCGACGGCGCGCCAAGCAATCCGCCCGACCCCCCTGCCCGCCCCGCGGCGGGCCGGACGGGCGCCAAGCTCATCGAGCCGGCGGACCCAGCCGGCGCCAAGGACGGCTCTCCCTTCGCCCGCCCCGCCGTGCCCCAGGCGGGCGACGTCGAGGCGGCCGCCGCGGGCGCGCAGCGGCGCGGCGCGCTGCGCCGGAAACCAGGGAGGGGCGACGCCACCCTTAGCATGAGCTGCTCGGACAAGCTCGGGCGGTGGCGCGCGCTGGGGCTGCAGGGCGCCCTCCTGTCGTCCGTCCTGGACGGGTCGCTGCGGCTGAGTTCGGTGGTCGCCTCGGTGCCGCCGCTGCCGCCGCCGCCGCCGCCGCCCCCGCCGAGCGCTGGCGAGCGGGGCGGCGCCGAGGACGCCGCCGCCGCCGCCGCCGCGCCGCCCTCGTCTTCTTCGGTCGAGCGGGCGCTGCGGCGCGCGGTGTTTGGTCGATTCCAGCAAGCGATCGGGGAAGCGGCGGACGAGTGCGCGGGACTGCTGCGCCGGCGGCGACGGCGAGAAGGAGGCCAAGGAAAAGACGATGACGCCGAGGAAGAGGACGAGGACGAGGCGGCGCTGCGGGCGGCGGAGCGGCTGCTCCGGTCGGCGCTGCTCGGCTCGGGCGCCTCGCCGCCGCCCGCCGCGGTCGCCATGTCCGCTCCCGCGCCGCCCGCGAGCCTGGGCCTCGCGCCGGACGCGACGCGCCGCGTGCCGTCGGGCCTCGCGATCAACTGGCACGCCGGGTGCGCGCCGACGCCGCCATTGTCGGCGACCCCGCCACCGATGATGACGGCAACGACGACGCCAACGACGGCGCCGCCCGCTCCGCCGCCCGTTCCGCCGCCGCCGCCGCCGCCGCCCGAAGTGACCCTGGGCGCCGCGGGCTGCCGCGCGGGCAGCAGCCGCGCGGCGCGCCTCTCGCCGGCCACGCGCTCGCGCCTGAGCCGCGCGGCCCTGTCGGCGCGCTTCGCGGAGCTGCTCGAGCTGATTGGGCAGGAGCGAGAAGAGGCTGGGGGTGCGGGCGCGGGCGCGGGCGCGGGCCTGCTGCCGCCGCTGCCGCCGTCCGCCGCCCGCTCGATGCCGCACGACGCGCTCAAGAGGCGCGCCGCCCCCGGTTATGCGCGCGCGTGGGACCTGCTGCTGTCGGGGCGGCCTGGCCGGGGGTTTGGTGGCGCGTGGCTGCGCAAGCCGCCCGACGCGCTGGCGCTGGCGGACTACTGCTGCCAGCCTGGGCAACCGCCGGCGGCTGTTGTCGATGATGTGTCGGCGGCGGCGGCGGCCGCGATGCGATCGAGGGCGGCGGCGCCAGACGGCCGCGACGAGGACGACGGCGAAGAGAGTCGGAAGCGCGTTCGCGAGTAACTCTTCTTCTCACAATTCACAATCAAACCCCCACCAGCGCTCTGATCGCGCAGCGTGCCGATCCCTCTCCCTGACCTTTGCTCGATCCATCATCAGCAGGGAACCGACGCGACGCACAAAAAGGAGCCCCCCCCGAAACAGACCACCTCCATCTCTCTCCGAGGGCGCGCGACGGAGGCATGGCGCCTCCAGGGGCGCCCGCCGCCGCGCGCGACGATCCGGCCGAGCCCCTCCTGCAGGCGCTCGCCCACCACCGCGCGCCGCAGCAACGGCCCCAAGGCGCCGCCGCCGCCGCCGCCGCCGGTCGCGATCGCGCCTCGGTCGTCGCGCTGGCGTCGGGGATGCTGCTCGCCGGAACGATAAACACCCTGCTCACAAAATACGCCGACCTCCAGGTCGTCGGCCACGACCCCGACAGCGGCGCGCCCATCCTCTTCAGCCACCCGGCCTTCCAGACCGCCCTCATGTTTGGAGGCGAGCTCATGTGCCTGCTCCCCTGGCTCTTCTTCCGCGCGCGTCGCCGTGCCGCCAAGCGCCGCCGCGACCCGAGCTACGCGCCCGGGCTGGACGCGGCCGGCCGCCGCGCCCTGGGCGCCCGGCGCGCGGCCGCCTTTGCCCTGCCCGCCCTGTGCGACGCGGCCGCCTCGACCGCCATGAACGCGGGCCTGGCGCTTACCAGCGCGTCCGTGTACCAGATGCTCCGCGGCACCCTGGTCCTGTGGACGGGCGCCTTTACGGTGGTGGTGCTGCGGCGGCGGCTCCGCGCCCACCACTGGCTCGGCATGGCGCTGATCGCGGCGGGCGCGGCGCTGGTCGGGGTGGCGTCGGTCTTGGCGTCGGCGAGGGGTGGCGGCGGGGGGTCGGGCGGCGGCGCGGGGCGGCCGGGGGCCCGCGGGTTCGGGCAGGTCGCAGAAGAGGAGGACTCTGTTCGCCGCCGCGGCCCGCACCCCTCGGCGCCCGCGCCGCTGCTGGGCGACCTGCTCGTCGTCGCGGCGCAGGCCGGCACCGCCCTCCAGTTCGTGCTCGAAGAGGCCTTTCTGCGCCGCTACCGCGTGCCCGCGCTGCTGGCCGTCGGGCTGGAGGGCGCGTGGGGGTCGCTGCTGTCGGTCGGCGTGCTGCTGCCGCTCGCCAACGCGTACCGCCCGGCGGGCCCCGGCACCCCGCCCGTCGACGACCTGGCCGCCGCCGTCCGCGAGGTCGCTGCCAACCCCAGGCTCGCGGCCGCCTCGCTGCTGTCGGTCTTCTCGGTCGCGGCGTTCAACTTTTGCGGCATCGGCGTCACGAAACGTCTGAGCGGCGCCTCGCGGGCCACGATCGACGCCACCCGCACGCTCTTCGTCTGGCTCTTTGCGGTGTGGCGCGGCTGGGAGCGCGTGGTGGCCCTGCAGCTGCTGGGCTTTGTGGTGCTGGTGGCGGGGTCGTCGCTGTATAACGAGATCCTGAGGCCGTGTCTCCCGAAAGAGCTTATGGAGGGCGCGGCGGCGGCGGCCGAGGCGGCGGCGGCGGCCGGGGCGGCGGCGGCCGAGCGCGGGGACGGCGCGGCGGGGGGGGCCGTGCGGTACCGTCGCTTGGAGCCGGATGCGGCGTGGCACGGGATGATGCGCCCGGGCAGCGCGGGGGCCGTGTACGGCGGCGGCGAGGTGGGGGTGGCGGTCTACGGGGCGGAAGAGGAGGAGGAGGACGACGACGAGGGCGGGGGCGGGGACAAGGGGGGGGACTTCGGCGGCGGACGAGGGGGGGGCGGCGGAGGCGGCATCGGCGGCAGGAGAGGCTCAACAGGAACTGGCGGAGCGCTGCTGGGGGGACAAGGCGACGTCGATGACGACGACGACGACGAGGAGGTGGTGCTGGTGGTGAGCGACGGGCAGCACGGCGCGTCACCAGCGGCAGCAGAATCAGCAGCAGCATCAGCATCAGCAGCAATGCGCAGCAGCAGCGGCGGCGGCGGCGGCGGGACGGGCGCCGTGCCCGTCCCTGCGGCCGCGGGCGCGCGCGCGCTCCTGCCGCCCCGGTCGCGCGGCCGGGCCGTCGCCGTCGACGTCCCCGCGGCGGCGGGGAGCGTCGAGCCCTGGGGCGGCTACGCCCTCGCGCGCTCGATGCGCCTCGGCGTCGGCGCGCTGTCGCCGCGCTCGCTCGTGCCGAGCGGCGGCTCTGCGCTCGCGCTGGGGGCCGGGGGACGAGCCGGCGGCGTGGGGGTCGCCGCGGGCTCGGGCTCGGCCGGCCCCGGGCCGGGAGGGGCGGGCTTGCTGCTGCTCGGGTCGCAGGGCGCGGGAGGATTGCTGGCGCTGGCGCCGGGACAGTTCGCCGGGGACTCCGGAGGGGAGGAGGAGGAGGGCGGCGACGGCAGCGGCGGCACAAAACCGCGGCGCTCGTCGTCCTCGTCCTCTGGCTCGGGGTCGTCGGCGTCGTCGCTCGGCGCGGCGTCGTCCGCGTCCATCGGCGTCATGGGCCCGCCCGGGTACCTGACCACCGGCGGCGGCGGCGGCGGCGGCACTGCGGGCGGCGGCGGAGGAGGAGCAGGGGGAACAGGGGCCGGCGGCGGCGGCGGATGAGGGACGACAACGAGGACGAGAGAGAGAGAGAGCGCCCACAGCGCCCACAGCGCCCACAGCGCCCACAGCGCCCACAGCGCGGCATGCGGCGAACAAAAAAGAAATTGAAGACGAGCGAAATGCCGGCACGTCTTCTTTCTGTTGCCCTAGAAATGCGTCGAGCGAAAACCGAACCGCCGCTCCCGCCAGCAATAAACAAACCTACTCCTTTCCCCCGGACTATCCATATCCTCCTCCTTGGGGCACAAAATAGCGCCCTGCCCAGCCTGCGTCTGCGCGCGGCGCGTCGTCGTCGTCGTCGCCGTCGGACCTCTCCTCTGCCCCCCCTGCTCTCCTCACTTGGGCATGAACAGCGCCGTCGTCTGCGCGCGCGTGTCGTCCGGGCTCGTGACCGTGTGCCCCACGGTCTTGTCGCTCGAGAAGATCTCGTAGTCGTTGCCGCCCTCGTACGTCTTGTCGCCGAAGAAGTGCACCTCGTCAAACTCGCCCTCGACGAACCGGAGGCAGTAGGTCTTGTCCCACCCGCGCGGGAACACGTCAAAGGAGATCTGCCCGCCCACGCTGTAGGTGAGCTCGTAGTCGGCAAACTCCTTGCGCAGGGCCTCGACCATGCGCTTGCGCACGCCGGCCCCCTTGTCGTACTCCTCAAAGGCGTCGCGCTCCTCCTGCGAGCAGTTGCGGCCGATCGGCGACACGTTGAGCATGCCGTTGCGAAACTCCACAAAGGTGCCGCGCTTGACGGGCATCTCGAGGTCCGCGACGTAGCGCAGCACGAAGTTGATGAAGCGCTGGAGCTTGGCCTCGCCCAGGTGCTTCTTGAGGGACTGGACGGCCAGCGGCTTGCCCGCCTTGTGGGCGTCGAGGCCGTTCTCCGCAAACACATAGTCGTAGTCGTGGACGACTGGCGTTTTTGTGTTTTTTTTTGTTTTTTTTTGTTTTTTTTTGTTTTTTTTGTTTTTTTTGTTTTTGGGGGGTGGTTTGTGGGTTGGACTGGGGTCGGTCGGTTGGCGAGTTTCGCGCCTGTCGCGTCGACAGATGAGGGAGGAGAGCGGCGGGAAGATGGCGGCGGCGGCGGCGGCGGTTTTTTGGGAGCGAGCGACGGAAGCACGCACCCCGGGCGCCGATCTGCTCGGCGATCTTGACGAGGTCCGAGCCGCCGACGATGCCGACCGTGACGTGCTGTAGTTGTTGTTGTTGTTGGGTTTGTATTTTCGGGCGGGGAGAAGAGGAGAAGGACGATCAGCAAAAAAGGAGGAGCTCGCGCGCAAAAACTGCCGCGGCGCGAGGCGCCTCTGCGCGCGCGCTGCCCCTTTCCCGCGCTTTCACTCGCCTTGCGCAGCTCCTGCATGTACTCGAGCATCTCCGGGGTCGCGACCTGGGCATCAATGTTTCAAGGGATTGGAGTTGAGTGATCGATCGGATGTCGGATTTGGAGGGGCGAGGGCGCGCGTGTGTCAAGAGGGGGGAGGAAGTTGAGCGAACGGTTTGCTCCCCCCTTGTTTTCGGCCCGCCACTCTCTCTGTTGCACGGGCGATCGACGCGCGACCACCACGGTACGCACCTTGCGCGGCGCCGTGAGCGTCCCGTCCACGTCAAACAGGGCGAGAATGCGCTTGCCCGACATGGTTTTCGGCGTTCTTGGGTGAGAGAAAAGGGGCCCGAAAAGCTGAAGGCTGTGTTTTGGGTCGCGAGGATGAGAGAGACAAGAATGAGGATTGCGAATGCGCGGGGTTGTAGTAAAAGCACACGTGGGATCCGAGGGGAAAAGAAAGAGCGAGAAAGGGAAGGGAGGGTCTCCCCACGTGCGCGTCACGCTTGGTAGCGGCCGCGCCCGCCGCCGCCGCCGCGTCCGCCCCGCCCGCCGCCGCGCCTGCCAAAGCCGCCACGGGCGCCAAAGCCGCCGCCGCGGCCGGGCGATCCGCCGCCGCCCCGGCCTCGGCCCCCGCCCCCAAAGCCCCCGCCGCCGCGCCCGCGCCCTCCCCCGCGCCCCCCACCGCGTCCCCCCTCGCGGCCCCCGCCAAAGCGACCGCCCCCGCCTCCGCCCCCGCCGCCGCTGCCCACGCGCGCCGACTCCTCGCGCGCGCGCTGCGGCAGCCCCTTTTGCACCGCGCGGTCAAACGCGTTGGCCGGCCGGCGCCCGCCGCCCCGCTCCTCGTGCTCGTCCTCGGCCCACCCTCCCGCGTCGACAAGCTGCCCGCCGCCGCCCGCCAAGCCGCGGTCCTTGTTCTTCTTGACCTTCTTCAGCTTGCCGCGGTCGTACTCGGCGTCCCATTCGTCGCGGCCGCCGCCGCCCGGGGAGGCGGCGCCCGTGTGCGCCCGCCGCGCGTCGAGCGCAAAGGCGGCGCGCGCCTTCGCGACGAGCCCGCCGTCCAGGCCGCCGTAGGCGTCGGCGCCGTCGCCCCAGGCCGTGTCGGCCGAGGGCGGGCGGCGGGCGGCGGCCTCGAGGGCGGCGGCGCCCGTGAGGAGCGTCGCGCGGGGGGGGGCGGCGGGTTGTTGGTGGCCGTTGGCGGCGGCGGCGGAGGCGGCGGCGCCGCCCCCGTGCTGCTGCTGCTGCTGCTGCTGCTGCTGCTGCTGCTCCTGCTGCTGCTGCTGCTGCTGCTGCTGCTGCTGCTGCTGCTCCTGCTGCTGCTGCTGCTGCTGCTGCGCGAGCGTCAGGAGCTGCCGGGCCTCCTTCTTGTGGCGCCTGCGCTCGCGCTCGTCCATCTCCTCGTCCTCGGCGTCGCCGGCGGGGGCAGGCAAGGGGCGCTTGAGGGAGGGCGGCGGCGGCGCGGGCGCAGCGGCGCCGCTGCCGCTGCCGTTGCCATTGCCGTTGCCGTTGCCGTTGCCGTTGCCGTTGCCGTTGCCGTTGCCGTTGCCGTTGCCGTTGCCGTTGCCGTTGCCGTTGCCGTTGCCGTTGCCGTTGCCGCTGTCGTGGCGCTGCTGCTGCTGCTGCTCCATGAGGCGGCGCTGCGTCTTGAGCTCCTTGTGGCTCAGGAGGGGCACCTCGGCCGGCGCCTGGCGGCGGCCGCCGTTGCCGACGAGCCTGTTGTTTTTGTGTTTGGTTTGCGTGTGTGAAAACCGCGCGACAAGGGCGTGAGGAGCGGGTCGGACGGGGCGGGGGAGCTTTCGATGCGCGCACAGAGCGTGAGGGGGCCCCCAATCAACGCCAAAAGCGTGAGACAAGGATGCGCGCGTGAGAGGTCGGTTTAGCTGGGGGTTTCTGAGGCCCCCATTAGGCACGTTGTCGGCTCACCACCGGGCGCGGCGCTATTTTGGCCGCGCCCAGCTCGGTGCCCAGTGCGTGTCGTCATCCCTCTCCGTTTTCGCTCCGATTCCCCACTCCCTGCCCCGTTCTCTGTGCAGACGCGGTAGCACAGGGCGAAAGCAAGGGCGCCTTCACCCGAGATAGAGAAATCTTACCCGTTGGCCGCCTTGCCGCCGCCGCCGTTTTGGGGGCCGTCGCTGGGCTGCCGCTGTTGCTGCTGCTGCAGCTGCTGCTGCAGCTGGTGCTTGCGCTGGGCCGGCCCCCCGCGCTCGTCGTCGCTGCTGCTCGCCTCCTCGGCGTCGGCGTAGTCCTCGTCGCCCTCGTCCTCGGCCTCCTCCTCCTCGGAAGAAGACGACGACGACGACGGCGCAGGCAGCGGGCGGGCGCGCTCGGCCGGCGCCGCCGCCGCCCCGCGCCCGGCCTTGCCGCTGCTGCCCTTGTCCGCCTTTTTCGGGTGCCGCCGCGTGAAGAACAGCATGTAGGCGCTGTGCGTCGCCGCCTCAACCTGGCGCTGCGACACGGGGTGCACGCTGTGGTCGTCGCAGAGGTACCACTGGGCGCTGAGCGCGCCGCCGCTCCCTCCGCCGCCGCCCGCGCCGCCGCCGCCGCCGCCCCCGCCCGCGCCGCCGCCGCCCGCGCCGCCGCCGCCCAGCGCGCCCCCCAGGAGGCCCCCGCCCCCGGGCGACCGCACGTAGCACGTGTAGTGCCCGCTGTGCAGCGAGTGCCCGTGGTGCACCAGCACCGCGTACAGGTCGTAAGGCTGCGGGCCGCACGACGGCCAAGACGACATGTAAGGGCCCAGGTCGAGCGCCTTTTCGGCACAGAACTCCACCCGCCGCGTCACCTTGTGCCCGCGGCCGCCAAACTCGAAGCGCTTCAGGTGCACGGTCAGCACCAGGGGCGCCTCCTCGACCGTGATGCGCTTGGTTGCGCGCACCAGGCTGCCCCCCACGCTCGCGGGCAGGCGGTAGCGGTCGGCGCCGTCGAGCGTCTCGCGCGCCGTGAAGCGGCGGAGCGCGCCCTCGAGCGAGGCGGCGCGCGTAATCTCGAGAGAGAGATCTAAAAAGGGGTCGTACGTGCTGCTGGTGAAGCCCTCTGCGGGGGTGCCGCGGGCGCCCGGGTCCTCGCAGCGGACCTGGGAGCGCAGGCGGCCGCCGAAGATGCGGTAGACAAAGGTGGAGGCGGCGAGGGCCGGCGGCGGCGGGCCGGCGGCCGGCGCCGGCGGCGCCGGGGGCGCGGCCGGCGCGCGGCCGGCGGGCGCGGCGGCGGCGGCCTTGGCGGCGGCGGCGGCCTTGGCCGCCTTCTTCAGGGGGGCGAGGCACGCCTCGTGCATGGCGTCCAGCAAGCAGCGGAGGTACTCGTGCGCGTCCTCTTGACGGCCCAGGCGGAAGCTGTGTGGTGTTTTGTGGGTGGGTGGGTTGGTTTTTGGTTTTGATGTGGGGGGCGCGGCGAGGAGCGAGGGGGGGGGGAGGGGGTTGGCCGGGGCACGAAGAGAAAAGACAGACGCACGCCAAAGCAACGCACGACGCCAGCCAGCGCCCCCGTTCTCGCGTCAGTGTAACTATGACATGTAAAATCGACTCATGCGCGCGCAGCGGGCGCGCACCCGGCCAAAGAGGGCGCCTGCCGAGGCCGGCGCCGCGCCAAGACGGCGCGACGCAGCCTTCGGCGGACGCCCCGGCACGCGAGGGGCAGGCGCGCCCGCCTTGTTGAGTGCGGGCGGCTCGTCGAAGAGTTGTGGATTATCTTCCTCCGCGAGAAGGTGGCGTTTTAAGAGATGGGAGGGAGGGCGCAGGCAGGGTGGCAGGAGACAAGAGGAAAAAGGTCCCCGCGCCGACAAAAGAGATAAGACGCCGACGACGGCCCTCTCCTTCCAACCCGCAAAAAAGCACAAAACGAACAAAACAAGGCGAAAAAAGACTCACCGCTTGTTGACGGCCGTGAGGGCGCGCGCGTGCGCCGAGGGACGAATGGCCCCGGGCGACCCCGCCGCCGCGAACGCCCGCCGGATCTGCGACTGCGTCGCCGCGATCGGGTCGAACTGCGCTGCCTGCTGCGCGGCGGCGGCCGCGGCGGCCGCCGCCGCCGCCGCCGCGGGCGCGCCGCCGCCGCCGCCGCCGCCGCCGCCGCCGCCGTCCGCCGCCGCCCTCGCCCGCGCCGCCTCGGCCAACCGCGCGGCGGCGGCGGCGGCCGCGGGCGCCAGGTCGCGCTCGCCCAGGCACAGCTCCGCCAGGGGCGCCGTGTGCGTCAGTGCCTGCAGCACGCTGTTCATGAAGCACGTGTTGCCGAGGTTGACCAGGCCGGGGCCCGGCTTGCGGCGCGAGGGGTCCCAACGGAGGCTCAGCGCGCCGGCCGCGGGGAAGAGGGGGTCGCCCGCCGGCGCCGCCCCGCCCTCGGGCGGCGGCACGCCGCCGGGCCGCTGCTGCTGCTGCTGCTGTTTTCGCCGTTGCGCCTGCTGCTGCTGGGCCGGGGGCGCGGCGCCCGCGCGGGGCGTCGGGGGCTGCTGCTGCTGCTGCTGCTGCTGCTCTCGGCGCGCGCGCTTGGCGTCGGGGCCGTCGCTGCCGTTGCCGCCGTCGCGGGGCCGAGGGCCGCTGGCGGGCGGCGGCGGCGGCGGCCGCTCGGGCTGGGGGGGGCGCTTGCCGCCGCCTCCGCCGGCCACCGCGGGCCTGCCGAGCTTCTTGCCGCCGCTCGCGCCATCTCCTCCTGTCTGGTGACGCGGGTGCTGCTGCTGCTGCTGCGCCGCCGAGAGGACGGGGGACTGCGGATGTTTTGTTGAGTTTCGGGGATTATCTGGGCGTGAGGACGGGCGCCGCGAGCCGCGAGGGGAGCGCGCGCGACGAGCCGTCGCCGCGCGCGCGCACCGCGCTCGGCCTTTTTCTGTCCCGCGCGCATTGCTGCCGCCCCCTCTGCGGCGCGCGCGGGGGAATCCCTCCGGACGAGCCGGCGCCGGGCGGTGCTTGTTCCTCCGGCCCCCGATTGCCCGTGGCGCGCGCGCCATCGCCTTGCGCGGAAGAGCGACAGAGGAAGAAAGAGGGTAGGGCGGCGCACAAACAACGCAAACGCACCACCATTTTCGCCGCCGGAAGCAGGTCAATCACGATGCCCTGCGGGTCAAAGGAGGCCGGCGCGTCGTCCCGCCGCACCCACGCGACCTTTTCAAAGGCTAGGGGGTCCTTCAGCGGAGACATTTGCGCATCTCTCTCTCTCCCCAAGTGCTTGGCAAGCGGGTTTTTCAGGTGAGTGTGATTGGTGGGTGCGATGCGTGAATCGTGCTGAGGCTGCGGTTGGCCACAATTGTGACCAAGTTGGGAAGCGTTTGGGTGTGTGGGAGAGTTTGGGAGAGGGGGCGGGTGTTTTTCTTCCTGCCCTCCCTTTCCCCCTCTCTCCCTCTCTCCCCCTCTCCTTCCTCTCAAACGTCATCTGCTTGACCAACGGCACTCTCATCGATCTGACGTAGCAGCAGCAACACTAGTACCACCGCCCACATCATCATCATCATCATGATGCGCCTCGGCGCCCGCGCAAGCGCGCGATCCGTTCAGCTAGCGCTGCCCACAGCCACATGTCGCGCGGGTCTCATCATGACAGCAGCAGCAGCAGCAATGCCACCGCCACGAGCCAGCCTGGCACATTTGCCGCGCCGGCAACGGTCCGCGTCAGCGTCGTCCGCGCGGCGACTAGGCGACGAGGCCGCCCCGGATTCGTCGACCTGGTCGTCCGGCGACGGCACCGCCACCACCGACGACGAGACCGACGACGACGAGCACGAGGCCGAGCCGAGGTCGGGCGCGGGAGGGCCGCCCGCCTTTTTCCGGCGGGTGGTCGACCTCCTCTTGAACCGTGCGGCCTCGCGCGTCGAGCGCGGCACGGCCACCTGCATCGCCTGCCGCGGCAGCGGGTCGCTGCCCTGTCCGTCCTGCGGGGGCGCGGGGCGCCTGGCGGGCGCGCGCGCGGCGTCGGATGGCCTGCGCACCAACCGGTGCCCGCGGTGCTCGGGCCTCGGAAAGGTGGTGTGCCCCACGTGCCTGGGCGTGGGCGTGCGGGTGGGCGCGCGGCGGTGACTTTGACGGCGACCGGCGTCGATGGCGGCGACGAGCCGTTTCGCACTTCTTCGTGCTTTTTCTCGTTCTGGTGGCGTCGCGCCAACAGTAATCGAATCACGACCTCGCGTAGTAGCACATCACAACACATTGAACAAACGCCCCTGCTCTGTGCCCCGCACGCGTAGCCTGATAAAGCAAGAAGCAAGACGACCGAAGCACCTCGCCCAAAGAAGCGAACAGCAAGCGTCATGACGCCGAGCGCCCTGCTCGGCGCCAGCACGACCACCACCCCTCCTACCATCAGCGGCCTCCGGATCGCTCGAGCGGCAGCGCGCGCCTGCTCCCGCCGGCGAGCGGCCTCCCCCTTCGCCACAACCTCCCCTTGCGCGCCCGCGCCGTGCCCCGGCATGCTGCGCCCCTGCCCGGCCCTGCTCAATGCGGCGGCGCGCCTGTTGGCCCGCGGCGCTGGTCAGGCGCACGCATCGGCGGCCGCCGCGACGCAAGCGCCTGCCGTCGCCGCCCACAGCGGGCACCGCCGCCGCGCCACGGTCGCCGCGCGCGCCGCCGCGCCCGCGCCTGCGTCCGCCGCCGCCGCCCCTTCCCAGCAGCAGCAGCAGCACCACCAAGCAGCAGCGCCCGACGGCTACGAGACCGTCGTCGGCATCGAGACGCACGTGCAGCTGCAGACGCGCACCAAGGCTTTCTGCGGCTGCCCCAACCGCTACGGCGACCCGCCCAACACCAACATCTGCCCCGTGTGCCTGGGCCACCCGGGCGCTCTCCCCGTCTACGGCGCCGAGGCCCTCCGGCTCGGCGTGCTTACCGGACTGGCGCTCGGCGCCCGCGTGGCGGCGCGCTCGCGCTTCGACCGCAAGCAGTACTTTTACGCCGACCTGCCCAAGGGGTACCAGATCTCGCAGCACGAGGGGCCGCTGTGCACGGGAGGGAGCGTGGTGGTCGATTTCCCAGAGGAGCGCGGCGCGCCCAGGGCGGCGGCGGCGGCGGCGGCGGCGGCGGGTAAGGACAAGGCGGCGGCGGCGGCGGCGGGGGGCAAGCAGGCCGGGGCGGCGGCGGGAGCGGCGGCGGCGGCGGCGGCGTCCCCCCTTGCGCCGCCCCTTGCGCCCCTCCGCCGCGCCTTCGGCGTCACGCGCGCGCACCTCGAGGAGGACGCGGGCAAGAGCGTGCACGGCGCGGCCGGGGGCGGGCAGGGCGGCGGCGCCCTCGGATCCCCCTCGGGCGCCGCGCTCACTTCCTCCTCCTCCGCCCCCTCCTCCTCCGCCTCCGCCTCGACGCACGTCGACTTCAACCGCGCGGGCGTCCCGCTCCTCGAGATCGTCTCCGAGCCCGACATGCGCTCGGGGCGCGACGCGGCCGCCTACGCCGCCGAGCTCCGGCGGCTGGTGCGCGCTTTGGGGGTGAGCGACGGGGACCTGTCTCGCGGCGGCATGCGGTGCGACGTCAACGTGTCGGTGCGCCCGCGCGCTCCCCCTGGACAGGCTGAGCTGCCCTTTGGCACCAAGGTCGAGGTCAAGAACCTAAACTCGTTCGCAAACATCCAGCGCGCGGTCGAGTTCGAGACGGCGCGCCAGACCGCCCTGCTCGAGGGCGGGAGGGGGTCTGAGATCGTCCAGGAGACCCGCCTCTGGGACGAGGCGCGCGGCGAGACCGTGGCCATGCGCCGCAAGGAGGGCCTCGCCGACTACCGCTACTTCCCCGAGCCCGACCTGCCCGAGGTGCTGGTCGGCGGCGCGCTGCTGGCCGAGGCGCGTGCGGCGCTCGAGGCGACCGAGCTGCCCGCGCGCCGGCGCGACCGCTACCTGGCTCTCGGCCTGCCGCGCGCCGACGCGCTGCAGCTCGCCGACGACGAGGACGTCGCGCGCTACTTCGACGCCTGCCTGGCGCAGGGGGCGGGCGCGAAAGCGGCCGCCAACTGGATCATGGGCGACGCGCAGGGGTGGTGCAAGGAGCGCAAGTGTAGCCTCGGGCAGTCGGGCCTGCCGCCGGCCGCGCTCGCCGAGCTGCTGCGCCTGATCGACGGAGGCACCATCTCGGGCAAGATCGCCAAGGACGCCCTGCCGGAGCTGCTCGCGCCCGGCGGACCCGTGTCCTCCGGCGAGGACGGTGCGGTGCGCGCGTTCGTCGAGGCCCGCGGGCTGGTGATGGTGTCGGACCGCGCCGAGGTCGAGCGGATGGTGGACACTGTCTTGGCGGCCAGCCCCTCGCAGCTCGCCGCCTACGCGGCGGGCAAGGCCAAGCTCGCGGGCTACTTCACGGGGCTGGTCATGAAGGCGTCCGAGGGGCGGGTGCAGCCGGCGCTGATGAACGAGGTGCTGGCGCAGCGGCTCGGGGCGGCAGTGGCGGCGGCGGCGGCGGCGGCGGCGGCGGCGGCGGAGTGAGGCCGGCGCCGGCGCGCACTCGTACAAAACACGGAGCGAACAACAACCGAGCTAACATCGAGACTTGCGCGCGCCCTCTCCGACCTGCCATCTTCTCTCCCGAGATCGCCTCCATGACAAGGCAGTGCAGCGCGACGCCATCGTCCATCCAACGGCCCCGTTTCAAAAGTCGAGTTTTCAGCGGGGGGGGGGTCTTAGGGGCACGGGCCTATCAATTCTCGCATTGGCAAAAAAGATCAAAGCAAGAGGCGCGCCGGTAGCGGCTTTTGCGCCGCCACGGGCGACCGCCGCTCGTCGACCTCGACCACGAGCGTCCGCCCCGCCCGCGCCGTCGTCGGCCCCTCGGCGTACAGCGACGGCAGGTAGGCCCCGTACGCCGGCAGGTAGCGCGACACAAAGTCGGCCACCCCGGCGTCCGACATGCCGCCGCGCCCGGCGGCGCGCATCGCCTGCTCCGCCTGCAGCCTCCACCCGCGCACCCACCCCGCGTCGCCCACCCGCACGACAAGCCAGCTGTCGACCAGGCGGTCCCACGCCTCCTCGTAGGCGCGCAGGGCCGCGTCCACGGGCCGCAGGTCGGCGGCGTCCTCGGCCGAGACGGCGGCCCCGACCGCGCCGCCGCCATCGCCCAGCGGGCGGAAACCTAGCATCCACCCCTCGAACAAAACCAGCTGCAGGGGCGCGCAGACGCGCGGCCAGGCGCCCTCGGGCGCGCGGTCGCCCTTTCCGCCAAAGGCGCTCTTGTCGTAGCGGGGCACGGCCACCCCCTCGCCGCCCGAGGCGTCGTCCGAGGCGGCAGAGGCCTCGCCCCCGCCCGCGCCTTCTTCTTGGGGAGTGCCGCCGGCGGAAGCAGAAGAGGAGGACGTGCACGCGCGCAGCGCCTCGAGGCAGCGCGCCCCCAAGGCCAGGTCGTGCGTGCCCGCGTTTCCGCGCAGCTCGAGCAGCCTGTTGCCCAAATTCGCCAACGCGAGCGCCTCCTGCTCGCGGCGCGTGAGGTAAAAGTCGTCGATGCTGACGCCCGCGACGCGGTAGCCCAGGTGGGCGAAGAGCTCGGACAGCTGCTCGGTCAGGGTGGTCTTGCCGCAGCCCTGCGGGGCGGAGATGCCTAGCACCAGCGGGGGGCGGGGGCTGGGGGCGTTGGCGTTGGCGTTGCTGGCGTTGGCGGCGGCGGCGCCCGGCGCGCCGCCGTCTCCTTTTTTTTCTCCTCCATCGGCGGCTGCGTGGAGGTCGAGCTGTGCGCGCACCCAGAAGAAGACGGGGAGGTAGTAGCGGTAGATGCGCAGGCGCTGGGTGTCGTCGAGCGAGGAGAAGACGACGGCGGCGGCCGGTGGGGGGGCGCCCGGTGCCGCCGCCGCCGCCGCCGCCGCCGCCGCCGGCGCTTGCTCGGCTGCAAACCCGAGTTGGTGCGCCAGGCGCGCGCCCAGGGCGCACCACTCCGCGGCGTTCTGGCGCACGGACTCGGCCGACAGGCCGCAGGACGCGAGCAGCGGGCCCGCGACCACGTAGTCCACCAGCTGCTGCTGCTGCTGCTGCTTGCTTGCGCCGCCGGGGGGCGCCGCCGCCGACGTCGCCGCCGACGACGCGGCGGCGGCGGCGGCGGTCGCGATGGCGGCGCCGAGGCCGCCGGGGTTGGCGCGGACGGCAAAGGGGGACCGGCCGCCCGCTCGTGCGCCCAGGTGCGACGGGTAAAGCGAGGGGGGCGACGGGTGGGGCCGGAGGGTCGAGCCGGCGGCAGCGGAGGCGACAGTGCCGCCCCGTGACGCCGACGACGGGCGCGGCAGCGGAGGCCACCCGTGGTGCGCCGCTGGTCCGCACGACGACGACGCCGGCGCGACGGCCGAGCGGCCGCTTCGCGCCTGGAAGAGCATCGCTGGCCGCGCTGTCTAGTCCTCCTCCTCCTCCTCTCGACGACGTGCGGATCAAAGAGAGAGAGGGAGGGAGGGGGGGGAGGGACCGGTCGGGATTCCGCTCCTGGTGACGGGGGCAAAGCAATCAATCGGCGCGCGTATGGGAGGACAGAAGCAGATAGTGAGGAGGTCCGTACTAGCGTGTCGAGTGATGCAGGTCGTGGGTCGACAGACAGCGGGTGGCGTCGCTCTTTTCGAGAGGAGAGATCGGCGGCGACGACGACGCGTCGAAATCATCCGCCGCCGAGGTCCTCCAACGCCGGCAGTTACCGTCAATTGATTTTTAGTTTTTTTAGTCGACAGACACGCGCCCAAACATTGGTCCAACAAGAACAGCGATCGATCGATCACACCATCCTCGCAGTGATCGACCGAATCAGCCGCCATGGCGGGCAGCCGCGGCTGCAACGTCCACGTCCTCGGCGGCAGCGGGGCCCTGGGATTGCTGGTCTCTGCGCACCTCGCGCGCGCGGGCAACCGCGTCACGCTGCTGCTGCGCGACGAGGCGCTGGCGGTCTTCCGGGCCCGCGAGGGGGCCGACGGCGGCGGCCTGATCAGCGTCGAGACGAGAGGACGGGCCGGCGAGGCGACGACCACGGCGGCGGTGCGCGCCGAGCCCGCGCGCGCGACGGCGGCGGCGACCGCGGCGACGGGCGGCCTGATCGAAAACCTCATCGTGGCGACCAAGGCGCCCGACGCGGGCCAGGCCCTGCGCGACCTCGCCCCGCGGCTCAGCCCCGAGCGGTCCGTCGGCCTGCTCCTCTGCAACGGCGCCCTCGCCCTGCGCGACGAGCTGCTCCGGGGGCGGACCGGCGGCGGCGGCGGCGACCGCGCGCCGCCGCCGCCGCCGCCGCCGCCGCCGCTGGCTCGGCTGCTGGTCGCGAGCGTGTCGCACGGCGCCTACCGCGCTCCCGGGGACGCCTCGGCGCCGCCCTCGTTCTCGGCCGTGCACGCGGGCATGGGCGAGTTTGTGATGGGTGACTTGGGCGGCTTGGAGGAGGAGGAGGACGACGACGACGAGGCTCTGACGGGAGGGAGCGGCGGCGGCGGCGGAGGCGGCGGCGGCGGCGGCAGCGACCCCCGATCCCAGCCCATGCCGGAGCTCGCGCGCGCGATGGAGGCCGCGGGCCCAATGCTCGCGGCCCGCTGGGAGCCCGACCGCCGCGCCCTGCGGCGCGCGCTGCTGTCAAAGCTGACGGTTAATTGCGCCGCCAACGCGGCCGCCGGCCTGCTCCGCTGCCGCAACGGCGGCATGCTGCCCGGGTCCAACGCGGCCGCGGCAGAGCTGCAGGGGCGCGTGGTGGACGAGTGCGTGTCGGCGCTGGCCCTGGCGCGGGCGTTTGGGTTTCTGCGGGGCGAGGGCGGCGGCGGCCGCGCGGCCGAGGCGGAAGCCGACGTGGCGGTCGGGCGGGCGCTGCGGCGCACGGTGGACGAGGCGCTGACCCGCACGCGCGGCAACGTCAACTCGCTGCTGCAGGACCTGCTGGCGGGAAGGCGGACGGAGGTGGACTACCTGAACGGGTGGGTGGCGCGCGAGGCGGCGCGGAGGCGACCGCCAGGCGGCGGCGGCGGCGGAGGCGGCGGTCGAGATGGGGGAGCTTGGGGGAGCGCGCCGCTGAACGAGGCGCTGGCGCTGCTGGTGCGGGCGGCCGAGGGCGTTCCCGCGGGGGAGGGGGTGCATGGCAGGCGAGAGGCAGAGGGGTAAGGGGAACGAGGGGGCGGGGGGCAGCGAGGGCAACGGCGAGCGCTAGGCCCCGAGGCGGCGGCGGCGGCGGCTTTTCGTAGCATCGTCTCTTTATCGCGAGGCTCCTCCCTCCCAGTTGGACGCACATCAGACTCTTCCTGCACTTTCTTTCGTTTCATAGACAGTTCGCTGCAACCATCGCGACAAAAACGGCCGCCGGAGAAGAGAGCAGCGTGAAAGACACCAGAAGGCGATGCCCCGCGGGATGATGATGGTGGGCTTGGCGCCGCCGTGCCAAGCCCTGCGGACCCCGCGACCACCGACGCATAGCAGCAGCAGCAGCGTCAGACCAGCGCGCCCCTGCCGCGCGACCGCGAACAACTACGAGAGCAACGACGACGGCGGCGGCACTGGCGGCGGCGGCAGCGACGGCGACGGCGACGAGGACGGCGGCGGCGGGGAGTATGCCTTTGCGTCGAGCGCGCGCGCCGCCGAGCGGCGGCCCCGCGGCGTGCGCCGCAACCGCAACGCCGACCGCGCGGTCGAGTCGGCGCTGCTGTCGGCCGTGCGGCGCTTGTGCGAGATGACGCCCAAGCAGCTGGCGGCCCTGCACCCGCACGTCCTGAGCGCGGAGCACGTCGCCGCCGTCGGGCTCGCGGCGCGGCTGCCGCGGGACAACCAGGGCCGGCGGCGGCAAGAGGCGCTGGTCGCGAAGATGCTGCGCGAGCAGCTGGACGAGGGGAAGCAGGCCAAGCTGGCGTCGGCGTCGGCCCTGGCGCAAAAGGCGCCCACGGCCGTGTACGTGGACGGGGACCGGGAGGCGCTGGTGGACGCGTGGCGGGCGGCGCTGGTGCGGAGGGGCGGCGGCGGCGCCGGCGGCGGCGGCGGCGGTTGGGTTTCGGTAGAGGAGGTGGGGGAGCAGGAGGGGGAGGAGGATGAAGAGGGCCTGTGGGAGGCGGTTCTGGAGGCCAGCGGCGGGCAGGCCGCGGCCGCGGCCGAGGCGCTGCGGCGGCTGCGGCAGCTGGCGCGCACGGTCGCCGCGGACCAAGAGGCAGCGGCCGAGGCGGCGGAAACGCGGGCCGTGGCGGCGGCGGGCGGCGGCGGCGGCGGCGGCGGCGGCGGAGAGGAGAGCGGCAGCGGCAGCGGCAGCGGCAGCGGCAGCGGCAGCGGCGGCGGCGGCGGCGGCGGCAGCGCCTTGATCGAGGGCGTCGAGATGGTCGACGACCCCGAGGTGGCCGCGCTCATGCTGGCCGCGCGCGGGCGCAGGCAGGGGCGCCTGGCCGGCGCGGCCGCCGCGGCCGTGGCCGCCGCCGCGGGCCGGCGCCCGCGCGCCAAGCGGTCGGCGGCGCGGCGGCAGCTGGACAAGGAGCTGCGGCGGGTGGCGGACGCGTCCGTGGCGGCGGCGGCGGCGGCGGCAGCCGCGCTGGCGACGAGCTGACGAGGGAGGGGCGCGCTGCTTCTATGCAAGGGGATGTAACCGATCCGCAGAGCAGAATAGGAAGAGCTTTCGACGGACTCTTTCGTTCCAATTCTGTTGTTTTCGAGGGCAAAAAGCGACGGCCGGAGCACCAGACGACGGGAAAAAAACAAAAATCGCCAAAGCTGTCTTCCGCGGTCCGTCCAGTCATTCGTCCTCGCCCAAAGCCGTCACGCCCTGCCTTTGCGCGCGCGCGGGAGGCGGGGGGCAGCGCCCCGCCGCCAGGGGGGCGTCGCGCGTGATCTCCAGCCGCAGCTTCTCGAGGAGCACCTCGGCGTCAGCGTCGGACGCGCCGCCGCCGCCGCCGCCGCCGCCGCCGCCGCCGCCGCCGCCTGCGTCGCCGCCCCCCCAGCCCCGGCCGCCCCTGCCGTCGCCGCCGCCGCCCCCGTCGCCGCCTCCTCCCCCGGCCCTCAATGATTCGACGTAGGCTCCCAGCTCCAGCCACGCGTCCTCGTAGCGCCCGGAGAAGTAGCGCAGCACGGCCAGGTCGAGGCGCGCCGAGTCGCGCTCGCACTCGCAGCGCGCGGCGGCGGCGGCGGCCTCCGCGGCGGCGGCGGCGGCCTCCGCGGCGGCGCTGGCGGCTGCAGCCGGCGCGCCCTCGCCCGGTCCCGCCTCCGCCGTCGAAGCAGCAGCAGACGCCGCAGCCGCCGCGACCACCGCCTCACGCCGCAGCGCCGCAGCGAGCGGGCCCAGCAGCAGCAGGCGCTTGAGGGCGGCGGACGCCGCGCGCTCGGCCGCCGCGTGGTCGAGCCGCGCCGGCGGGCGCCGCAGGGCGGTGCCGGCGGTCAGCGGCGGCAGCAGGCCGCGCGGCGAGGAGGAACCGGCCTGGCCGCACGCGCGGGCCCAGTGGGCGTCGCGCAGCTCGGACAGCGTGGCCGCGACCAGCAGCCGGCCCCACGCGTGCCGCTGGGCGCAGTCCTGCGGAGGGACGGGCGGCCGCTGCCGCTGTTGTTGCGAGGACGACGACTGCGCGCCGCCGCCGCCGCCAAACAGCGCGTCGGCACCCCCCTCCACGCCAAACATCTCGCAAACCTCCTCCGCGGCCAGCAGGGCGCCGCCGCCGTAGGCGTCGACGACAAAGGCGGTGCCGCCCAGCCTCAGCAGCGGGGGGCCGTCGGTCTCGGGCCAGAGGACCGCATATGGCGGGAACGCGCCGACGCCCGCGGCCAGGGGGGGGGACGGCGTTGGCGGCGTTGGCGCGGCCTCGTCGTCGTCGTCGTCCTTGTCGCCGCCGTCGCCGTCTTCTTCCTCCTCCTCTTCCTCATGCCGCCCCGCCGCCGCCACCAGCCGCAGCGCCGCCCCGGCCGCCCGCGCTGCGGCCCGCTCGCTCGCCTCATTCAGCAGCCGCACGCGCACGGGCAGGCCCGCCCGCCGCGCCGCCTCGGCGAACACGAGCGTCAGCGCCGCGCACGTGCCGCGCCCGCCCTCCAGCACCGAGGAGAGCGTCGAGTCGCGCGCGTGGCCGTACCGCGCGCAAGGCCGGTAGCCGTGCCGGCGGAAGACCACCTCGCTGAGCGCGTCCAGGGCGCGCGCGGGGAAGCGGCGCATGAGCGCGCTTGTGGCGGCGTCCGAGAGGGCCGGAGAGAGGGGAGGCGCAGTCGTCGTCGTTGTTGTTGCTGCTGTTGCTGTTTGGGAGGATCTCTCCGCCCGCGCGGGGCGCGGCAGCAAGGGCGAGGCCGGTCGGACCCAGCCGGCGGGCTGCTGGAGCGGGGGCGAGGGGGGCGGCTCCTGCGCCGGCGCTTGCGTTTTTGCGCTTGTTTGCGGGGGGGGCGGCGGCGGCGGCGGCGTCGGGGCGCCGGTGCTGGGGGCAGCGGCCGGATAAGCGCCCGCGAACTCGCCGCCCTGCTGGGCCAGAAAGGCGGCGCGCGCCTCGACCGCCAGCGCGTCGAGCCGCTCGAGCGACCAGGTCGCGCGAGAGGCGGCCGTCCGGAACGAGCGGGGGGCGGCCGCCGCGCCGCCGCCACCGCCGCTGGGGCGCGTGAGCGCCGCCGCTGCTGCCGCTTCTTCCGCCCCCGCCAGGTCGAGCGCCTCCTCCTCCAGGGCGCACCACATGGCCGTCTTGGCGAGCGGCAAAGGGGTTGTGGCGGGCAGGCGAGCGAGCGCGGCAAACGCGGCGGATGCCGAGGCGGCGATGGCGGCGGCGCTGTTGGCGGCGCGCGGGTTGTCCGCTCCTGACGACGATGATGATGATGCCGCCGCGATGGGGGCTCTTCGCCTGAGACGGCGCACGCCCAGGGGTAGCCGGAGACTAGACCCGCCCCTGGGGCAGGTGGTGGGCGGAAGAGAAGCCATGAGCGCGCAGCAATTCATGGGCGCGTTCGAATCGTGGGTTTCGAGAGAGGAGAGAATCAAAAGGGAAGAAGAGTGGATGCAAGAACGTGCAAATAACGGTCTTGTCGCCACTCTTTCATATGTATATGCTAAAACCACGTGACGTTTCCTCCTCCTTCTCTCGAGTGGGCGTGAGGTGAGCAAGCGAGAGAGAGACAGGATCTCAGACTCTCTCTCAGAGACCCGAAATGCGCCTGATCCTCACGGGCTTTGGCGCGTTCCAAGGCGTGTCGCACAACCCGACCGAGCAGCTGATCGCCTTCGTCGAGCAGCAGGGGGCCGACCTCCTCCCGGGCGTCGACGTCGAGCTGCGAACGCTGCGTGTCGCCGCAAGCGCCGCCGACGCCTTCGCGGCCGAGCTCGCTTTTCGCGGCAGCGCGGCGACGCCGACGCCGCTGCTGATCGTCCACCTCGGCGTCGACTCGCGGCCGGACCGCCTTCCCACAATCGCGCTGGAGCGGTGCGCGACCAACGAGTGCGGCTTTCCCGTCCCCGACGAGGACGGCCTTGTGCTCGGCCGCGAGAGGGCGTGCTGCGGCGTTGGCGGCGGCGTCGTTGGCGGCGGCGGCGACGGCGACGGCGGAGACAGCGGCGGCGGCGGCTGTTGCAAAACGCCGACGCCGCCGGTCGGCGCCCGCCTGTCAACGGGCCTCGACCTGTGCGCGCTCAGGCTGGGGCTCGAGCGGCGGCGGGACGCGCGGACGGGCGGCCGACGCCCTTCAGGCGCAGAGTACGGCGTGGCCGTCTCCGAGGACGCCGGCCGCTTCCTGTGCAACTACGTGTACGCCCGGTCGCTGCACGCGTGCGCTCGGCTGCGCGAGGGCCGACCGGTGGCGGAGGCGGAGGCGAGCGGCGGGCGGCGGGAGGAGGGCGGCGACGGCGGAGAGGGCGCAAGAGGAGGAGGAGGAGGAGGGCGGCGGCTCGTCGCGGATGCGCTGTTCGTGCACGTGCCGCCCTTTGCGGTGCTGCCCGAGCGAGCGCAGCGCGAGGCGCTGGTGGACCTGCTCCGAGAGCTGGCCGCTGCCGTGACGACGCAACAGCAAGGGCCGACGGGCGAGGCGGGCGAGGCGGGCGAGGCGGGCGAGTCTTGACGGTGGCGGTTTCTGGTGATTTTCTATATACCGGCTCGAAATCCGAACTTTGCAAATAACATCGTCCTATGTCTCCTCTCCCTACTTGCGTGTCTCTCAGTCAGCGCGCCATGCGCGCCACGGCCAGGTCGGCGTCCAGCTGCGCCGCGAGCGCCGGCAGCCACGAGGCTGTGTCGAGGCGAAAGGCGCGGCGGGCCGAGGGGGCGGCGGCCGCCGCTGCCGCGGGCGCATCCTCCTTCTGTCCGGCGGCGCCCTTTTGGCGCTTCCCCCCGCCGGGCTTTTTCTGCTGCTGCTCCTGCTGCTGCTTCTGCTGCAGCTGCAGCTGCTGCTGCTGCTGCCGCCGGTCCGCCGCCTCCGCCGCGTCCAGCGCCCGCAGGCTCGCCCCCACGGCCGCGGCCTGCGCCTCTGCCGCGGCGAGCAGCGCGTCGGCGGCCTCGGCCGCGCCCTCGACCGCCGCCGCCGACAACGGGTTGCCGCCGCCAAGGGCGCGGACGCCGGTCGCGGCGCACGCCTCGCGCAGCAGGGTCTCGAGGGCCGCGAGGGCGTCGGGATCCGGGGCGGACAGCTCGGCCTCGGCCGCTCCCGACGCCCCCTGGCCGCCGGGCAGGGCGAGGGTGACAGAGGCGGCGGCCGCGCCGCCGGGACGGCCGGCGCAGAGGAGGCGAATCGCGACGCCGGCGTCCGGCGGCTTTTGCTCGTGCTGCTGCTGCTGCTGCTCGTGCTGCTGCTGCAGCTGCTCGTGCTGCTGCCGCGTCATGCCTCGCCGCTCGAGCTCGCGCGCCACGAGCTCTGCGACTGATGTTTCGGCGTCGGCCGCAGCGGCGGCAGCGGCCGCGCTCGCGAGCTGCTCTTTCAGAGGCGGGGGGGCCGCCGCCGCCGCCGCCGCCGCCGCGTCGCCCGGCGGCCGCCCCGGGCGCCCCGCGGGCTGATGTTGTTGCTGCTGCTGCTGCTGCTGGCGCTCTTGCAAAAGCAGGAGCAGCGAGCGGGTGGCGCGCGGCATGACGAAATCGGCGTCCCCATGAGCTGCCTCCCGCGGCGGCAGCGGCGACGGCGGGCGGGCGAGGCCCAGGCGGCGCGCGGCCCACTCGCCTCGCGCCGGCAGCGGCTGCGGCGGCAGCGGCAGCAGCAGCCTCAGCGGTCGGCCCGACGCCTGGGACAGCCGGTCCGCGCGGCCTTGCCGCGGCGGCGGGTCCGCGGCCGCCGCGCCCGCCGTCGGCACGGCGGCGCGAGGCAGGGCGACCGTCACCACCAGGCAGGCCTGCAAGGACGAGCAGGAGGAGGAGGACGGGGCGGCGCCTGCGCCCCCCCCGTCCCCCCGCTCGGCCCGCGCCCGCCCGCGCTCGAGCGACGACAGGAGCTCGTCCGCCAGCGCCCCGTAGTCATCGTCCTCGTCGTCTCGGTCCGGCTCGTTTCCGTCGTCGCCTGGTCCCCGCGGCGGCGGCGGCTCGGCGGCAGCGGCGCCGCAAGCGGCGGCGGCAGGCAGCAGCTGCGACAGCGGCGCCGCCGCCCACGCCCGCAGCTCCCCCCCGCCGCCGCCGCCGCCGCCGCCCCGCGCGGACGACGACGGCGACGTCGGGGGGTCCCACCGCCAGCCCACGCGCACGGCGAGCGGGGCGCAGGCCGGGTGCCACACCAGCAGCGACGCGGACGTAGGCACGTACTGCTGCTGCTGCTGCTGCTGCGGCTGCTGCTGCGGCGGCGGCGGCTGCGGCTGCTGCCGCCGAAGGGCATCGTCGGCGTCGGCGTCGGTTCCGGAACCGGCGCTGACGAGGCGCGCCCGCACCGACAGCACCGCCTCGTCCCCGCCCTCGCCGAGCCGGCAGCCGCAGGAGACGAGGCGGAGGGCGGGCGGGGCGAACGCGGTCGGCGCAGCGGCTGCAGCTGTCGGCAGGCGCAGCTGGCGCGCGGTCAGGGCCTCGGCGGGGGAGATGGGGGCGGCGGCGGCGGCGGCGGCGGCGGCGGCGGCGGCGGCGGCGGCGCGAGCGGGGGCGCCGCCCGCCGCCCTGCCGCCGCCGCCGCCCGTCGCCGCCATCTGCGCCAGGAGCGCCTCGGACCGCCGCAGGAGCGCGGCCCGCTGGCGCAGTCCAAAGTCCAGGCGGCCCAGCTCGGCGCACTCGTCCTGCCAGCGCGCGGTCAGGGCGTCGAGGATGGCGTGGCGCCCGGCGGCGGCCGCGACGGGGTCTCTCTCTCGGTCTATCTCTGGCGCGCTGCCGCCGGCGGCGTCGCCGTTGCCGCTCGCGCTGATGACGACGGCGAGCGCGTCGTCCGCGTCCATCGTGTCGCCCGATGACACGGGCCCAGCCGGCGCCGCCGCCTGCTGCCCCCTCGTCTTGGTCTCGAGCTCGTCCAGGAAGTCCATTTCGAGTGGTCGGGTCTGTCTGTGAGAGGCGACGGACGGATGCGAAAACAGCAGTTCAAACCGTCCACCGTCGCGTTTTGGGTGTGCGCGCTGTCTTGCTTCGCGCCGGCGCACGCAATCAAGCCTGCTTGTCTGAATCCGTAAAGCTGGGCATCGTGATATGGTGGCCAAGCGTGTGATGCAGTGTGATGCAGTGTTTCTCGGGGGTGCGCGAGGGGGTGTGTTTTGCAGGGGCGAGAGCGGCGGCGGCGGCGGCGGCGGCGGCGGCGGCGGCACCGGCAGCAACAACAGCAGAAGGAGGCCCTTTCACCTCCTGCATCTCATTCCCACACGTCCTTCCTCCCCTCATCATCGTCCGATGATACATGCATCGCTCGCTCGACCAAGATAAAACACGCAAGGGCCCTCGCTCTCCTCCCTCCACACCTCTCTCATCCTCGGACGACCGCGAGTGTGTGGACTGCCCATTCTCTCTTTCGTGGCCCCCCGCCCGCGCACGCAAACAGGGGCGACCTTTGCACGGCAATTGCGCGCCGATAGCATGTTAAGCACCTTGAGCTCCTAGTTCCACCCTTGAATGCACGGCGCGCGCACTCGCAAGAGGGCGGGAGGGCAGTTTCATTGACGGCAAACCTCTCTCTCTCCTCGGCAGCCTGCGGTTGCTCCCACTGACCCCCTGTTTCCGCCCGCCCTCCATCGTCGTTTGTCCCGCACCCGCGCCATTAGCACAAACGACGAAACCAGCAAGACATCATGCCCGCGACGCCAACCATCACCGTGGTGGCGGCCCAGAGCAGCCCGAGGACAGCGCGGCCGAGCAAAAAGGCGCGCAGGCGCCGCCAGCGGCCCGCCGCCGCCGCCTGCGCCGCCGCCGCCTGCGCCGCCGCCCTCGCTACGCTCCTCGCCCTCGTCGCCCTCCCGCGCGCCGCCCTCGCCAGCCCCGTCTCCACCGCCCTCGAGGCCATCCTGCGCCTGCCCCCCGTGCCCCTCACCACCGCCGCCGCCGTCCTCGGCGTCGACGCCTCGACCCAGCCCAACGGCGTCGGCCCGACCTGGCGCCGCGCCCTGAACGACGTGGTCGCCCCGCCCTCAGGCTCCCCCGCGTCGGTCGTGCGCGCACGCGTCTGGACCAACGCCACGTCCCCCGGCTTCCTGTACCCCGAGCAGGACCCGTCCCCGGAAAACGAGTTCTTCATCCCCAGCCTGCTGGACAAGCCCAACTTTGGCGTGTGCATGAGCGGGGGGGGTCTGAGGGCCGCCATCCTGATGCTAGGGTACGGCCGAGTCCTCTGGCGCGAGGGGCTTTGGCAGAAGATGCGGTACGCGGGCGGCAGCTCGGGCAGCGCGTGGTTCCTGGCGGCGGTGTCGTACGCCAACGCGACCCGCGTCGTCGACGGAGGCGATGGAGACGACGACAGCAGCAACGGCAACAGAACCCGCAACAACGACAACAGCAATAGCAACAGCGACAGCGGCAAAGGCGCCCCCCGCTCCTTCGACGGCGAGGCCTTCTTCGGGCGCTACCTCCCGCCCGAGCGCCTGACCGACGCCGCCGCCCGCGCGGAGCTCGGCGCGTGGGGCCGCGCGGTGGCCGACGCGACGCTGGCGCCGCACTCTGCGTGGTCGGGCCCGGCCTACCGCCGCCGGGCGCTGACGTGGTGGACCGACGCCACGGCAGACCTCTTCCTCAGGCCTTTCGGCCTGAGCGACCTGGGCAGCGGCACGGGCGCGCTCGGGACGCGCGGCCGAGTGGCCGAGCGCGTGGCGGCCGTGCTGGCGCGCGCGAGGCGGGCGAGCGTCGCGGCCGAGGCGGCGCGGCGGGCCGACGGCCTGGAGGGCAACGCGCGGGCCGTGGCCGGGCTGCGCGACAGGGTCGCCGCGGCCGCGGGCGAGAAAGCGGGCGACAAGGCGGCGGCGGTCGCGGCTGCCGCGCTGCGCGAGCTCGGCGGCGTCGACGCAACTGACGCCGAGGCGCGCTGGGCAGAGGCGGCCAAGCTCGGCGTGCGCCGCGTCCTGCCGCCCAGCCCCGCGGGAAGCCCGCCGCCCGTCTACATGGCCTGCACGCAGGACCGCCCCTTCCCCCTGATCTCGGGTTCGATCCTCTCGCCGCGCGGCGCCAGCCTTTTCTATCCGTTCGAGATGACGCCCATGTACGTTGGGGCGCCCGGGGCGCACGCGGACGCGTCGAGCCCCGTGGGCGCCCTCGGAGGAGGGATGGTCGAGTCGATCGCGTGGAACTCGCGCCTGACGCCCGAGCAGAGCGCGGCCGCGGTCGCGGCCGTCCGGCGGAGCGCGGCGGCGGGCGGAAAGGGCGGAGCGGGCGGCGGCGCGGGGGCGGCGGGAAACGACAGCAGCAACAGCAGCGGCCGCCACACCACCGCGCAGGTCGACGCCACCGTCGACTACTTCGTGCCGCTCGCCGGCCAGGTCGGCGTCTCCTCCGCCTTCATGGCGCAGGGCTTCCGCCCCGCTTCCTCGCTTCTCAAGCAGGTCGGCGCCGTCGACCACTTTGCCTACTGGAACCTACTGGATTTCTCGCGGTCGGCGCAGGTTGAGTTTGCCGACGGCGGCGGCGCCGACGTCCTGGGCATCTACGGCCAGCTGCGCCGCGGCGTGCGCGCCCTGCTGGTGCTGCACGCCACCTTCCAGGAGCCCACGGGCGCGGCCGGGGAGTTTGCGCTCGCGGGAGGGTACGAGGTCTCGTCCCTCTTCGGGGTCGTGCCTCGAGGCAGCACCCGCTTCTCGGGCACGGACGAGGCGCGCCAGGCCGCCAGCTCGCAGGTGTTTGAGACCGGCGAGTGGCCGCCCCTTTACCGAGAGCTGCGCGCGCGCTTCTACGCGGGCGAGCCGCCCGTGATCCGCCGCAAGGCCTTGCGCGTGCTGCCAAACGCGTTCCAGGCCGTGCGCGGGGGCTACGACGCCGACGTGCTTTTCGTTTTCAACGTGCGCACCGCGGGGTGGGAGGAGCGCTTGCCGCTGGCCACGCGCCTGGAGCTCGAGCGCGGGCGCGGCGACGCCAACTCGCCCATGGGCGGCTACCCGGTCGTGCCCACGGGCCTCGCGCGCGCGGGCGCGGGGCTGACGGGCCTGCTGTCGCAGCAGGCCTCGTGGACGATGACTCATGCCTTGCCCGTGCTAAAGCAGATGCTGGCCGACCTTCCGCCCGGCGAAAGGGGCGTGGGCCGCTTCGCCACGACGCCCGAGGAGGCGGCGCGCGCGCCCGCGGAGGCTGCGGCCGCGGCCGTCGGCCTGGCGGTGGGGCAGGCGCCCGCGGCGGACGTCGACCGCGCCGACGCGGGACTGGGGGCCTTGGGCGAGCGGGCCGTCGACGCGGCGCTCGGCTTGCTGCCGCCGCCTCGTATTGGCGGCGGCGGCGGCGGCGGCGGACGCGCGCCCTCTCCGCCCGGCGCCACCGCACTCACTGCCGCTCCGCCCCGCGGCCCCGGCGCGGCCGCCGTCGTGGGCAACGCGCGCGTCATGGCCGAGCTGGCGGGCGCGCCCGCCGAGGGCGGCGTGGGCATCGCGCTGGCCGCGCTGAAGGCGGCCTCGTCCCCGCTTCTGGTCGACGGCCGCCCGCCCACGCGCCGCGAGAGCCGCGCCGCCGCCCTGGCCGCCAACGACCCGCGCCCCGCGCACGAGCGCTTCCTCTCGCGCCAGTACACGCGGGCGCAGGCGCTCGGCGCCGCCGTCGGCGGCCTACGCACGCAAGTGATCGCGGCCACGGCCGGAAAGCTGGTCTCGGGCGTCGAGGACGCGCTGGGCCCGCCGGTGTCCCGGGCGGTGCGGGAGGTCGCGGCCGCGGTGGCGCCCGTGCAAGGGCCCCTGCTGCGGGCGGCGGCGGCGGCGCTGGCGGCGGGGGACATGCACGGGGCGAACGAGGCCTGAGTCGCAGTTGCTTTCTTTTGTCGGTGTCGGTGTCCGGCGGCGACGGCGGCGAGAGGAACGGCGGCGAGAGGAAACGGCGGGGAGAGGAAACGGCGCGGCGCGGCCTCTCTCGCTCTTCCCGCCTCGCGCTGTTCGTTCCTTCTTCCTCTTATGGGACGCTCCGGACTTGCTTCATACCTCTCCAATCTCTTACTCAGTTGCACTTGTTTGCAAGCAACGCACCATCAGCAAACAAACCAAGTCCAACGCGCAAGTGTCCCTCCCTCGAACAACGATTTCGCAACACGACGCGAGCATGATGCAGCAGCAGGGGCAGCCGTTCAGCACCGCCCGCCGCTCGCGCTCTCTCGTGACGATGCTGTCGGCCGCGGCCGGGTGCGCCCTCGTGGTTTTGCTCTTCGCGAGCGGCGGCGGCCGCGGGACGCGCGGCGGCGCCGGCAACGGCGGCGGCAGCGACAACCTGCTCCCCGGCGCGAGCGGCCAAGCCGACGCCGGCCGCGTGCCCGTGATCATCTACGTCATGAGCCGCTGCCCGGACGCCCAGTTCTGCGAGGGCTTCCTGGCGCCGATCCTCGCGCCCTTAAAGGGCGTCGTGCGCCTGCGCGCGGAGTACATCGTGCGGGAGGCAGAGGATGAGGCGGCAGACGACGACGCCGCCGCCGCCGCCGCCGGCGACAAACAGGGGGCGGGAACAAAAAACGCGACGGCGCCGGCCTTCGCCTGCATGCACGGGCCGCAGGAGTGCGCCGGCAACATGGCGCAACTCTGCCTCCAAAAACGTATGGACGAACAGATCGCGACCGGATCCCTCTCCGCCGACGCCACCGTCACGAGCTTTCTGGCCTTTTTGAACTGCGGCTGGAAGAGCCCCGCGGCCATCGGGACGGCGGCCGGCACCCGGGCGTGCCTCGCCGCCGTGGGGATGACGAAAGGCGCGGAGCAGGACGCGGTCGTCGCGTGCGCGTCGGGCGCCGAGGGCGCTGCGCTACTGGCGGCGTCGCACGCGGCGACCAGCGCGGCCGGCGCCACCAACAGCTGCACGATCGACGTGGCGGGCAGGCGGCGCTGCGTGCGGGACGGGGGGCGGTTCCGCGACTGCGCGGGCGGGTCCGAGCCGGCGGACTTTGCGCGGACGATCTGCGCGGCGCTCGGGGACCAGGAGCGGGCGGCGGCGGCGGCGGCGGGCGTTTGCAAGTGAGCGGGGAAAAAAGAGATGGAGACGGGCAAAGCGCCAAAAAATGTAGATCAATCAAAGAGGCCGTCGGCCCTCTCTTGCATCCACATGTCGTTGTTGTGTCTGTGCGCGTGTGCGGTGTCTGATGCCTTTGATTCTGGGGTCGGGCTCTGTTTTTTTTCACGCCGTTCTCGCGCGCGTTTTTGAGGAGGCGGAGGCCACTCCGCGCCACCCCGCCTCTCGCTCACGGCGGCGCCGGCGACGGCGCCGGCCCGCCATCTCCCGGGCGCCGGTACCGGAACTCGTTGTCCGCGGGCGGCGCGTCGACCTGAGGAGGAGGAGGAGGGGGCGACGACGGAGGCGAAGAAGAAGCAGATGGAGGAGGCTCGCGCTCGGCCGTCCGCGGCCCTTTGAAGCCTTGCGGGTACAGCGGCACGATCGCCTCGACGCGCCCCGTTGCCTCGTCTCGCTCGACCCTTTTCCACGCGCACGGCCGCGCCCGCGTCCACCCCCACAGGAGCTGGTCGCGGTCGGGCCGCGAGTTGTCGGGCGACGGCCCCTCGGACGGCGACGCCTCGCTGCCGCCGCACGCGGGCGCGTCGACAAACGAGAGGCGCACGTAGTCGCTGGGGTCTGGCGGGACCGGCGCCTGCCGGTCGTCCTTAAAGGCGCACAGCCGCGACGCGTCGGAGTAGCCACCCCACGACCACGTCTTGAACTGCGAGTCGAGGACGCTCAGCTCGTCGAACGCTACCGAGGCGGGATTCTCGGCGGCACCGGGGCATGCGGGCGTCTGCAGCCAGTCGCCCGGCTCGTACGTGTCGTAAAAGTAGGGGCGGCCCGTGGCGCTGTCCTTGTACGCGCACGACCTGCCCCCTGCGCCCTGGTCCCAGCCCCAGAGGCGCCCCTGGCCGTCGCGGGACGACGAGCTCGGGGAGGCGCCGCCGCCGCAGGAGGACGCCCGCTCCCACTCGCCGAGCTGAGCCGGCTTGCCGTCGTTTTGCTTGTACGCGCAGCTCGCGCCCTCGGCCTCGAGATAGCCCCAGAGGCGCCCCTTGGAATCGGCGACGGCCCTCGACGCGCGCGGCCAGGAGGGGCAGGACGGCGCACCATCAAACTCGTCGGCGGCAGCCGGCGAAACGGCGAGGGTGAGCAGGACGAGCAGACAAATGCGGGCGGCGTGGCACACGCCGCGTGTGCAGCTGGGAGCCCAGCGGCTCAGCGCCATCGCGTTGTTGATGTTTAGTAGTTGCTGATTAGTTGTCGGTGGAGAGATTTTGTTTGGTTTTCGTGCGGCAAGGGGCGAGGAAGAAGAGAGAGAGAAACGAGCGAGCGGCGTGAAGGTCGTCGATCGTCGAGCGTTGCGAAAACGCCATCAGCGCCGCCGCCGCCGCCGGAAAAATCTCCGCTTCTGCGATCTTTAGCATGGTGCGTTCCGCCCGCGCGCGCCAGCCCAAGGCCTCCAAAACACATCGCTTCCTCCCCAGACCGGTTCACTCTCTCCAAGCCAGCTCGGCCACAAGCTGGCAGGGCAACCACGCGCGTATTAAAAAAAGCGAGGAGAGCTCTCCGATCTCCCTTCCCTCTTCTCCTCCCCCGCTTTTGCTCCCGGCGGCCTGATCCGCGCTGGCCGCTGGCGCGCCTGGACGACCCATCTGGGACGCGCCCTCTGTTTTCTAAAACAGAGGTCTCGCTGCAAGGCGTTATAAGAACGGGCACGGGCTTTGAAAAAAAGCAGTTCGTCACTGGGGCTCGAGATACGCAAACGCCTACGAGCGCCTACAAGCAAGGAACTAAGCGGGACGCAGCACACAACCCGCAGCAAGCAGGATGCAGCAGGCGGCGCAGCGCTCCAGCCTGCCGCGGGGGCCACCGCCAGCGGCAGCAGCAGCGCGAGGCGCGACACCAACAAGCACCGCGGCGAGCGTCGGCGTCCGCGTGGGCGCTGCCCCGCTCCGCCGCCGAGCGACTCGCCGCGCCGCCGCATCCGGCGAGCGGGACGGCCCCGCCGCGTCGTCCAACGGCGGGACCACCACCACCACCACCACCACCACCACGACGCCCCCCCCTCCCCCGCCCCGCCCGCCCCCCGACCGCCGCCCCCGCGACGGCGGCACCCGCGTCGGCGACCTCGTCCGCGCCACCCCCTTTTTGAACCGGTTTTCCGACGGCACGCTCGTGCTCGGCGACGCCGTCATGGTCGCCTCGACGCAGCTGTCGAGCGAGCGCATCGCCTGGGGCGACGAGGCGGCCCCTTTACTCTTCGTCTCGGTCGGGTGCTGGATTTTGGCGGCCGCCGCGCGGGGCGACTACCTGCCGGATAAGCGGCGCGAGTACGACGACCCCTTATCGCTGATGATGGGGTTCCCCGTGCTCATCGGCATCGCGGACGCGTGCGTGACCTGGGCCGTGGCCGTGGTGCCCGCCATGGGCCTCGACGCGTGGCTCGCCGCGTCCTTTTTGGTCGATCCGCTCGCCGTCGCGGCGGCGGTGTCGCCCAAGGCGGCGGCGGCGACGGCCATCGCGGCGGGCACGTTTGCGCGGGGCGCGGCGGCGGGGCCCGAGGCGCACGCCCTGAGCCCGCAGCTCGAGGTGCTGGTGGCGATGCTGATCACGATGTCGTCGTGGCGGGGGATCGCGGCGTGGGTGCGCCTGTCGTCGGGGTGAGACGGGCGGTCGAGGGGGCGGGCGTGTTTTTTGTTTTTTGTTGGCGAGCGAGCCGGGCCCCTTGTTCTCGCCTCGTCGCCGCTCTCTCTCTCTTTCTTCCTTCTTCCTTCTCCCCGCCCTTTTCTTTTTTCCGTCGCTTCGAGTGTTTGGCCGCCTCGACGGACGGGCCCGGGTCTCGAGGGGGGCGGGCGCCTGCCTGCCTCACCTCCCCCCCCTCCCTTTTTCGACCCGCCGCCCTTGCCTGCCGATCCGTCCGCCCTTTTTGTTCCCTCCTCTCCCTTTTGTCACGTGTCCCCGTCGCGCCGCCCGCCGCGAGACAAAACGGAGAGAAGAGCTGTTTCACCTGTTTTTACTGTATCATATAGGTCAGACATGCTCGGATCCCGGGGCGGCCCTCCCTCTCTTTCTCTCTCGCGTGCCAAGCAAGGAACCTCCCTCGTTTTTCCTTTTCGTTGCGGCAGTGTGAAAAAACAAAAAAAAACTCGAGGAAAAAAAACCCTCTTGTCATCTTTTAACCCCACCGCCGCCGGGCCGCAGCGAGAGGCCCGACGCGTGCGTCGCGGCCAGGCCCTGCCGCTTGGCCTGGCGCGACCGGCGCTCGCGGTGGCGCTGCAGCCGCAGCTGCACCTCGCGCGCCATGGCGGCCTGCTCCTGCTCGGCGGCGTTTGACTCGGGCGGTGGCGGCAGCGGCGGCTGCGGCGCGGCGGCAGCAGCGGGCGCCTCGTCCGCGGCGGCCCCGAAGAACAGCAGGCGCAGCGCCTCGTCGCGGTCGTTGTCACCGTCGCCGCGCGCGGCGCCGGCGTGGACGTTGTTGGACGAGCGCTCGTCCTCCTCTTGCCGCTGATGCCGCTGAGGCTGGGGCGCGGGCACCCGCTGCTGCTGCTGCTGCTCCTGCGGCTGCTGCTGCTGCTCCTGCTGCCTCCGCGCCTCCGCCGCCGCCGCCGCCGCCGCCCCTGCGGCCGCCGTTGCGGCCGCCGCCGCGTCGGCCGCCGCCTTGGCCGCGTCGCTGGCCGACGCCGCCGACGCCGCCGCCTGCTGGGCGAGGCGCTCGATCGCGCTGGACAGCACGTCCAGCCGCGTCGCCAGCCGGCGCTCGGCCTCAGCCATTGCGACGGCGACCGTCACCGTCGCGGCCGCCGCGGCCGCGGACGCCGCGCGGTCCGTGCGCCGCCGCTCCTGCCGCTCCTGCCCGTGCTCGCGCGCGCACTCTGCCATGCGCGCGGCCACGCCATCGATGCGCCCGACTATGGCGCCCAGCCGCTCGGCCTGCGCCTCGGCGGCGGCCGTGGCGGCCGCAGCGGCGGCCTCGGCGGCCTTGGCGGCGGCTTCCGTGGCGGCGGTGGCGGCTGTCGCGGCGGCGGCGTCGGCGGCGTTGTCCTGCTGCTGGTGCTGGTGCTGCAGCTGCTGGTGGTGCTGCCGGTGGGGTTTGAGCGCCGCTGCCGCCGCCTCCTGAGAGATGCCGCCGCCCTGAACGTTTTCAGCGAGCTGGAGAGTCGGCGGCGTAGCCTGCTGCTGCCGCCGGTGCTGCTGTTGTGGTGGGTTGTGTGCCGCCGCCGCTGCCTCGGCCGCCGCCGCCGCCGCCGCCCCTGCACCCACTGCTGCCGCCCCCACTGTCCCGCCCGCCGACGCCGCCGGGCGCGCGGCAAATGCCCTCGTCAGCGCCGCGAACGGGTCGGAAGATGGCTGCGCCCAAGTGCTCGGCGCCGCGAGGACGGCGCGCGGCGCGCCAAAGGGGGCGACGGCGGCGGCGGCTTGGCGGTTGTGGGTGCCGCCGCCGCCGCCGCCCAGCGCGCTGCCGCCGACCCCGCTCCCACCGCCGCTGCCGCCGAGGAAAAACGGGTTGCTGCCGCCGCCGCCCGATCCACCGAGTCCCCCTCCACCACCGCCGCCGCCGCCGTACGGGTCTGGGTTGTACTGCGGCTGCGACAGCATGAGCGGCAGCTGCGGCTGCGACGCCGACCGGTGGTTTTGGTGGTGGGTGCGGCCGCCGCCTCCGCCGCTGCCGTTCATGCCGCCTCCTCCTCCCGCGTACGTGGTGCCCTGGCTGCCGCCGAGTGCGTTCTGCGTGAACGAGTTGAACATTGTTTTGGTGTGTTTGTTCGTGATTGGTTGTGGGTTTGCGCGATTGGGGGGGGGAGGGCGCAGGCGCATGCGGTTTTGAACGGCCCGCGCGCGGACGACGGCGACGCTCGTCGTTCGCGGCAGAAATCCAGCAATCGACGAAAAGGCAAGTTTTCACTTCTCTCCCCTCCTCCAGGTTTCTCGACATCACATCTCCGCAAATCGATCACCCGCACCCACTCATCGAGAGGCATGCTGCGCGTCCTCGCCGCGCGCGCAGCGCAACGGTCGAGGAACGCCGAGGGGCTCCTCCTCCCCCTCCTCCTCCCCTCCTCCACCACTCCTCGCTGCCGTGACCCCTCCCTCGGCGCGTGGTCCTCGACCAACTCTAGGCGCGGCGCAGATGCGCCAGTACCGCCAGACCATCCGCAGCACCAGCACCCCGAGCAGCAGCGCGAAGACCGACAACCACCGCGGCAGGGCATCGAGGCGGCGTACCGCGCCGCCGTGGCGTCCGGCGCGCTGCGCGCCGACGCGTCGCAGGCCGCCGCCGTCGCGCAGCTGTCGCTGCTGCAGGCGGCCGTGGTGGCGCGGTGGCGCGCGCGCCGCGCGCGGGAGATGGAGGTGGAGGAGGAGCGGCAGCGACAGGAGCAGCAGCAGGAGCAGCAACAGCAGCAGCGACAGGCCGCCGGATCCGCAAGAGGAGAGCCGCCGCCGCCGCCGTCGCCCGACGCACAAAGCCCGCCGCCGCCGCGGTCCGAGCCGCTGCCGCCGCCGCCGCCGCCGCCGCCGCCGCCCCCCTCCCTCCCGGCCTGCCTCGGCGCCTACGTGTGGGGCGACGTCGGCACGGGCAAGACGGCCCTGGCCGACCTGTTCCTGCGCACCCTGCCGACGGACGTGCCCCGCGCGCGCCTCCACTTCCACGCCTTCATGCTGCGCTTCCACCGGCGGCAGCACGAGCTGCTCGAGGCGCTGCCGCGGGTGGCGGCGCCCGCGCGGGGGGCGCTCGGCAGTGCGGGGGGGCGGCCGGGGCAGGAGCGGCGGCAGGGCGGCAGCGGCAGCGGCGGCGGCGAGGGCGAGGCGGAGAAGCGGGTGTGGCGCTCGGCGCTGCCGGAAGAGGACCCGATCCTGACGGCCGCGCGCGAGATCGCGCGCGGGGTCGGCCTCGGCGGCCTCGGCGGCGGCGGCGACTCTGGCGGCGGCGACGGAAGCGGCGCCCCGGGCGCAAGCGCGGGGCCGGCCGACGCCTCAGGAGGAGGAGCGCTGAAGGAGCGGGCACAGGCGGCGCGAACAAAACACCCTTACCCCCCGCCACTCGCCGTGCTGTGCCTCGACGAGCTGCACGTGTCGGACGTCGCCGACGCCATGGTCCTCGGCCGGCTGCTGTCGGCGCTGCTGCTCGAGCACGGGGTCGCCGTCGTGTTCACGAGCAACAGGCCGGCCGAGGCGCTTTATGAAAACGGCCTGAGCCGGAAGTTCTTCCTGCCGTTCGTGCGGCTCGCGTCGTCGCGGCTGCTGTCGGTGCGGCTCGGGGCGGGGGGCGGGGCGGCGGGGTCGGCCGAGGCCGGGGGGGACTACCGGCGCCTCGCGCGGCCGGGCGCGGGGGGGGCGGGCGGCGGCGGCGGCGGCGGGACGTCTGCCGGCGGCGCCGAGGGCCGCGGCGCCATGTTTGCGGGGGCCGGGGCGCCGGCCGCGCTCGAGCGCGCGTGGGAGGGGCTCGCAGAGCTCGCGCGGCCCGGCGCGCGCGTCGTGACCGCGTCCTCGTATCGCCTGCCGGTGCCGTCGGCGGGGCGGGCGCTGGCGGTCCCGGCGGCGCTCGTCCGCGTGGGGGCGGCGGCGGCGGCGACGACGACGGCGGCGACGCTGCCGCCCCCGCAGCATCAGCAGCAGCGGCAGCACCAGCAGCAAGAGTCCCTCGCGGCCGCGCGCTTCACCTTCGAGGAGCTGTGCGGTCGCGCGTCGGCCCTCTCCTCGGCCGACTACTGCGCCCTGGTCGGCGCCCTGGGGACGGCGGCCTCCCCTGCTCCTCCCTCTCGTCCTGGCGGCGGCGGCGGCGGCGGCGGCGGCTGCGCTGCCGGCGGCGCCCTGTTTGTGTCGGCCGTGCCCGCGCGCCTGGACCCGCGCAAGCAGCGCGACGAGGCGCGGCGGCTGGTCACGCTGCTGGACGTGCTCTACGACGCGCACGCGGCGGCGGCGGGCGGGACGGGGGCGGCGCCGCGCCTGTGCGTCTGCCTCGAGGGCGGGGAGGGGGGCGGGCCAGACTCTGTGTTTGGGGGGCTCGCGGCCGAGCGGGCCGAGCGGGCGGCGGCGGCGGCGGCGGCAAACGGCGGCGACGGCGACGACGAGGAGGGCGAGCAAAGGGGCAAAAAGGAGGGCGACGAGGAGGCGGGCGACGCGCTGCCTCCGTCGCTGTTTGCGGAAGAGGCGCTGATGTACCGCCGCGCGGCGTCGCGCCTGGCGGGGCTGTGCGACCTGGTCGTCGTCGAGGAAGAGGAGGAATGACTAGGCCGCGCCACACACCAGATTCGTCGGTGGGGCCGCGTCCGAGGACGGGCGCCGCGAATCACGACGGCGTTTTCCGCGAGCGAAGGAGAGACGCTCTCTTGAGAGCTGTTTTTCTGCTTTCGAGCCTCTGGGTGCATGAGTCTCTGGAGTGCATGAAAAGGGAGCTGTGTGTGTGGACTACTCGCTCATAGGATGGAGAGAGAGAAAAAAGGGGGCGCGCACGATCGTCGAGGCTCGAACAAAAAAACAATCAACGTCTCCGATGAGGAGGAGTGAACGGGGAACGAAAAATAAAAGTGGGTGGTGCGGCGCCCGAGACGAATCCGCCGCGTCTCTGTCGACCAGTGCAATGGAAGGGGGGGGG
>Ga0209390_10001745_pt1 | contig 40633 bp, 22 predicted proteins | sample BON01_FD_187212 | JGI IMG/M metagenome (GOLD analysis project Ga0209390, IMG submission 187212) | Freshwater microbial communities from Lake Bonney liftoff mats and glacier meltwater in Antarctica - BON-01 (SPAdes) (version 2) | ecosystem: Environmental > Aquatic > Freshwater > Ice > Glacier...
TGGGGCGGCGGTGAGCAGACGAGCCGGCGACGAGGCGACGGCGCGCGATTGTGTTTCTTGGAGCATTCGGGGCGAAGGAGGCGCGGCCGCGCGGGGGCCAGGACGCAGCACGCCCGAGTCGAGCCGTCAGGCCGCATCGAGCGTGGCCTGACGCGGGCCTCGTTCGGGCGCGCGATTGAGCCGACGGGCCAAAGCCCCCCCTCTCCTGTTGACCATCTCTCTCACCATGCATTCGCGCCAGGCGCAGCTGCTGCCAGGCCGCGACGGACGACACGAACGACGTCTGACGCCTGCGGGACGCGGCGCTGCTGCGGTGGCGCGCACCGCGCACGTCCAATGCTGTCGCGCGCAACATTTTGCGAAAAACGCAACCGAGAGTTCGAGAGAGAGAGGGAGGGAGAGTGGAAGAGAGAGACAGAGAGAGAGAGAAACAGAGAGAGGTCTCAATAATGGTTGTGTCGTGAACGGGTAGTAACGCGTCTCACTTGAGCAGCGTCCCGGGCGGCATCTGCTTGCGCACGCGCCACGAGCGCGTCCGCCGCCGTCGGGCCGCCGCCTCGGCCTCGGCCCCGCGCCCGCCCCTGCGCGCCAGCAGCCGCTCCGCCTGCCTCAGCGCCTCGGCCACCATGGGCTCCGGCTCGTGCCCGCACGCGGCGTAGGCGCGCGACACGCGCGCCAGGAGCTCCGGGGGGCAGGCAGAGGGGGAGGAAGCCGACGCGTTCGACGGCGGCGGCGGCGCCTCCGCGAGCGCCGCGCGCAGCAGCGCGGAGCCGTGCCACCGCCACGCGTCGCGCGAGGGCGCGCACCCCTCGGCGCGCAGCGCGGCGCACCCCTCGGCGAGCGCGAGCAGGCGCAGGGGGTCGGCGCGGGCGCAGGCGCGCGGGAAGAGGCGCGAGGCGAGGCGGGCGAGGCGGCCGGCGGGCGGCAGCAGCAGGAGGGGCGGGGCCGAGGGCGCGCCGCCTAGGCGGCCGCCGGCGCCGCCGCCTTGGCCGCTGCCGGGGCCGCCGCCGCCGCCGCCGCCGGGCGCAGAGGCAGGATAAGGGCCAGCCGACGCCGCCACGAGCTGGCCGAGCAGCCTGAGCAGGGCGGGCAGGTGCTCGGCCGCCTCGTCCAGGATGTGGTCCGTCGTCTGCCCGCTGCCGCTGCTCGGCCGCGGCTCGCCTGCTGGGTCGCCGCCGCCGCCCTCTTCGCCCGCCGCTCGCCGCTGCCCCGGCGCCCCCGCCGCCGCCGCCGCCGAGGGGGAGGGGAGGACCAACCCCGCGCGCGCCGCGAGGCCGAGGGCGCGCCGCGGCGCCAGCAGTGCGTCGGCGGCCTCGGCGCCGTGCTCTTGCTCCGCCATGCTGTCCTCTTTCGGCCCGCGCGGCCACCGCCGCCGCTGCGCGGGGCGGGCTGCGCCCCAAGCCAGGCCGACGTCCCCCTCCCCCTCCTCGCCCCTCCTCTCCTTGGCCTCCCCCTCCTCCTCCTCCTCCCCCTCCGCCTCCCCGCCTTGCCCGGCGTCCGCCAGCGCCGCCTCGACCGGCCCCAGGCACCGGCGCGCCAGGCGCCTGCACCAAGCGGCGCACGCCTCTGCCGCCCCTGCGTCCATGCAGCCTGGGGCACCGCGCACCGCCGGCGCCAGCAGGCGCACGGCCGCCCCGGGCGTCAGGCGGGCGGTCGGAGGGGCGCCGCCCCGCCCGGCGCCGCCGTTTTGCCTCTGTCCGTCGTGCCGCGGCGCGTCGTCCTCTTTGTCCTCCTCCTCCCGCAGGGACTGCTCGAAGAACTCGCGCCACCAGCGGGCGCCGGGCGGCGGGCCGGCGGCCGCCGCCTCGAGCAGGGCGGCGGCGGCGGCGGAGGGGTCGCGGGCGGCGGCGGCGGCTTGGGACGGGGAGAGGGCCGCGGGCGTGACGGCGGCGAGCGCTGTCGGAGCTGCCGTCGAGGCTGCTGCTGCTGCTGCTGCTCCTGTCGCTGCTGCTGCTGCTGCTGCTGATGCCGCTGCCACCGCCCCGCCCCCGGGCAGAGGCTGCGGCGGCGGCGGCTGCGCTCGCGGCCCCCTCGTCGACAAGAGGTCCGGAGCCGTCGACGGGGCCATGTACCCCCCGCCGGGACCCGTTGGCGGCCACGCTCGCCGGGCCTCCCGGCGTGACCAGCGCGGATGCAGGAGGGGAGGGGCGGCTGCGTCGGCGGCGGCGGCGCCGTCCTCGTCGTCGTCGTCGACGTCCTCGTCCTCCGCCGCTTGTTCCCCTGCCGCTGACGCCGCTATCGCCGCCGCCGCCGCCGCCGCCGCCGCGGACGCCACCGACGGCATCAGCACGGCCGGGCTGCGCAGCGCCAGCAGCACGGCCGGGTCGACGTCGCTCTCATCGTCGTCGTCGTCGTCGGGGTCGTTGTTGCGGCCGTTGCCGGCGGCGGAAGAGGCGACGGGCAAAGGGGAGGGGCGGCGCCGGCGCTGGCGGAGCGCCGACGCTGCCGACGCTGCCGCCGCGGCCGCCGCCGACGCTGCGGCCGGCCTCGCCGATGCGCGAGCGCGCCTGGCGTTGTTGTTCGCGCTCGGTGGCACCGATGGACGAATGTGCTCGAGCGCGCGTTGCATTCAGCGGGGTTTGCTGCTCGCCAGGCGGGTGGATTCTGGGGCAGAGACAGAGAGAGAATGGAGGATGGCTTGCTGATTGGCTCACGAGTCTTTGCTCGCAATCGATAGAAAAGCAAGAGGATCACTGTGGATGGCGGGGGGGGGCGGGGTGAGCGCTGGGCTCTTATGTTGAGACAAAGGAGGAAAGGCCGACGGCGGCGCGGCACCATCGTCGCGCCGCCAAACACAAAGCGGCGACGGGCGGCCGATATGCTCGCCTTCATCAATCGTCATCTGCTGGGTGTCCTCCCGTGGGTCGGGGCCCAGTGGCGAGCGGGGGCAAGGCGCTTTCTACGCGGGCGATTCGTCGTCGGTGGCAGACGACTCGGGGTCGCCGCCGCCGCCGCCGCCTTCGCCGCCATCGCCGTCGTTGTCGCCGTTCCCGGCGCCCGCCGACTCGTTGTCGGGGCCGAAGCGCGGCGTGCCGGCCGCCGCGCGCGTCTGCTCAGCGTGGCCGAGGGCGGCGCGCTTGGAGCGCTCTCGCGTGCGGCTTTCTGGTCCATGCGGGCGAGCTTGGCGGGTCGGCCGCGGCGAGGCTCGGCGTCGGGTCGTCGTTTTTGTTGTTCTATACTGCGAAACGCACGACGGGGTTTGAGGGGCGTGGCGCCGCCCGTCGCCCGTCGCCCGTCGCCCGTCGCCCGTCGCCCGTCGCCCGTCGCCCGTCGCCGTCTCTCTCCGTCTCCCTCTCTCTCCCTGCCTCTCTGCCCTCGCCCCGTGCGCCCGCTCGGTCGGCGCCGAGACACGACCCCCGTATCGCAATCCCAGAACCGAGGCGGGCCAAGCCAGCCACGGCCTTGGCGCGGGCGCCGGGGCCGGGGGCGGCGGCGCCCTGCCGGGCGAGCGGCGGGCGCCCCCGCGGACGGGTTGGCCGGCGGCGTCTTCTTTTCGGCTTTCTTGTTGTTTCAAAAACATGCGCGGACTGGGGCCTGACAAAAGCAAGGGCGTGGCGGCGTTGGCGGGGGCGGTACCAAAGGGGAGGGGCGGCGGGCTCGGCGTTGCTGCTGCCGATGCCGGTGCCGGTGCGGATATGCCGACGCTGCCGCTGCTGGCGCCCCCTTGGGCCGCCCGCGCTGCGCCGGCCGCCGCCGGGGAAGAAATAGTAATCGGGGCAGCGTGCAAAATAAAAAATAAAAAAAGGGGCGGACGTGCTCGTGAGTGTCAGGTGCGTGGCAGCAGGCGGCGACAAGGCGGCGCGCCGCAAAGGGGCGGCGGAACGGGCGGAGCGGGGAAGCTGCCTGCTGCCGATGTTGGCGGAGGGAGGGAGGGCGGCCACGCCCGCTCCCGCCACGTCGGCCGCGCGCGCGAGCAAGGCGACCACCAGGGCGTCCGGCAGCGAGGCGGGCGGGGCGCGGGGCAGCGCGCGCGTGACCAGGCGCGCGAGCAGATGGTTGTCCTTGCCGTTCTTGTTGTCGCTTTTGTTGCCGTGCTGGCGGCGCAGCGCGCGCTCGACCGTGAGGGCGGCCGCGGGCGCGCCGCCGCCGGCGGCGGCGAAGTCGCGGGCCAGTTCGCCGGAGGGAAATTCGAATGCACGCTAAACCGTTTTCCGAACATTCGGCCAGTCCTGAACGCACCAACGAACACATAACACGCACACACGTTGCACCTCGCCCCGTAGCACCCGGCCTAAACGCCATGCGCGCGCGCGCGCCCGTCACCAACCCTCCCTCTGCGCGAGCCCCACGACCCCTCTTCCGTCACGCGCCCGCGGTCGCGGTCGTCCCCCGACCCCCGTCGCTGGCGCGCGCGTGCTTCGGGGGGGGCGTCAGACCGCGCCCCGCACACGAGGACGGGCGCCGCCGCCCTCTGCACCGCTGCCAGAGCTACTACCGCGATGATGGCGTTGGCGGCGGCGGCGGCGGTCCCGGTGGCGGCGACGACGACGGCCGATTCGACAGGGCGGCGTTGCGCCAGGCAGTCTTGATCCTACGGCAGGCGCAGGAAATGGCCCAGATCCAGACAAGGGCCGACCTATCGGCGGCGTGGGCGGCGGACAGAGCGTTCGCCGCCGCCGAACGCGACGCCCGGGAGCAAGGCGGCGGGCGCGACGACGGCGGCGGTGCGGACGACGCAACACGCGGCGACGGCGGGCAGCAGCGCCTCGCCGCGTTTTTCGAGGAGGCCGGCTTGCGCGCCTACGACGCCGCCCGCCTGGCCCGCGACGTGCGCCGCGACGTCCCGCACCTGGCGTCCCGCCCCCTGCGCGACGTGGCCGGGCGCCTGTACCTGCTCGCGCGCGCGGTCCCCGGCGTCCCCGCCGCCGAGCTCGCGCTCTGCGACGCCCGCCTGCTGGCCGTGCCGCAGTCCGTGCTCGTCGGGTGCATGGTGGCGCTCGTGGCCGCCTTTCCCGGCGCCGACGCGGGCCAGATGGTCCTGCGGTGCCCGCAGCTCGTGCTGACCGCGTTCCAGGCCGCGTCCGAGGCGTCCGCGTCGGCCGCGTTCGAGGCCGCCGCCTCGGCCGCCGACGGCGGCGCGGCGCGATCGTCCGTCCCTGCTTGCGAGCTGGGCGGCGACGACGGGGCCGCCGCCGCCGCCGCCTACCTGTCGTCCCGCGTGGCCGAGGCCATGCGGACGCTCGTGCGCCTGCACCCCTCTGGGGACTATTCCGTGGTGGCCGCCGCCGTCGAGCACGAGCCCGCCGTGCTGCTGCGCATGCGGCGGCACGGAGGGGCCAGGCTGCTCGACGAGCTGCCGCTCGAGGTGCAGACGGCGTTCGTCGAGGCGGACCGCGGCATCGGGTGGCTTCACAAGCACTGGCGGCGCGTGCGCCGGGAGGAGGCGGAGGCGGCGGCGGCCCGGGCGGCGGCGGGCGGGGGCGGCGGGGGGCCGCCGGCCGCCGGCCGCGCCTCCTCTCCTCCTCCCGCCTCGTTCCGCCTGGAGGACTGGCGCTCGGTCGTGTCGCCGCCCGCGGGCCCGTCGCTGCCGGAGGGGCGGCCGCCCGAGTCGTCGCCGCAGTCGACGCTCGAGCTGGACGGGCCCGGGAGCTCGCCCTTTGAGTCGCCGCAGTCGACGCGCGACGCGTTCTGAGGAGGCGGCGGCGCGGACGAGGGGGGAGGTGGACGCGGCCTAGAGTGCGCGGCATATGGTCGGTTTTTTTTCAAATTGGTGTTGTTGATTTGAGTTGACTTGTCCGCCGCGCCTCTGTTCAATCACGGAGTCCGATCCCGCCGTCTTTACACACGCGCCCCTCCGTTTCTCCGTTCCGTCCAAAAAAAAATCCCTCCTCACGCGGCCAGCAGCATGGCCAGGATGCCCGCCGCGTAGTCGCTGACCGTGCGGCGGTACTCGGCCGCGCCCGTCGGGTTGAAAAAGGCAAACGTCGCCCGGGCGCCGGGCGAGACGTCGGGCCAGTGTCGCAAGTAGCTGTCCCGCGCGTACCACGGCTCGCCCGCGTTGCGCACGGGCTCGCCCATCTGGATGGCGTCGGCCAGGTCGACGCCCAGTGGGAGGTCAGCGGGCCACTTGCCCGGCTGGTAGTGGGCGCTGTTGGCCTCTTCCGGGTCGGGCGAGCCGCCGGGGCCGCGCTGCCGGAACGAGGCGGCGGCGGCGGCGGCAAGGGCCGCGCGCGCGGCCGGGACGTCGAGGCCGAGGGCGGCCGCGGCGCCGGCCTCGGCGGCGTCCGCCTCGTCGGCGGCACCGGACGCGCGAAGGATCTGCGCCTCGAGCAGCACCTCGGCGGGCGTGAGCTCGCCACCGCCGTAGCGCGACGGGCGCGAGGTGGATGAGGGGGAGGAGGAGGACGGCAAAGGCGACGACGTGCGAGCGTCGCGCTGCTCCTGCTCCTGCTCCTGCTCCTGCTGCTGCTCCTGCCGCTGCTGCTGCTCCTGCTCCTGCTGCTGCCCCCCGTCGTTCTTGTTGCGGCACTCTGTGCCCGCCGCGCACGCGCACACCCCCAGGATGGACGCCTCCTGAGCCCCCGCCCCGCAGCCGGCCACCCACCCGCCAAGGCGCGGGCACGCCTGGTTGCGCCCGTCCCCGCTGCCGCTGTAGATCTCCGGCGTCGCCGCGAGCACGGCGCCCAGCGCGCCGTAGGCGTACTCCGAGGTTGTGCCTGCCGCCACGTAGAGCGCCGAGGCGGTCGGGCCGACGATGACGTCCCCGAACGCGGCGGTGGCGGCGTCGGCGGCGCGCTGCCACCGCTCGACGTGCGCGGTAGGGACGCCGGACAGGTCGCACGTGTACCCGTAGGGGAACAAGAGGGCGTGGATGCCCGAGTGCACGTCCACGGCGGCGTCGAGCTGGGCCTTGGCGCCCGCGCCGGCCGCGCCGCCCTCGTTGGCCAGCAGCGCCGCGACCGCCCGCACCTCCCAGGGCCACGCGCTGTTGGGCCCTGGGTACGTCTCGGACGCCTCGGCGGCGTACGCGCCCGCCGGCGCGCCTTTCCAGTTCCAGGGGTAGGAGCGGTTGGGGTCGACCGACGGCGACGCGTCCGGCGCGCGCGCGTCGACGGTCTTGCGCAGGGCGTAGCGCCCCTCCTCCTCGATCAGGTCGCGGCCCGCGGCGTTGACCACGGGGAGGATGGTCAAATCCAGCTCTTTCGAGACGCGGGCGGCGACGGCGCGGAACGCAAGCCGTGCGGACGCCGCGGAGGCGGACTCAGCGCGCGTGACGAGGCCCGCGGCGCGCATGGCCTCGCGCATCTCGGCCCAGCGCCAGAGCGGGGCCGAGGGGTCGTCGGCGTCGTCGTTGTTTGCAGCGGCTTCGTCTGTGGCGGCGCCGCCGTCGCCGTCGCCGCCGCCATCGGCAGACGCCCCCGCCAGCAGCCTCACGAGCGCAAAGCACGTCTCCCCGGTGATGAGCTCGCGCGCGTGCGTGCTGCACGTCAGCACGGCCCTGCGCTTGCCCTCCGCCGGGACCGAGCCGTCGGTGAAGCGGGCGGCCGTCAGCGCGGCGCCGTACGAGGGCGAGCCGCGCGCGTCGCCGGGGGCCAGGTCGAGCGGGTCGGCGATCTCGAGCATCTCGAGGCCCAGCCCTTTGGACGCCCAGCCCTCGATCGCGCGGGCCATGGCCGACGTGGTGGCGTAGAGCGGGCCCTGGCCGGAGGGGAGGGGGGCGGTCGGGTCGTCGGCGAGCGAGGCGCCGAGGCGCGCGGTGGGTTCGTCTTCGCCGGACGACGGCGACAACGAAGAGACCAGGGCGCGGGCGGCGGCGGCGCGCGGCGGCGCCGCCGCCAGCAGCAGCAGCAGCAGCAGCGGCAGGCCGAGGCGCGCGGCGACTGGCGCGCGCGTCTTGTTGGCGCGTCGTGATTGCCGCATTGTGGCGGCGGCGCGGTGAGGGGGGGCGGGAGGGGGAGCGGAAAGAGGAGGAGCCGAGACCGTTATAACCGGTCGGCCTCCCCTCAGGCCAGGGCCCGCCGGCGGTTGGGACGGGAGAGGACGGGAAGGAGAGGGGAATCAGGGAGTCGGACGAGCCTTGAACAAGTCGCGCAGAGACTGCGCCTCAAGCAGTCCAAGGGGGGGTTGGACGCGGCCCAGAGGGCGGAAGGTTTTGAATTGTCTGGTGTTGTTGTTTTGGGTAAAAAGTCTCCGCCACGCCTCTGCTCGATCACGCCTTCTTTACATACACGCCTCCGTTCGTCCAAAACCCCCTCACGCGGCCAGCAGCATCGCCAGGGCGGGGCCCGCCGCGCCTAGTCGCTGACCGTGCGGCGGTCGGTACCTGTGTCGGCGCTCGGCGGCGGCGCCCCCGAGCTGACGTCGGAAAGCAGGCAAAACGTCGCCCGCGCACACACACACGCGCTTCCATTTCGTCCATACCCCCTCCTCACGCGGCCAGCAGCATGGCCAGGATGCCCGCCGCGTAGTCGCTGACCGTGCGGCGGTACTCGGCCGCGCCCGTCGGGTTGAAAAAGGCAAACGTCGCCCGGGCGCCGGGCGACACGTCGGGCCAGTGTCGCAAGTAGCTGTCCCGCGCGTACCACGGCTCGCCCGCGTTGCGCACGGGCTCGCCCATCTGGATGGCGTCGGCCAGGTCGACGCCAGGGGTGACGCCCGCGGGCCACTTGCCGGGCTGGTAGTGGGCGCTGTTGGCCTCTTCCGGGTCGGGCGAGCCGCCGGGGCCGCGCTGCCGGAACGAGGCGGCGGCGGCGGCGGCAAGGGCCGCGCGCGCGGCCGGGACGTCGAGGCCGAGGGCGGCCGCGGCGCCGGCCTCGGCGGCGTCCGCCTCGTCGGCGGCACCGGACGCGCGAAGGATCTGCGCCTCGAGCAGCACCTCGGCGGGCGTGAGCTCGCCACCGCCGTAGCGCGACGGGCGCGAGGTGGATGAGGGGGAGGAGGAGGACGGCAAAGGCGACGACGTGCGAGCGTCGCGCTGCTCCTGCTCCTGCTCCTGCTCCTGCTGCTGCTCCTGCCGCTGCTGCTGCTCCTGCTCCTGCTGCTGCCCCCCGTCGTTCTTGTTGCGGCACTCTGTGCCCGCCGCGCACGCGCACACCCCCAGGATGGACGCCTCCTGAGCCCCCGCCCCGCAGCCGGCCACCCACCCGCCAAGGCGCGGGCACGCCTGGTTGCGCCCGTCCCCGCTGCCGCTGTAGATCTCCGGCGTCGCCGCGAGCACGGCGCCCAGCGCGCCGTAGGCGTACTCCGAGGTTGTGCCTGCCGCCACGTAGAGCGCCGAGGCGGTCGGGCCGACGATGACGTCCCCGAACGCGGCGGTGGCGGCGTCGGCGGCGCGCTGCCACCGCTCGACGTGCGCGGTAGGGACGCCGGACAGGTCGCACGTGTACCCGTAGGGGAACAAGAGGGCGTGGATGCCCGAGTGCACGTCCACGGCGGCGTCGAGCTGGGCCTTGGCGCCCGCGCCGGCCGCGCCGCCCTCGTTGGCCAGCAGCGCCGCGACCGCCCGCACCTCCCAGGGCCACGCGCTGTTGGGCCCTGGGTACGTCTCGGACGCCTCGGCGGCGTACGCGCCCGCCGGCGCGCCTTTCCAGTTCCAGGGGTAGGAGCGGTTGGGGTCGACCGACGGCGACGCGTCCGGCGCGCGCGCGTCGACGGTCTTGCGCAGGGCGTAGCGCCCCTCCTCCTCGATCAGGTCGCGGCCCGCGGCGTTGACCACGGGGAGGATGGTCAAATCCAGCTCTTTCGAGACGCGGGCGGCGACGGCGCGGAACGCAAGCCGTGCGGACGCCGCGGAGGCGGACTCAGCGCGCGTGACGAGGCCCGCGGCGCGCATGGCCTCGCGCATCTCGGCCCAGCGCCAGAGCGGGGCCGAGGGGTCGTCGGCGTCGTCGTTGTTTGCAGCGGCTTCGTCTGTGGCGGCGCCGCCGTCGCCGTCGCCGCCGCCATCGGCAGACGCCCCCGCCAGCAGCCTCACGAGCGCAAAGCACGTCTCCCCGGTGATGAGCTCGCGCGCGTGCGTGCTGCACGTCAGCACGGCCCTGCGCTTGCCCTCCGCCGGGACCGAGCCGTCGGTGAAGCGGGCGGCCGTCAGCGCGGCGCCGTACGAGGGCGAGCCGCGCGCGTCGCCGGGGGCCAGGTCGAGCGGGTCGGCGATCTCGAGCATCTCGAGGCCCAGCCCTTTGGACGCCCAGCCCTCGATCGCGCGGGCCATGGCCGACGTGGTGGCGTAGAGCGGGCCCTGGCCGGAGGGGAGGGGGGCGGTCGGGTCGTCGGCGAGCGAGGCGCCGAGGCGCGCGGTGGGTTCGTCTTCGCCGGACGACGGCGACAACGAAGAGACCAGGGCGCGGGCGGCGGCGGCGCGCGGCGGCGCCGCCGCCAGCAGCAGCAGCAGCAGCAGCGGCAGGCCGAGGCGCGCGGCGAATACCACTACTACTGTCGCGCGCGTCATATCGGCGCGGCGTGATTGCCGCATTGTGGTTGGCAGTGCGGTGAGGGTGAGGGCGGGGAGGGGAAAAAGAGGAGGAGCCGAGAGATGTACAAAAATCGAAGTACAACGGGAAGAAAAGAGAGGCCCCGGACGAGAAGGAAGGAGGGGGAACAGGGGTCCTGGTGGAGATTGGATGAACTTGAACAAGTTTGCGCAGAGACAGCGCCGCAAGCATCCCAAGGGGGGACGGGAGAGGTCGCGGCATTTTGTGATGGGCGAGGAAAGCAAATTTGACTGTGGCCGTTGAGTCGGCGCGCGGCGTCGCTCGCGGGTCCAGCGAACTGGGGGTCGGGCGGCCGACCGTCTCTCTGTCTATCTCTCATCTAGAAGCCCTGCCACTCGCGCCCGAGCTCAATCTCCTCCTGCGAACCTCTCTTGCCGCACACTTTCCTCCACTTTCCTGCCCACGCGCGCGCCGTTTAAATCACTCTCCCGGGTCCTTTTTCCCTCCCTCTCTGTTGCTCTCTCTCGCGCGCGCCCTTGGGTCGCCGCCGCAACCCCCCGAAACCAAGCGCCCATCCCCGGGCTCTGGCCATCCTCCCTTCGCGCGCGCTGTCGGCGGCGCGCGGGAGGGGCAAAGGGGCAGGGCTCGTCGGCCCGTAACCCCCCGCGAGAAAAACAATGACGGCCCGGCGCGGTTTCTTCTCGCCCTCCGCCCCCCGGCGGCGGGGCCTGCTTGCGCTCCTGTTGGCGCTCGCCGCCGCGGCCGACCTCTGGCTCGCCGGGGCGCGCGCGCAGTTTGGTGAGAGCCGCGCCGCATCGTCGAGCCTTATCTGTCGCCCGAAACATCGAAAACCAACGCCCACTCCATCCCCCCAGAAAATAACGCAGTCGACGACCCAAACGTCCTCCCGACCGGCCAGGGCCCCCTGTTCGCCAGCGTCGGCCAGATCTTCGCCGCCATGGAGCGCTGGGCGGCGGCCAGCCCGCGCTACCTGAGCGTGTACCGGGCGACGGACCCGGAGACCGGCCAGTCCTTCCCCGTGGCCAGGTTTACGGATCACTCCCTGCCCAGGCCTTCAGGCCAGCCGCCCCGCCGCCGCGTGCTCGTCACGTGCGCGGTGCACGCGCGCGAGCTCGTCGCCGCCGAGGTGTGCCTGCACGCCCTGCGGCTGCTCGCCGGAACGCCCGCGGACCGCGCCCCTGTGCTCGCGTGGCGCGAGACGGCCGCGGCGCTCGTGCGCGCGGGCGTCCTCGACCGCCGGCGCTCGCCCGCGGCCCTGCCCGGCAGCGACGCGGTCGCCACGTTCGCCTCGTCCTTCTCGCAGCGGTACGAGCTGCACGTCGCGCCGCTCGTCAACATCGACGGGCGCCTCCTGATCGAAAACAGCGGCAAGTACAACCTGCGCAAGACCGTTCCGGACGGCGTGGACATCAACCGCAATTTCCACGTGGCCTGGTCGCCGGCGGCGGGCGCGCCGGCGTCGCAGACCTACCCGGGCCCCTTTCCCGCGTCGCAGTGGGAGGTGAGGACTGCATGAGAGGAGAAGAGGAGGGGGCAGTGAGGGAGGAGAGGCAGGATGGGGGGCAGTGGGTCGGCCGGGGGGGAGGAGCGAGCATTGACGGCCATTGGCGACGCCAACACCCACAAAACGCCTGGACGCCTCGAAACCCACCGCTGCGCCCTTCTCAGCCCCATCGCCAACACCAACACTCGCAAATCAAACACCAACAACCAAATCCCAAAACCAAATTCAAATCAAACAACCAAAGACGCGCGCCATGGCCGCGCTCCTGGCCAAGGTCCGCCCGCACGCCTACACCGACGTGCACAGCGGCATCCACGCCCTGCTCACCCCGCTGTGCAGCACCTGCTCGCAGCTGGGCGTCGACCCGTCGCACCTGGCCCCCTTGCAGGACGCCGCCGACCGCGCCGTCCGCGCCGTCGGCAACTTCACGAACGGACCCGCCGCCGCGCTGCTTTACACGGCGCTCGGCACCGCCGCCGACTTCGCCTACGGAGGGCTGGGCGTGGGGCCGTCCGCCACGCTCGAGGTGTACGGGACGGGGCTTGGCGGCACGGGCCTGGGGGTGGTGTGCCCGAGGCTTGCGGAGTGGTGGGCCAAGTGCCGGCGGCCGGCGGCCGAGGACGACGCGGCGAGCGGGTGCGCGGGCGAGTGCGGCTCGGACCCGGCGCTGGCGTGCAAGCGGCAGATGGGCTTTGTCCCCCCGCGGACGCTGTTGTCGTCGACGTTGTCCTCCTCCTCCTCCTCGCCGTCGCTGGGCGGTCGCGGGGGGCGGGATGCTGCGGCGTCGGCCGAGGCCGGCGGCAACGCGACAGGCGCGTCCGCGTCGCCGCTGTCGACGTCGTCGTCGGCGTCGTCGCCGTCGTCGTTGCCGTTCTCTTTCACACAGAGGGCCGTCCCCGCCGACGCCGCCGTTGACATTGAAGTCGTCGCCGCCGACGCCGCCGACAACGCCGCCGCCGCCGACGATCGTATCTCGCTGCGCGTCCGCGCCCAGCTCGCGGCCGTCGCGCGCCGCCGGGGCGCGTCCCCCGAGCTGGCGCGCTGGCAGGCCGCGGCCGCCGAGGCCACGGCCGAGGACGTGGGCCTGTTTATGCCCGACGGCGAGCTCTTGTGGTTCGAGTGGGAGAAGGAGCAGCAAGAGGCGGCGTCGGCGCTCCGTGGCGGCGGCGGCGGTACCGGCGGCGGCGGTGGTGGCGGCGCGGCGGCCGGGGGCCCCGTCCCGCCCAACCTGCGGCACCTGCGCGGCGCGGCGCTCGACGCCGCGCTGGGACGGCGTGACCAGCTGCGCGCGACGCTGTGGGGCCAGCTCGAGCGGATCGCGGGAGGGAGCCCGCCGTTGCCGATGGGGGTGGCCGACGTCTCTTCCTCGTCCTCCCCTTGGGCGGGGGGCGCCGCCGCCGCCGCCGCCGTCGGCCCTGCTGCCGCCGCCGCCCCTGATGCCGCCCCGCCCCCCAACCCGGCGTGGTTTGCGCAGGACCCCTACCTGCGCCACTGGGGCGAGACCGGCACCCCGACCCAGAACCCGCTGCGCACCACGCTGCTCACCTTCAATCCGACCGACCCCGGCGCCTTCCGGCGCGTCGTCAGCGACTTTGCCGCCGTGCTCATCGCGTACGGCGCGGCGGCGTCGGGCGGCGCGCTGGTCGGGTGAAGAAGGAGGGGGGGGGTCACCCTCCTCACCGTCAACCCCACGGACCCGGGCGCCTTCCGGCGCGTGGTCAGCGACTTTCGCGCCGCGCTCATCGCTTACGGCGCGGCGGCGTCGGGCGGCGCGCTGGTTGGGTGAGAGAAGAGGGGGGCCGGCAGGCGCTCTGCGCGGCCAGGCGGTCGCGCGACCACCGGTCTACTCTTTTCTACCCCTTTGTTTTTGCTCTCGACGCGAGCAGCTCCTTTTTGCAGCGGCCCGCCCCCCTGACCCCCGCTGCCGTCGTTTGTCGGTTCCCGCGCCCTTTTGTCTCTTGAAAGTGAATTTTTTTTTCATTCCTCGTCCTTCTCCCTTTCCTTGACATCTGACCTCGGACGTAATGGCCTGACCAGAATCGTGTATCACTTCATCTGAATAACACACGAGCGTCGTGTTTGCGTCGACGGCGGTGGCGAGGGGGGCGACAAAGAAGCGTCGCCTTTCGCTCCACAGCGGCGCGCTCCCTCCCCTCGCCGCCGGGCGGCGGAGGAGGGGTTTCTGTCCGTCGACAGCGCCGAGCGAGCCGCCGGCCGCGCCCGTCGCTCTTCAACAAGCAAAAGACAGCGCCGCGCACCGACACACGCATACGCACAACCGACAAACCGATGCATCGGAGCAGCCGGGCACGCGCGCCTCCCTCTTGACCACCCGCCTTTGCCCCCTCTTCGCGCGCGCGCGCCCGGCGCAAACGAGAAATCTTCCTCTCTCTGCCTAATCGCGGCCGCGAGCGCCTCCCGCCCGGCAAGGAGCAATGGCCGCGCCCGACGCGCGCGCGGGCGGCGCCGCCGCCAAGCGCCCGCGCTGCTTCCTCGACGTGACCATCGGCGGGCGCGCCGCGGGGCGGATGGTCGTCGAGCTGCGCGCCGACGTCGCGCCGCGCACCGTCGGCAACTTTGTGGCGCTGTGGTGCGTCTTTTTTTTTTTTTTTTCGTTCCTTTTTGTCCTTCTTTGTGTGTGTAGTCCTCGTTGTCCTCCGCCTCCTATTTCCAGGCAGTCCGTGCAGTCCAAGCAAGGCTCACCCGTGTCCCATCTCTCTCTCAACCCTCATTGAACACGACAAACCACCAAAACACAAACCAACAAAAAACAAACAACAGCACGGGCGAGGCCGGCGCGAGCGCCGCCACCCGCCGCCGCCTGCACTACGCCGGCACGCCCATCCACCGCGTGATCCCGGGCTTCATGGCCCAGGGCGGCGACACCTGGGCCGGCGACGGCTCCGGCGGCGAGTCCATCTACGGCGAGACGTTCGCCGACGAGACCTTTGCGCTGTCGCACGACGGCGCCGGCGTGCTGGCCATGGCGAACGCCGGCCCGGACACCAACGGAAGCCAGTGGTATTTGACGCTCAAGGCCTGCCCGTGGCTGGACGGGAAGCACGTGGTGTTTGGCAGGCTGGTCGAGGGCGCGGGCGTGCTGCGCGCTCTGGAGGCCGAGGGCTCGCGGTCGGGGGCGACGCGGGCGCGGTGCGCCGTCGCGGCGAGCGGGGTCTTGCCGCCCGCCGACGCCGCTGCTGCTGCCGCCGTCCCCTCCGACGGCAATTTGCAGGCGGCGGGCGCGGCTCTGGGCGCGGCAGAAGGCGCAAGTGGTGGGGGAGGAGCAGACGGGGGCCAAGGCCAAGGCCAGGGAAGCGAGCAGCAGCGGCAAAACCAGCCGCGCGCCAGCGGCAAAAGGGAGGAGAAAGAGCAGCGAGACGAGCAAGAGGAGGACGAGGAGCAAGAGGAGGACGAGGGGCCAACGGACGCTGATTACGCGCAGCTCAACCCGCGGCAGCGGCGCCTGGCGGACGTCAAGCGCCGCCTGGCGGCCGCGCGGCGCGCCAACGTGGCCGCGGCCGTGGCCGAGCGCAAGCGCGAGCGCGCCGCGCAGCACCGGGGGGGCGGGCAAGACAGGGCAGGCGGCGGCGGAAACGGCGCCGGCGAGGACGGCGCCGGCGACGACTCGCCCGCGGACAAGCGCCGCCGGTTCGAGGAGAAGGAGCGCCAGCGCGCCGAGGAGCTCCGCCGCCTCGGCCTCCCGCCCGACAAGGCCCACCGCCTCGAGTCGGCCGAGGCCGCGGCCGCCCGCTACGAGCGCGACGAGCGCAAGCGGCGGAACGTCGAGCGCTCGTCGCACGGGGGGCCGCGCGGCTTCGGCGACGCGGCCGCCTCGGCCGCCGCCTACGAGCGGCGCGTCAAGGCGGCGCTCGCCGACGGCGGTGCTGCCGGTGCTCCTGGTGCCGGCGCCGGCGCGGGCGGCGCCTCCCGGGCCTCCGGGGCCCTGGCCGCGCCCGGCTCGGACGCGCTGCTGCTGGGCTACGGCGGCAGCGGCGGCGCGGGCGGCGGCGGCGCAGGCGGGGGAGGCGATGCCGCCGAGGCGCACGAGGCCGGCGTCGACCGGATGGTGGCCGAGCTCCGCCGGCGCGACGGCGCGCGCGGCACCTTCTCGCGGCGGCGGCCGCAGCGCGACGGGGACGTGCTGCACATCAACCCGCGGAACGCCGGGTTCAACGCGCGGCTGGAGCGGACGTTCGACACATCGGAGATCAAGGCCAACCTGGAGCGGGGTACGGCGCTGCCGGACAAGTGACGATGTTTTTTGTTTTGTTTTTCTGCGTGTCTTCCGTCCGCCGCTCCGGTTGCGCTGCCGCCGCCGTCGACGCCGCCGTCGACGCTGTCTTGTACCGTCCGATTCTCTCTGCAATCAAACGTCGACCCCTCTCACTCCAACTCAATCACACCGATGACGACCACGCCGCCGCCACTTCTGCCGGTGGGCAGGCACCGCTACCGGATACAGCGGCGGCTGGGCAACGGCGCGTTTGGCGAGGTGCGTAAGGAGAGAGAGAGAGGGAGGAGAGAGTCGCGCCTTTCCGTGCGAACGCCCACCAACGCACAACACCACTTGCGACGACACCAGCCCACAGGTTCTCCTCGCGCTGGACACCGTCACGGGCGACCAGGTCGCGATCAAGCGCATCTTCCAGCGGCCGCCCGAGCGCGGCGTCGTGTCTGTCGCCGCCGCTCGCGACGCCGACGCCGACGCCGACGCCGACGCCGGGTCCGCCCCGGCCAGACCGCGCCCGTTCCCGCTGCCCGCCGACCTGCCTCCGCCCGTCCATCGCGAAGTCGAGGCGCTCCTGCATGTGCCGGAGCACCCGAACGTCGTGCGCTTGCGCGACGTCTACCTCGGAGGCGGCGGCGGGTGGGGCTCGAGCGCGGGCGGCGGCGACGGCAGCGGTGGCCCGGCCTCTCCGCCTGCCGCGCGCTCGTCCCCGTCTGGCCGCACCGACGGCGCCGCGGCAGCCGCCGCCGCCGCCCCCTCCCCCTGCCGCGGCGCCGCGCACCTCGTGCTCGACTACTGCGACGGGCGCGACCTGGGCAAGCTGCTTGACGCCTGCGAGGGCCCCTTGCCGAACGCCGTCGCCAAGGCGCTCGCGCGGCAGGCGCTGCTGGCGCTCGCCCATTGCCACCGCGGCGGCGGCGGCGGCTCCGGCGGCGGCAGCGGCGGCGGCAACAGCAACGGCAACGGCGGCGGCGTCGCCCACCGCGACGTCAAGCCGGGCAACCTGCTGCTGTGCGCGCGCACGGGTCTGCTCAAGCTCGCCGACTTTGGGCAAGCGTGCGTGCTGGCCGGGCCGAGGAAGGGCGGCAAGAGGGGCAGGAGGAGAAGCGGCAGCGACGCCGGCATAGACGACGGCGGTGAAAGCGGCGGCGACGGCGGCGGCGACAGGGACGACGGCGACGACGAGCAGCAGGACGCGCCCGAGGGCGCCCTCGCCACGCGCTGGTACCGCCCCCCCGAGGTCCTCTACGGCGCTCGGCGCTACGCCGCGCGCGCCGCCGACGTCTGGGCCGCCGGCGCTGTCCTCGCCGAGCTCTACGGGCTGCAGCCTTTGCTGCCAGGCCGCGGCGACCTGGGCCAACTGGCCTGCACAGTCCGCGCCCTGGGGCCCGTCGACCTGGCGGCCTGGCCCGAGGCCGCGCGCCTGCCGGACTGGGACAAGGTGACCTTTGCCCCCTGCCGCGCCCAGGGCGTGGGAGCGCTGGCGCCGGCGATGCCGGAGCGCGCGGCGGCGCTCGCGAGCCGGATGCTGGCTTGGGCGCCGGAACGGCGGACGACGGCGGCCGCCGCGCTGCTCGACCCATTTTTTTGCGAGGGCGAGGCGCCCGCCCCGGGCGCGACCGTGGCCGCGTTCGCGCGGGAGACGCTCGCGCGGCACGGGGCGCGCATGGGGCGGCTGAGGCTGCTGCCGGTGATGGTGGCGGCGCCTCTGACGGGCGCGAGGCAGGGGGCGGGGGCGGGCCGCGGGGCGGGGGCGACGACGCTGGCGCTGCCGCCGGGGGGCACGAGTTCGGAGGACGAGACAGAGGAGGGGGGATGAGGGCGGCGGCGGCGAGGGGCCGCCGGGCCCGACTTGATCGTGTGTGCGTGCGTGCGCGCGTGTTCTTATTTGTCGCGGCGCGGTCGAAACACAATTCATTTTTATTTGTCGACAGACGGCGCTCAGCGGCGATTTCAGGCCGTTAAATTTGGAAGGGGGGGGGACGGTCAAGCTTGTGTGGGCGGGCCCGTGCGGGAATTTTGTTGACCTCGCGTGAGCAATCGGAAGAAAAACGAATGGCGCGCGGGGATTGAATCAATATGGGGGGATGCGGAGAGCGAAAACAAAAGGGAATGGGGGCGCGGTGTCGTGTCGTGTCTTTCGGGGGGGGGAGCGCAAGGGGCGCCTCGCCGAGCGCAAGGGGCGCCTCGCCGCCGTCGCGCCTCTCTCCTCCTTGCTCCACCTCTTTCCTCCTGCCTCTTTCCTCCTCCTCGCGCCGTGTTCAGCAGATGCTCCCAAAGCGCAGCGCGTCCCGGTCGTGCGTCCAGTCGCGCGCGAAGCGCGCCGCCCCCACGCCCGCCGCCAATCCCCCGCCCACCACCATGGCCGCCGCCAGCGCCAGCACGAGCGTCGAGGGGCGCGCCAGCCACCGCGGTCGCGCGGCGGCCAGCAGGAGGCCCGCGAGGCTCCCGGCGGCGGCGGCCGCCGCAAACGCGAGCGCCACGTGCACGAGCAGGCGCCCGGCCGCCGCGTGCGCGAGCACCCCGGCGGACGACGCCATGAACACGAGGAGGGTGGCGGTCGCCGCGGCCGACTGCGGGTGGACGCCAAACTGCAGGATCTCTGGAGCCACCAGCGCGCCGCACCCGACGCCGGCGGCGCCGGCGGCGGCGCCGGCGGCCAGCGAGACGAGGGCGGCGCCCGCGGCCACGCGCGCGGGCCCCGCCGGGTTGGCGTTGGCGATGGCCGGGTAGTCGTCGTCGTCGTACTCGTCGTACTCGCTGGCGTCGTCGCGGCCGCCGTCGTCGTCGTCGTCGCCGTCGCCGCTGTCGCCGCCGTAAGCGCCCCGGCCGCCGCCGCCGCCGCCGCCGCCGCCGCCGCCGCCGCCGCCGCCGCTGTCATCGCTGTCGCCGCTCCGGGGGTAATAGGGGGGCGCTCCCCCCCCGCCGGCCGCGTGCCGCCCGCCGATGATCACCGGCAAACGATGGTGCGGTGGCCCAGCGGGCGAGGCGGGGGGCGTTAAGGACGAGGCGGCGGGGGCAAACCCGCCCGCCCCGGAGTGCTGCTGCTGCGCGAGGGGCGGCGCGAGGGGCGGCGCGTGAGGCGGCGGCGGCGGCGGCGGGGCCAGGCCCGACGGCAGCGGCCGCCGCCCGCCGCCGCTGCCCAGCAGCGCCGCATCGGACAGCAGCCTGCCGCCCGCCACAGCGTGCGGCGCGGCCGAGCCGTAGAACGCCCCCTCGTGATACTCCTGCGCGGCCTGGTGGCGGTGGTGGTCGTGCTGCGACCCCTCGTCGTCCTCCGCCGGCGAGGGCGGCGCCAGCGGCGGCGGCGCCGCCTCAAGATCGCCGCCCGCTTGGCAGCCGCCGCCGCCGCCGCCCGCGCCGCCGCCGCCCGCGCTGCTGCCTCCGCCGCCGCCCGCGCCGCCGCCGCCGCCGCCGCCTCCCGCGCCGCTGCCCCCCGCGCCGCCGCCCCCCCGCCACGGCCCCCCCCGCCTCCTCCTCCTGGCCGTCGGCGCCACGAAGATCGACCGCACGTACGACGCCGTGACCGCGGCCGTCAGCGCCGCGAAGCCGGCCGCGTAGCCGGCGTACGCCCAGGAGCAGAGCGGCACGGCGGCGTCGAGCGCGGCGAGGCCGACGAAGCCCGCCCAGGTGGTTCCGGCGAGCACGAGCCGCAGCCAGGGGCCGCCGCCGCCGTCATCGCCTGCGGCAGCGCCGCGCGAGGGGTGCCTGGGGGGGCGGCGGGGGCCGGGGCCGGCGGGAGGGCGGCGGGCCTTGGGAGCCGGGTCCGAGGCGGCGGCGGCGGCGGGGGCGGCGGCGGCGTCCGAGGCGCGGGCGGCGGCGGCGCTCGGGGCGGCGGCGGCACGGGCCCCGGCGTTGTGGCGGCGGTCGCCCTGGTCGTCGTCGTCGTCGTCCTCGTCCTGGGACGACCCGAAAAAGGCGGGCGGGAGTGACCCCCGCCGGGGTGTCTCGGGCGGCAGGGACTCGGCGGCAAGGCCATCGGCGGCGGCGGTTTCGTTTGACGGCGGGCTGCGACCGCCCTCGCAGCGGCGGTTGCCCCCCGGCCTGCCCGTCCCGGCGGCGGCGGCGGCGGCGGCGCCCGCTGCCGCCTTGCTTACTCCCGCCGCCGCCGCGGGCGCCACCTTTGCGGCCGCCGTTCGCAGCCCGCCCGCTTTGGCGGCGGCCGCCGGCGGGGGGCGGGCGGCCGCGGCACCAACGCCGCCGCCGCCGCCCCCGGCGCCGCCCCTGCCGCCGCTGCCGCTCCCACTGCTGCTGCTGCTGCTGTCCACCGCCACGCCGCCCGCGCCAGAGGGTGCGCCGACGCCCGCGGCCGACTCGCCCCCCTGACCCCGTCCTCCGCCGCTCGGCGTCAGGATCGGCCGCAGCGCCGGCACGGGCGCCGCCCCGATCGCCGCCGCCACCTCGGCCGCGCGCGCCTCGCGCCCCTCGTCCGCGCGCGCCGCCGCCGCGCGCCGCCACGCCCCTCGGGCGGCCAGCGCCATGAGCGCGGCCAGCGGCGGCCACAGCACCCACTCCGGCACGACGTCGTTGAGCAGGACGCCCCACGCCACCCCGAGCAAGAGGGGCGGGGCCAGGATAGTGGCTAAATCGGTATCCACTAGCGGGCGGGAGGGGTCCCAGGGATGCCGGCCGGCGACGAGGCTGGCGACCGCCGGCACGAGCGACCCGCCCGCCACGGCGCCCTGCGCCAGCCCCGTCGACGGCTTGAGCGCGTAGCCGCCCAGCACCGTGAAGATGACCGTGAAGTACACCCCCGACCCCGCGCCCGCGGCCGTGGTGAGCGCGGCGATCGCGAAGACGGTGGCCATGGTGGCGACCGTGCGCGGCGAAAAGGGGTCGAGCGGGTCGCTGCCGCGCCGCCCGTGCGGCCCGCCGCCGCCGTGGTGGTGCTTGTGCCTTTTGTTTTTTGTTTTGCGGTTCGTTGGGTCGTTGGGTCGTTGGGTTGGGAGAAGGAGGAATCAGAGGCTCGCGTGAGGGACCTTTTGGAGCGTTCTCTGCCTGCGCGCGCGCAAGCGCGTCCCCCGACATCTTGTCCGGGAAAGCCCTCCTTTTGCGTGCGGGGCACTCACTTGCGCCGGTGCCTGCGCTTGTTGGGCACGGCCTGGCCCAAGGAACGCGGGTCACCGTCGCCCTCGCCCTCTGGGTCGAGCAGCGCCACGAAGAGCGCGGCGGCCAGCATCACGGCCCAGACGGCCAGCACCTTGGCGATCGGGCGCCCGGCCATCATGTCGCAATTTCAATGATATCGTGGAGTCATTGTCGTCGTCCGCGGGACTTGATTGGTTTGACGCGTTGCAGGGGGTGCTGGGGCGTATGTGATTGTTGTGCGCCAACACGAGAGGATCCAGACTCGGGGGCCTTCATTTCAAGCGGCAAGCCGGGCGCCGCCGCCGCCGCGCGCGTCGGCGGCGAGAGCGCGCGCGGCCGTCCGCAAAACGGCGGCGGCGGCCGAGTTGCGCGTCCGCCGCCACGAGGAGGCGGCCGTCGCTCCCATGGGTCCGCCCTCCCCCCATCCCCCTCCATCCGCGCACGCGCCGTCCGCCGCGAACGCCAGCGCGCGCCACGCGCCCGCGGCCTCCGACCACGACTGCGCCTGCTCGAACGCCAGCGCGGCGCCCGAGAGCAGCGCGCACGCCTCCTCGGCCTCGGCCGCCGACGGAGCCGCCGACGCCGGCGCCCCCCGCCCCCGCCCGCCCTCGCCCTCGCCCCCCTCGACCTCGCCGGCCCCGTTGCCCGCCCCCGCCCCTTCCCCCGCCCCCCCCAGCAACAGCTCCGCCAGCGCCGCCTGCAGCTCCCCCCGCGCCCGCCCCGACGCGTGCGCCAGGGCCTGCGGCAGCGCCGACCTCAGCGCCCGCAGCGCGTGCGCCCCGCCGCCGGGCACCGCCGCCGCCCAGCAGCGCGCGGAGAGCGCCGCCGACTCGGCGGCCAGCGAGTCCAGCTGCATCGCGCGGCAGTGGAGGCCCGCGGCGAGCGCGTAGGGCAGGGCGCCCGCGGGGTGGCCCGCGGACAGCAGGGCGCGCGCGGAGAGCAGGAGGGTGCGGACCGCGTCGCGCTGCCGGCCGGCGGCGGCGGCGTCGCCAAAGAGGGCGTCCGCGGCGTCGAGGGCGGCGGCAGAGGCAGAGCAGCAGGCGCCGCCGGCGCCGCCGCTTCCGCCGTTTCCGTCTTTGCCGGCCGGGCCGCCGCCGCCGCCGCCGCCGCCGCCCCCCTCGAGCAGCAGCGCCCGCGCCATGCGCCAGCGCGCCTCGAGCTTGAGCGGCAGGTCCAGGCGCGCGTCGCCCGGGTCCGCCATCGACATCAGCTCGTGCGCGGCCAGGACGGCGCCGGCCGCGTCGCCGCGCGCCGCCGCGCGCTCGTGCGCGAGGGCGGCGAGGGCGGCGGCCAGCGGCGGCGGCGCTGGCGGCGCGTCGCCGTGGCCCGATCCGTGTCCGTCGATCTCGTGGCCCCCCCCAAACCAGGCCGCGCACACGGCCGCACCCAAGCGAGCGACCTCCTCGCCCGCGTCGAGCCCCAGCCGGTCGCTCGCCACGCCCGAGAGCGTCGCAAATGCCGCCGCCGCGTCGTCCGCAGTGGCGCCGGCCTCAGCCGCCGCGCCGTCGCTCTCGCTGCCGCCTCCTCCGCAATACGCGGCGAGGAACGCCAGCGCGTGCGCGGCTGCCATGGGCGCCGAGCCGTAGACGTCGCGCCACGCGCCCGCGGCGAGCAGGTGCGCGGCGCCCGCGGTCGCGCGCACGCTGGCCGAGGCCGCGCGGCGCTCGAGCGCGGCGGCGCGGCCCACGACGGCGGGGCCGCCGCTGCTGCTGCTGTTGCCGCCGCCACCCCCCGCTCCTCCTCCCCCTCCTGCTTGGCTGATGCCGCCTCCGCCTCCGCCCGTGCTGAATCTGCCTCCGCTGGCGGCCCCCTCGCGCGCCCCACCGTTCGCATCGACCCCACCGCTCGCCAGAGGGCAGGGCGGAAACACGCCCGCAGCCGGGTAAAGGCCGTCGCCGCGCATGGCGGCGGCGGCGGCAGCGACGCGCGCGGCGGCCGGGCCCGCGCCTCCTGCGCCCGCGGCGGCGGCGGCGGCGACGCAGGCGGCGGCCGAGGCCGCGACGACGGCCGCGCCGCTGGGCGGGACGCCCGCCTCGACCGCGCATCGGTGTTGGAGGGCCAGGGCGCCGTGAAGAGCGCGCTGCATCTGGATGGGGGCCGCCTCGGACACGCGTCCGGCCGCCGCGTAAAGGGGGTCGTTGGCGTCGTCCTCGCCGCCGCCGCCGCCGCCCAGGCCGCCGCCGCCGCCGCCCAGGTCGCCGCCGCCGCCTCCGCCGCCGCCGCCGCCCCCCTTGCCCTCCCGCCTCGCCGACGCCCCCGCCCCCGCCACCCCAGACAGCGACGGCGCCCCCCTCGCGGCCGGGGGCTCCAGCGCGTGCTCCAGCGCGAAGCGCGCCAGCTCCACGCGCGCCCACGCTGCCACCCCGGCGTCCCCCGAGCGCGCCGCGCGCCCCAGGCACCGCCGCAGCGCGCCCGCCGTCTCGTCGCGCTGCGCCGCGCCGCGGACGTCGCAGCCGGCCCAGCGGCGCGAGGCGGCGGCGGCAGAGGCACCGTAGTGCGGGTGAGCGGGCGGTGGGGGCGGGGAGTCGGACGGCGGCGCAGCCCCTCGATGCAGCAGCTGCTGCTGATGCTGCTGCTGCGAGGGGGCCGCGGGGGGAAAGCCGACGCCGTGCGTCAGCGCGGCGGCCGCGCAGGCCGAGGCGACCGCCGACAGCGCCGAGCGCGCGTCGCCGGCGGCCTGCGCCTGCCGCATGGCCTCGCCCAGGCTGGCGAGCGCGGCCGGCGCGTGGCCCGCGGAGGCGTGCGCCTGCGCCAGGGCCAGCAGGGCGCCCTGACAGCGGCCGCGCGACGCGCCGCGCTCGGCCGCCGTGGCCTGCTGCGCCGCCTGCTGCGCCGCCGCCGCCGCCACAGGGTAGAGGCGGGCGGCGGCGGCGGCAGCGGCGGACGCCTCGTCGCCGCCGCCGCCGCTCGCGCCGCCGCCGGTCGCGGCGGCGCGCGCCGAGGCTGCGGCAGCGGCGGCCGCCTCGGCCAGCGACGCGGCAAGGCCGGGAGTAAGGCTCGAAGCGGACGCGGCGGGCGGGCCGAACGGCGACGCGCCGGGCGCGCCCGCGCCGAACTGGTCGTGGTATCGGCGGGCGGCCTCGGCGCCGGCCGTGGCGTCGCGCCGAGCGCGCGCGCCGGCTGCCTCGGCACGCGCGAGCGCGGGAAGGGCCCCCGCGAGGGCGCGTAGGGGGCTGAGGTCGCGCGCGAGGGCCGACGGGGGCGCGGAGGCCGGGGCGCGCGCGGCGCGGGCGGCGGCGCGCGCGGCGTAGCGCGCGAGGTCGTAGGAGGAGCGGAGGCCGCAGCCGCCGCTGCCGCCGCCGCCGCCGGCGTTGGCCGCCGCCGCTGCTGCTTTGCGGTCGCCGCCGCCGCCCTTTCTTGCTGCCGCCGCTCCGCCGCCGCCCCCTGCTCCCGCCAAGTCGTCGTCCTCCTCCAGGTCCGCGCACGCCGCCCGCATCCGGTCGCACAGGTCCCCCACGCCCTCGAACGGCAGGCTGGCGAACGCCGCCCGCGCGCGCCGCACGAACAGGCCCAGCGGGCTGTCCGGGTCTAGGCCCGCGACGCCGGCAGCGCCAGCCTCGGCCGCCGCGCCGGCGCCGGCCGGCGGCGGCAGCACGCCGGCGGGCGACAGCAGCCCTCCCAGGGCGCGGAAGAGGGCCACCACGGCGTCGGGCGACTCGCCCAGAGACCGCAAGGTGTGCCCCAAGGCCTCGGCAAGGGAGTCCCCCGCGGGGCCGCCGACGTGCCGCCGGACGTGCGCCACCAGGGTCGGCAGGGGGAGGTAAAAGGGGGAGGGCGGGGGGCCGCCGCCGCCGCCGCCGCCGCCGCCGCCGCCGCCGCCGCGCGCCTCCCTCAGAGCAAAGACGGCGAGGCGGCGCACGGCGGCGCGCGCGTCGCGCGGCCGGTCCCAGCCGGGCGAGCCGAGCGGGGGGCCGACCAGGGCCGACGCGAGGACGCAGAGGGCGACCTGCGACGGGTGGAGGACCTGATTTTTTTCAAGGTGTTTTTTTGGGGGGGCGCGTTTTTGCTCAGCGTGTGTTTGCGCGTCGTCGGCGACGGCGTGCGCTCGCTCGCTCGTCGCTCGTCGCGCGTTCGATGAGACCGCAGGCCGGCCCGCTTGCTCACCAGGTCCGTGCTGAGCATCGTGGCCCCGTTCTGCTAGCGTCGCCTTGCCCGATGGTCTCTACAGGTGGCGCATGGTGTCTTGGTCGCGGGAGAGAGCCTCCTCGATGGAAATGAAGTCGCGAGAAGTTCCGGCGTGCTTCGTACGGAGCGCGCGCTCTTATGCGGCAGGGTTTTGAATCATTGGTCGTTTGGTAGAGTCGAGTGCCAACCCTGGGTCCCGGAAGTACGAGGGGCGAGGGAGGACTGAGCATTTTCTCTCGCGATCGCCGCACCCGAGGACCAGCGGCGAGCGGGCGACGACAACAGCGACGAGAGAGGCGCCGGCAAAAAAGCACAAATCCTCATTTTTCACAGACATCCTCTACGCCCCCCCCGGCCCCCCCTCCGCGCCGTCCAGCGCCCACGCCGCGTCCAGCCTCGACGCCACCCGCGGCAGCGCGACCGCCGGGTCAAAGTCCAGCAGCCGCGCCACGAGCGCCGCCCGTTGCGGGTCCACCTGGCAAAACAGCGCCAGCACGCGCTCGCGCGCCGCCACCGGCGCCCACGCGTTCAGCTCCCCTGCGACGAGCTCGACCTCGGGGGCCACGGGCGAAGAACGCGCGCCGGCGGCCGCGCCTTGGCCTTGGCCATCGCCTGTCTCGTGTCCGCTGGGGGCCGCCTCGCCGCCCAGGACGCCGGGCAGGCCCTCGAGCAGGGCAGAGAGCTTTGCGAGGGCGACGAGCGCGTCGCCGTCGGCGCCGCGCCGCCCGTCGTCACCGTCGCTGTCGCTGCCGCCGCCGTCGCCGTCGCCGCGCCCCAGGGCCGCGATGGCCTCGACCACGCGCGCGCGCGCGGCGCCCGCCAGGCGCCCCCGCAAGAGAGAGACGGCGCGCGCGTCGGCCACGCCCAGGTCCCCGGCGACGCCCGCGCACAGGCGCAAGGGGTCCTCCCCGCCGAGGTCGACGGCCCCCGGCTCGCCCGCCGCCAGCACCGCCGCGTCCACGGCCGCCCGGTACAGCGCGTCGCGCCCGCCAACCGTGCGCGGCTCCACCAGCGCCTCGCCCGCGGGCGCCGTGCCCGCCTGCTGGCACGCGCGCCGGAGCGCCAGCAGCGCCGCGAGCGGGTAGTCCTCGCCGGCGTTCTTGGCCTGCTCGAGGCGCCCCAGCAGCCGGCGCGCCTCTCCCCGGGCCTCCGCCTTGCTCGCCGCGTCCAGCCCCGCCAGGCGCGCCGGCTGCGCGCTCTCCCACCACGCGGGGACCGGCGGCGGCTGCTGCTTTCCGCGCGAGGACGGAGCGTTGGGGGAGGCCGTGAAGGCGCCGCCGCCCGCGGCCGCCGAGACAGAGGCGGTGGCGGCGCGCGCGGCCAGCGCATCGAAATCGGCGGCCGACATAATTTCGCCTTTGCCCGCCGCAGCCCCGCCGCCGCCGCGCCACCCGCCGCCGCCACCGCCGCCGCCGGGGGACAGGCCGTCCTCGTCCCCGACGTCCGCGGGCACCCACACCCGCCGCCCGCCCAGCGACCGGTCGTACACCCACCGCCCGGCCTTCCCGCGCCGGCGCCGGCCGCCGAGCCGGCCGCCCGTCCACTGCGCGAGCGCGCCCGAGGCGTGCGCCCGCCACCAGGCGAACGCGACGGCGCCCGCCAGCAGCAGGGGGGTGGCGTCGGCGCCGAGGACGCGCAGGGCGACGGGCCACTCGTCGCCGGAGGCGTAGGCGGAGGAGGAGGAGGAGGCGCGGCCGCCCGCGCCCGCGCCGCCGCCGCGGCCGTCGATCGCGCGAAGCCGGGCCTCTGCCGCCTTGCGGGTGGCGGCCTCGCCGTCGGCGCGCGCGTTGGCGGCAGCCAGGCGGCGCTCGAGGTCGCGCACGCGCTCGCGCCCCGACTCCTCGGCCTCGGCCACGGCGTCGGCCCAGCGGTCGGTGAAGCGCTCGCCGATGTGGCGGTGGTGGCGGCGTGGCTTCCAGGACACGACGGCGTCGGCCGCGCGGGCCGGGCGCGGCGCGGCGAGCGAGCCGGCGCCCGCCGACAGAGCCATCGCCGCGGCGACGAGCGCGGCGCGGTGCGGCGCCTTGGAGGCGATCGACGTGGCCGACGTCGAGCAGGTCGCGTCGCTGCGATCGTCGTCGTCGTCCTCGTTGCCGCTGGGCCTGCTGATGCTGCTGCTGCTGCTTGCCTGGGCGCGGGTGCTGCGAAGGTGGCGGGGGGAAGAGGGGGGGCAGGAGGGCGCGCCGAGCTGATGGCGCGCGCCAGCTGCTCGCGTTGATGCTGCTGCTGCCGCTGCTGCCTGTCCACTGCTTGCGCTACAACCGCAGCATGGCACCCGCGCGGGCGCGCCCGCCTGCTGCGGGAGCGCAAACATTGAGTGAGGCTTGCGCGCAGAGAGAAGGGAAGAGGAGGGAAGGTTTTCTTTTGGGATGCCTGGTCGTTTGAATCTCAGGCCGCACGGTACGGTTCCAATAGGGGTCTGTTCTTGCTTAAGGGGTTGTGTGGGAGTCGATCATTAAGTGACTATCAAGGCAGGACGGGGAGCGAGAGAGGGAGAAACAGGGGGTCTACCCTAAGTCTCCCCTCCCTCCCTCCAGTCCCTTATTCCCAATCGCGCCACAACAAAAAACACAACAAAAAACACAATGACGCGCCCACCATTGTGAATGGCCGTGTTCATCGGCCCCGACGGCGCTCTGTCAACGGCGGCCGCCGCCGTCCCGCCCACGGCGCAGGCCCTGCTGGCGTCGCTCGTCGCCGACGAGGAGGACGAAGCGCGCGCGAGCGCGAGCGCGAGCGGCGGCGGAACAGCGGCGGCGGCACACCAGCAGGGGCGGCGCTCGTGCTACACGACCGCGCTGGCGGTGTGGTCGCCCGACGAGCAGGCGTACGCTGTGGTGGACTGGCACCTGCACGCAGAGCGCTTGATGCGCGACGCTGGACCGGCAGAGGGCGGCGACGACGACGACGCGGCGGCGAGCGCGGTGGCGGCGGCGCTCGCGTCGGCGGCGCAAACGCGCGCGGCGCTCGCCCTGCGCGCGCTCGCGGCCGGCGGCGGCGCCGGCCGCCCACCCCCCGCCGCGGCCATGCTCGTCGTGGCCCTGGGCCCCTCGCGCGCGTCCGTGGTGTTCGTCAAGGCGGCGCCCGCGTACGCGATCCCCCCAGCGGACGACGACCCTTGCGCGCGCCCTTGCCCCCGCCCGCTGCTGTCTGTCGTGGCGGCCGTGGGCTCGGGCGCCCGCCGCGAAGCCGGCGCCAAGCGCTGCCGCTGGGTGGTCGAGCGACGCGCGCTCGAGGCGTGGGGCGCCGCGCAGCCCGGCGGGCCCCACGACGAGGTGCTGCTGGTGGACGGCGCGGAGGGGGCGGAGGCGGTGCTCGAGGGCCTCGTGAGCAATTTCTACGTGGTGAGGGAGCGGGAGCGGGAGCGGGAGCAGGGGACCGGCGGCGGCGGCGGCGGCGGAGAAGGAGGAAACGGCGGCGGCGGCGGCAGTCGCGACGCGCTGCTGTCGTCGTTTGTGCTGCAGACGGCCGGCGCGGTCCGCCAAGACGGCGGCGGCGCCCCGCCCAGGGCCCTCCCCGGCGTCGCGCAGCTGCGCGTCCTCGAGGCCGCGGCGCGCCTGGGCCTGGCCGTCGCGGACGGACCGCCGACGCTCGCCGACGCCCGGCGGCCGGGCCTGTGGCGTGAGGCGTTCTTGAGCAGCGCCGTCCGCGGGCTGGCCGCCGTGGGGCGCGTGAGCGTGCGGCGGTACGGCGGCCCGGCGGGCGCGGCGCGCGAGGAGGAGGTCGTGGTGCGGCTGGAGGCCGGGCCGGTCGGGCGGCTGCTGATGGCCGAGGTGCTGGCGCTGCAGCGGCGAGCGAGGCTGGACGACGACGGCGACGGGGGGCGGCCGTGAGTGCGATGCGCGGTGCGGAGTCGTGACGTGTTGCGTCGGCGGCGGCCGCCTGCCGCGCCTCTTGCTCGTCCTCCCCGCTACAAGAAGCGCACGTCGAACCGATAACCCTACCCGCCCCTCGCGCTCTTTCAAAGCTGCTCACAGCAAACGTCGACGCGCTGACACCCCAGTTCATTCAACGACCTGCGACGCGCGATCCGGAAAACTCTCTCCTTTCAAAAAATCATCGTCATGCGCCTCTTCGTCCTCGCGCTGCTCGTGTCGGGCGCGCTCGCGCACGGCGGCCATGGCGATCACGATCACGACCCCACGGAGAAGATCCCGGGCGTGGTCGACCTGAGTGAGTTTCGGCCCGAGAGAGAGAGAGAGAAGGAGAGAGAGCAAGGCGCGCTTGCCGACGTCGTCGCGTTGCTGTCCCCGCCGCCCCGTCCTTGCTCGCGCCTCTTGCTCGCCCCCACAAGGGGTGTCGCTCACCTGCCGCGCCCCCTTGCCCCCCATTCCTCCCCGCCGGCCTGTCTTTGCTAACCCGCTCTCCCCCTGACACACAAACAAACAAAAAACAAAAAAACAAACCCGCGACGACGGACCAACCAACCAACCAACCAGCCCCCGACAACGCCGACAGCGTCGTCAACGGCGCCAAGGCCGTCTTCGTCGAGCTCTACGCCCCCTGGTGCGGCCACTGCAAGAGCCTCAAGCCCGTGTGGGCGTCGCTCGCGGCCGCCGTCGCCGCCGACAAGGACCTGTCGTCCCGCGTCACCGTCGCCAAGGCCGACGCCGACGCCCACCGCGCCGTCGGAGACAAGTTCGGCGTCGCGGGGTTCCCCACGCTGAAATTCGTGCCGCGCGGCCGGCGCGCCGACGCCGCCGAGTCGTACGACGGAGGGCGCACGCACGACGACCTCCTCGCCTTCGTGCGCGCAAAGGTGGCCGCGGCCGCCGACGCGGCGCGCGTCGACGCGCTCGCCCCGCTGTCCAGACAATTCCTCGCCGCCAAGAAAGCCGCCGACCTGCCCGCGATCGCCGCCGAGGCGCGCGCCGCCGTCGAGGCCCTGTCCGCGGACGACGGGTACGCGGGCAAGCTGGCGGCCGCCGAGGCGCACGCGGCGCTGCTCGCGCGCGCGGCGGAGAAGGGGCTTGTGGGCGGAGAGTATTTCGAGGCCGAGAGGGCGCGGCTCGAGCGGGTGGTGGCGAGCGGGTCGGTGGCCGGGGGAAAGCTCGAGGCGATGGTGCTCAAGGCGGACGTCCTGGGCGCAATCCTCGAGGCCAAGTAGATCATCTACTGTAGATGTAGATCTTTCGGAGGTGGGCCGAGCAAGAGGCCCTCTCTGGAGCCCACGTAAACAACACACTAATTTTTTGAGGACGTTCAAGAGCGGGGTCGCCGCTCCGCGCTCGGTCCGGCGACCCAGCTCGCTGTCCTCCCCGCCTGATCCTCCTCGACATCTCATTTCCTTTCTCCGCGCGACGTCACTCGTTCGACCAACCAAATGTCGCGCCCCGCGACACCGCCGCCGCCCTCCCCGCGCGCGCCTCGCCGCTAGGGACATGCGCGCGCGGGGATGAAAACAACCCCAACAGCCGTCGTCCGAAACGCATGGCCAATCGCACAACCTACGCGCTCGCGGCGTACGCCACGGTCGTGGCGGGCGCGGCGCTCCTGTTTGCGTGGCGCCAGGCGCGCGCGTTCGATGACGAGCTCGGGGCGAGCAGTGCCGCCGCCAACAACGCCGGCGACGCCGCCGGCGCCGCGCGCGCGGCCGACAGCAACTACAGCAACAAAAACCGCCGCCGCCGAAACGCGTTCGACCCGCACGCCACGCACGCCCTCTGGACGCTCTACCAGCCCCTGCTGCCCCCGCTTCTGATGCTGTGTCTGTGGTGCCGGGCGGTCCACCGCTACGCTCGGCGCCACGTCCCGTACGCGCTGTGCTACCCGCGCGAGGACCGCGCCGCGCTCCCGGCGGCCGGCGCGCTCGCGCGCGCCGCCGCGCGCGCCTATGCGCTCGCGGCGACGGCGTTTGCGGCGTCGGTCGCGCTGCTCGCCCTGGGGGGGCCTGTCGTCGACGCGGCGGCGCTCTACGCGGTGCCGATCGGGATGTACGCCGGTTTTTTGGGGTGGCTGCTGCGGCCGCCGGCGGCAGGAGCATCGTCGGCGGCGTCAGCGGGAGCGGCGTCGGCCGCGGCGGCGAGCAAAAGCGGCGCGCCGCCGCCGCCGTCCCCGCCCCCGCCCCTGACGCCGCGCCTCCTGCTGCGCCGCTCCCTCGCCCGCGCCTTCCTGCCCGGCGCCCTGGCCCCCGTCGGCTGGGCCGACTTTTACCTGGCCGACTGCCTCACCTCCCTCTCAAAGTCGTGCCTGGACCTGGAGCGCGCCGCGTGCGCCGCGCTGGGCGCCGGCCCGCTCCGGCTGCGCCCCTCGCGCCTGTCGGCCTCGCGCGGCGCGTGCGGCGCCTCCTCCCCGCCGGCCCTGCTCGCCCTGTGCCTGCCCTTTTTCCTGCGCATGTGCCAGTGCCTGAGCGTGTACGCGCGCGCGAGGCGGCGAGCGGAGGGGACTCCCGCCGCCCGGGACAGCATCCCTTTGTTCAACGCCGCAAAATACGCGCTCGCGGCCGCCGCCGCCGCGCTGACGCAGCTCGAGCACGAGCACCACGTGCACGGCGAGCCGTTCCCCTGGCGGCGCGTCTGGATCGCGACGAGCGTCGCGAGCGCCGCGCTCGCGTGGTTCTGGGACGGGGCGATGGACTGGGGGGCGGACCTGAGGAGCGTGCCTTGGTGGCGGGGGGGGCTGCGGTGGCGGCGGCTGCTCCGCGGGGCGACGGGGAAGCGGGGCGCGTCCGCGGGCGGCAAGAGCAAGGGGGCAGCTTGGGGCTCGCTGTCGTTGTCGCCGTCGTCTGCGTCGAATGGAGGAGGAGGAGGAGGCGGTGGCGGCGGCGGCGGACCGAGCAGCGGCGGCGGCGGAACGAGCGGCGGCCGCGGAACGAGCGGCAGCGGCGGCGCCCGAAGACAGCAGCGACTGAACATCCCTCTGATGCTCGCCACCAACGCCCTGCTGCGCTTCTCATGGGCCCACCGCCTCGCGGGCGACCTCGAGGCGCACTCGGCCGTGCAGATGGCCGTGGCCGCGCTCGAGGTCCTCCGTCGGCACCGGTGGGGCCACGGGAGGCACGCGCTCGAGCTTGCGCGGCGGCGGGCGGCGGCGGGCGGCGGCGGGGGGGCGGGCGGGCGGCGGGGCGGGCGGGCGCAGCGGGCCCTGCTGCCGCCGCCGGTTGACGGAGACGGCGACGGCGACGGGAGGAGCGGCAGCAGCGGCAGCGGCAGCAGCGGCAGCGGCGGCGACAGCGAGGACGCCGACGTCGACGACAGGGGCGACGACGGCGGCGGCGGCGGACGATGCTAGAGGTTTTTTGTTTTTCAGGGTTGTCCAAGTCCGGTGTAAAACAGCGTTGCTATTTTGCTTTCCGCATCTCACTCACTCGTCGTCACTCGCTTTTGCGGCGCCGCCTCCGGCCGCCGCCGCGCCCTCGTCCGCCGACGCCCCCCCGCCCCCGCCCGCCGTCCCCCCGCTCGCCGCCGCCGCCGCCGCCCCTCCCGCAGACCCGCCGGCCTTCCACGCCCGCATCTCGGCCGCGTACCTCCCTTTGTCCCGCTCAGCCGCCTCCTCGAACGGCTTGCGGTCCTCGGGCCCGGCCTCGCGCCACTTCTCCCCCAGAGCGCGGCCGATCTCCGTGAACGCGATGCCCGGGTTGGCCGCCTTGACCTCCTCGCGCTTGGCGCCCGAGAAGTACATGAAGGCGGAGAGGGCCTTTTTCGGCGCGCCGGGGTCCTTCTTGGCGCGCTTCTTCTTGCCGGCGGGGGCTGCGGCGGCCGCGGCCGCGGGCGAGCCGCCGTCGCTGCCGCCCTCGCTGCCGCCGCCGCCGCCGCTGTCGTCGCCGCCCGCGCGCCGCTTCTTCTTCTTGCCCTTGCCCGCGCCCGGGCTCGCCGTCGCGGCCTTTTTGGGCTTCTTGCTCTTCTTGGCCTTGACCCCCTCCTCGTCGACCATCTCGGCCGACGACCCACCGCCGCCGCCGCCGCCGCCGCCCGACCCGCCCTCGCTCGCGTCGCTGCCCTCGCCCTCGCCGCCGTCGCTGCTGCTGTCCTCGTCGCTGCTGCCCCCCTCAAAGTCGCTGTCCTCGCTCGACTCCTCCCCGCCGGCGCCCCCGGCCCCGCCTCCGCCGAGGTCCCCGTCCTCGTCGTCCCCCAGGGCGAACGCTCCCACCGCCGCGCCGCCGGCGCCGCCGGGCCCGCGCCGCGCCGCGTCGACGTTTTCGATGTGGATCCCCCTTTGCTTCGTCCAATCGAAAAGCCCTTGCCACTCTGTGCGCTGGATGCCGCGGAACTGGTGCTCCTGCCCGCCCCGCATGCGCACCACCAGGTCGAACGTGCGCGCGGCGCCCGCGAGCGGGCCCGCCCCGCCCGCCTGCTGCCGCGCGAATTCGACCCCCTCGACGTCCTCGTAGGGCAGCTGCAGCGGCGGCTTGTGCACGAAGAAAAAGGCGCCCGTCAGCGGGTACAGGTAACCGTCGTCCGCCTTGTAGCTGCAGCGGACGGCGAATCCGTCGCGCGAGGCGTCGCGGAAGCCGTCCTTGGGCGAGGGCTTGGACAGGCGCGCGGCGGCGAGGCCGCGCAGCAGGCGGGCGAACACGTCGGGCGCGGCGCCGCTGTGCTCGCGCTGGAGGATGTTGCCCTTGCCGAGGACCTGGTTGCACTGTTTTGGTTGTTTGTTGTTGTAGTTGTTGTTGGTGGATTTGGGGGCGGGGGGTGGGGGAGACGGGGCGCTTCAGTGTTCGAAAGAGCGGCGAGAGAAAAGAGCTCACGGCGGCAAAACGCAAGACACGCGGCCGCCCGTCCACACAAACAAAACCAAGGCAGCGGCGATCGAAAAAACACCTCACTCACCCGCTCGTTCTTGGCCGCGATGGCCTCGTCGCTCATGTGGTCGGCGATGCGCACCGTCAGCGTGTCGGCCGAGGGAAACTGCGCCACAAGGAAGGAATAAAACGTCTGCCCTTTGCGCATGGGCGGGTCCAGCGCCAGCACCACCAGCGTGTGCGGCGAGGCGGGCCTGGGCAGCACGGCCACCCGCGGGACAGAGGCGTACCGGATCTTGAACTCCTGCGACTGCCCCAGCAGGCGCAGGTAGGAGCCGTAGAGCTCGACGTCGAAGCGTCCGCGAGGCTGCAGCACGGCGACGCCCTCGAATGTGGTGACGGGCTCGTCGCCGGCGCCGCCCGGGCCCGCGCCGACGGCGTCGGTCAGGGGCAGCAAGGCGTCGAGGAGCACCTTGGCCGGGCGCGGCGGGGCTGGCTTGTCCTTGTTGTTCTCGGCGCCGTCGCCGCCCGCCGCCGCCGCCTCTGCGTCGTCGTCGTCGCCGTCGGCCACCGCTGGCGGCGCCCACGCCTTGTTGCCCGGCGGGACGACAAAGACGGCCTCGATCAGCACGTCCTCCCGGTCGCCCGTGGCCGTGTCGTCGACGTGGAACTCGAGCACCACCTCGTCCTTGGCCTGCTGCGCCTGCACCACGTCGGACAGGGGCACCTCGAACGCGACTTTGCGCACGGTGGCGGCGCCCGGCGCGGCGCCGGCGCCGGCGGGCGCGTCGGCCAAAAAGGCGAGCGACCCGCCGCGCAGCTCGACCTCGCCCCAGTTGCGCCCGGCCGTGGCCATCTCGCGCTGCGCGAGGGGGACGCCCAGCACGCCCGAGCAGTAGGCGCGGAGGGCCTCGAGGTCCTGGTCACGAAAGCCGAGAAAGTTGGCGCCGGGCGGGCCCGCGGCGCCGCCCTCGCCGGCCTTGCCCTGCACGCCCAGCTGGCAGCCGCGCGGGCCGACGGGGGTCCAGGTGAGGGCGGCGATGTCTGATTGGTTTGTTTCCGTTGGTTTGGGTCGTTGGTTGTTTGTGTGCGTGTGTGAGCGGGAATGCCGAGTTTCGATGGGCGTCGTCTGCGTCGCCGCCGCGTCGTCGGCGTCACGTCGGGCGCGCGCGTCGCGCGTCGACTTGTCCTTGGCTTGTTCGAACTCACCCTCCTTCTTGATCTCGATGGCGTTGCCGCCGCTGGCCTTGCGCCACAGGAAGCCCGTGGGGCTGATGGTCAGGCGGCCTTGGGACTGTGGTGTCGCGTTGGAGGAGGGAGGGGAGTGAGGCGGGGCCATTTTGAAAACAGGAGAGTGCTCTCCGTGAACGCTGAGAGGCGCGCGCGCGCTTGCGTGTAGTGTTCGCTGTCGCCGATGCAGCACCGCATCATGGCGTCGCGTCGTCCCTCGTCGAGAGAGAGAACAGAAGCGCGAGACAGAGCTCAAGTGAGCGAGGGAGCGAGACGCAAAAACGCACCACTCCTCCGCGCCCGCCGATCCAGATGTTGCCAAAGTTGTGCGAGCCGGCACCAACTCCGCCCTCGACCGACGCCATGGGTCGCCGCAGCTGCTGGCGTGCTCCTCTAAGGGCGCGCGCTTGAAGAGAGTTTCAAGTTTTGCTGATTTTGAACTCTGATGGTGGTCTCCGCGAGTGAGTCAAAGGGAGTGTGTGTGATGTGTCAGGAGAAGGGAGGGACGCGGGCGTACGTGTTGCAAGTGTGGGAGCTGGCGGCGGGTGAGTGTGGGTCGGGTCGCGGCACTTGCGCGGCGCGCGAACAGCGGCGGCGGCGGCGCGATGCTCGGCCCGGGCCGGGCCGCCCGGCCAAGCAGCCGGCAGCGCGCGCCGCGCGCTGCTGCTCGAAGAAAAGAAAAGCAAGCGAGCGAGCGACCCCAGGCCTAGCAAGGCGAACACACAGCGCCTAACAGCGTGCTCGATCGTTCCGTTGTCAAGGGCGACCACAAACTCGAGAGGGCCGGGCCCAACCGTGTCCGTTCTGTTTCGGCGGCAGCGGCGGCGACAGCGGTCCCTCCCCTTCCGCAGCTCAGTCACGCCCCCATCTCACACGGAAAACACACGACTTTGACGAAATAAAAACAACGCTATCAGTTTTGCCCTTCCTGCTGCTGCTGCTGCTGCTCCTGCTCCTGGTCCCCCCCCTCCTTACCCCCGGCCCCCTCCGCGTACTCGATCGTGAAGTTCCGCCGCGCCTCCCGCTCCTCCCGCGTGCGCGCGATGCGCTCCGCCACCGCCGCCATCAGCCGGTGCATCACAACGGCCGCCGGCGCGCCGCGCTCCCTGTCCCCCTCCGTCCTCCCGTCGAGCAAGATTTGGACGTCGGCCGTCACGTAAAACTTGGCGCGCTGCTCCAGCAGGGCCTGGAGACGGGACAGGGCGGCGGCGTACGCGGCGGCGTCGGCGGGGGTGGAAAGAGGAGGAGGCGCGGGGGCGGAAGAAGCAAAGGCCGCGTTGTTGGCGGCGTTGTTGGCGGCGTCGGCGTCGGCGTTGTCGGCCGCGTCCGCCGCCGCGCCTGCCAGCAGAGGGCGCTTGGCCGCGCCGTCGGCGACCACCCGCCGCGCCAGCAGCGCCGGCTCGCCGCGCAGCCAGCACACGACGCCCGCGTGCATGTACCCCCAGTTTTTCGAGTTGGACACGCACCCGCCCCCCGTGGCCACCACCAGGGACTTGTAAGGTGCCAGCTCCTGCAGCACCTGCGACTCGCAGCGGCGGAAGTAGGCCTCGCCGTGCTCGGCGAAGATCTCGCTCACGCTCCGCCCGCCGTGCGCCGCCTCGATGACGCCGTCGGTGTCGAAAAAGGCGTAGCGCAGCGTGTTTGCGAGCATGCGGCCGACCGTGGTCTTGCCGCTGCCCATCATGCCGACCAGGTAGAGGGAGCAGCCGCGGAGCTCGGCGCCCAGGAGGTCGGTGAGGCGGCGGATCTCGTTGGACAGGAGGTCAAAGTCGTCGTCGACGGCGGCGGCGGCGGCGGCAGGAGCGGAGGAGGAGGAGGGGTCGGCGGCGGCGGCGGAAACGGCGGCGGCGGATGCGGCGGCGGCGGACGCGGCGATGGCGGAGACGGCGGCGGCGCCGGTCGGGGCTCGCTCCTGCTGCTGCTGCTGCTGCTGCTGCTGCTGCTGCTGCTGCTGGGGCGAGGCGCCCTCGCCGGCGCGGGCGGGGCCGGGCCCGCGCACAGGCGGGCCGCGCAGCGGGGGCGCCGGTCGCCGGACGGGGGCGCGGCCGCTGGTGGTGGGGGCGCGGTGCCGGCGGGGGGCGACGGCGGCCGGTCGGCCGCCGGCGGCGGCCGCGCTGGCGCGGCCAGCCGTGAGGGTGGCCGCCTGCATCTGGGCCGCGCGGTGGATTGGGCACTGATGGGACTGACCGCCTCGTCGCCGATTGAGCGGGTGGCTCCTGTCTTGCAGCGGGCGGCAGTGCGAAGGCGCGAGTCGGCGGAGTGAGGTGGGAGGCGCCTCTCCGACTGCAACGCGGATGCAAAGCGATGCAACTCAAAGGATCGAGGAATGGAACAAGATGTGGGACTGAATGCGGGTTGTGGTGTCTCTGTGTGATTGGCTTGGTCCGTGGAGGAGGGTGTCTGTCAAGAGCCGCTGGGGGAGGAGGAGAGGGGAAGAGAGCTTTGAAAACCACTTCACACGCGCTCTCTCACGCTGCTGGCACTTCAAACAGCCAATTCGAATCGATCGTCATCACATCGAGCCTCCCACAAGCGCGCGCATAGAGAGCGCATAGAGAGAGAGCGATCAGTTTTTCCGGCGAGGCGCACTCCGCGTGACGCGCGCGCGCGCAGCAGCAGCAGCAGCTAGCAGGCCGCCAAAGAAGGAGCACGCGTGAGGCGGGGGCCAGGAGCTTCCTCAACAAAGTCCCTGACGCGATGGCGCGCGGTGACGTGAGTGCAAGAGTTTCTCGAGCGCGAGCGACGCGCCACGCGACGCGCGACCGGGCGAGCCGACGCCGACGCCGACGCCGACGCCCCTCGCTCCCCCCCCTCCCCAAAAAAACAACCCACTCAGAACCGTGGATGGGCGTTACAATCGTGGGTGGGCGTTACAATCGTGGGTGTCGTGGGTCGAAGTCGTGTCGTGGGCTGGACCGCGGGGGTGTGTTGTCACAAGGCGCGCACGCATCCGGCCTTGGCGTCCGCCTCGGGCCCGCGCGTCAGCCAGACGTCGTCGCGCACGGGCGCCCGCGCGCGAGCGCCGCGCCCGCCCTGCTTCGAGTTGGCGCGCCATGTCCACCTGGCCGTCGTGGCGTTGTAAACATCGAGCGTGCCAAACCCGAACGACGGCTTGCGGAAGGCCGAGATCGGCGGCCGCATCGTCCAGCAGTAGGCCGTCGACGCGTTGCTGTACTCCGGCTGGAGCGACGGGCAGTTGAGCTTGCGCCCGCCGCCGCCCGGGTTGGGCGCGGGACGCTTCTCGTATTTGGCGCACTTCCAGTTGAACCCGCCCTGCGTCTGGTCGTCCGGGTTTTCCTCGATCCCAGCGGTGCCGTCCAGCCCCTCGATGTTGCCGCCGTCCCCCACGGTGATGTGCACGACGCCGCAGGGGTCGAGGTAGTAGTTTGCGGATGGATGAAACCTCTCGTAAGCGTGATTGTGACCCGAATAGACCAGGTCGACGGCGTACTTTAGAAGCAGCGGCTCTGTTTTGCGTTGTGTTGTATGCTTTTTGGGGAGGCAGGGAGGACGGCGAGGCGGTGTGAGCGCGCGGCGGGGGCGGCGGCGGCGGGGGGGAGAGGGGGGGGAAAGAGAGGAAAGAGAGAGCGCGTCAACCGCCGCTCAGCGCTCGCTCCCGCGTTATTTCTTTTTTCCCCGGCATGCTCTCTATCTCTTGCAAATAAAAAGGAGCAGAGCGCGGCTGTGCGCGCCCTCGCTTCGTACAGCTCTCCAACTCACCTGTTTGAAGCCGCCAGCACTCTTGCTCCTTGAAATGACCTCGATAGGTCGTATAGAGGCTGCTGTGCGTCGCAAAGATCAACCAGGGTGTGCGCTCGCGATCGACGGCCGCCAGTGTCTTTTCGAGAAAAATGTATGTCGCGGTTCCCGGGCCGAAGTCGGCGGGAATATAGGGGGTTGCAACAACAATCGTGGCGCCCGGGAGCTCGGTGACGTAGAACAGGTTGGACGGCGCGCCCGATCGCAGCAAGCCCGCGGTCGCCGTGGGCACGGCGTCTAGCTGCTCCTTCGGGGGCATGGGCGGCGACGCGCTCGGCGGCGGCAGGCCCGGCGCGAACGGGAGCGACCAGTGCCCGCCGCCGTTGGGGACGGGGAAGCGCGCGTTGTACGCCAGGAAGTAGGTGCCGACCTTATTTTTGCGGTCACCCGTGTAGTTGTGCGAGAGGTAGTCGTGGTTTCCCGTCAATGTTAGCAAAGGCACGCGCGAGGCCAAAGGCGACCACAACCGGTGGCACGTGTCTGCTTTGTACTCGAATGTCTGCTCGCCGTTGCCAGGCTGCGAGTACCAATCTGGCCTCGCGACGCTGCCGCCCGCCTGAGGCGTCCCGTCTGCCAAAAAGTCGTCGGCGTAAGAAATGTCGCCGAGGATGACGATCGTCCTCGGATCAGCGGCGCCCAGCGCCGCGATCGTTCGCGCCGAGTCCGGGGTCTGCCCCGGGTCGCCGACAATGCCGATGCGGTAAAACGCGTCCTTGCGGCCCTTGCCGCCCTTGGCGGCGGCCGCGGCGCGCCGGAGCTCGCTCGGTGGCCAGGGCGCCTCGAACTTGGCGAGCGGCGACTTGGGCTCCCAGACGACGCGGGATCCTCGTCCTCCTTTTGACTCGGCGGCGGCGGAAAGGGAGGAGTTGGCGGACTCGCGATGCTGCGGCTGCTGCTCGACGCGGCGCCGCACGACGCGGTAGCTGTACAAGGCGCCGGGCTCGAGACCGTCGAGCAGCACGTGCGAGAGGCGCCCGGACCGGTAGCCGCCGGCGTAGCTGTCGCCGTTGGCGCGGTCCGGGAAGTGCGACTCGTACTGCAGCGTGAAACCGGGGTCGACCGGCACGCGCCGCAGCAGGTCGGGCATCTTGTGCCGCCCCGATGCCCCTCTCGCCCTGATCTCGACGGCCCAGTCGCCCTCTGCGAGAGGCGGGGGAGGCGGCGGCGGCTTGCTCTCCGGCGCGGGGCCGTCCACGGCCGGGCGGCCCGGCGCGGGCGGGAAGATGACGGGGTCGCACGTCGAGAAGGACGCGAGGACGGCGCCGGGCCCCCAGTGCGTGAGGCGCAGGCCGTCGACCGGGGTGTCGCAGCCCTTGCCCCCCGGTTTGCGCAGGCGCGGGTCGGAGAGGGGGATGTCGCGGCTAAACTCGTACTTTGGGTCGTCCATCGGGTAGGCCTCGCTAAAGCCCGGGTCGTCGTCGGCAACCAGGAGGGAGCGGCCGCCGGCCGCCAGCGGGAGGAGCAGCAGCAGCAACGGGGGCAGCAGTGGCAGCAGCAGCGACGGGCTCTGCCGCCGCGGCCGCGGGCAGGACATCGTGCCTTCTTTTGCCTCGGGACAAAAGGGTCGTTGTTTTTCTTTTGAGTGTATTGGGGTTTTTTGGGTCTGGGAGTGAGGTGTTGTCAAGCGG